>Ga0182745_1002319_pt1 | contig 17193 bp, 9 predicted proteins | sample eDN3rd30CKraftBY_FD_128523 | JGI IMG/M metagenome (GOLD analysis project Ga0182745, IMG submission 128523) | Enriched backyard soil microbial communities from Emeryville, California, USA - eDNA 3rd pass 30_C Kraft BY (version 2) (version 2) | ecosystem: Environmental > Terrestrial > Soil >...
GGCGGCGCGCCGGCCAGGCTGCCCAGCGCCGACCAGACCGCCGCCTTCTCCTCCGGCCCGACCGCCAGGCCCTCCTGCTGCAGGCGACCCTCGATCCATTCGGCTGCCCACGCGCGATCGCCGACCTCGTCGATGTGGGCCAGCGGCTGGAAGGCGATCTCGCCGTCGTTGCCGAGGTCGTAGTGCTCGCCGCCGAGGCCGAGGATCGTCGCGCGGAGCGAACGGCCCATGTCGAAGGCGAAGATGCGCGAGCCCCGATAGCGTCGAAACTGCATCGCCAGCGTGGCCAGCAGCACCGACTTGCCCATGCCGGTCGGCCCGACGACCAGCGTGTGCCCGACGTCGCCGACGTGCGTCACCAGCCGGAACGGCGTGGCGCCCTCGGTGCGGGTCACGATCAGCGGCGGACCCTCCAGATGCGCGTTGCGCTCCTGGCCGGCCCACACCGCCGATACCGGGATCATGTGCGCGAGGTTCAGCGTCGAGACGATCGGCTGGCGCACGTTGGCGTAGGTATGGCCCGGCACCGATGACAGCCAGGCCTCGACCGCGTTCAAGGTTTCCGACATCGTCACGAAGCCGCGTCGCTGGATCACGCGCTCGATCTGGCGCAGCTTCTCGTCGGCCGCATCGGGATCCGCGTCGAGCACCGTCACCGTTGCCGTCAGATAGCCGTAGGCCACCTGGTCGCTTCCCAGTTCCTGCAAGGCCGCGTCCGCGTCGGCCGCCTTGTTCGCGGCGTCACTGTCCAGCAACGGCGACTCCTGCTGGAAGATCGTCTCGCGCAGCAGCGCGAGCACGCTCTTGCGCTTGGCGAACCACTGCCGGCGCAGCTTCGTCAGTTCGCGCTCGGCCTCGGCCTTGTCCATGCAGATGAAGCGCGTCGACCAGCGGTAGGCGAAACCCAGCCGGTTCAGGTCATCGAGCATCCCCGGCCACGCCTCGGTCTCGCGGCGCATCGCAGCGCTCAAGGCAAAGGTGGCCCGGCTGCTCAACTGACCTTGCCCGGAATTGGCATGCCGGCCGGTTCAGTACGGGCTACGTCGACGCGAGGCGATCGCCGAGGCTAGCCAACCTACGATGTCAAAGGCATCAGCGACTTATCGTGGAATCCTTCCTCGGCTTAGGCAGACTTAGCCAGAACCTGCCGATGAAGTTACTGACCCGACGATGGTAGCTGTTGTCAGGGCTGAATAGCCTATAGATTCGACACCCCGGCTCGCGCTCCCGCGACAACACTAAATAGGAAAGGACAGCAGACCTCGCTGATCCATTAGCCATAAGGATATCAACCCATGAACAACCCATCACCACTCATTCTCCGCGACACGATTCATGACATGCTTCTGAGCGTCACCCCAGAGCGGGCTGCGGAACTAGAACACTACTGGGGCGAATTCGGCCTCCAGTTCCAGCTGTTGGACGACGACGGTCCTGATGGTCTGATCGTCTTAGACGCCGGCAGTTACGTACTAATTCGCTTCAACCATCGCGTCATGCGACTGTTCTGGCTCGCAAGTTTCGCGCTATGGGAAGGCTACGTCGCGTACCACACCTACGAAACGAGCGGGGAAACCGACCTGACCCGATTCAAGGAAATCCTCGATTGCTTCGAGGCCACCCGCATCGCGGCCGACGTCGATGCGGTGCCTTGGCCGGACTACCTGCCGCCGCCAGGCGAACTCGTCGACCACGTTCCGGGTGACCCGGCGCGTGTCGCTGGTGAACTGGCCATTTTTGGCACGAGCTGGGCGGTGCTGCACGAGTTGCGGCATCTGATTCACCAGCAAGAAAACACGTCGGCACCTTGGGATGACTTGGAGGCGTGTAAGCGCGAAGAACATTCGTGCGACGCGTTCGCTACCGCGTTCCTTCTCGAGCGCATCGCCGAGCAGGTAGCGACAACCGGACAGCCAGCCTCGGGAATTTCTGCCAAGCGCCAAACTGGCATCTACTGCGCCGCGTTCGCGCTGACGCTGCTGTCGCGTGCGAACTGGGGACCTGGCGAGCGCCACCCGGCGCTGCAGGAACGCATCAACGCCATCGCAGCCGTCATCGACGCGCACGGAATGAGCAAGGTGGCTGCTGTCATTGCAGTCTCGGCCTTTGTGTCGCTGAAGCTGGCCTATGCGGATGCGCCGGACCCGTTCGCTGCGGTCAACCTGGTCGCTTTGCGCGAGGAATGGAATCCCGACGACCCGATGTTCGAGGATTAACGTGTTGCCTCGAGCTCGTGTACGCAGGTCGCCTCCGCCGCGAAGCGGAATCGAAGCTCGCGGAGGATCACGGCCGATGACAAATTGCAGCGCGAGTCCGTAAGCTTCATGTGGACAGGAAGTGCGCGACGATTTCGATCGTCCCCAGTATCGGCCTCTAGTCGAGCGTCTGTCGACACTACAAACGCAACGACCGGCCGCGCTAGCGGCATCTCTTCAGGTGCCACCAACTAAGTGCCCGCCCACTCTCACGCTCGGTGCTCGAAGCGGGCGGCCCTAGCCGCTGTCAAAGCACCGGACAGCGGCATCAGCCGCGCCTGCTCGTCTCCACAGGAGCAACCGCCCTTCAGGCTGCTGTAGACCTCATTCATGATGGCGATGCGGTCACATCCATCGCAAACCAGAAACATGTCCCTTTGGCCCCAAGCCATGCTGCCGCCAGACAAGCCCTTCGCATCAGACGGGTCAAAAACCTGCAGCCCTATATCATCGCTAAAGGTGATTTCTTGGGGGCTGGGAATCTGTCCTTCTGCCACGACGACCCGACACTCGATCTCGCGCGCGAAGCAGCGGAAAAATTCCGGATCGTACTCATTGCTGCCCTTCACCTCGAAATAGCAGACAAGCTCGGGCAAATAGAAATCCGGCAGGTAAGGCACTTTGCCGACCACAAATCCCTGCGCCTCGTACTCCCACTTGATTCCGGCCGCGTCAAAGAAGACAGCCCATCTCGCCTCCAGACGGCTCCGGAAGTTGTAACCCTTATAGCGCGTGGATATCGCCCTGATCATCATGCCGCTTCCTGGAACAAGAGACTGAAACTTGCCAAAACATTGTATACGTCAGCGGATTTTGCATAGTCGCTGCGCACTCGTTCGTATCATTCCTCCGCGGGCTCTGGACTCGCTTCCGGTGGAAGCGGTAGCAGGACGCGGCGCCATTCTATGGGGGACTCGGATCCCAGCCGCTCCTCCAGCGCCAACAAGCCGGGATGGCCAGGATGGTTTTCTACCGCCAACGACACCATCTCTCGACAACGGGCCATATCACCAGCGTCTCGGTAACGCTCTGCCAACTCGAGCATGATCGCAGCCTCGAAGAGCCGCGGAAGCCGGAGCCCAGCAGCTGAACTGCGTCGAAGCAGGTATGAATCCAGCAGCTCGCGGTGCGTCGTCAGTGGCCACGAAACGACCTGCCCGTATGCCGCCAGTGCAACGAGCGCCTCGGTCGAAGGTTCGTCGAGTTCACGCTCGATCATCTGCTGCACATTTGGTGGTACAGGCGCTCGCTGCGGCGCTGAAACGTACAGATTGAACAACGCATGCAGCGCAAAGTACGGACGCCTCAGTGACTTCGGGATTGTTGGAGCGGATCTGGCTGACATTGCCAGCACGGGACGCATGTCGGTCACTACAGCCCCATCCCCGTTCACAAGCCAACTCTCCAACTGCTCTAGAAAGCCCTCAAGCTTGTCGCGGCCTGACCTCGTAATGTCTCCTTCGGCGTGCCCAACCCAGTACTGCGGCGCCAAGCGTGCCTGGATGACCCCTTCACGTTCGAGTCGATAGTCATACGGCTCGTGATCCAGCACGGGCTGCCGCATGACGAACTCAATGATGACCGCACGCATTAAACGCGACAACCCCTGCAGCGTTAGATGGACCGCCCTGCCTTCGAGGAGGGTCTCCGCGTAGCCGTTTGGCAACGACATCATCGACGGCAGCCGCTGAATCTGGTGTACGTATTTTGATCGCGAGCCGTAGGCTTCAGCGAGCGCGCCAGCAAGATCGGATCTCCCCACTCGCCTGCCACTTCCTTCTACCGCTTCTCGAAAGAAGGACGGCGTAGTGTGAGCGATCACAAATTCGCGGAAGCGTCGGCCCAGCGCGACATGCTCGAACTTGAGAATCGCATCCCGAATCCGGTCTGCAACTGCGGCGTCAAGACCAGCGATCACGGCATCGATCGTGCTGCGCTTTTTTTCATTGACCGACGCCCAGTCGCTCGGATGGCCATCGAAGTCCTGCGCCAGCGATTCCACGGAAGCCACCAGCAGTGCATACGCCAACTCCAGATCATCGGCGATCCTGTGCATGGCGTTGACATAGGTGCGGATCGCTCGCATGACACCCAAGAACGTCTTGCGCTGCAATCCGATGACACGATCGATGAAAGTCGGCAGGAACACCAGTCCTTCCGGATCGTGAGTGCACTCACGGGCGAAGAATCGTCGAATCAGTTGCTGAGGCGCCACTTTCGTCGACATCCCTCTTTCGCCACTGGTCAGTCGTCGCGCCAGATCGAAATCGGGCGTACATACACAATTCAACGCAAACGAGACCAGTATCGCGAAGTCGTGAAGGTAAGGATCGACCGTGGAAGAAACGAGAACACCCGGCTTGCCGTCAGCCTCCTGCTCGATCCGCTCGATCGATTCGAAGACCAGACCGAATGGACGTACTGAATGGCTCGTGGAGGGAAGCAGCTTTCCGGCGGCCGTATCGATTGCCTCTTCCCGCAGGAGGACGGCATTCGTGTAGAGCATTCCGCGGAGGCGATTCTCCAAGCGCGTGGGGCATGTGAACAGCTTTCCAGTCGCGATCTGCAACATGTTGACTCCGATATCAGGATCCACAGCCCCCGCATTCCGTCCGGAATCCTACCCCGCCGTCGGAACATGTTGGCTTTGGAGCCGTCCGGCACGAACGCCCTGCACGCAGTTCCAAGAGCGGACGCGAGTGCCGAGACTGCTCGGAGTTCCGCAGTGAACTACTCCCGAACCCCCTTCAGGCAGCAGTGGCCGCAGCCTGATGCCAGGCGTTCGGGTTGTAGTCCATCAGCGTCGTACCATCGGCGCCCCGCCTCATCTCAATGTGATGAGGCGGTCGAGCTGGAACGCCAGGGCGAGTCTCGAGGCAAGGTAGTCGAACAACTGCTTGTCGTGCACGGCGACCGACCCAAGCACCGCAGCAGGTGGGGCCTCGTTCGCAGCCCGGCCGGGCGCATGCCTGCCCGGTCGTGACTTCGGTCGACCGGCCTCGGACAATGCCGGTGCGCGCCCACGGCAGCACAGCGGGGGCTGAGCCCGGAGCTGAGGTGCATTTTTACCCCCGGCTCCGCTCCGGAGCGGCCCCGCGACTTGACTTGCCCCCCCTGCAGGAGGATAAGGACTAATAATTTATCCCTTAAGTCTCTTAAGGGTCATTTCATGAGACCTTATCTATGCGATCCCCCGTCAACGACATTCTACCTCCTCGGGTCCGACGCTCCCTCACCAAACTCGGCAAGGATCTCAAGGACGCCCGGCGCAAGCGCAGCCTGACCGTGGAAATGATGGTCGAACGCGTCGGCGTCTCCAAGGCGACCTATCTGAAGGTCGAGAAGGGCGATCCCAGCGTGTCCATGGGCGTCTACGCGATGACCTTGTTCACGCTCGGATTCTCCAATGCCTTGGCCGAGATTGCGGATAGTCGCAGCGACGATACCGGGTTGCTGATGGACAGCAGCCGCCTGCCGCAGCGGGTCCGGCCCAAGAAGGCCAAGCCGCTATGAGACGGGTTCTCGACGTGTTCCTGGGCGACACCGCACACCAAGTCGGCACGCTCAGATTCGAAGCCCAGGGCGCGCGTCAGAGCGCAGGCTTTGAATACCACCAAGATTGGCTGGGGAACGACGAGCGCTTCGCGCTTGAGCCCGGCTTGCCGTTGGTTGCGGGCATGCAGTACCACCAGCAGGTTCGTGATGGTTCTCTCTTCCACGGCGCGATCGCTGACACCGAACCCGACGGCTGGGGGCGCAAGGTCATCCTGCGCGATCATGCCAAGCAACGCCAACAAGCGCGCGAGAGCGGCGCGCCAGTTGAAACGCGCGCCTTGAACCACCTGGACTTCCTGTTGGCAGTCGATGACAGCAGCCGTGTCGGAGCACTGCGCTTTCGCGATGAAGACGGACGCTTCCAGCGCGCAACGGAGCCGGAGAAACGCACCACCCCGCCGCTGATCGAACTGGGCATGCTGCTGTCCGCATCGCGGGCGGTGGAGCAGCACACCGAAACCGCTGCCGATCTGGCCTATCTGCGGGGTCGAGGCACCACCTTGGGCGGCTTGCGCCCGAAATGCACCGTCGTCGACGAAGACGGCCGGCTGTCCATCGGCAAGTTCCCGAGTGTGCAGGACGACCGGGCCGTCACCAAGGGAGAGGTGCTGGCGCTGCAACTGGCCCGGGATGCCGGCATCGATGCCGCCGAGGCCAGGCTGGTGGACAGCGATGGCAGCCCGATTGCCCTGATCCGCCGGTTCGATCGACCGGACGCTGGCGGCCGCCTGATGTACATCTCGGCAGCGACCATGCTCGGCGTGGACACCAGTGATGGCGGTGACCATACCTATACCGAGATCGTCGACGCCCTGCGGCAACACGGCTTTCGACCCCAGGCCGACATCGAAGAACTGTGGCGGCGCATCGCCTTCTCCATCCTCATCACCAACGTGGACGACCACCTGCACAACCATGGTTTCCTGCACAGCCAGCGAGGGCAATGGATCCTGGCGCCGGCCTTCGACGTCAATCCCTTCCCCGAGCGCGCCCGCGAACTGAAAACCTGGATATCGGAAGACACCGGTCCCGAAGCATCGATCGACGCCTTGATGTCGGTCGCGCCGTACTTCCGGATCGACCGCGATGCCGCCGTCCAGATCCTCGCCAAGGTGGAACGGGCGACCAGCCGATGGCGTCAGGTCGGCCAAGCAATCGGCATGAGTGCACGCGAGCTCGACCAGTTCGTAGATGCCTTCGAGCATCGCGAACGCGCGCGCGCGCAGACCCTCATCGACTGATGCCATGCGTCCGCTGTATGCCCACTCGCATCGAGCAGACTCCTCCGGAGAGGATCGACCATGAGGGATGATTTCAGTCGGGCGACTAAGGATCTGCTGGCGAAGCAGGCAGGCCACCGCTGCGCGCATCCCCATTGTGGGAAACCGACGTCCGGGGCAAACGAGAACGGCACCGGCACGATCAACATCGGGGTCGCAGCACACATCACCGCCGCGTCCGCCGGAGGACCCCGGTACGACCCTACCCTGACCAGCGAACAGCGCAAGGATGCGTCCAACGGAATTTGGCTGTGCCAAGACCACGCGCACGCGATCGACGCCGATGGCAGCGCTTTCAGCGCGGAAGCCCTCAGGACATGGAAGCGGCAGGCCCAAGTCCGGTCCTTGCAGGCCTTGATGGCCGGGATGGACGGCGCCGGTCCAAGCCGTGGCTTCTTGCTTGATCCGGGCGATGGCATCGATATCCGGCATCGGTTCAATCTCACCGTGGATGAAGACCTCATCGCGCTGAAAGCGAGCCTGTTGGCGGCGGCGCGCGAAGATGTCGAGGCTTTTCGCAGGACCCGACACTGGACCGAACACGCCATCGAATTGCAGCTGCGCCTGAAGGATGACGCGGACACCGAATCGTTTTCCACGCACGAGTTGGCGGCCACTACCGAGGCCTTCAACGAGATCGTGGTTCTCTCGCCGCCGGGCACGGGTAAGACCACGATGTTGCTGCAGTTGAACGAGGCTATCATCAGCCGGCGGGGCGCGGTGGCCAGCTTCGTCCCGCTGGATGATTGGTCCGCTCAGCCCCGCTCGCTGTTCGAGAGCATCCTCGAGCGCCAGGCGTTCCGTCCTTATCGCCAGGACCATCTTCGGCTCCTAGCCCATACCGGCGAACTCACGCTGGTGTTGGATGGCTGGAACCAGCTCGATGGCACGTCCCGCAGGCGAGCTCGCCACGAACTCGAAGGCCTGCGACGGGACTATCCAAAGCTGGGCATCGTCATCAGTTCGAGGAATCTGAGCGTTCCCGTCCCCTTCGCCACCACAGTGGTCGCGATCGAACCGCTCGACCATGCACAACAACGCCAGGTCGCCTGCGCGCTGCGAGGGGCCGACGGCGAAACGCTGTTGGAGGAAGCCCGCGCGATTTCGGGGCTGAGGGAACTGGTGTCCGTGCCCCTGTTCCTCAATGCCATCCTGCGACTGTCGCCCGGAAGCCGCCTGCCTACGACCAAGGAAGGCGTGCTCGCCGCCTTCGTCGAGCAGCACAACCAGGTCGCCAATCGCAGCGAAAGCCTGCGCGACGCGACGCTCGGCCACGAACAGGAAATCCTCGCCGACCTCGCAGCAGAGGCCACCCGCACCGCTAACACGTCCCTGCCTGATAACAAGGCCAGGGCGTCGGTGCAGACCACCCAACGCCGCCTTGCGGACGAAGGCCAGCTTTCTGCGCATTCGGCACCGCAGCCCATGACGGTGCTGGATGTGCTGATCGCGGAACACTTGCTGGTTCGATCCTCGGGCACCCCGACGGGATACAGCTTCCTGCACCAGCAGTTCCAGGAATGGTACGCTTCCTTTGCGGTGGAGCACGCCATGCGAAACATGGCAGCCGGCGACGCTACCGCAGCCGACCAGCTCGCCATCGAGTTCCTCGACGTGCGTCCGTGGGAGGAATCGATCCTGTTCGCCTGCGAGCGCATGGCTCCGGGTTCCGACGCCGACTTGGATGTCGTGGCACGGACGATCGTCCGTTGCCTATCGATTGACCCCCTGCTGGCGGCCGAGATCCTCTTCCGCGCACCCGCGGCGTGGGATCGGGTCGAACAGGAAGTGACCGCATTCCTGCGACGCTGGCACCAGCCGGGCAAGGTCGACCGCGCTATTGGCTTCATCGTCAACAGCGGTCGACCGGAGTTCGCAGAACTGTTGTGGCCGCTGCTCGCCGATTCCGAACAGCGGCGTCATCTGGACGTCCTGCGCGCGGGACGCCGGTTTCCTCCCTCGCTGTTGCCTGACATAGAGACGCGGCTGGTGACGCTCGAGGAATCGACCCGCGCCGAACTACTCGGCGAGATGGTCGACCATGGCGGCATGGAAGGTGCGCTATCCGCTGCCTCGCTCGCGCAGGCCGATTCAAGCGTACACGTGAAGAAAGAAGTCGTGGAATCCCTGTACTGGCGTGGCGCTGACCAACAAGCTGCCCGGGTGTTGCAAGAGGCGCCTCCGGAACTGTGGCAGGCGTTGGCCTCAGGACATCTTTTGACCGGCATCCACAACACCGCGGTCGCCAATCGAATGGCCGTCGAACGTCGAGCTGCGTTCGAACGCATGCAGAATCCGGGGCACAGGCTGCACTTCTTGTTGAATGGCGGCGTGGACGGTATCGATACCGAGCAAGAAGTCTTCAGGTTGCTGGCCGATCCTGCGCTGGAGGTCCGCGCCAGTGCTGCGGACCACGTGCTGTATCGGGCATATGAACGCTATCCGGCGGTCGTCGCCTCCGCCATGGTACGAAGAATCGAACAGGGTCTCGAGATTCCGTTCCGGACCCACTTGCTCGTACAGGAACAGCATATCGTCACCGACGAGGAGCCGATAGGCGGCATGGTCGATGACACGGGCCTCGACGAGAACGCCAGACGCAACGCGGCCAGCATTGCCGGTCCGGTTTCGATTGGTCGACTGATCGATGCGCAGCTGGCGCTGCACGCGCAGGCCGCAAGTGACCCTGCAGCAAGGAGATCCCTGGCAGAGCAACAGCGCTTCCTGGATGGTCTCGTCATCACCGCTCCTTACAGCTCCCTGGTTGCCGCGGTGCTTACAAGAGCCAATACCACCGACCCGCGACAGATCGCCCTGTTCGCCGACCTGCTAGCCTCCCATCGCGAACAGGACTCAGCCATACGCCCGCCGGCGATTCTGGAAGATGCGCAGAAGACACAGCTCGTGGACACGTTGTTACGCTGGGTGGCGACCATGGTGGATGCTTCCAACTCCACTCGGGCAGAGCTCGCGGAACTCGCCCGCGCCATCGGCAGCGTCGGTGACGCCAGGCTCGCCGAACCGCTTGATCGGCTGCTGTCGGAAGACCTTCGTCGTTGGGACATTTCACGCGCCGAGTTCGTCGCATCCGGATATCGCGACCAGACTTCGGACGCGCAGCACTCCTGGACCAACTGGTATCGGCGTGCCTTCATCGCTATCGGCACCGAGCAGGCGAAGAACCTCCTGATCCAGCGCCTGTCGCATATCCAATTTGGTGTCGATGCAGCCTCCGCGCTCATGCAGTTGTGGGAGCAGCGGCATCCCGTGACTACGCCCTCGATCTTTTCGCGAACCTTTCTGCGAGAGATGACCGTGCGGCGCGGGCGGCGACTCCGTGAGCATCCGCGTGCGCCGGAGGCGCTTGCGATTCTCGATATCGTCAGGTCGCTGCTCGAAGGCGGTAGCGAGGACGAGCAGCTGCATGCAATTCGGCTAGCAGTGGCGGCCTTCCGCATGCCCTGCGGCGACACCGGTGCCCTGGTCCATCGTTTGACCGATCTTTCGGCCCCACTCAACCTGCAGCGAGACTTATACGTCGCATTGGCCCTTTCAGGCGAACGCCTGCAGGCGGACGCGATACAAGCGTGTATTCGCGCCTTGTTCGCCGAATCCGCGACCAAGCCCTGGGTCCTGGGAGACAACCACAGCGCGTTCTTCGACTGGGTGGAGTTGCTCGCATTTTCCGAGCGTCCCGCAGCGATGCTTGACGAGGTGGAAGCCCTAGACCATCCCCGCGTGAAGGAAGCGTATCAGTTGCGCGGATTGATGGCAGCGCTGGGCGCCTCTGCCGAATCCGAGGCTGAGGAAATCCTCTTGCGGTTCGCGGCGCTGATTCCAGGACTGGTTTCGGAATACGAATGGCTGGCTGCCTTGCGCACGCGCGGCACCTTGTCTTCGGGTCGGGCGTTACTCCAGTTGCTACAGGATGGCGTCCTCGAGGGCCGCGGGCATCGGGACACCGAGGAGATAGGTAACTATCTCGCACAACTTGCGAAGAGCTTTCCGAGCTTCCGCAGCGAAATGCTCGGACTGCTGGATCGTCTGGCTCAAGGTCGCGCCACCTCGATCATCGAGCGCGCCCTGCTCCTGCTTTCGGATACGGAAAGCATCCTGTCATTAGTGCACCATTACGCACGGACCGGCCAGTCAGGCGCCGAACTGTATATGAGTATCAGGAACATCGCGATCGACGAGCGGCCTTCGACACAGTTCAGCGGCTCGCATGTCTTTTTTCCGGTGCCTGTGGACGACCTCCGCAAGCGGCTTTTCTCCCTGGCGCTGACTCAGTCCCGCGAAGCGAGTGTAGCCAGGCAGTGTCTGGCGCTGATCGACGGAATCCGTGACGACTATGGATATCCCGAAGCCGAAGCACGCCACCCTGATATCCGATCGGGGCAACCCTGGCCTCTGCTCGCTCCGCCCGCATGATAAGGCGAGGATTCCGGCGACCAGAGTACCGGTTGCAAAACTCCCCTGGGACCTCGTCCATACTGATTTCGTCTGACGGAAGCAGATTGCAGAACGAGTATACGGCAGGCTTGATCAATCCCCATTTGCGCAAATCCACGCCAAAGCGCCATAGCACGCCCTCGACTCTAACGCACGCTATGAAAACGCTTAGAGATTCAAAAACTCCCGGTCCGGCGGCTTCTCGCCGAAGAGCTTCTTCTTCCTTTCCGACCTAGTCCGTTTATAGCGATTCTCCAACTGGCATTCTACGCTAGGCCAAAATAGACGATAGTGAACGGAGGGAGCCCCTTCGTCTCGGCCAAAGACGTCGAACCGTCCATCCACAACCTTCATAAAAAGCACCGAGAAACGCCAAAAGTCTTCAGGCGTCTCCGCTTCATACATGCTCCGGTGCCAATGCATCGCCCACGCATGGCGCTCGAACACGTACATGGCCGCAGATTGTGATTCTCCAACAAAACCCGGCACATCTTTGTAACGCGCCAACACCGAGGCGTTCTTCTCCCCGGAACCTGAAAATGCCGTCACCATCAGTGCACGAGCGATCCTAGCCGGCTCATCACTCTCGAGGTTCTGCGCGACGTAGCTCTCCAAAACTGCTTCCCTTCCACTCCAAAGCGCGGCCAGCACTTCCGTGGCGAGCTCGTCGTCGTTGATGGCTCTATCTAGACGCCGCATACGAATGGTGTCAATCGATGCATGATCCTGGGCCAGCCAAAGAGCAAGTCCACCTAGCGGCAATCCAATGCGACCAAAGGTATTCCAGACATGTGGCTCGCTCTCATCGAGAGCCTCGAACATCCTAGCCGCAAGAACCGAATCCCAATCGGCTAGCGCATGAGCCAGCAACAGCGCCAGGTTGTGAACGCTATTAAGACGAACCTTCGGCAACCCCAAGAACAGAGCAGCCCAATGCTCCGAGAGTCCTCTGTCGGCTCCAGCAATTGCCTTGAACTCATCCATGCGCAGTCGGTCCAGGACGATCCTGGCGTCTGCGGCGGTCAACCCTGCTTTAAAGGCGTCGAATGCTGCATGTGCGAGCTCTTGCTGCTTCTGGAACCTGGTGATCTCGTCATCATTCCGCATCAGCTCAGATATGTCGTCGTACCGCTCAGGCCGCGCCGAAACACGGACTCGCGCAGGCTCCAACGGGTCTTCGCCTCGCTCATTGATTTCGATAACGGGCACGGCGACATCAATCTCCAAGCCGGCCGCTCTTCTAAGAGAAGCGTCGATACACTGCGCGACCGCGCTTGCCGCGTCGCCTCCAAGTCTTTTTGCGGCCTGCCCGTAGACCTCGGGGGCCATGCGGCTAAGTGCATCCACATGGGAAAGTATTCCGAGGCTTACCCCCTCCAAGAGGACATGAGAGCCGTACCAGGATTCTCGATCTCGCTTCCGCTCGAGATTCTTGGCTGACCAGCCGCTGTTTATCACCGACTCGATAGCGCGTCGATCGGCAGTCTTCAAGATCATGTGCAGTGTAAGCGCTCGAACCGACTCTACCTCGCTCTTCATTAGTTCCGTAAAGCATTCGCGAACGCGCTTTGAAAGGACCGTATCGGAGTATGCGCCAAGCGCGAGAACGACGACCAGCGTCTGCTGGTCTGCACTGACAACTGCGTCTAGCAACAACGACTCATATGTTGCCTCATCGACAGGCTTTGCGACGTGCAACACGGAAAGCATAGGGTTGCCTCCCGCATGTGGCGACAATAATGCTCTCACCTGTTCGTCAGGGCTTAGGAGCGGGAACGCGATCAGAAGAAGGTATTGCCTTATGAAGTGGACTTCGCTCTCTTGCAACTCGGCAGCGGCGCGGGCCACCGCCCCGTGTTCCACCTTCGATGCCATTTTCCGTGCCTGTTCCACAGTCACAAGTGCATTGTGGTGAGCCACCTCAAAGGTGCCTTGGCGCAGGGCAAGATCGCTTCGAAAAATGACATCATCGACAAGTTCCCGATGCTTCGCTATTGCCACCGGCTGCTCGAATCGCGCCACGCCGGGCCTAGCATCCGCAAAGAAAAGATCGTCGCTAGACTGCCCCATGAAGAGTCGGATGTTTCCGACGTCAATTTCGCTGTAGCGCTTAGCAGTATCCGTGATGTTGTCCGGCCTTTGACTTCCCGGATCGCAGGGGTCGCTCGCACAGTATGTCTCGACGCGACGCCACCCTCCAAGTTTCAGACGATCGGCCCCCAGTTCGATTAGCAGAGCCTGCGCCTGGAATGCGTCGACTGGATCTCCTGTCGCCCTCATGAGATTCACGTGTGCCCATTTTCCGGTCCGCGACGTATCGGGACCGGTGACTACTCTGGACGCTTCCCGTATCGCATCGCGCGCCTCCTGCCAGTCCACACGATTGAACCGAACCAGATGGATAAACTGGTCGTAGGGCCAAGAAAGACTCGTATTCAGCGCACCCGCGAAGCTCCATTGGAGCAGTGAACTCGCAAATGGCGCCAACGGCTTTCCCGCAATCAGTACCAGAGCAAAGTGAGTTAACGCATCGACGTCGCCATCGTTCCTCGTTAGCTCGCTCAAGAACTCCCTCTCGGGAGGTGAAAGCGCAGCGATATTGGCCTCGATCTCCGCCTGTCGCTTTCGCCTCTCCTCCTCAATCTTGCCCGCATCCCTACCGGAGCGAAGGGAATACATCCTTGCTTCGGGTGCCAGGGAGTAGTGGCCCAGCCATGATTGCAGAGAGGGGATCATCGCCGCCCACGCAGATGCACTCTGCTTTGCGGCGTGCAGCGCGGCGCGCACCCAGTCGAAGTTGGACGGCTTCTCGGCGGCGAGACAGAGATGGTGCGCGGCCTGCATGAAGACGCCCGGCTGACCTTCGGCCAGGAGGCAGAATGCCGGCAATTCGTCCTCGTTGGGGTTCTGCAATCCTGCGAAAGCACAGGTGATGGCTGCTCCGATTGCATCTGGGCAGTCCCCGTCAATGCAAGAAATGGTAAGCGCGGCGAGAACCGCATCGAATGTACGATCAAGGGAGGCAATTGGCTCAATCATCGCGTCGATTGTTGCCGCCAGGTCGCGCCCATTACGTTGGGCCTTGCGTAGTTCGTCGACGATCGCAAAACCCAGTGCAAGCGAGAGGCCGCTTTCGTCTAGTCGGTACCGCGTTGGATCACCGTCTAACTGGATGAAGAATCGCCCGTCCGATACCGCATCCAGACCACCATCAAAGACCTTGAGATCATCAATCTGCTGCCTGCTGATCCTCTTCAGAATTGCATCTGCATGCTCCGTGAGGACGCGTGCGAACTCGTGTGCTGGACGTGGAACCGGGTTGTCTCGCTCACCGTAAATACGCATGTGCTCGAACAGCAAACGACTGATGCTGAGCTGGTCGATCTGCCTGATGTGCGATCGCTGCAGCAGCTCCAACGCGATTGCCAGCAGGCGAGGATTCCGCAGAGACGTGGCCACTGCTCCAGGAAGATCGTCTACGCGAATTCCGCGTGCGGCGAGGATTAAGTCTCGCTCGGCGGCAGTCCACTCCGGCACAGCAATCATCACTGCGGTTGCCATCAGGCGACGCTTCACATTCGCCGAGTAGTGCGCAGTGCGCGTGGTGAGCAATAGCTGCCCACCCATTCCAGCCAGTTCGTGGCTCATGTCATCGACTATCCGCGCCCAGTCCAGCCGTGGAGGTTGGTTCATTCCATCGATGACGACCACCAAGCGAGGCATTGCTGGCACTTCTGCCTTTCGCCACCTGCTAAACGTACGATGCCACCGATTGACGCTGGATGCGGATTTCCTACCATCGGTCTGCGCTATGAGCTTGTTGATCAGCATACTGACGACGTCAACAACCGCGGCAGCATCACTGAACTCATCAGCAGTAAAGACCACCATGAGGGGCCGATCCGCCTGGGAAAGCCAGCTTTGAGCGAACAACCATGACTTACCGTTACCTTCGTCGCCAACGATGACGGCAACTGTTTCGGTCGGCTGCGATGCGAGAAACGAACCAACTTCGGAAACTAGTGAGTTTCTGGGAAGTGATTGACTCAGTGCTGTATCGCCCGGAGCCAAGGGTTGCCTGAGATGGCGCTTAGCGCTTTGCTGGCTACCGAAAACACCTTCAAGCCAACGCCTGTTATTGATAATGGCAAGCGATGAGCCGATCGTCGGCTCACGAAGCAACGCCCGTATGCGCGCGGCATGTCCCACGAATCGTCGGTCGTCTTGTACGGCCCTTAGTGACGCCAACGCGCTTGTATGCGCGTCTTGCACCTCCTCGTTTCGGCCGATGAACTCCGCAGCCACTTCAGAGGCCATTGCCAAAGCGACTGCAAGCGCGGGCAGGTCTGTCGTGCTCCAATCCAACACAAGAGTTCCAATTCCGCATTTTTCCGCGATTTCCGCGATGTCGTCCGCGAGTTGCGCACTCACGGGGGTCGTCGCGCCCAGCACCCAAAGATCGATGTCGCTCTCGCCGGTGATCGACAGTTCGGCAATCTTGGCGATGACTTCGTTCCTCGGATCTTGCCGTCATAGCGTTTTGCCTCGAAGCAAATGGCATCGTCTTCATAAGCAGACTTACCATCCATGCCGAACTGCGATCCACTGCCTGACAGACGGAACGGCACACCCGAGATTTCAGCCAGGACAGCAGCCAGAAGCCCTTCAAACCCGTCCGCTCCAGTGGCCGGAAGGTTGAGCAACATGTCTCGCAAGCTCGCGATTGCTTTCGTATCCATGAAAAGACCTAAGCTGAGTGGTGTGACCGGCTTGTCGCTTGGCTACTCTCGTCCGACTCCGCTATTGGCTAACGCCCCAATAGGAGTCGTTGCGCCGTCGTCCGGAGCAAGCCTCGCAGCGAGGCGACCTTTTGTCATGTCGAAGCCCCTTCCGTACTGTACGCCACAGGGTCGCGATCTTCGACTAGGGACGCGTTCTGTGGCCATGCGTCTATGACTTTGCCGCCTTGGGTGCCCCAGGTGCCAGTCGAATCTCTGACCCTTTCCGCCGTCTTTATCAACGACGCCCGCCCTTTCGTGAGGTGGCAGATCATTCAGATGGCTCCCCGGAAATTTTTTTCAGCGTCCGCAACTCAGGTGCACGTTTAGGCAAGGCGCTCGGCGACACGTATGAACGCTCCAGCTGCGTTGGTCTCAATAGCAGTTGACGTGACCATGCTTTCGAGCGCCTCCCCTGCCGGGACTGCAGCCATGCCTCATATGCCGGTACGCGGGGCAGCGGAATCACCCAGGAAGCTTCCAAGTGACTGCTCCACCGTCGCCCATTGGTAGACGCACCGTCGCTCGGCTTCATGAGGAGCAGATCGACGGCACGGACATCCTCTATGCGCAGTCGCGGGCAGCAGGCGACGCGGGTCTGCTATTGGCCGCCGAGCAGCATCAGGCTTAGTCGACAGCATGAGAGAAGACACGGGGAGCCGTACGCTCAACCGCGGCGAAGCTTCCCCAGCCCGCGTCCTCCGCCGCATGCATTGGAACGATGCAGGAGGTTGTCGGCAACGTACGCCCGGCCTTGCTGCAACAAGTTGTCGGAATCGCCACCGATAGTCACCATGACGTTCGTTGCGAAACTTCATGGATTTGGACGATGAGTGCCGATGCGGGATCGCCCAGGAACGCTACGGTATCCAA
>Ga0182745_1002323_pt1 | contig 17150 bp, 14 predicted proteins | sample eDN3rd30CKraftBY_FD_128523 | JGI IMG/M metagenome (GOLD analysis project Ga0182745, IMG submission 128523) | Enriched backyard soil microbial communities from Emeryville, California, USA - eDNA 3rd pass 30_C Kraft BY (version 2) (version 2) | ecosystem: Environmental > Terrestrial > Soil >...
CAACAGGTCCGAAGTTTACCTACGTCAGAAGATCGTCTCGCCGATGGTGAGATCTGGGGAACTTGAGTTCACGATCCCCGAGGAGCCGAACCATCCTCGCCAACGCTACCGAACCGCCTTCCCGCCTCCTGATGCCGACTGAGTCTCAATAATCTGGCCGATACTCGATCCTCTCCAAACCTCATTTTCGGGCAGTGAATCGGTTCAATATTCGATTTCAACTCTAAGAGAAACAACCGTGCCGGGCCTTGCTCGGCGTCGACCCCCAAAAGGGAGGGTGGGCCGTCTGGTCTATCTTACCCCTTATGATCGTTCCGATACTCTGGAAGGACCACGAAAACCAATGAATCCACGACGAATCACCGCCTCTTACCTGAGTGTCGCCGCTGTCGTGCTCGGCCTGACTCCCCTCGTGGCGCGTGGGGCCGACCCCGAGATCGTCTCGGTTGAGAAGATCTGGGATCAAGGCAAGCACAACGCCTTCACCGACCTGGTCCGCTGGCACGACGCCTGGTACTGCACGTTCCGCGAGTCCGAGGCCCACGTCGGTGGGGATGGCCAGATTCGGGTGCTCACCTCCAAGGACGGCAAGACCTGGGAGTCGGCCGCCTTGATCTCGGAGCAGGGGATCGACCTCCGCGACCCGAAATTCTCCGTCACCCCCGACGACCGCTTGATGATCGTGGCCGGCGGCTCGCTGTACGGGGGAACGAAGGTCTTGAAGGGGAGGCGCCCTCGGGTCCTGTTCTCGAAAGACGGGCGGGAGTGGACGCCTCCCACCCCCGTCCTCACCGACGGCGAATGGCTCTGGCGCGTGACCTGGCACGATGGCAAGGCCTATGGCGTCTCCTACAACGCCGAGGCCCGAGCCACCGACGCGGGTAAGGCGGCGGCCCAGGCCAAGAAGGTGGAACCCGGCCCCGCCGAGTGGAAGCTCAAGCTCTTCTCGAGCCCGGACGGAGTCCACTACGACCTCGTTACGCATCTTGACGTGCCGGGCCATCCGAACGAGACGACCGTGCGGTTCCTGCCGGACGGCACGATGCTCGCGTTGGTGCGCCGGGAGGCGGGGAACAAACTCGCCTGGATCGGCCAGGCCAAGGCCCCTTATACCAAATGGACCTGGACCGAGACGAAACATCAGGTTGGAGGGCCCAACTTCATTCCGCTCCCGAACGGCGAGCTCTGGGCGGCGGGGCGCAACTATCCCAACCGCGTTTCGACCGTGGTCGCCCGAATGACCCCCACCAGCTATGAGCCCCTCCTCACACTCCCCAGCGGAGGCGACACCAGCTACGCCGGTCTCGTCTGGCACGACGGTCAACTCTGGATGAGCTACTACTCCTCTCACGAGAACAAGAAGTCAGCGATTTACCTGGCCAAGATCAAGCTTCCCGAGAAGTGAGTGACCGCTCACACTGAATCTCGTACGAATTGCCACGAACGACTCAACGAGGGCTCGACCGGAATCCCGGCCAGAGCTCTCTTTTATTTCATTATATTTAAATCAATCGCATTTTACTGATCAATACAACTTAAAACAAATTAACCAACTAATCTTCCCTCTCCATCAAAACATCCCAACGCGACGCGGGCCACTCAGAGTTTTCCGGCCGACAAGCAATACTGCCCCGGGGCGCCCTCCGCATCGGCTGTGACTCGACGTATTCGATACGGGTGATAAACGCCCGCACCCGCGAAAAATGCGACCGCAAGATTCTGAAATCGAACCGCACGCACGTGGAAGATCCGCCCAGGTCACGAGAGTAAACTTCTCAAGCATACCGGGGAGGGAGGATTCATGTCGGCGATCGATTTCAAACCAGGTCCGAAGGAATGGGATACGGCGACGGAAGCCTATGCACGACTCCGCGAGCCACTGACGCTCCCTTACGGCCTCGATACCTTGGAGGCGCTCCGACTCCGACACGGAGAGCGGTTGCTCGACCTCGCCACCGGCACGGGAGGGGTGGCCCTTGCAGCCGCCCGTCAGGGTGCCAAGGTCGTTGCCGTCGATTGGTCACCGGGGATGGTGGGATTCCTCGACGCACGGGCGAAAAAGGAAGGGTGCGAAGATGTATCGGCTCGGGTCATGGATGGCCAGAACCTGGAACTCCCCGCCGCTCACTTCGACGCGGCCTGCTCCGTGTTTGGGATCATGTTCTTTCCCGACCACCGGGCCGGCCTGGCCGAACTGCTGCGCGTCCTCAAGCCCGGGGGGAGGCTCGGGATTACCGTATGGGCGAGCCCGTCACGAATGGGGCATCTCGGAGTGTGGGAGCAAGCGGCCCACCGCATCTGCTACCCCCATGCGCCCCAGTTCGCTCGACCGTCTGCATGGCTGCAAATGGACACGCCCGAAGGGTTGCGACACGAGATGGAAGCGGTCGGATTTCGTGACGTCTCCGTCACCAGAATCGCCCACAGGTGGAATGTTCCCTCGGCGCGGTGGTTTATCGAAAACTTCGATGCCAGCCAGGTGCTCAGCGAAAGCCCCGAATCCCGCGAACGGATCAGGGAATCGGTCCTTGCCCAACTCGACGACGAGTACGGCGACGGCCCATTCGCCCTGACGGCCCATGCCCACATCGGCGTCGCCACCAGATAACCAACGAGAGGAGTCTAGCATGACAATTACGGCGACCGTAAGTCGTAGAGATGCCTTCGCCCTCATCCCGGCACCGCAACAAGTCTGCTGTTCCCAGATTCTGAGCCTCAGGCTGAGAAGCAGAAAATGTCGCCGGTCGAGTTCGACGATGACGTGGTGAAGGGCAAGTGGCGGGCGAACGCCAATGCCTGAAACCTGGGGAACGACACGATCCGCTTGGCATCACTATGAAACACACAAACATCAACAAACAGAAGAATTTCATGAAATATCGAATGTTTCTCGCGGCCTGGCTCACCGCTACGGCAGGCATCTCAGGCAACAGCACGTGGCTGAAGCTCGCCGAAGCGGAAGTCAAAAATGACAAAACCGTCGTCCAGAAACCCAATCGCGAAGACCAAGCCATGCACCTCGATCATGAACACGCCTTCATCGATCCGGTAAAGAGTGCGAAGAAGTGGAACGATCCCGAACGGGACAAGTGGCAGCGTCCGGAAGAAATCGTGGAGGCTCTGGCCGTGAGACAGGCAACGACGGTTGCCGACATCGGTGCGGGGACGGGCTACATGGTCGCCCACCTGAGCAAGGCGGTGGGCAAGGGGGGCACGGTCATCGCCATAGATACGTCGGCCGCGATGGTTGGGTATTTGAAGGAACGCGTCGATGAGTTGGGACCAGCCCGGATCGTGCCGCGAAAAGTCGGTCCGGACGCCCCTGAGTTCCACGCCGCCAGTCTGGATGCGGTGTTAACGCTGGATACGTGGCACCACGTCAAGGGGCGTGAGGCGTACGCCAGGAAGGTTTATGACGGACTCAAGCGCGGAGGACGATTCGTGGTGGTGGACTACGAGATCAACGCGGAAACAGGGCCGCCGAAAGAGATGCGAATCGCGCCAGCGCGAGTCGTGGAGCAACTTGAGGCGGGGGGATTCCGCGCGGAGGTCGTGCGCGAGTCGATGCCGCGACACTACATGGTTGTGGGTCATAAAGATTAGTAGATTAGACCTCATCCAGGGATGGGCCTTATCATTGCGAGCCCACGCCATCGAAGAACCGGTTCCAAGAAAAAGGAGATGGGATGGCGTTTGCAACGGAGCCGGCCCCCGCAAGTCGCGCACCTGCGGAGGGGGCCCGGTTCGGCCTGGCGACGGCGACCTTCGTGGTCGTATCGAGCATGATTGGCACGGGCGTGCTGACGACATCGGGCTTCACGGTCTTCGTCGTCGGCAGTAATCAGTTGATGCTTGTGCTCTGGGTGGTCGGTGGGGTGCTTGCGCTATGCGGAGCCCTGACGCTATGCGAGTTGTCGGCGTCCCTGCCGCGTTCAGGAGGAGATTACGTCTTCCTCCGAGAGGCTTATGGTCCGCTGACCGCGTTTCTTTCGGGCTGGGTTTCGTTTTTGATCGGCTTTGGCGGACCCATCGCGGCGGCCGCGTCCGCCGCGGCGGAATACCTGCTGGCCCCCTTGCGACTGAGCAACGCAACGATGTCCGTCGCCCGGCCGGGAATTGCCTCGGTGGCGATCGTTGCGCTGGGCATAGGCCACTGCCTTGGTCGCGGCTCGACGATCCGCATGCAAGCGGGCATGACCATTCTCAAGATCGGCATCCTTTCCGTACTGGCGGCTGGCGGCCTTGCTGCTGGCTGGGGTCGGTGGGAAAACCTCGCCGACCGACCACCGATCACTCCGGGCGTTCTCATCTCAATGGCTTCGTCGCTCGTCTACATCTCCTATGCGTACACGGGCTGGAACGCCGCAGCATACCTGGCCAGCGAGGTGGACCACCCGCGGCGGCAAATGCCCCGAGCGATCCTATTGGGCACGGGGTTGGTGCTTGCCATCTACCTGGCCCTGAACATGGCCTACGCGATGGCCCTCTCAGCCGCCGACATCCGCGCGATTGTCAGAGGGTCGGACAACGTCAATGTCATCGCGCCGATCGCCCAGATCGCCGCCAGTCGGCTCTACGGGTCCCGCGTCGCCGACCCAATTTCGGTGGCCATAGGCCTGACACTGCTGGCCTCGCTTAGCGCCTATATCTTAACCGGCCCACGGGTCGCTTACGCGATGGCCCGCGCCGGCCAGTTCCCCGAGATCGCCGGCAGACTCTCATCCCGAGGCACCCCCACGGTCGCGACGGCCTTGCAAGTCGCCTGGTCGCTACTCCTGCTCTGGGTCGCCCCGTTCGAGGCAATCCTGCTTTACTCAGGCGTAGGCCTTTCGATCTTCTCGATGTTGACCGTCAGCGCCGTCTATGTCTTGCGTCGTCGTCCCAACCTCCCGCGGCCATTCAAGACTCCCGGCTATCCGCTCGTGCCAGCGATCTACCTCGTCGGGACAGGCTTGCTAACCGCGTCCATCTTTTACGAACGCCCACTCGTCTCGTCGATCTCCCTGCTGAGCATCGCCGCGGGTGTGCCTGTTTACTACGTCTTGGTCGCCGGCGATTGACGCCAACAGACCACCGCATGAACCACCCCGTTCCCACACGGGAGGTCAACTTTCGCCACGCCGCCGTAGCTTACGAGACGGACGCACTAACAGGAGATTCCCACAAGAGCGTGAAGTCCCTCCTTACCCTACCTTTGGAGATTCCCGGGCAAGACGGGCTAACTTGCCCGGTGTCGTACCGAGGAGTCGGCGGACATGGCTGTGCAAGTGCGACTGGCTTGAGAAGCCGACACTCGCCGCGGCCTGGGCGATGCCAGTGCCAGCCAACAAGAGCTGCCTTGCTCGTTCGACCCGGCGGCAGATAACGTACTGGTGGGGAGACAACGCCGTGGCCGCCCGGAACCGGCGGGCGAAGTGGTAGGGGCTCAGCCCGGCGAGGGCGGCCAACCGCGCGAGTGACAGGTCGCCGTCAAGATGGTTTTCGATGTGGTCCGTCACCAGACGGAGTCGGACCTCCGAAAGGCTGGCAACGCTTGGGGATTGAGCCTGCCCATGGCCGGTGCCGGTATATTCCTGGAGGAGGTGGACCACCAAGGCCGTGCCCAACGACTCGGCCAGTAGCGTCGGTCCCCCCCTCCATTCGGCCTCGTGAGCGAGCTTCCGGGCGACCTCCCCGGCGAAGATGTCGCGCCGCATCGCTGTTGGACGGAGGCGAGCGGCGTTCAACCCCGACCGCTCGGCAACCCGGTCAATCAGTTCGGTCGAGAGACAAACCGAGACGGCCTCGAAAGGCCTGTCCCATCGGACCAAGGTAGGGACAAAGGCCGGAATCAAAACCAAGTCGCCCGCGGCCGGCCAACCCGAGTACGTCCGGCCCTCGCCAAAGTGCCATTCGACATGCCCAGGACGGGAGAGAAACAGAGTCACGAGATGGAAGTCATGGGTGTGCCGGTCGCGAACGGCAGGCTTCAAGGGTGACGCGCGGCGAACGACCAGGCCGTTAATGAACCCTTCGTCATGCCGATCCATCGTCACGATCTCTAGCGCATCGCTCATTGAGAGCCTCCGACGAGAGCCAAAGGGGTAGGCCTAAGAGTTGGCGAGCCCGCCGAGGAGCGTCAAGAAGTGGCTCAACGGAAGATCGCGTTCAACTCGTTGGCGAGGCGGACGCCGGCCTGGGCCAACCTGAGTTCGAGCAGGGGGCGGGCGAAGGTTACGTAGTTCTTATCGAGCCGAGCCCCCGAGACCAATGCCTGGCGGGCACCTTCCGGATAGTGATAGGCCGACCGGGCCGCTCGCAGGCTCTCGGTCGCCCAGTCATCCACACCCCCGCGCGACCAGGCCTTGACGTTCGCCGGGGTCAAAAGGGGCTCGATCCGCTCCATCCAGTCACGCTCGTTCCGACTGATCTGGTTGATCAATCCAGAGTCCCAGAGCCGGTGCAAGTTCGTGCCTTCGCTCAGGAACTGAACCTGGGTCAGGTTACCGCCCCGATCCTGGTTATCTCCCACGTGTAAAGGCTGGTGGACATCTCCAACGAAGTGGACCAGAAAGAGCAAGGCTCGCCGCCGCTCCTTGAGCGGGGTCTTGGGATTGGCCAGGGCGGCCCGATACTCCTTGATCTTCGAGACCACGCACCCTTTCTTCCCGCAATACTGGGGGCCATACCGATCCACCGAGATCGGCACGTTCACGTAATGCCAAGGGGCGCTTCCCGGCACGGCTTCATGCCCGTCGGAGTCAGCCCAGGTCGAGATATCAACCAGCGTATCCCCTTCGAGGAGGAGCGACTGAACGGCTCGGCGGGCCTCGGGAGTGAGGCGGTCCAGGGCCACGCGCGCGGTGATCCGGTGCCCGTGCGGCCCCCAGGCCCAGCCTGGCGTGCCCCACAGAACCAGAGCGGCCAACCCGGTCAAAATCCACTTGAATGATGCCATGGCAAGTTGATCCTCAAAAGGACCTGGATATCCAGAAAAAGCCTTTGATTCCAAAGCCGAAAGGAAAAGCCCCACCGAGATCCGGTCGCGCCGGAATTCGGACGGGGCCTCATTCTGACCAGGGTCATGGGATAACGTACGGGGACTTCCGCGGAATCAGTTCACGGTGATCAGATCTTTGATCTCCGAGAAGCGGACCCCCTTGATCCCCTTCACCTTCATGACGTCCTCGGGCGTCTTGAACGGCCGAGCATCGATGATGCTCTGGGCCCGCACCTCGCCGATGTTCGGCAAAAGCAGAAGCTCCTCTTTTGAAGCGGTATTCAGGTTGACCTTCTGACCGGGGGCGAGTTGAGACTTGGCTTTGCTCACCGCCCGCTTCTTGGTGGTTGAGGGAGAGACCGGGGGAGCGGCGTTGGTCTTCGTGCCCGTAGCCGTGGTGGTGGTCGCGACCGGGCTGCCCGGCGCCCCCACGGTCACCAGGTTACGGATGCCTTCGATGGTTCTGGCAGGAACCCCTGCCTTCGCCAGGTCATCGACCGACTTGTAAGGCCGACCCGCCACGATTTTCTTCGCGGTCGCCTCTCCCACACCGGGCAAGACGCTCTCCAACTCGTGCTCGTCCGCCTTGTTCAGGTCGAGCGCCGCGGCCTTGGACGTGGGCGTGGTGGCGGCCTTCGCCTTTGCCGTCCCAGTCGTGGGAGCGGGAGCGGAGACGGCAGGCGCCGGGGACGTGGCGGCGGGACCGACGGACACAAGTTTGCGAATCTCCTCGATCGTGCGAGCGGGAACTCCGGCCTTCGCCAGGTCATCGACCGACTTGTAGGGACGGCCCGCCACGATCTTCTTGGCCGTGACTTCCCCAACCCCTGGCAAGGTAGCGGAGAGCTCGGCCTCGGTCGCCTTGTTCAGGTCAAGTGGAAGTGCCGGCTTGGTCGCCGTCACCTTGGTCTTGGCCGAGGTTTTCGGCTGCGTCGTGGGGGCAGGGGTTTGACCTGGCGATGTGGTGGTGGTCGCGGCGGCGACGACCATTCCCATCAGGATGGAGGTCACTCCCCACTTGGTGTATCGGCCCGATCTCATAAGGTCGCCCTTTCTTATTATTCGTGTAAACAGGCTCAAGGAGTCTCGGTCTCGATTTCGGTCGCGGAACCAGTCGTTTCGTCGAGTTGCCCTTCGGGAGACATGCGATCCACGGTGTCTGGAAGAATCTGGGCCAGCAATGAGGCGATCTGTTCAGGAGGTATGCCAACCTTGGCGGCCAGGTTCTGAACCGTGTCCGACCCTAGCGCCTGCCGGACCTGTTCGGCGGAGATCGGCAAGTTCGACCCCTTGCCAATCCAGGAGGAAACCGTCTCCTCCAGGCCCCCCTCGCGAAGCTTCTGAAGGATCCCGCCGAGCCCAAGCTGCTCAACGAGTCCCGCGAAATGATCGGCCATTGCCGAAGGCTGGCCACTCTCTCCCTCGTTCGAGCTCCCAGCCATGTATCCCTGAACCGCGTTACCGAACTGGCGTTTCACCTCATCGAATAGGCCCATGGATCTTTGCTCCATTGGAATTGCGGGCGCGTGAAGGCGAATGCTCTGAAAAGACTTGGATCTCTTAGAGTTTGACGGATCTGGGACAACTGGGCAACGCTCTTCACGGCGCAAATCCCAACTTTTTCCCGGCTCGCCCCCATGTAAAGGTCTTATAGGTCCCATTCCAGGTGGGATGGAGAGAGAATCCAAATCAAAAAACGGCGGCCCAATAGGGCTTGAACAAATAAAGCAAGGCACGAATTCAGGGTGGTAACTTCCAGGGGCTCGTTGATCCCTGGGCCTTGTCGCCCCTTCGCCTGCTTGGCATCGACCTTGGCGTGGTGGGCAAACCCACCCTGAAAATCGATACGACTGGACGTAAAGCCACTGTGAACCGCCCTAAACGATGAGCCTCGGCTCCCACCTCACCAAATCTTCGCTGAGTACGACATTGGAGGGGGCTCATGGGCCCCTTCTCGCGAAAACCTTGCTGTTTGTGGAAGATGAAGGCGTTGTCTCCTGACAACCGATTGTTTAATCTAACAACTTCCACCAGTGCAATCCCGCCTCGTCTTACCTCGCATCGTATCACCGCGGATCTGGATCGTAACGATCAAGTGCAAAGGACCAGCGAATCGGCCTGACCCAAGGATCCCACCGATGGATGAGATGAAGTCTCTGGCCCAACGCGTCTCCAACTCGCCAGACAACCTCTTCAAGCCTCGGCGGTTGAATCTCCTTGGCCTCACGGCCCTCTGCACCCTGGTTTCGACCGCGAACTGGTGCGCGGGGGCCGACCTGAAGCCCACCGCGGAACAGGCTAAATTCTTCGAGAAGGAAGTTCGCCCGTTGCTCGTGGCAAACTGCCTGAAGTGCCACGGACCCGAAAAGCAAAAGGGGGGGCTCCGGCTCGACTCGAGAACAACCATCCTCAGTGGTGGTGAGACCGGGCCGGCCGTCGTCGAAGGCAAGCCGGAGGAAAGCCTGCTGGTCGAGGCGATCAACTACGACGGCCTCGAGATGCCCCCTCAGGGAAAACTTGGGGAAAAGCAACGGGAAACACTGATCAAGTGGGTCCAAATGGGCCTCCCCTGGCCGGGCGACACCAGCTCGACCGCGCCGGTTCAGGCCGCCAAACCTAAAATTACCGACGAAGACCGCGAGTTCTGGTCGTTCCAACCGCTCCAACGTCCCGAGGTGCCCCAGGTGGCGGGAGACTGGATCCGCAACCCGATCGACCACTTCATCCTCGCCCGCCTGAACAAGGAGGGGTTGGCCCCCGCGACTGAGGAAGGACGCGAAGCCCTGATCCGCCGGCTCAGCTACGACCTCAGCGGCTTGCCCCCCACCCCCGCCGAGATCGACGCCTTCATCAACGACAAAGGCCCCAACGCTTATGAAACAGTCGTCGATCGCCTGCTGGCGAGCCCTCGGTACGGCGAGCGCTGGGGACGGCACTGGCTCGACCTGGTCCGGTACGCCGAATCCGACGGCTACCGCGCCGATGCCTATCGACCCGACGCCTGGCGTTACCGCGACTACGTGGTCAAGGCCTTCAATGACGACAAGCCCTACGACCAGTTCGTGACCGAACAACTGGCGGGGGACGAGCTCCGCCCCAACGATCCCGAGATGCGCGTGGCGGTGGGTTACTACCGGCTCGGCACCTACGAATACAACCAGCGCGACGTTCCCGGGCAGTGGGCGACCATCATCAACGAGATTACCGACGTAACCGGCGACGTCTTCCTCGGCCTGGGCATGGGCTGCGCTCGCTGCCACGACCACAAGTTCGACCCGATCCTTCAGAAGGATTACTACCGGCTTCAAGCCTTCTTCACCCCCCTCCTGCCGCGCGACGACCTGAACCTGGCCACCGCCAACCAGTGGAAGCGGTATCAGAAAGAGCTGGAAGCCTGGGAAGTTAAGGTTAGCGATACCTTGAAGAAGGTCGCGGAGCTGGAAGCCCCTTACCGCGAGAAGGCAAAGCGATCGGCCATCGAGAAGTTTCCGCCCGAGATGCAGGCGATCATCGCAAAGCCAAAATCCGAACGGACACCGCTGGAAGAACAGCTCGCGGCGCTGGCCTACCGGCAGGTGATCGAGGAGTACAACAGGCTTCCCGCGGTCATGAAGAAGAGCAAGGTCAAAGACACCTGGCAAGCTCTTCAGGACGAGTTAGACCGCAACCGGCCCACCCCTCCGGGCAACGTGATGACCGCAACCGATATCGGAGCGACTCCTCCGCCGACCTTGATTCCCGGCGACCGAAAAAAGGAAGTGATCAAGCCGGGGTTCCTGACCTTGCTCGACCCTGAGCCGGCCGTGATCACCAAGGTCTCGACCGCCCCCGAATCAACCGGGCGCCGAACCGCCCTGGCTCGCTGGCTCACGCGGCCCGATAACCAGCTCACCACCCGCGTGGCGGCGAACCGAATCTGGCAGTACCACTTCGGCCGAGGGCTGGTGGATACCTCGAGCGACTTCGGCAAGCTGGGCGAACGGCCCTCACACCCCGAGCTCCTCGACTGGCTGGCCAGCGAGTTCGTGGCCCGAGGGTGGAGCCTGAAAGCATTGCACCGCCTGATCGTGACCTCCGCCACCTACCGCCAGGCCGCCCATCATCCCGACCCAGCCCTCGCCCGCGAGAAAGACCCGGAAAATCGGCTCCTCTGGCATCGACTCCCTCGACGCCTCGACGTGGAACCAATCCGAGACGCGATGCTGGCCGTCAGTGGCGAGCTGGACCTGACCGGCGGCGGCCCCGCGACCGAAACCTCGAAGCCCCGGCGAGCCATCTACACCCAGGTCATCCGGAACAAGCGCGACCCGCTCAGTGAAGTCTTCGACTCGCCCGATGGGTCCCTCACCACCCCGAAACGTGACTCCACGGTCACCGCGCTCCAGGCTCTCTTGATGATCAACGGCTCCTGGACACTCGACCGCTCCAAGGCATTCGCCGCGCGCCTCCAGGCCGAAGCCGACGACGACGGTGAACGGGTCGAGCGGGCCTATCGTCTTGCCTTCGGTCGTCGCCCATCCGACCCCGAACGGGCCGACGCTCTGGCGTTCCTTCATCAGGGTAAGCCCCGGCCCACCCCCAACTCCCCGCGTGACGAGGTGGCGGAGGATGGCGGGGCGGCAGGCGCCTGCGACACTCCCCCCGCGGATTCGTCGTCAGCCCAACCTCAGGCCAACCCCGAGGCCTGGGTTGATTTCTGCCATGCCTTGCTCAACGCCAGCGAATTCCTTTACGTCGACTGACTTTACAGTGACCTCGCGACCCCGCCTCTCTTGAACACAGCAGGGCCGCGAGTTCCATCGAAGCGACGGAATACCTCCCAGTAAAGCACCGTCTCAAAGGGAGAGCCATTCCCGGTCGAGACGTCTCCTCATAGCGATCCAAGGCGCATTCTTGCATTTTTGAGAGGCCAGTCCATGAGCGACCCCAGGCGCACCGCGAATGAGACAACGCCCCACATCTCGAGCCCCCTCACCAGGCGCGAGATGCTGGCCCGCGGCGGAGGCGGCTTCGGTGCATTGGCTCTTTCCGCACTCCTCGGAGAGTCTCCTCTCTTCGCCGCCGCCCCTTCCGAGACGACCACACTGACGTCCTCGGCGGCCGCCTCGTTGATCCAGAGCCAGGGGTGGAAGACCCGGGCCCGGGTCAAGAGCTGCATCTTCCTGTTCATGGAAGGGGGGCCGAGCCACCTCGACACCTTCGACCCCAAGCCCTTGCTCAACAAGCTCGAGGGCCAAAGGTTGCCCTCGAGCTTCAAGCCGGTCATCACTCCCATGGGCGAGGCAGACTCTCCGCTACTCCGCTCCTATCGGAAGTGGAAGCAGCATGGCGAGGGGGGGCTCTGGGTCTCCGACTGGCTCCCACACATCGCCGAGTGCGCCGATGATCTGGCGGTGATCCGCTCGTGCTGGTCCAACGGCCTGAACCACGTCGGCGGCGTGTGCCAGATGAACACCGGCTCGATTCTGGCGGGCCGGCCGAGCCTGGGAAGCTGGGTTACCTATGGTCTCGGGAGCGAGAACCAGAACCTCCCCGGATACGTCGTGCTGCTCGACAACCCAGGGAGCACGGTGGCCGGGGGGCCTCGTAACTGGGGCTCGGGCTTCATGGCCGCAACCTACCAGGGGACTCGCCTGGGGAGTGCCAGCAGCGAGGTCATCCCCAACCTGTCCACCCCCAAGCAGGTGAGCGAACAACGTCAGCGCGACAAGGTCGCCTACATGTACCGCCTGAACGCGCGGCACATGGCCTCGCGACCCGACCAGACCGAGCTCGAAGCCCGCATTCGGGCCTATGAACTGGCCTTCCGCATGCAGGCCGAGGCTCCCGAGGCGGTCGACCTCTCCACCGAGTCGGAAGAGACCAAGGCCCTCTACGGACTCGACCGGAAAGAGAACGCGGCGTTCGGCAAGAACTGCCTGCTCGCCCGCCGCCTGGTCGAGCGTGGCGTGCGGTTCGTTCAGCTCTATCACGGGGCGGGCTCGAAGTGGGACTCGCACGCGGCGATCGAGAAGAATCATACAAGCCTCTGCAAGTCGATGGACCTGCCCGTCGCCGGCCTGCTCAAGGACCTCAAGAGGCGCGGACTGCTCGACGAGACCCTGGTGATCTGGGGAGGCGAGTTCGGCCGCACCCCCATGTCGGAGCAGGGGGATGGTCGCGACCACAACCCCTACGGCTTCACCATGTGGATGGCCGGCGGCGGTATCCAGGGAGGACGAACCATCGGCTCGACCGACGACCTCGGTCTCCACGCCGTGGAAGACCGACTCCACGTCCACGACCTCCACGCCTCGATCCTCGCCATGATGGGCATCGACCACACCAAGATGATCTACATGCACAAGGGCCGCCCCGAACGCGCCACCATCAACGAGGGGATCATCTCCGACAAGATCGTCCCGGCCTGATCGACCTCTCAACCGAGCCGAGACCAGGTCACCGTCTGCACTCCTGATCCTCGGGGCACATTCAAAGCGTATGGTCCCGAGGATTGTTTGTTGACGTTCCAAACCTAATAATTCTGGGAAGGATCTGCTCAATCGCGTATGAGGGTGCCTCTCAAGCACTGGGGAACTCTCAATTCGCGCCCTCAACCTATCATTAACATCCCAAACATGTTTTCATGCCGAAAAGAGCACGACATGGACGCAACTCAATCCGGGAATACTGACGCTCAAGGGTGGGTAAGACTTCCACTGGGATTCGCCAACACCCCCGTAATCATTGAACAAGTGAGCGATACCGAAGTCCGGATCCGCAAGGCCATAATCAATCCGCGAGACGAGTTCTCTGGAGAGGAGGAGCCTACCTCCCCACTTTCGGATCGAGACCGGGACCGGTTTCTCGAGATGCTTGACAACCCACCCATGGCCAACACCGCCCTCAAAAAAGCCGTACGGATGCTGAAACGCCATGGACGACTGGAAGATTGAACGGCTCGCCCCGTTCCACGAACGAGACGCATTCGCGTGTGGAAAAGAGCCCTTGGACGATTTCCTCCACAAGTTCGTCAACCAGTATGAGAAACGTAATCTTGGCCGAACTTATGTAGCCGTCCGGCCCGGCGAGAAGAGCGTCTTGGGGTACTACACGCTCGCTTCCAGTTCCATCTCGTTCCAGAATATCCCGACCGGAACCGCTCGGAAGCTTCCCAAACATCCTGTCCCGGCTGTTCTCCTCGGCCGCTTAGCGATTCATTTCTCCGCCCAAGGTAAAGGGTTGGGTGGAATCCTCCTGGCCGACGCATTCAGGCGCTGCGCCGGTCTTGCTGAGAATCTGGGAATCCATGCCACAGAAGTCCACGCCCTGGACGACGAAGCAAGGCGATTCTACGAGCACTACGGCTTCATTCCTTTACTCGACGACGACCGCCATCTCTACTTGCCCATAACCACGATTGGGACGCTCTTCGAAGGAGGAGGGAAGCCTTGAAGGGAAGCCTTGATAGGACATATGATTCATAGAAATAACCACTAGAAACCCGAGCAAGCCGGGCTGTGATGTGCAGAACTCTCCAGAGACCTACAATATTTTACATGCATTGAAACAATCTTAGCAAAAGCGAGGGAGCGATGAAGATCGAGGAGGTGATCAGTGAGTTACAACGCCAGTTTCCCGAGTACCAGCGAGGAGGAACAGCGATGCCGGATGGACCATCCGGTTATTACGACCAGGCAAAAAATCTGGATTTCGAGGCAGAACCTAACTCCGACACTAACTTCTGTGCAACAGGCCCCAAAGGCGGGAAGCATTATATAGGCGTAGATCACACCAAGAAGAAGATCACTTGCGGACCCAAGCGGGGCAGCCCAGGGGCCCGCTAACGATCCAAAGCTATCCTGATTAATGAGTTAATACGGACCACCTCTCTCTATAAAAGAGAGTCGATTACCATCCTGCGATTTAGGTCTGACCGTGTTTTCGCAAGCAATGCGATACAAAATCGGTGAGGAGCGTCGAATCAAGAAATTCGACACGCCCCACCATATTCAAATCCACCTGGCTGAGAACTTACGGCACCAGTTTCAAGATCCGATGGTTGCTGCTATCGGAGATATAAAGGGTGCCGTCCGAGGCGAGGGTGACGCCGTGGGGTTGGTTGAACTGGGCCTCGGTTGGAAGTTGTCCCACACCGGCCTGGCCGGTGGAGCCGGTGCCGGCGAGGGCGTCGATGATGCCGGTGGAGGGGTGGTACACGCGAATCTTGTGATTCTCGGTGTCGGCGATGATCACGTCTCCATTGGGTGCGATGCACAGGTGCTTGGGACCGTTCAAGGTCGCTTCTCGACCAGGGCCGCCATCGCCGGTCGCCCCTTTGGCCCCCGTGCCAACCAAGGTGCGGATCTTGCCCTCGCGGTCGACCACTCGCAAGGCATTGCCACCACGGTCAAGAATGTAAACATTCCCTTTTTTATCCGAAGCCACGGCGCGGGGGTCCACCATGGGAGACGTGCGTGCGTCGGCTCCGTCCTGGGGAATCCCTTTCTTGCCATTCCCGGCGAGGGTGGAGACGATCCCCGTCGTCAGGTCCACGACCCGGATGCGCCTGTTGTCGAGGTCGGCCAGGTAGAGGCGCTGGTTCGTCTCGTCCAGGTCGATGCAGTAGATCCCACCGAAGTCGGCCTTGGCGGCGGGTCCGCCGTCGCCGGAAAACCCTTTCTTTCCCGTGCCGACGATCGTCGAGATCTGGCCGGTCTTCGCGTCGATCTTACGGACCCGGTTATTCCAGGTGTCCGAGACCAGGATATCTCCATTCTTGGCCACGGCGAGGGTGTGTATCCCGTTGAACCGGGCCGATGAAGCCGGGCCGTTGTCTCCCTGGTCTCCCTTTCGCCCGTCTCCGGCGACGGTGTGAACCTGGCCGTCCCGGTCGATTCGTCGGACCCGTTCGCCCACCATCTCGACGAAGACGATCGACCCATCAGGGGCGAACCCCACTCCGAAGGGGCTGATCAGCTTGACCTGCCTGGCGGGCCCATCCTCGACCGAGGTTCCCCCGCCCGCTACCAGGGCCAACCGTCCGCTCTTGGCGGGCTGAGACTCGTCGGCGCGGGTCAGCACCGCCCCCATGGCCAACACGACAAAGGAAAAGAGGAACGTGCGCATCAGGTGGTTTCTCCCGGAAATCATCTCAAATCCTCACTCAACCCACGGAATCAAGCGGGCGATACGCCCCTGATTGACCCAGATGGTTCCATCGCCGTCAAGTGGCTCAACGGCTCATGTCAAAACGGACGAAAACATATCAATAAAATCTCACACGATATCAAAACTCGATCAACTGACGGATCGCCGACCCATCAGCAAGCCGGTCAAAGCCGACGTTGATCTCTTCGAGGGGGATCGAAGGGCTGATCAGAGTTTCGATGGGAAGAACCCCCGCGCGGGCGAGATCGATGAGCCGGGGGACGTCTCGGCGCGGAACGGCCGACCCCATGTAGGATCCACGAATTCCCTTTTCCTGACCGGCGAGGGAGACGGCCTGGATGGAGAGTTTTTGATCGGGATGCGGCAGGCCAACGCTCACGGCGGTCCCACCGCGCCGGACGCACTCGTAGGCGAGGGCCAGAACCGCCGCGCTTCCGACGGCTTCGAAGGCGTACTCCACGCCGCCTCCCGTCAGGTCGCGGATCATCGCCAACACGTCGGTCTCATTTGGGTTGATCGTATGATGGGCACCGAGCTTGCTGGCCAGCGGGAACTTGCCTGGCAACGTATCGACCACGATGATCGGGAACGCGCCGGCGAGCTTCGCCCCCATCACCGCGCTCAGGCCGACTCCCCCCAGGCCGAAGATGGCCACTGGTTGACCCGGAGCCACCTTCGCGGTGTTCGTCACCGCTCCCACGCCGGTCAAGATCGCGCAGCCGAACAGGGCCGCAGTCTGAAGGGGAACGGTTGGGTCGATCTTGATCAGCGACTCGCGCGCCGCGACCGTGTACTGCGAGAAGCCTGAGACCCCCAGGTGATGTAAGACCTTCGTGCTTCCCTTGCGGAAGCGCACACCCCCGCGCAACAGGGTACCGGCGGTGTTCGACACGGCCCCGGTCTCGCACAGGGCAGGGCGGCCCGTCGCACAGCAGAGGCAGCGCCCGCACATCGGCACGTAGGAGAAGACCACGTGATCGTCGGGCTTCAGCTCGTCCACGCCGGGGCCGACCTCGCGCAC
>Ga0182745_1002326_pt1 | contig 17142 bp, 21 predicted proteins | sample eDN3rd30CKraftBY_FD_128523 | JGI IMG/M metagenome (GOLD analysis project Ga0182745, IMG submission 128523) | Enriched backyard soil microbial communities from Emeryville, California, USA - eDNA 3rd pass 30_C Kraft BY (version 2) (version 2) | ecosystem: Environmental > Terrestrial > Soil >...
CCGCCGCCCGTCGCCTGCTGCACGCCATCTGGCCCGAGGCTGCCGCCATCGGGCGCTTCCACGTGCGGCGCATGTCCTGGAACGGCATCGACTGCGTGGTCGCCGGCACCGGCTACACGGGCGAGGACGGCCTGGAGGTCGCCGTGCCCGCCGAGGCCGCCACCGAGCTGTGGGACGCCGTGCTCGCCGCCGGGTTCCAGCCCGCCGGCCTGGGCGCCCGAGACACCCTCCGCCTGGAGGCCGGCCTCCCGCTCCACGGCCACGAGCTGGGCCAGGGCATCACCACGCTCCAGGCCGGCCTGGGCTGGGTCGTGAGCTGGGACAAGGGCGACTTCATCGGCCGTGACGTGCTCCTGAAGGAGAAGGAGAGCGGCATCGCGCGCCGCCTCCGCGCCCTGACCATCGAAGGCCGCCGCCCGCCCCGGGCCGACCAGATCGTCCTCGTCGACGGCACCGAAGCCGGCGTCGTCACCAGCGGCAACTTCTCCCCGACGCTGGAGAAGGGCATCGCCCTCGCGTTCGTCCCGCCATCGGTCGAGATCGGCGGCACCGTCCAGATCGACGTGCGCGGCGAACCGGTCGACGCTCAGGTGGTGAAGCCCCCGTTCGTGGCCGCCACCCCCGCCCAGCCCGTCGACTGAAGCGGCGGCACGATGGCGTTCCGCCGCCGGAGACCCAAGGAACCGGCACCGCCTCAGATCGAACCGCTCTCCATCTCGGCGTCGCAGTGGCGGGGCCAGCAGGTCGAAGCCGCCCGCCGGCTGGTCGAGCGCTACTGCGAGGCATCTGAGATGCCGCCGTCGCTCGCCTCCCTCGACGCCGCGGTCTCGGGCTGGTTCGACGACCGCGCCGAGGACCGAGCCGACGTCAACGACCTGGTGAACGCCGTCGGCGTCACCTTCGGCCACCACCTGGCGGCGGCCACCGGCCTCACCTGGGTCCTCGCCACCGACGAGCACGGTGCCGAGCTGGCCCTCCACCGAGCGGCCGGCGACGTGCTCGTCCATCCCGCGAACCTGGTGGCCGAGCGCATCGTCAACGGCGATCGAGGCTTCATCCAGCCGCTCCACGCCGAGCTGGCGGCCGGCATCCAGGAGATCTCGGCCTAGGCCCGAGACCCCCTGGCCGGGTCTACTCGGCGAAGTCTTCGACGGGTGGGCAGCTGCAGATGAGGTGGCGGTCGCCGTGGGCGCCGTCGATGCGGCGGACAGGCGGGAAGTAGCGGTCGCCCCGGCGGACCGTGGGGGAGGGGAAGGCCCCCTCCTCACGGGTGTAGGGGTGGTCCCACCCGGTCTGGGTGAGGCAGTTGACCGTGTGGGGGGCGTTGGCCAGCGGGTTGTCGTCGAGCGGCCACTCGCCGCTGCCGACCTTGGCGATCTCGGCGCGGATGGCGATCATGGCGTCGCAGAAGCGGTCGATCTCACCGAGGTCCTCGGACTCGGTCGGCTCGATCATCAGCGTGCCGGCCACCGGGAAGCTCATGGTGGGGGCGTGGAACCCGAAGTCGATGAGGCGCTTGGCGACGTCGTCGACCGACACGCCCGTCTCCTTGGTGATGGGTCGGAGGTCGACGATGCACTCGTGGGCCACCAGCCCGCCCCGGCCCGTGTAGAGCACGGGGAAGTGGGGTTGGAGCCGCTGGGCGATGTAGTTGGCGTTGAGGATGGCCACCTGGGTGGCGCGGCGCAGGCCCTCGCCGCCCATCATGCGGACGTAGGCCCACGGGATGGGCAAGATGCTGGCCGAGCCCCACGGCCCACCGGAGATGGGCCCGGGGCCCGTGGCCGGGCCGGCCTCGGCCACCAGCGGGTGGTTGGGCAGGAACGGCTTCAGGTGCTCGCCCACCGCGACCGGGCCGATGCCGGGGCCGCCGCCGCCGTGGGGGATGCAGAACGTCTTGTGGAGGTTGAGGTGGCTCACGTCGGCGCCGAAGCGTCCGGGGCGGGCCAGGCCGACCATGGCGTTGAGGTTGGCGCCGTCGAGGTACACCTGGCCGCCGGCGTCGTGGACCGCCGCGCAGATGTCGGTGACGGCCTCTTCGAACACGCCGTGCGTGCTCGGGTAGGTGATCATCAGCGCGGCGAGGGTGCCGCCGTGCTCGGCGATCTTGGCCTGCAGGTCGGGCAGATCGACGTTGCCGGCGTCGTCGCACGCCACGACGACGACCCGCATGCCGGCCATGACGGCCGAGGCGGCGTTGGTGCCGTGGGCCGACGAGGGGATGAGGCAGACGTTGCGCTGCTCGTCGCCGCGGCTGCGGTGGTACCCCCGGATGGCCAGGAGGCCGGCGAGCTCGCCCTGGGAGCCGGCGTTCGGCTGGAGGCTCACCGCCGCGTAGCCGGTGATCTCCACGAGCCAGTCCTCCAGCTCGGTGATCAGCTGGCGGTAGCCGTCGGATTGGGGGAGCGGGGCGAAGGGGTGGATCTGGCCGAACTCGGGCCAGGTGATCGACTCCATCTCGGTGGTGGCGTTGAGCTTCATGGTGCACGAGCCCAGCGGGATCATCGAACGGTCGAGCGCCAGGTCCCGGTCGGCGAGCATGCGCAAGTAGCGGAGCATCGCCGTCTCCGAGCGGTGCTGGTGGAACACCGGGTGGGTCAAGAACGGCGTGTCGCGCCGGAGGCCGGCGGGGATCACCGTGCCCGCCGCCGAGTCCAGAGCGTCGAGGTCGGCACCCTCGATGCCGAAGGCGCCCAGGACGGCCTCGATGTCGCCGCGGATCGTGGTCTCGTCGGTGGAGATGCCCACGGTGTCGGCGTCGACGAGCCGCAGGTTGATGCCCGCTCCGAGGGCCTTCGCCACCACGTCGGACGCCTGGCCGGGCACCCGGGCGGTCACCGTGTCGAAGAAGGTGTCGTGGACGACCTCGACCCCGCCGTCGCCCAGGCCCCGGGCGAGGGCCGCCGCGAAGCGGTGCGTGCGCTGGGCGATCCCGGTCAGGCCCTCGGGACCGTGGTACACGGCATACATCGAGGCGGTGACGGCCAGCAGCACCTGGGCGGTGCAGATGTTGGAGGTGGCCTTCTCCCGGCGGATGTGCTGCTCGCGGGTCTGGAGCGCCAGGCGGTAGGCGCGGTCGCCGTCGGCGTCGACGGAGACACCCACGAGCCGGCCCGGCATCGAGCGCTGGAGCCCCTCGCGCACGGCCATGTAGCCGGCGTGCGGGCCGCCGAAGCCGAGCGGCACGCCGAAGCGCTGGGCGACGCCGACCACGAGGTCGGCGCCCATCTCGCCGGGGGAGCGGAGGACGGTGAGAGCGAGGATGTCGGCGTCGACGGCGACGATGGCGCCCTCGGTGTGGGCCGCCTCGATCACCGGGGTCCAGTCCACGACCCGGCCCGACGAGCCCGGGTAGGGCAGGAGGAGGCCGAACGCCTCGGTGCCGGCGGGGATGCCGCCCGACAGATCGGCGACCACGACCGGAAGGCCGAGCGGTTCGGCCCGGGTCCGGACCACCTCGATGGTCTGCGGGTGGCAGTCGGCGTCGACCAGGAACACGGCGTCGGCGCTCTTGCCCTTGGCGGCCCGCTTGGCCAGGGTCATGGCCTCGGCCGCCGCGGTGGCCTCGTCAAGCAGCGACGCGTTGGCGAGCGACATCCCCGTGAGGTCGGCGATCATCGTCTGGAAGTTCAAGAGCGCCTCGAGGCGGCCCTGGGAGATCTCCGGCTGGTACGGCGTGTAGGCCGTGTACCAGGCCGGGCTCTCGATGACGTTGCGCAAGATGACCGGCGGCGTGATCGTGGCGTGGTAGCCGAGGCCGATCATCGAGGTCACGACCTCGTTGCGGTCGGCGAGCGCCCGCAGGTCGGCCAGTGCCTCGGTCTCGGTGCGCGCGGCCGGCAGGTCCAGGCCCTCGGTGCTGCGGATGCTGGTGGGCAGGGCGGCGTCGACGAGCTCGTCGAGGGAGCCGTAGCCGAGCGCGGCGAGCATCTTGGCCTGCTGCTCGAACCCCGGGCCGAGGTGGCGGGTCTCGAACGGGGCGGCGCCCTCGAGCTGGCGGAGCGTGGGCTGGTCGGTCATCTGAGGTCTCCTCGGTGGCCTGGGGGCCGCGTTCGTCTGACCTCCCCCGCTGTCGGTGGACCTGAGAGCTTCACCCGGCGGACGGGCTTTCCCCTTCGGTGAGGAGCGGCGCTGCTCCTGCTTTCCAGCGTTGCCTGCGTGAGCGGTCCGGGTGCCTGAGAGATTCCGGGGAGGACTTGCTCCTTCGGCGTGCCCCGAGGAGCACTCTCCCGCTCACGTTGAACGGCAGGGGAGACGATACCAGGAGCACCCGTCGCGGCATCGGATCGGCCCGCCCTCCTCCGATGCCCACCGCTACGCTCGGCGCGAGCGGTGCCGAGCCGCCACCGGACGACCGAGGAGCAGCAGATGCAGGCACGGACGAGGGCGGCGGCGCTGGCGATGGCGTGCACGCTGGTGCTCCTCGGGGCGTGCAGCAGCAGCGATGCCGCCGACAAGCCCGCCGACGAGGCCACCGAGCAGACGAGCGGCGGCGACGTCGACGTGAACGCCAAGGATGGGACGGTCAAGTACACCGACGAGGACGGCAACCAGACCGAGATGAACATCGACGGCTCGGGCGCCTCGCTGCCGAAGGGCTGGCCGGCCGACCTGGCGCCGCCGGACTCGGTGACGATCATCACATCGAGGACCTCCACCGACGGGAAGGAGGTGACGATCCTCGGCGAGGCCGAGAGCTCCATCGACGACCTCGCCGCACCGATCAGAGACCAGGTCACCGGCGCCGGCTACACGATCACCCAGGACACCTCGAGCGACGTCTCCGGTGGGGGCTACGCCGGCATGACCGCGGCCAAGGGCGACGCCGAGCTCACCGTGGCGATCTCATCGGACACCACCAGCAAGGGCAAGGTCACCATCACCATGACCCTCACGTCGAAGTCCTGACCGCCGCTGCCGGGGTCAGTCCACCGGCTCGGTCGACCCGAACGCGCCGGGCTCGACCTCGGCGATCCAATCGAACAGCGGCTGGGCCTGGAACCAGCCTTGGACGTGACCGCCGTTCTCTGCCTGCGTCGCCCGGGCGACGTCGTCGCTGACGAGCACCGGCTCGCCAGCCGAGCGGGCGAGCAGCTCGACCTCGCACGTGCGCTCCATCGTCACGTACCAGAACACCGCCTCCTCCACCGACTGGCCGACCGTGAGCAGGCCGTGGTTGCGCAAGATCACGGCCTTGCTGCCGCCCAGGGCATGAGCCAGGCGCTTGCCCTCCTCCGGGTCGTTCACCGTGCCGGTGTAGTCGTCGAAGAGGGCGTGGTCCTCGAAGAACAAGAGGCTGTCTTGGGTGATGGGGGAGAGCTCGCGGCCGAGCGCCGACCACGCCCGCCCGAACTTCGAGTGGCTGTGGGCCGCGGCGACGACGTCGGGGCGCGCATCGTGGACCGATGAGTGGATGGCGAACGCCGCCCGGTTCACCGGCCAGGTTCCGTCGACGACCTGGCCCCGGTGGTCGACGGCGATGAGGTCGTCGACGGTGATCTGCTTGAAGCTCATCCCGAACGGGTTGACCCAGAACAGGCCCGGGTCACCCGGATCGCGTGCGGTGATGTGGCCGGCCACGCCCTCGTCGAAGCCGAACCGGCCGAAGATCCGGAACGAGAGCGCGAGGCGCTGCTTGCGCCAGAGGCGCTCGTGCTCGGTGTCTCGCTCGGCGAACGGGTTGCGGGGGAGGCGCGCACTGACCATGCGCTGATCCTACGACCGCTCGTCGTGCCGCCCTCAGCCCAAGATGCGGTCCCGGTAGGCCGCGCCGCTGACGAGGACGGCGAACATCGCCTGGTTGCCGCCCGACTGGCGAGCAGCGAGGAGGTCGTCGACGAGCGCCGCCGAGGGAGCCCTGCCGTTCATCCCGCGAGCGAACTCGATCGCCGTGACCAGGGCGTTCGTGTCGTTCTTGTACTCGTTCGACTCCGAGAACTGCAGGACGACCTGGCCTCGGTTCCACGACCGGTCGTCGAGGTGGCGCAGGTAGAAGGCGCGGCCGCTGGGATCCGGGGCACGGTCGAACACGTTCCGGTAGATGGCGTCGACGAACTGGGCGTTCGTGAGCGAGCCGTAGCGGCGCTTGAACTCCGACGACACGGCGAACTGCTGCGAGATCGACGACAGCGTGTAGCCGTTGCGGCGCCGGTTCGCCCAGAACTCCAGACCGCTCGGATCCGGCGTGCGGAGGAAGTAGGCGCGGTAGAGGCGGATCGCCGGGCCGTAGGCGCCGTCGAACCACTCGGAGGCCCGCAACCGGTCGACGAGATCCGACGGCTTCTCCGTGCCGGCCACGAGCTTGGCGATGTCGCCGGCCACCTCGGCGGCGCCGGGCGTGTACTTGGTGAAGTCACCGTGCTGGCGCTTGACGAAGGCGTCGAGCGTCGAGAACGGGGCGATGGTCGGCGCGCTCGGCTCCGAGAGGGGTCCCGTACCGAGGGCGTTGATGCCCTGGACCCGGTAGCGGACGAGCGCACCGGCCTTGGGCAGCGAGTCGTTCACCGTCAGCGCCGTGGTGGCGATCGGGTTGCCGGGCTCGCCGTCGGGAGTCCCGGCGTAGGGCGTCACCCGGTACTCGGTGATGGGGCTGCCCCCGTCGTCGGGAGCGGCCCAGGTGACCTTCATCCCCGTCTTGGTGGCGGTGACGACGGGAGCGCCGGGGTACCAGGGAGCGCCAGGACCGACGACCTCGACCGGGACGACGGTGCTGGCGCTCAGGTTGCCGTTGACGTCGAGGGAACGCACCTCCACGTAGGACGTGCCGATCTTGTCGATCGTGCGGTCGGGTGCGACGCCGAGCGAGGGGGTCCACGCCGTCGTGGTCCCATCGGGGTTGTGCACGCGCACCTCTTGGCCGCGCAGGCCGGCGTTGTCGGAGCCGCTGAAGCGGACCTTCGCCGTGAAGCGGTTCAGGCCGCTGGGGAGGCCGCTCGGGAGCACCGTGGCTCCTGCCGTCGGCATGGTGGTGTCCGACCAGTTGCGCCCGGCGATGGTGGCCGAGTCGGCGATCTTCCCCTGCCCCTGCTTGGACGGGTGGAAGTGGTCGCCGCACCCGTCCCCGGTCAGTCCCGGGATGGGGCAGAAGCTGGCCGTGTTGCGGCTGATGTCGAGGTCGGTGAACGCCCACTGGGCCTGCGGGAGGAGCGGGCCGTCGGGCGGGCTCACCCGGTTCGACGTGAGGTCGAACAGGCGGTTCCCGTCGAACCGGCAGCGGAGGACCTTGCCGCACTCCTCGGCGAGGACGGCGTTGTAGGCCTTGTTGCGGGTCCGCACGTCGAGGCGGCGCTGGCGGTCGGCGGCGGAGTAGCTGTCCGGGTTCGTCAGCAGCGACTGGCAGGGGAACTTCACCCCGACCGCCGTGAGCCCGTCCCAGTAGAAGCGGGCACCGTTGATCCCCGAGGCCTGGCCGCTCTCCGGTTCTGGGTGGTAGGTGCTGTTCTGGGGCGCACCCCGGATGTACCAGAGGTTGTAGATGTCCGGGACGCTCATCACCTGGATGAGCGCGTTCGGGGCCCGGTTGGCCACCGCGGTGAGACCGGCCTTGAACTGGGACCGGTAGGTCTCCACCGAGGTCATGTCGGCGACGGTGTCGCGGCACAGGTCGTTGCCGCCGAACTCGACCAGCACCAGGCCCGTGTTCGCGGGGATCACGGGCACGTCGCCGCTCCCGCCCGACTTGCCGTTTTGGATCTGCGGAGCGAAGTCCGACATCCGGTCGCCGTTGGCGGAGAGGTTGTACCGGTTGCCCGTGGCCACGCCGAGGCGGGCGGCGACGCTGCTGACGTCGGTGCCGGTGGCCCAGCTGTTCTTCGGGTTCTCCTTCGACAGCGCTCCCGTACCGGTCGACTGGGTGATCGAGTCCCCGACCGCAGCGACGACCGTCGGCTTGCCAGGGACCGCCGCCGTGGGGGTGGGCGCGGCCGCCGACGTCGTCGCGCCGGGCGGCCCCCCGGCCGCGCCGCCGGCCGGCGTGGACAGGCCCTGGCCCGCGACGGCCGTCGCCACCAGGACCAGTCCCGCCGCGAACCGGCGCGCCTTCGAGGTCGTGAGCTCCACAGCTTCCCCCTGTCGATCTGACCGCGGACCCCCTGGACCCGGTCGGTCGGGACTGTACCGCGCCGGTGGCCCTCGAACGGTTGACATCATCGTCAGGCCCCCGGTGGTTTCGTCACGTGACGGAACGGGGCACCGGGATCGCGGGGCCCGCGGGGAAGGGCGGCCGGCCGCCAGCATCCCGCCTCGACCCGACGGAGGCGGGTAGTTTCATCACGTGACGAAACGAACGATGGGTGAGCGGTGCCGGTGGTGCGGGCAGGTGCTGCCGGATCGGAACGCGACGGGGCGGCCCCGGAGGTACTGCCGTCCCGGGTGCCGCCAACAGGCCCACATGGCGAGGAAGTTCGCCGCCGCCCACGGCCTGGGCGACGACGACGTGATCGTCGACCGGACGCAGCTCGAAGCGCTCCAGGACGCGCTGTACTGCCTGCAAGCCGCGATCGAAGACGTCGACAACGACCTGGAGGGCAAGCCCTCGGCGGCCGAGGTGCGCACGGCGATCGGCTGGCTGCTCGACAACGCCCGGCCCGTCGCCGCCGCCCGCATCGAGCCCAGAGCCGACGCCGGAACCTGATTCCTTACTCGACATAACGTAGATTATGGGCAGTTGCCGTGTTCTCTACTGTCCGCCAGACTGGAGATGTCGACGCCGTTGCTCGTTTCGGCGTGGACGAGGGCTCGGTGCTGGTAACACCGGTCTCCGGTCGGGCCAGGCTTACCCCTGGCCCGACCACTACCCGGATCCGTCCATGGTCGGCACAGAGGTGGCGGTCATGAGGTAACCGTGCGGGCGAGGAGAAGTTCGGCCGCGAATGCCTGCATGCGGTCGAGGTCCCAACGCTCCTGCACGACTCCGGCGTTGCGGGCGGGCGGGCACTCGCACTTGAGGGCACGGCGGGTGCCGCCGCAGTCGACGCACTTTCCCGTCTCATCGAGGTGGTCGAGGAGGTTGACCTCGGCGTAGGTGTCGTAGAGGAACTGCGACTGGTGCCGGGAGCGGCGGTGCCACCGGGCATCGTCGGAGCGCAGGGTGCCCTTGCGGCTGGAGTCGGCCTGCGAGGTGGAGAACTCCTCGAACTTCTGTGCGTCGTAGAACTTCCAGCGGAACAGCCGGTTGGACTTCCACACCAGCGGTTCGCCATCGGGTCCGACAGCAGCCTGCGGTAGGTAGCCCTTGCAGTACCAGAGGCGCCTCGTGACGCGTCGCAGGACCTTGTCGCAGCGGTCCCAGTCGGGAGCGGTCCAGCAGACGAGGTTGTCGGCCTTGCGCAGTTGGTTGAACCTGGATGTGATCTGGGTCGGCATGCGTCCGGAGTCCCGAGAGTCGAACATGGACGAGATCTCATCCAGGAAGATCGTGACACCGTGCAGCGGCGATGACAGCTGCCGCCACGAGAGCAGCGGGACATAGAGAGGGTGCGGTGCACGCTGCTGCCAAGGGAGGTGAGCGTCATCTGGACCGGCGAAGATCGGGGTGTTGGAGAGGACCGGACGGCCCGCATCGAGACTGGGGCGGATGACACGATCCACAATGCACAGGGTCTTGCCAGCGCCGTTGTAGCCGACGGCGGCGGTGATCTGTCCGTCCACGTCAGCCCCTCCCCTCATCGGGTGGAACGACCCAACTGACCGGCTCGACACGGATGGCGGTCCGGTCCTCGCCGCTTCGCAGCTGCGGTCCGGCCGCCATCTCAGCGAGAGTCGGTACATCGAGGCGGCGGCAAACCCGAAGAGCGAGTCGACGGCAAACGGCAGGCCCGAGCCAGAGGACGCCGAGCGGGACGATGACAGCTGGGGCGGGGGCGGCGGTGTGGGCGACGGAGGCCACAGCGACCACAGTCCCCATCTGGACACCGACGAGGAAGTGGAGCCAGCGGTCCCAGCGGCGTACCCATGCCAGACGCAGAGGAAGCGAAGATCCCAGAGCGACGGCAAGATCTTTCGTAACACCTCGTCGAGCGGCTACGAAGGTCACGATGCACCGCCTCGGATCATGGCGTAGACCTTCATGACGAACTCGACGGCGGCCATCACTAGCCGGACGGACCCCATCAAGGCCATGCCGCCGACGATGACGTTCCAGGGGAGCCAGTTGCCCATCCAGGCGACGTTGGCAGCGAGCGTCGTGAGAGCGCTGAGGGGCGAGAGCAGGAACGACGGGAGAGTCCAGGCCGGGACGAGGGAGATCACCCATCGGATTCCGGCGAAGATGAAGTCGAGGATGGCTTCTACGATCACGATTCGTCACCGCCGGAACGGATCGGGGCGACGCCGAACGGTCGGGTGAGAGCGTTGTACACGAAGACACCGACGACGACGCAGGTGGCGACGGTGACGAGGCCCCGGAAGAGAGACGCTGCCGTGGACATCGGCTCGGAGCACGACGAGAACGGGTAGAGGGTCGGAACTTGCGGGACGGGCCTGAAACCAGGCCCTTGGCAGTCGGAGGTCCCGGCTGTATCCATGGCGCTCTGGATACCGGTGGCGTAGTCGTAGATCAGGTCGGTGGTGGTGCCGAGAGCGGTGCCGGAGACCTCGGCCATGACTGCCTGGATCCTGGTCTCCAGTGCCGTGGTCGGGATGAACGCCCATTTGAAGACGCACTTCAGCGGTTTGACGACCCATTGGACCGGGTTGAACAGCTGCCAGCCACTGGGGAAGCACTCCTGGGTCTCGGGTTCAACGACCTCGGAGGGTTTGGGGAGCGAGACCCAAGGCGATTCGGCCGGAGGTGAAGCGGGTGCTGCTGGCGGGAGCGGTGTCTCGGTGAGTGGCCGGGGCGATGTGTAGGTGCCGGGGACGGCCTCAACCAGACCGGGCTTGCCGGTCGGATTGTACGCGGCCTGAGAGTCGCACCACGTCATGGGGGCGGGAGAGCCACCGACGATACACACACCCTCGGAGACGTGCGGGAGGCATCCGCTCACGCACGTCTTAAGAGCCTGCACGACCGGGTAGGCAGATGTAGCAAGCTCCAGGTCGAACAGGGTGTCCAACGGGCCAAGGGGAAACTCGGTGTACACCTTCAGGTGGGTGCCGATGATGCTGCCGCCCTCAGGACAGTGGGGTATCTCGATGGGGAACTCGTCGGCTTCAGACTGGTAGTACCAGGCGCCCCGTTTCGTAACCGTGGTGGACTCGCCTGTACCGATGTCGGTGCACCGCATCTCGGCCACGTTGCGCAGGGGCATCCCGTACGTGGCCCGTTCGATGTTGGCCGGCCACGTAGCAAGCTGAGTGGCTACTCCAGTCGGTGGCCTGCGAGACAGGACCATGAAGTTCTGCGGCCAGATCGAGCAGTTATAGACACCGGCGCAGAAACCCACGTCGTAGCGCTGACGGGAAGCAACCACGATCGACTGTGTCTCGCCGTACCCGGCGTCGGCGTGCACTTCCCACCGCCACCATGTCGTGCCTCCGGACGTGACTTCCTCAGCGGGATGCCACACACCGAAGGATTTGGCGTAGACGCCGGTGATGATGTGATCGTCCGGGAACTGGAGCGAACCGATGTTGACGCCGCCGAACCCGCCGGTCTGGCTGTAGACACGGCCACGAACGGCGTACCAGGTGTCACCGCCCTCGGGACGGGGGCTGAAGGCCAAATGGGTGCACAGGAGCGGCGAGTACCCGTCGAGGGTCACCGGGTTGGTAGCGATCGCCAGAGCGGCACCAGTGATGCCCATGTCGCTGCACGGTCTGATATCGGACTGGATCGGTTCAGACGAGAAGTTCGCTGGGTCAGCGATGCAGTTGGGGCCGAGGTGCCACTCGATCAGCTTGAACCCGCACGGGTACCGTGCGTCGAGGACATAGGTGGTGCCAGCGAACGCGGCCAGACCCCCAGCGAGAGCCAGTCCCCCGGCGCCGAGCGTGGCCGCAGCACCGGCGCCACCAGCACCGGCGACCACCGCCACACCGCCAGTACCGGCGACACCGGTGATCACTTCGGATGGCGGCATCACAGTCGGCGGCACGAATCCGGGCACCACCGGTGGCGAGTCGTCAGCAGCTACCGGAGCAGGCGAGTACGCCAACAGGGCCACTGCTGCCACCATGAAGGCAGCAGCAGTGGCCCCGAGGGTCCGCAGGGGGGAAGCGGACATCAGCGGGCCGCCCCGAAGATGCGCTTGCCGAAGCGGATGAGCACCGGAGCGCCCCACATGGCCAGACCGGCCGCGAGGGCGATCGGCAGGAGGAGGAGCGCATCGTCCGACACGCCGCCGATGGCGTCACCGATGGACTGGGCCGTAGGAGAGATCACTGCGATCACTGCGAGCATCTAAATCACCCCCTCCCACCATCTTGAGAAGAACCGGAAGACTGAAAGGACGCACACGGTGGTCACCTCGAACCGAGAAGGGACAGGAAGGCGCCGCAGAGCAGGCCAGCTGCCCAGGCGGACACGATGAACAGGAGGGGGGAATCGGCGTTCACCGGGCAGCCGCCCGGAAGACGGCGGCGGCGAACCGGAACAGGACCGGGGCGGATGCGACAGCGAGGAACAGGATCGAGATCGCGGCTACCGGTTCCATCAGCGGATCCTCACGGCGATGACACCCAGCGAGAAGACGACGAGAACTGCCAGCGCCACCAGTGCCGGGTCGTCGGACCATGAGGGGCCGGGACCAGAAGCGAGCGGCTGGGTCGTCGTAGTGACCACGGTCTCGGTGGTGCTGGTGGTGGCAGCCGGGTCAGTGGTGGTGACGGGATCGGTGGTCGTGACGATCTCCGTGGTTGTGGTGGTGCTGGCGGGCTCGTCTTCGGCACCGGCCGGAGCGACAGATACCAGGAGGATCACTGCGACCGAGCAGACGACAGCAGCTGATGCCCACCAGCGAGGCAAGACCATGAACAGCAACACCCAGAGGCCCCACAGAACGATGACGGTCTGCCAGATCACCGGGGGCCGTCCAGGAGGGAAACGACAGCGTCACGGAACGAGGCCGAGCGGCGGTCGTCATCGAGGCAGATGAGGAGATCCGACGCCACCATGGCCAGGTCGTCGTCTTCAGACCCGGCGACATAGCCGAGGCCGGAGCCGATGGCCGTGAGAGCCCGGTCGACGTCAGGCATCGAGCACCTCAATGTCGGTGGCGTTGAAGTTGACGAAGACGCGGCCCTTCGACTCGCTGCCGGTGGCGGTGACACGCACCGCGACCCGATCGCCGTCCGACAGCGAGAGAGCACCGACCTGAGCCGAGATGCGGGTCTCTTCCCCGGTGTCCTGGTCGGTGTCGAAGAACACCGCCCTGCGGGTGAACTCGCGGGAAGAGCCCTCCCGGGAGATGTCCACCACGATGGCGAACATGCCGTCAACGGGGTCGCCGTTCCCGCGAGTCACCGGCTTGACGCCCCGGAAGGCGCCGACCAACTGCAGACCGTGATCCATCTGGACCACCTACTTTCGCTCGTTTCCCGCTGGTAACGGGGCACCCACGTTGCGGAGTGCGACCGAATTACACGCACGTAACTCGGATCCTGTCAAGCACCCGTCTCGTCACGTCCAGTCCCCGTTACGAGACGTCGGCAGGAAGGCTGCGAGGGGGTGCGGCCAGTTATGGCATACAAAACAAGCCCCACCGCTGCTCACGCTCCGTGGCCAAAAACGGGTGGGCTCCAGCTGCATTCGGTCACGCTGGGTGACTCAATTCGTTATATCGGTGCAGGTGACGACTGGGTTGCGGAACGAACGCCGCTCGCCCGAGTCGTGGCAGTGAGGCAGCCGTCAAGGCACGGTCGAAATACTCGCTTCGCCTGGTATTTCGACCTCCCGGCCTTGACTGCTCCCCCGCTGCTTGCCCGCCTCCTGTGCTCCGCCCAGGAGGACGAACGGGGGCGTTCGTCCTCCTGGACACAACGGAAAGGCAAGCCACATGACCATTTACCGCACAACCTTCAACCTCGAAACCGAGGAGGGAGACAACGCGTACCGCGAGTACCGGAAAGGCCTCGACTCAGACCAGGCCGAAATCGTCACGCACGAGTACACGACAGCCGACAGAGACCGGTACGCCGACGTCTACACAACCAGCGACCGCAACCCAAGGACGCCGTACCTCGCGCACATCCAGTCGGATGCGATCATGCCAATCCGAGCGATTCTCGGCCTCAGCTGGGAGGTCGAGCGATGAGCACCGACTACTACATGGCCGACCAGTACAAGATCGCCGAGGCCCTGGCCGACCTGCCGGACCGGCTGGTGTCGGTCATCCGCTACTGCCTCATGCAGGAGCGGGACCTGCTGGATCTGAGCACGGAAGTGCCGCCGGGGATCGTGAGCACAGAGGAGATCGCGGCCTGGATCAAGGACGTGAACCTGCTGTGCGAGGCCGTCGCGCTGATCGAGGCCCTGTGATGTCCAGCTACCGGCTGCGCTTCGCCGGGACCTACCACCGGCAGCCGGTCGAGGTGTGGAGCTTCGAGAGGATGTGCCGGTTCTTCAGCGACCAGCAGCTGGAGGAGTTGAGCACGGCAGGGACGACCTACCTGCCAGACGACACGTTCGTGCAGCTGCTCAGCCACGAGGAGGACGACCAGTGAGCGTCAAGCAGGACCTGACAGGTGTCAGGGAGAGCCTGACACCGAAACGACGCAAGAGGTACACGGACAACGTCCAGTTCGCTGCTGCGGTCGCCCGCATGATCCGGGCCTTCGGTAAGCGGGTCGGACAGGCCGATATGGAGGACCTCCAAGAGCTCCTGGAGTTGCAGGAGGTCCTCAACGAGGTCACCGGCGAGGCAGTGCGGCAGGTGCGGAAGAACGGCGGCTACTCGTGGACCGCGATCGGTCGGGCAGCGGGCATGACCAGGCAGGCCGCCCACGAGAAATGGAGCAGGCCGTGACCGTCGAGTGGCAGGAGCCGCAGCTGCGCTTCACACACTACGAGTGCATCCGGCCCGGCTGCCACGAGATGATCAAGGACGACCCATCGCGTCCGGGCCCGGAAAGGCTCACAGCCAGGATCTACAACCCATGACCGACAGCAATGACATCCCCAAGTGCCCGGCGCCGAAACTCGAAAAGTCGCAGTGGAAATGGGGAGCAGACTTTCGTAACCCCTCGTCGACGTGCGGCAACCCGGTCCCCCAGCCAGCCACCGGACGGCCACGCAAGTTCTGCTCAGACGCCTGCAGACAAGCCGCCTACCGCACCAAGCACCCACGAAACCGCTGGTACAGATGAGTTCCGTTACCCGCTGGCCAGCACAACGCCGGCGTTGGAAGTAACGAAACTCACACCTCTTTCGTAACTACCAGGTTCTGCTGCTATGGAAGAGGTCTCGGGCGCCCGGGGCGCCAGCGTCTCAGTTCGCCTGTGCGCTCATTGAGATACAGGAACTCTGGACCTTGGTAGTGGTCGATGAGACGCCGGAGGATCTTGACGGGGTCCCATGCCAGAACCCAGAGGTTGGCAAGATCGGGTCGAAGTCTCAGCTGCCGGTCACTGGAGATCTCGGAGCGGCGGCAGGAGCGCATGACCCGCTTCAGATCGGCGGCCGCTTCAGGGCTGATCTCGACAGTCTGCTCGGTGGACACCATACCCCACACGCCCCAGAAGCGGCCACAGTTGCGGAATCCCTGGGGCACGATGTTCTGGACGCTTTTGTGGCCGTGGTGCTTGGCAAAGTACCAAGCAATAGCCCTAGGTGCTGCGGACCGGCTGCAGAACTGCTTATCGACCCCAGTCCCAGCACGGAGATGGCGCTCGTCACCTGATGCCACGATCTCGTACCAAGTACTCGATACCCAGCCCATGAACTTGCGGATAGAGCTATCAGCAGGACGGGTAATATAGACATGGAAGTGAGGTGCCCGACGCTCATCCTGGAACTCGAACTTCCAGGTCCCGACAGCGCTCCCCCACTGCCGCTTATACCGTTTCTTGAAGCGCAGCAGATGCGCTTTGCAGACACGTCCATTAGTCGGAAACGACCGGGGGTAGGTCAGCGTGACCATCTCCCAGATACCCGGCTGACTACCGAAATCGAGAGTGGCCAGGCGCTTGAGCATCCGCTGGCGCGACTTAGCGGACCACTCTGTGATCTCGCCACGAGGCTGCACGAGCCCGTCGAAGAGGCCCAGCTGGTAATCGGTCTCATCGAAGCCGTAGCACCACGGGCCGTGCTCGGGATCTGAACCTGACTCGTGATCGCACTCGACACCCTTGATGGCCTCCAACTCGGTGCCGCCAGGAAGGCGGCGACGCCGGACCTCCAGGGTCCCGAGCGAAGCGGTGAGCTCCCACCAGTACTCCCCTGCCCCGTGATCCACGAGGCCCGAAAGCCAGGTGTCCGGCACCGTGACACCGTGCACAGTGCTTCTGATAGCTGCTGAGCCCGCCTCATCGGCAGCACCCTTCAGTATCTTTAATGACTCGTCACGCCGTTTAAGCCGATAGCGCAGATTATGGGCACCCTCGGTCGTTCAGGAGCGACGGCCGCCGCCCGGCCCCGCTCAGGCGACGGGGACGGGCTGGGGCGCTTCGGGGCCGACGTAGCGGGCGCTCGGGCGGATGATCCGGTTGTCGGTCGCCTGCTCGAGGATGTTGGCGCACCAGCCGATGACGCGGCTCACGGCGAACGTCGGCGTGAACAGCGCCGGCGGCAGGCCGGCGGCCTCCATCACCACGCCGGCGTAGAACTCGACGTTGGCGTAGAGCTGACGACCGGGCTTCACCTCCGCCAGGGTGTCGACGATCAGGCGCTCGACGGCGACGGCGAAGCCGGCCCGCTCCCCTCCCAACGTGAGGGCGACCTCTCGCAGCATCGTCGAGCGCGGGTCGTCGGTCTTGTAGACGGCATGGCCGAAGCCCATGATCCGCTCACCCCGCTCGACCGCGTCGCGGATCCAGTCCGGGGCCCGCTCCGGCGAGCCGATGGCGTCCAAGAGGTCCAGGGCCCGGCTGGGAGCACCGCCGTGCAGCGGTCCGGACAGCGCCCCGATCGCCCCGGTCACCGCGGCGCCGACATCGGCGCCCGTCGAGGCGATGACCCGGGCAGTGAAGGTGGATGCGTTGAAGCCGTGGTCCACCGTGAGGAGCAGGTACTGCTCGACGGCCCGGGCGACCTGCAGGTCGGGTTCG
>Ga0182745_1002327_pt1 | contig 17140 bp, 12 predicted proteins | sample eDN3rd30CKraftBY_FD_128523 | JGI IMG/M metagenome (GOLD analysis project Ga0182745, IMG submission 128523) | Enriched backyard soil microbial communities from Emeryville, California, USA - eDNA 3rd pass 30_C Kraft BY (version 2) (version 2) | ecosystem: Environmental > Terrestrial > Soil >...
AGACTCCTTCCCGACGCCCGGCGACAACGAGGCGTACACGTTCCTGGTGAGGGCCCGTGACGCGGCGGGCAACGTGGACCCGACGCCTGCCACCCATTCGTGGCGGAAGGACAAGATTCGCCCTGATACGATCTTGAACACCACGGTGGGTAAGTTGAGCAACGCCCCCCAGGCGCTCTTCACCTTCTCTTCTGCTGCGGACGACGTGGTGGGCTACCAGTGTGTCCTGGATTCGTCGTCACCACAGGTTTCCGAGGCGCCCGCGGAGATGAGCCCACTTTGGGTGGATTGCGGGCACTCCTACCTGACGCCGCCGTTGCAAGACGGTGACTACAGGTTGTGGGTACGTGCGAGAGACGCCGCGGGGAACGTGGACAACGATCCTCGCGACCACGATTGGACGGTGGACCTGACGCCGCCGGAGACACAGATTGACTCGAAGCCTGCCATTGTGACGAACAAGCTGGACGCGAGATTTGAGTTCTCTGCGTCGGAACCGGACGTTCAGTTTGAATGCAGTTATGATGGGGACCCTTATTTCTCGTGTGTCAGTCCTTATGATTTGCCCAACGACAGGTATCGGCTCATCAGCGAGGGGGAGCATCAGTTTCTCGTCCGGGCCATTGATGCGGCGGGAAATCGTGACTTGATTCCGGCTGCTCACTCGTGGTCGGTCGCGGTGGGTGAAGTCATGACGTTTATCGAAGCTGTCATGCTGCGGGAATTCACCCAGGAAACGGTTGCGCGGTTCAAGTTTTCCTCGAACCTGTCCAATGTCGTCTACACATGTGAGTTGGACGGAGAGATTTACCAGGCATGTGCTACTTCGGCGGCCCCTGAGCGGATGTTTGATAGCCTTTCGGAGGGGGCACACACTCTGAGCGTCTTTGCGGCGGAGGGGGAGTTCCGGGACCTGTCGCCCGCCTTTTTCCGTTGGACCGTCGATTTTACCCCACCTGTGGCGCCGAACATCACGACCCCTGTCGCGGACGGCATGTACATCAAAGAGCGCTCTCCCTTCTTCCAGGGACTGGTTCCAAACGATGACTCCCTCGAGACGGGTACCGTCGACGTTTATCGTGGCACGCAGCTCGTGCACTCGGTGGACATCGAGGGCGCCAGCTCGGTCTGGAGTTTCACTCACCCGGTGGCCCTGCCTGACGGCGAGCACATGTTGCTTTTCTCTTTCAAGGACCGGGCAGGAAACGTTGGCCCCACGACGAGCCGATTCTTCATTGTCGATGCGACCAAGCCCGTGACGACGCTGACCGTGAAGCCTAATGGCTTGACGAATCAGCCGCAGGCGACGTTCGAGTTCGTATCCAATGAGGAGGGGGCGACTTTCGCGTGCAGCCTGAATGGCTCGGACTTCAGTGCCTGCACCTCGCCATATTCTGTTTCGGTAGGAGATGCGTCACACCAGTTCGCCGTTCGTGCCATCGACCGTGCTGGTAATGTGGCGGATGAGGTTGGCACGCACACTTGGCGCGTGGACACGGTGGAGCCCAGCACCAGTATCGTCGAGAAGCCAATGGTCGACACCAATGCCCCGCAAGCCGTCTTCCGCTTTGAGTCCAACGAAGCGCCCGTCTGGTTCGAGTGCAGCCTGGATGGTGCCCCCTTCGAGGGTTGCTCCTCTCCGTATCCGCTGAACGAGTTGGCTGAAGGCGAGCACCGCATGGAGGTCCGGGCTCGCGATGAAGCAACCAACGTGGACACCACACCGGAAGTCTATGTCTGGAGGGTGGACATGACGCCTCCGTTGGCGCCGGAAATCACCGCGCCTGCCCCTGACGGGGTAGTGGGCTCGCTGACGCCGACCTTCCAGGGCAGCGCGGAGCCCGGGAGTCAGGTGGTCCTCTTCATTGATGGCGTCGAGCGCGGCGTCGCGCCCGTGGAGCCATCCGGGCTGTGGCGTCTGACCCTCACCACGGCCATCAGTGAAGGGCCCCATACGGTCAGCGCGCTGGCGCGCGATGCGGCCCAGAACATGGGCCCCCAGTCGGAGGCGTCCTCGTTCACGGTGGATTCGTCCATCAACATCATCCGCCGGGTGAGCTCGCGAGGCGGCGGACTGAGCTGTGCCGCAGGTGGCGAGGGGTATGTCCCCTTGATGCTCCTGGGCTGGGCTGGATTGGGCCTGATGGCCGCCCGGCGGCGGCGCGTGTGAGCAGGCGGGCCTCATCCCTCCCGCTGGGATGGGGCGCCTTCTGGCGTCCGTTGTGGGATTGCGTGCTTGCTTCGGCGGGGGACTTCAGCTACTTGTGGCCCCGCTTCAGCTGAAAGGCGGTTGCGCGATTAGCTCAGCTGGATAGAGCGTTGGCCTCCGGAGCCAAAGGCCGCAGGTTCGAATCCTGCATCGCGCGCTGGTAGAAGGGCCCGGAATCATTGGGGAGTCTCCCCGCTGATTCCGGGCCCTTCGCTTTCCGGAGCGTGTTCGGGGTAGAGGCGCTCCGCGCCACCTTCTGGACCTGAACCGGGGTGGCTTTCGGCTGGGCGCTTCGTATGGGGGGCTGCCCGAGGCCAAGGCTGGCCACCTCCGAGCGCGGCCCACCTGACGTCCGTCAGGTGTGGGCCGCAGGGCGCCCGAGCGACCGATGCTCGGCGGCGATGCCGCGCAGCCAGAAGGCGGTGTGTACGCTCAGCAGCCTGTCGTGCCAGTTGCCGCCCAGTACTCTGGAGCCTGGAGACGAACATGCGAGCGCACAGCACGGACAAGAAGGGCCTCATGCCCTCGCCCATGGCTGCGATTGCGCAGGTGCGATGGGCAAGGGCATCACCGTGGATGTCCGAACGCGTTTCCCAGCGATGTACGCGGAGAATAAACGGCGGTGCGGTGATGGCCGCTTCAAGTTGGGAGGGGGGGCAGCCCGAGGCGGGCGTAACGGTTTTCAACCTCGGTACACAGAAGGCCTGGGGATTTCAATCGAGCCAGCTTGGATGATGCGAATGGGGCCGGAATCGCGTGGACGTGTGCGAGCGCACCGAGGTCAACGTGTCTTGTCTTTCGCGCGCGGCCGGGATCCTCACGACGAGCCTCTGGAGGGCTGGATGGTCCCTGGTTCCGAATCTCCAAAATTCTGAGCGTTTGTAAGGGCTGAGAGCCCTCTCTTCCCATGGGCTTGTGCAGGTGGGCGGTTGTCCTGTGCGAGGGCAACGCGAGCGTTTCCTTCTGATGGGCAGGGTCCATGCGGCCTCTCTTCCCGGTGGCGGGCGTGATGCTGTAGGCCAGCGTTTCCCAGTGATGGGGAGGACTGTCGTGATGAACGGACGAATCCGGTTGTTGGCCGCGGTGCTGCTGGGGCTGTTTGGAGGGATGGGATGTGGCGGTTCGGATGGCCCGCCTCCCCAGGGACCGGAGGTGACGGTACCCCAAGCGCCGACCCAGGTGGCGGCGGTGGCGGGGGACTCACAGGTCACGCTGACGTGGGTGGCGCCCGCGAACGACGGGGGCAGCGCGATTCTCGAATATGTGGTGCATGTCTTCTCCGAGGAGACCGAGGTCCGGCTCGTGACCGTGCCCGCGTCCGCGACCCAGGCCCTCATCCAAGACCTGATCAACGGCACGGCCTACGCGTTCAGCGTGGTCGCGGTGAACGACCGGGGCCGTGGTGCTGCGTCCACGCGCACGGCCCTCGTCACGCCGCACGTGACGCCCGGCGCAGTGAGCAACGTGGTGGCCGTGCCTGGGAACCAGGAGGTCGTGCTGACGTGGGAGGCCGCCGACAGCAAGGGCATGGCCCTGACCGGCTATGTCATCACCGTGCACTCCGAGGCCATGGGGGCCGAGGCCGAGCAGGTGACCGTCGCTGTCACCGAGACGCAGGCCACGCTGGTCGCGTTGACGAACGGGACGGCGTACACGTTCACTGTCGTCGCCGACAACGGACATGCAAAGGGGGCCGGGGTTTCCGTCTCCGCCACACCCTTCACGACGCCAGGGGCTCCCACGCTGACGGCCAATCCGTACACGGAGCGCGTGTTCTTGCGCTGGACCGCCGAGGACACGGGAGGCCGTCCCATCACCGGCTACTTAGTGACGGTGTACCTGAATGACGAGGTCCTGCGCACCGTGGAGACGACCGAGCTGACGTTGAACGTGACGGGGTTGCTCAACGCGACGACCTATCACTTCACGGTCGTTGCCCAGAACGAGGCGGGGTGGGGCACCGTCTCGGAGCGCCTCGCGAGCATGCCATCTCGACGTCCGTCAGCGCCGCGCAATGCCATCTGCGATACCTCGGACGGGAACATCACGTTCGTCTGGACGCCGCCTGAGTTCGACTATGGGCACCCGGTGGTGGAGTACCGTATCGAGACCACGCTCGGTGGCGATTACACCGAATGGCTCACCACAGAGCTGCGCTACGTCCTCCCGGAGATTCCTCGCGAAGGGAACCCTATGCGGTTCTACCTCGTCGCCCGGAGTGCGTTCGGGTTTGGAGATTCCGTGGAACTCTACTGCTATTTTGACTCGCTGCGCCCCTGAGGCCGCGCTGCACCTCCGACGCCTTTGGCCTCCGGAGCCAAAGGCCGCAGGTTCGAATCCTGCATCGCGCGCAGAAGTGACCGCCCGGTCTCTTGGTGTTCTCCAGGTAGACCGGGTGTGTTGCTCCTTCGGGTATCTCCTTCCTTTCTCGCTGTTCACGAGCGCCACGAAGGCTGTCGCTCTTGGTTTTGCCCTGCGGGCTGACGGTCCTGAGCCGGGTCTTCATTGCCTCCTTCCGGCGGTAGTCCTCCTGCGGTACGCAGCGATTGCCCGGTTTTCCGGGGGGAGGATTGTGAGGATGAACGGACGAATCCGGCTGGCAGCCGCGGTGTGCCTGGGGTTGCTGTTGGGGCTGGGGTGCAGTGGCTCCGACGAGCCGCAGCCCAAGGTGACGGTGCCACAGGTTCCCTCGAACGTGGTGGCAGTGCCTGGTGATGGACAGGCCACCGTGACGTGGAGGGCCCCATTGGACGGTGGCAGCGCCATCCTCGAATACGCGGTGCAGGTCTTCACGGGTGACACCGAGGTGCGGACCGTGACGGCGCCCGTCTCGGAGACCCAGGCCGTCATCACGGACCTGGAGAATGGAACGGCCTACACATTCAGCGTCGCCGCCCGAAATGCCCTGGGCAGCAGCGCCGCCTCCGTGCGCTCCGTTGCCGTGACGCCTCATGTGACGCCCGGAGCAGTGCGCAACCTCGCCGCCGTAGCGAGCGATTCACACGTGGAGTTGAGCTGGGAGGCTGCGGATGACAAGGGCATGCCGCTGGGGGGCTACGTCGTCACCGCCCGCTCCGAGACGTCGGAAGACGTGACGGTGACGGTGCCCGCGACGGCGCTGGAGGCGACCTTCTCCGCGCTGACGAATGGGACGGCGTACACCTTCATTGTCGCCGCCGACAACGGATATACGCGGGGCCCCGAGGCCTCGGTCGAGGCGACGCCCTTCACCACACCTGGAGCGCCTCGTGTGACTGCCTACTCAAGCACCCAGCGGGTGCGCCTGGCCTGGAGCGTCGAGGACACGGGCGGCAGCCCCATCACTGGCTACCGGGTGACGGTGTACCTGGGGGACGAGGTGCTGCGAGTCGAGGAAACGACCGAGCCGGGCATGATCCTGGAGCCACTGGAGAATGCCACGACGTACCACTTCACCGTCGAGGCGATGAACGCCGCGGGCTGGGGCGAAGTCTCCGAGCGGATCGCAGCCATGCCCACGCAATATCCCTCACCGCCGCTCAACGCGCGGTGCGAAGGGGGCGACGGATGGATCTCCTTCTCCTGGGAGCCACCGGAGTTCAGCTATGGGCACCCCGTGACGTCATACCGCATCGAGGCCCTCATCAAGGGCAACGCCACGATGTGGTACACTGAGGACTTGTCCTATCGCATCACGGATATCCCCAACGACGGTTCGTACATCACGTTCTACATCGCAGGAAAGAGTGCGGCCGGGTATGGGGATCCTGCCACCCTCGACTGCTTCACCCGGCCGCCGCGCCAGTAGGCGGGCCGACCTGGGCCTTTGGCCTCCGGAGCCAAAGGCCGGGGGTTCCAGGCCTCAAGCCTCCACGGGCGCTCGCTGGGGCAGGTGGAAGCGGACGGTGCGCACGCGGCGTGGGGTGGACTCGATGACTTCCAGGATGAGTCCTCCCTCCGCCTGCACCTTGGTACCCGGCTCGGGAATGGCGCCTCCGGACAGGGCGATGCACAGGCCGGCGACCGTGGCGTAGTCCTGGTCCTCGTCCAGGTCCAGGTCCAGCGCCCGGTTGACGTCGCGGATGCTCGTGGTGCCGAGCACCAGGGCGGTGCCCGGGCCGTCGCGCTTCACCCATTCCTCGGGCGTCTCCGTCTCGCTGACGATGTCGCCCACCAGCTCCTCCACGAGGTCTTCGATCGTCACGAGCCCCACCACGCCACCGCGCTCGTCCACCACCACCGCGAGCTGCATGCGCCGCTTTTGCAGCTCTTTCAGCGCGTCCATGGCCCGCATCGTCTCCACGACGAAGAAGGGGGGGCGCATCACGTCCTCGAGGATGATGAGGTTGCCCTCCCAGGCCACCCCCAGCAGGTCCTTGGCGATGACGTAGCCGACGATGTTGTCCAGCGAGCCCTCGTACACCGGCATGCGCGAGTGGCCGCCCTCCAGCAGCACGCGGCGGATCTCCTCCGGGCTGGAGTGCCGCCGCAGGGCCACCATCTCGTCCCGGGGCACCGACAGCTCGCCCACCGTCACGTCCCCCATCTCGAAGGCGCGTGACGCGATCTCGCCGGCGTGAGGGTCCAGCGTGCCCTGCTTCGCCGCCTCCTCCACCAGTTGCTGGAGCTCCTCGGCCGACAGGCGGCCCTCGGTGAAGTTGGTCCGGTCACCGAACAGGCGCAGCACGACGTTGGAGCTGGCGGTGAGGAACCACACCACCGGCTGCATCAACCAGGACAGGCCACGCAGCGGGCGGCCGATGAGCAGCGCGTAGCGCTCTCCGGCGCGCAGCGCGAGCGACTTGGGCACCAGCTCGCCCAGCACCAGCGACAGGTACGACACGAAGGCCACCACGCCGGCCAGGGCGACCTCATTCGCCCGTTGCTCCGGCACGCCAAACCCGCTGATGACGTCCCCCAGGCGGGTGGCCATGCTCGCGCCACCGAAGGCGGCCGCCGTGGCGCCGATGACCGTGATGCCAATCTGCACCGTGGCGAGAAACCGCTCGGGGTTTCCGCGCAGGGCCTCCACCGCTTTCGCGGAGGCGCTGCCTTGCTCAATCAGTTCCTTCAGTCGCGTCCGGCGGACGGAGATGATGGCGAGCTCCGCGCCTGCGAAGATGCCATTGGCCAGGACCAGCAGCAGGATGATGAGAAGCTCAGTGACGATAATGGCCCTCCTCTCAGGGGCCCTCTACCCTATACGCCGGAGGCTGGCTGCTCACTCACCAAGTGACTGCAAGAGGAGTGACAGTTGGTCGCGGCTCGCACCTTTTGGCAGGTAGTAGTGCGGCCCGGAGAGCAGGGCGCTGCCTACATCCTGCGCCGCCGCCGAGGTCAGGAATACGATGCGGGGCTGGCGTCCGCGCGGCAGGCGCTCGACGACTTCCAGGCCCGACATTCCCGGCATGTTGAGGTCCAGCAGCATCACGCCGTAGCGGCCGCCGCGCCTCAACGTCTCCAGGGCCTCCGACCCATCCGAGGCCTCGGTCGTCTCGTAGCCGAGCTCCTCCAGGCTGATCCGCAGGAATTCCCTCCAGTCCGCGTCGTCATCGACGACCAGGACCCTTCTTGCGCCGTTGTTCGTTGCCAGTCGCGCCAAACGTCCTCCCCCGACAGGAGTTGAACGCGGCTGGAGGGCCCGGTCATTCACGGCGAGCGATGATGTCGCGCGCGCCATGCGGCCGTGCTGGCGGGCCCTGGGAGGGCAGCCCCTGGGGCATCAGCCGGCGAGCGCGCGGTCGCCCCGGGGCAGGGCCTGGGGCGCCTCCAGGTCCGACGCCCGGAGGGGCACCAGCCGGGTGCCTCGGCCGACGCGCAGCCGGGTACCGCGCCAGCTCACCGTCCGGGAGAAGAGCGCGTACACCCACGCGGCGAAGAGCAGGGCGTCCTTCGCGACCACCGCGGGCACCGCGTCCCAGGTCAGCGGCTGGGGCCGCAGCGCGCGCACCGTGGCCAGGTCCACCGCCACCTTGCCCAGGGCCACGCCCAGGCTGAGGGCCGCGGTCTGGGGTAACGGAGCGAGCAGCGCCCCCAGCAGGGCCAGCGGCGCGGGGTTGAGCAGGGCCTGCGCGACGTACGTTCCGGGCGACACGGCGGTGCGGTGGATGACGCTCCAGCGGAGGTAGCGCCGGAAGAAGGAGGGGACGCTCTTGCGCAGCGAGACGTTGAAGACCGGCGTGCGCGCCACCACCACGCGCCGGCCCAGCTTGCGCGTCACCCACTGGCCGATGACGAAGTCCTCCGCCAGCACGTCCTTCACGGAGAAGAAGCCGCCCAGCGCCTCCACGTCCTCGCGGCGCAGCGCCATGGACTTGCCCACCACGATGTCCTGGCCCGCGGCGCGCTTGGCGGCGATCATCCCCGCCGCCGCGCTGGCGCCCAGGTGCAGGTTGTCCAGGAGCGAGCCGAAGGTGCGCTCCCCCACGCCCGTCACCGGGTGCGTGACGCAGCCCACCTCCGGGTTCTCGAACGCCTGGGCGATCTCCTCCAAGTAGCCCGCCGCCACGCGCGTGTTGCTGTCGCTGATGACGAGCAGGTCGAAGCGCGCCCGGTCGGCGAGGGTGATGAGCTGGTTCACCTTCGGGTTGCGGCCCGGTTCGCCCTCCTGGACTTCCAGGCGCATGACGTGGGGCCAGCGGGCGACCGCGGCCCGGGCCACGGCGAAGGCGGCGTCGCGGGCGTCCTTGACGCCGAGCACCACCTCGTAGGCGCCCGCGTAGTCCAGCGCGGCGAACTGCGCGAGGTTGGCTTCCAGGTCGTCATCCACGCCGCACAGTGGCTTGAGGATGGAGATGCCAGGCCGCGCGCCGCCGGGGCGCGTGGCGGGTGGCGCGTCTCGTCGGTGGCGCAGCACCAGCGTGAGCTGGGCGGTGAGGATGAGCAGTCCGAAGCAGGCGGCGAGCAGCAGGACGTTCGAGGCGAGCAGCATTCGCGGGCATTCCCCGGGGCCGGTGCGCCGTCATGGCGCGACCACGGTGGGCACGCTAGAGGCCCTCCACGTCAGCCCCGCGGAGCGGGCGGGGCGGGCCGGGCAATTCGCGGTGACGAGACGGTGAAGCGGCCCCGGCTACTCAGCGAGGTTGCGGCTCCGCGGGTGGCGGATGTCCTTGCCGCGCACCATGTAGACGACCATCTCCGCTACGTTCAACGCGTGGTCGCCAATGCGCTCCAGGTGCTTGGCGATGAACATCAGCGCCGTGGCGCGGCGGATGTTCCGCGAGTCCTCCATCATGTACGCGAGGAGCTCGTTGAAGATCTTGAGGAAGAGGGCATCCAGCAGGTCGTCGCCGCGGAGCACCTCCTCGGCCTTGGTGACGTCGCCGGAGACGAAGGCGTCCAGGGACATCTTCACCTGCCGCTGCGCCAGCTCCGCCAGCCGGGGCGTGTCCACATAGGGCGCCAGCGGGGGGACCTGGTTCAGGTCCATGGAGCGCTCGGCGATGTTCACCGCGAGGTCCCCGATGCGCTCCAGGTCGGTGACGATCTTCAGCGCCGTGGTGATGAGGCGCAGGTCGCTGGCGGCGGGCTGGCGCAGCGCCAGGATCTTGCGGCACAGCTCGTCAATCTCCACCTCCAGGCGGTTCACGTCGTTGTCGGCGGCGACGACCCGCTCGGCCACGGCGCTGTCGCGGTCGGTGAGCGCCTTCATGCTCTGGGCGATGAGGCCCTCCACCTTCGCGCCGATCGCGAGGAGTTTCTCGCGCAAGTCGCGCAGGTCCGCCTCGAAGGCCTTGTCGGTGTGCGTCGACGGCATGTGTCCGGTCCCCTTTTCTTCCAATCACCCGAACTTGCCGGTGACGTAGTCCTCGGTGCGCTTCTCTCGCGGGTTGGTGAAGATCTGCTCGGTGGGGCCGCATTCCACCAGCTCACCCATGTAGAAGAAAGCCGTGCGGTCGCTGACGCGCGCGGCCTGCTGCATGTTGTGGGTGACGATGGCGATGGTGTACGTCGACTTCAGCTCGTGGATGAGCTCCTCGATCTTCGCGGTGGCGATGGGGTCCAGCGCGCTGGCGGGCTCGTCCATCAACAGCACCTCCGGCTCCACGGCCATCGCGCGGGCGATGCACAGGCGCTGCTGCTGGCCGCCGGACAGGCCCAGGGCGCTCTCGTCGAGCCGGTCCTTCACCTCGTCCCAGAGCGCGGCGCCCCGCAGGGACTTCTCCACGCGGACGGCCAGCTCCGCCTTGTCCTTCAACCCGCCCACGCGCAGGCCGTAGGCCACGTTCTCGAAGATGCTCTTGGGGAAGGGGTTGGACTTCTGGAACACCATGCCCACGCGGCGGCGCAGGTCCACCACGTCCACCGTCCGGTCATGGATGTCCGTGCCATCCAGCAGGATGGTGCCGGAGTGCGAGGTGCCGGAGATGAGGTCGTTCATCCGGTTGAGCGCGCGGAGGAACGTGGACTTCCCGCAGCCGGAGGGGCCGATGAGCGCCGTCACCCGGCGGTCGAGGATGGCCAGGGACACCTTGTGGATGGCCGTCTTGGGGCCGTAGCGCAGGGTGAGCTCTTGAGCCTCCATCTTCGCGCGCGGGTTCTGGGGTTGGAGGGACATGGCAGGCATACCGTCAATGGGCGCTGGCGGCCTTGCGGCGCGTGCGCGTCCGGATGATGACCGCGACGAGGTTGAGGGCGAAGGTGAGCGCCAGCAGCACCAGCACCGTCGCGTAGAGCGGGCCACTGGCCTCCGTCACGTTGGGAGACTGCGTGGCCATCACGTACGTATGGTAGCCCAGGTGCATGAACTGGGAGTCGAGCTGCGTGGGCAGGTCTGGCAGGAAGTAGGCCGCGCCGGTGAAGAGGATGGGGGCCACCTCGCCCGCGCCCCGGGAGATGGCGAGCACCGCCCCGGTGAGGATGCCGGGCAGGGCGCCGGGCAGCACCACCCGCACCAGCGTCTGCGATTGGGTGGCGCCCAGGGCCAGGCTGGCGGTCCGCTGGTCCAGGGGGACCGCGCGCAGCGCCTCCTCGGTGGACACGATGACGACGGGCAGCGTCAGCACCGCCAGCGTCAGGGCGGCCCAGAGGATGCTGGGCTGGGCCCAGTGCATCTCCTCGTAGCCCAGCATCCGGTCCAGGCCGCCGCCGACGAAGAGGATGAAGAAGCCGAGCCCGAACAGGCCGAAGACGATGGACGGCACGCCCGCAAGGTTGATCACCGCCACGCGCACCCAGCGGGCGAAGCGCGAGCCTGGCGGCGCGTACTCGTGGAGGTAGACGGCGGTGAGCACCCCCACCGGCATCACCGCCAGCGTCATCAGGAGCGTGAGCGCGGCGGTGCCGAAGATGGCGGGGAAGATGCCGCCGCCCATCATCCCGTCGCTGGGGGGCCTGGTGAGGAAGGCCCAGGACACGTGCCGGGCGCCGTTCCTGGCGACATCCAGGAGGATGAGGGCGAGCATGGCCACGATGATGAAGGCCGCGAGGGCCGTCAGCCCGGTGAGTGCCAGCCCCACTGCTCGGCGCGTGGTGTACTTCACGAGGCGCTCCCGGTCAGCCGCCGGAGGACCTTCTTCGTCCACGTCGAGGCGACCATGTTGAGGACGAAGGTGAACAGGAACAACTCCACACCGATGAAGAAGAGCAGCGAGTAGTGCGTGCTGCCCACCACGACCTCGCCCATCTCCGCCGCGATGGTGGCCGACATCGAGCGCGCCGAGTCACCGAGGTTCCAGGACACGAGGTCCGCGTTGCCCGATGCCATGAGGACGATCATCGTCTCGCCGATGGCGCGGCCGAAGCCCAGCACGCACGCGGCGAGGATGCCGGGGGCCGCCGCGGGCAGCACCACCTTCCATGCCGTCTCCCAGAGCGTGGCGCCTAGCGCCAGCGAGGCCTCGCGGTAGCTGCGGGGCACCGCGGTGAGCGCGTCCTCGGACACGGTGAAGATGACCGGGACGATGGCCAGCGCCAGCGCCAGGCCCGCCAGGGTGCCGTTGAGGGGCCGGTCCAGGTGGAAGAGGTCCTTCACCACCGGCGACAGCACCATCAGCGCGAAGAAGCCCAGCACCACGGAGGGGATGCCGGCCAGCAGCTCGATGACGGGCTTGAGCAGCTCACGCAGCCGCCGTGGGGCGAACTCCGCCACGAACAGCGCGCCGAAGACACCCAGCGGCACCGAGACCAGCATGGAGACGAAGGTGATCTTCAGCGTGCCCACGAACAGCGGAATCATGCTGACCTTGGGCGTGTCCGACACGGGCTGCCACCGGAAGGGGTAGCGGCCCTCCTGCGCCATGAACATCTTGGAGAGGCTGGCCTCGTGACGGGCCTCCGCGTCCATGAAGAGCGCCAGGGCCTCCTTGGCCACGAACACGATGATGAGGAGGAGCGCGGCGATGCCGGTGAACGCCATCAGCGTGATGAAGCCAGCAATGGCCTTCTCCCGCAGCTGACGCCGACGCGCGGCCGTAGACAGGCGCGGCGCGGCCACGGCTTGCGTGAGACCCTGCTCCATGGTCGCCTGTCTATCCATTGTGACTCAGGGCCTCTTGTGACATTCGTGTGACGCCACGCGGCTACTTCACGGGGAAGTAGCCGACCTGGGTGACGATGGCCTGGCCTTCGGGAGACAGCGCGAAGTCGATGAAGGCCTTGATGTCGCCCGTCGGCTCGGCGCGCAGGTAGAAGAAGAGGTCGCGCGCCAGCGGGTACTTGCCGCTCTTGATGTTGTCCGCGCTGGGGGCAATCTCCTCGCTGCCCTTCTTGACCTTCAGCTCCTTGACGCCCTCGGCGTAGGCGGCGCCGCCGTAGCCCAGGCTGTTCTTCTCCTTGGAGACGGCGTTCACCACCGCGGCGGTGCCGGGCAGCGTCTGGATGGCGGGCGCGAAGTCCTCGCCGGCCAGGACCATGTCCTTCACGAAGACGTAGGTGCCCGAGGAGTTCTCCCGGGAGTATGCGACGATGGGCGCGTCCGCGCCGCCCACCTGCTTCCAGTTGGAGACGTCACCCACGTAGATGCCGCGGAGCTGCTCGGTGGTGAGCGTGCCCACCGGGTTGCCCTGGTGGACGTAGAAGGTGACGCCGTCCTTGGCCACCGCGCGATGGACCGGGGGCGCCTTGTAGCGCGCGCGCAGTTTGTCGGACTCGGCCTTCTTCATCTCCCGGCTGGACATGGCGATGTCCGTGGTGCCGTTCTGCAGGGCCGCCAGGCCCACGCCGGAGCCGCCGCCGGTGACCTGGACCTTGATGGAGGGGTTCTTCTTCATGAACGCCTCGGCCCAGCGCTGGCCGAGGATGACCATGGTGTCAGAGCCCTTGATGGTGACGCTCCCCGCACGGGCGGCGGAGGGGAGGGCGACGAGGAGCACCGCGAGGAGGGGCTTGAGAAGCGATTTCATGGAGGGACTTCTCCTGGCTGCGTGGAGCCGACCGCAATCTGGGCGCGGTGTCCGGCTTGCGCGAAGGTGGTGCGCTTGTACGTGACGCGGGTGTCCGTTTTGCGTCCGCCACGTGACATCGCTGTCACGACACTCAGTTGGCGGCCGGGTCCAACATCCGGTAGCCAACGCCCCGGACCGTCTCCAGCAGCGAGCGCGCCGGGCCCAGCTTGTCGCGCAGGCGCATGACGTGGGTATCGATGGTGCGGGTCTCCAGGGTCGAGGACAGGCCCCAGACCTCCTCGAGGAGCTGCTCGCGCGTCTGCACCCTGCCCAGACGGATGAGCAGGTGTTCGAGCAGCCGGAACTCCAGGGCGGTGAGGGACACCTCCCGGTCTTCCACGAAGAAGCGGTGCGAGGCCACGTCCAGCCGCAGCGGCCCCAGCGCCAGCGGTGCTGCGCTCCCGGCCGTGGACGCGCCCCGGCGGAGGATGGCCTTCAGGCGCAGCACCAGCTCCCGCACGCTGAAGGGCTTCACCACGTAGTCGTCCGCGCCCACCTCGAAGCCGCGGATGCGGTCCGACTCCTCGCCCTTGGCGGTGAGCATGACGATGAGCACCCCCCGGGACGGCGGGTTGGCCCGCAGCTGCCGGCACACGTCGATGCCGGACATGTCCGGCAGCATCAGGTCCAGCAGGACGAGGTCGGGGTTGTGCGCGCGCGCGGCGACCAGTGCGTCTTCGCCGGTGTGCGCCACGTGGGTGGTGAAGCCTGAGCCCCGCAGGTTGAAGTCAATGAGCTCCGCGAGGTCGTGTTCGTCGTCGACGATGAGGACATGAGGCATGGCGGGCCACCACTCTGCGCGTCGCCGGTTCCTCCCGTGTGACTCGTGTGCAACAACTTCGTCATTGCGGGAAGACGCCGGCCCCGGTGCGGGGAACCGTTTGCGCGTGAAGGTGCCGCCGGGCCGGAGTAGATCTTTTTCGTCCGTCCATGACTTCCACTCCTCCACCCACGCCCACACCCCCGCTGCCCTCGCTGACCCCTACTCCCGGGGAGCTGGCCCACGCGCAGCGGCGCGGCGGGCGCTCCGCGCTCGCGGGGCTGGGGCTGGTGGGGCTGGTGGCGCTGACGAGCCCGGTGCTGGGCTACGTGGAGGACGTTCGCAACGCGCGCGAGGAACTGCTGAGCCGGTTGCTGAACCAGGCGCAGGTGCAGGCGGAGGCGCTGGGCGTCCACCTCGGGCTGCTGGAGGCGGAGCTCGCGCGCGTCGCGGGGCACCCCGCACTGGTCCCCGAGGACGGCATCTCCCCGGCGGAGCTGGCCCTGCTGGAGAGCGCCTTCTACCACTCGTCCCTCTTCTCGGAGGGGGTGGCGCTGCTGACGCCCACCGGCGAGCGCGTCTGGAGCGACCCGCCGGACATGCCGCTGGGGCGTTCGCCGCTGACGCTGCGTCCCTGGTTCCAGCGGATGGTGAGCGGCCGGCAGCCAGAGGTGGACCTGCTGGAGGGGGAGGGGGGACCCATCGTCGTCGCCGTCCCCATGTTCCAGGAGGGCCACCTCAAGGGCGTGCTGCTCGGCGAGGTCCGCGCGGGCGCGCTGCCCACGCGGCCCACCGCGCAGACGATGCTGGTCCTCATGGACGACCTGGGGCAGCTGTTGATGCCGGTAGGGCTGAACCTGGGGCCGGGGGACACCACGGGGCCGTTGCGGGCGCTGGCGGACATGCCCGGGCCGCTGGCGTTGGATGGCAAGCACCTGATGGGGGCGGCCTCCTGGGTGGGGAGGAGCGATCTGCTGCTCGTCGTCCTGGAGGAAGAGACGGCCAGGGCCGGGCTGCGCACGCGCTTCCTGTGGCAGCTGGCGTTCCACGTCGCGCTGCTCAGCGGCACGCTCCTCATCTTCATCCTGTTGATGCGGCACTCGTTCCGCTCCCTGCTCGCGGCCGAGGAGCGGCTGCGCCGCCAGGAGACGATGGCCGCGCTGGGGGCGGCCGCCTCGCTCATCGCCCACGAGGTGAAGAACGCCCTCAACGGCATCCAGGCCGCGCTGTCCGTGCTGCGGCACACCGCGGCCGGTAGCGAGCTGCCCGTGCGCGCCCTGCGCTCGCAGGTGGAGCGCCTGGGGCACCTGGCGCGCTCGCTGCTGTCTTTCGGCGCCCCCCGGGCCGCGCTGCGCCGCCGCTGTGAGCTGCACCTGCTGGTCCATGACGCGCTCCAGGCGGTGACGCTGCTGCCGGAGTCCGAGGCCGTGGCGCTGACGACCTCCCTGGAAGAGTCGCTGTGGATCCAGGGGGATGCGGCGCTGCTGGTGTCCGCCATCGACAACCTCCTGCGCAACGCGGTGGAGGCGGGCGCCGTGGCGCGCGACACCGGGCTCCAGCCGGCGCCCTGGGTGGACGTGCGTCTGACGCGGGACGGCCACGAGGCGGTGCTGGTGGTGGAAGACAATGCGGGCGGCGTGGACCCTCGCCTGGAGCCGAGACTGTGGGAGCCTTTCGCCACCGGGCGGGCCAAGGGGGTGGGGCTGGGGCTGCCCATGGCGCGTGCCTCCGTGGAGGCGCATGGAGGGAGCTTGACCTACGTCCGCAGTCCGCTGGGCAGCCGCTTCACGCTGCGGCTGCCGCTGGAGGTGGCGAAGTCATGAAGACCCATCTGTTGCTGGTGGACGACGACCGGACCTTTGCCTCGTTGGCGGCCTCGGTGCTGCGCCAGGAGGGCTTCCGCGTCACCCTGGCGTACTCGCTCCACGAGGCGCGCGGGGCCATGGCCCGCGAGGCGCCGGACCTGGTGGTGCTGGACCGGCGCCTGCCGGACGGCGACGGCATCGACTTCCTGCCCGAGCTGCGCGCCCAGCTGCCGGACACGCCCGTGCTGATGGTGACGGCGCATGGCGACATCGCCAGCGCGGTGGAGGCCATCCAGGCGGGGGCGCGCGACTACCTGTCCAAGCCGGTGGAGCTGGATGACCTGGTGCTGCGTGCCCGCCGCGCAGCAGCGGACTTCCGGCTCCAGGAGCGCCTGCGCCAGGCGGAGAGCGAGCTGGGCGGGCGGCGGCGCCTGTCGTGGCCCCACTCGCCGAAGATGCTCGCGGCGCTCCAGATGTTGGAGCGCATCGCCAAGGCGCCCCGCAGCACGGTGCTGCTTCTGGGCGAGACGGGCGTGGGCAAGGAGGTGGTCGCGCGCCACCTGCATGCCCTGCAGGGCGGGCAGGGCGCCTTCGTCCACGTCAACTGCGCCGCGCTGCCCGCCACCATGGTGGAGAGCGAGCTCTTCGGGTACGAGCGCGGCGCCTTCACCGACGCACGCAACGCCCGCCGCGGCCTCGTGGAGGTGGCCGCCGGAGGCGTGCTCTTCCTGGACGAGGTGGGCGAGCTGCCGCTGGGGCTCCAGGCGAAGCTGCTCACCTTCCTGGACAAGGGCGCCTTCCGCCGGCTGGGAGGCACGGCCGAGCTGACCAGCAGCGCCCGCGTGGTGACGGCCACCAACCGCGACCTGACGCAGGAGGTGGCCCAGGGCCGCTTCCGGGAGGACCTCTACTTCCGCCTGAGCGTCTTCAAGGTGGACATCCCACCGCTGCGCGAGCGCCGTGAGGACGTGCTGCCGCTGGCCCAGTCGCTGGTAGCGGAGCT
>Ga0182745_1002331_pt1 | contig 17125 bp, 15 predicted proteins | sample eDN3rd30CKraftBY_FD_128523 | JGI IMG/M metagenome (GOLD analysis project Ga0182745, IMG submission 128523) | Enriched backyard soil microbial communities from Emeryville, California, USA - eDNA 3rd pass 30_C Kraft BY (version 2) (version 2) | ecosystem: Environmental > Terrestrial > Soil >...
CCCCCTCCCGCAGGCGGGAGGGGCAGCGAGGCTTGGCAGCTTGCTGCCTAGCCGCAGCGGGGTGGGCTCTTGCCCCGTCGCTGCCCACCCCCGACCCCTCCCGCCTGCGGGAGGGGAGAAGAATGGCCGCAACCGGTCGTTAACCGCCATCCGAAGCCAGCAGGCACAATCCTCCTTTTACATCGCTGTCAGCAAAGGCTAGCTTCATCCCGCGCTGCAGGAGCCAGCAGAGATGACCGCAAAGCCCGACGTCCTCGACCGCCTCGTCCAATTGCTGCTACTCGTCGCCGCGGCCACCTGCATCGCCAACGGTCTCTTCATGCTCGCCAGGCCACTCGACTGGTATGTCTTCGTGCCGACCGTCGTCACCACCGGGCCGCCCAACGCGCATTTCATCCGCGACATCGGCCTCGCCTATCTGGGGTCGGGGCTGATCCTCCTTTACGCCGCCGCCAACCCCATCCGTCGCTGGCGCGCCGCCCTCGTCGGCGGGCTGTGGCTGACCCTGCACGGCCTGCTCCACATCTATGAGGTCGCTGCCGGCATCTGCGGCCCCGCGACCTTCTGGGCCGACGCGCCCGCGGTGATCGGCCAGCCCGCGCTCGTCATCGCCGCGCTCGCGATCCTCTTCGCGCGAAAGCGGGTTTGACAGCCGCACGCCCAGTCGACACAGGGCGCGCATGACCCTCAGCATCCGCCCCGCCGCGCCCGCCGACCTGCCGCTGATCGCGCAGTTCATCCGCGACCTCGCCGATTATGAGAAGCTCGCGCACGAAGTTCGCTTCGACGAGGCGAAGCTCGGCGAGAGGCTGTTCGGGCCGCGTCCCTATGCCGAAGTGGTGATCGGCGAGATCGACGGGACGCCGCAGGGCTTCGCGCTCTTTTTCCACAATTTCTCGACCTTCGAGGGGAAGCCGGGAATTTACCTCGAAGACCTGTTCGTCCATCCCGCGGCGCGCGGATCGGGGCTCGGCAAGGCGCTGCTCGCGCATCTCGCGGGGCTCTGCATCGCACGCGATTGCGCACGCCTCGAATGGTGGGTGCTCGACTGGAACGCGCCGTCGATCGGCTTCTACAAGAGTCTCGGCGCGAAGATGATGGACGAGTGGACGGTGATGCGCGTCGATGGCGAGGCGCTGCCCCGCCTCGCCGCCTCCTGACCCTAGCGGGCGGCCTTGGCCGCGCGCGGCCGCCGCCGTTCCATCGGCCATTGCGGCTTGTGCGCGTCGGACAGGCGCTTGGCCTCGCCCGCCTCGACCCCCAGATCGGTCAGCACGCGCACCAGCGCGTCGGCGGGCGCGACCGCGATGTCGGGCTGCACGCCGTCCCCTTCCCAATCGCGGCCCGTCAGCGGATCATAGGTCCGCCCGACCGGGATGAAGGCGCGAAAACCGCCGCCGAGTTCCTCGCCGCGCCCGAAATGATTGGCGCCGCCGGTCGCGCTGCCGACCAGCGTCCCGCGATGCGTATGCTTCATCGCGAGCGCGAAATGCTCGGCCGCCGATCCCGTCGCGCCCGAGGTCAGCACATAGATTTTCGCATCGCGCAGCCGCGCATCGCCGTTCGGCGTCGCCCAATGCTCGCGCGTCACCATGCCCGGATCGCCCGCGACGAGCCGCAGCCCCTCGTCCTCGCCCAGCGGTCCCTCGCCCGATTCGTCGACCGAGGCGCGCGTCGCCATCGTCACGAGCCGCGTCGGTTCGGCGAACAACCAGGGAAAGATGACGTTCATCTGCTCGATCCCGCCGCCATTATGGCTGCGGATGTCGAAGATGATCGCCTTCGCCTCGGCATGGTCGGCCATGAATTTCGCCGCCGCCGCGGTCACCGCCGCATCGTCGGGAAAGAGGTTGAAGCGGATGAAGGCGATCCCCGGCGCGATCCACCCCGCCTGCTCGACCGGCGGCTTGGGTCCGCGCGGCTTGCCGGTGCGGGCGTCCGGCGGCGGCGCGGCGCCTTCGCGCGGGCGCACGTGCAGATGCCCGTCGGGCTGCACCGCGTTCACGTCGGCGTCGAGCGCCTCGGCGAGCGCCGCGCCCGACAGCGGCGCATAGCGCCCCGCCGCGATGGCCGCGCGGATCGCGGCGGCGTAGCGCTTGCCCGTCTCGGGATAGACATAGTCGCGTTCGAGCAGCAGCGCATAGCGTTCGGCGACGGCATTGGCGCTCGCCTCGGCCTCGTCGGCGGCGGCGGGCGGTGCCGCGAAGGGCAGCGCGGTGCCGCTCGCGGCGAGCAGCAGCGCGGACAGGACCAGGCGCGATCGAATCATGATATCCTCCACTTCAACGCCCCCGTCGAAGCGAACCGTATCATATCGACAACACAGATCAACTACATTTGTAGTCGATAGCGGCTGCTCAGAGTTTGCGCGAGAACCAGATCAGCCCCACGCCCACCACGCCCATCACGATCAGGATCACGCCGTTGCGCGTCCACGTCGTATCGCCGAGCATGAAGCTGCTCGCCGGCCAGCGCACGATGTTGAGCCCCTGGAGCGCCCACAACCCGCCCACCAATATCGCCGCGACGCCGATGATCGCCGCCAGGGCCTTCACGATCCCCATGTCGCTTCTCCCTCTCCGAGTGCCCGCGAAGGCTGACACAAAGCCGCGCGCCTGTCACGCGCGGCGCTGCAGCCCGATCAGCGGGCGCAGCCAGTTCACGCGCCGGCCGCCGAGATAGAAGGCCCAGCATCCCGCGACGGTCGCGGCGACCAGGATCGCGAAGGTGGCGAGCGGCCCCACCCCGGCGAGCAGCAGCCAGTATCCGACGAGCACGATCACCGTCTGGTGGATGATATAGAAGGGGAAGACCGCCTCGGCGAGCATCGGCCGGCTGGCATGGTCGCGGTTCCAGAAGCGGTCGGCGATCCCGACCAGCGCGACGATCGCCGCCCAGCCCTGCACCAGCCGGATCGCCATGAACCAGGTGACGATGCCCACCGGCGGCGGCCCTTCGCCGGGCGCCGCCCAGATCGCCCACGCCACATAGGCATAGGCCCCAACCGCGAGCACCGCCGCCGTGCGCCAGGTGCGCGCCACCGCCATGAACAGCACCGGCCGCACGCGGAGCAGCCAGCCGGTGAAGAAGGGCACCAGATAGTGGAGATGGTTCGGCCCGTCGTCGAACAGCGCGTGCGTCTCGCGGTAGCCGGGAAAGGCGAACAGGATCGCCATCCACGCCGCGAGCGGCAGGATCAATATCCCCCAGCCGCCGAGCAGCCGCGCCGCCCCGTCGGCGATCCGCCCCCGCACCGCCTCGGGCACCAGCAGGAGCAGCAGCACCGCGAGCAGCGTATAGACGAACAGATAGACGACGAACCACAGATGCTGCCACGTCGGCAGCACAATCCCCTCGAGCGTCCCGAAGCGGAAATAATCATGAGCCCAGAAGTGGAGGAAGCTCCCCGCATAGCCATGCTGCGTGACGAGCTCGATCCACGGCTGCACCGGGATGACGACGACCATGCCGAAGGCGAGCGGGATCAGCAGCCGCGCGCTCCGCGAGCGGAGGAAGGCGCCCGGCGCGCCCAGCTTCGCGAACAGCGCCGCGCTCGCATAGCCCGAGACGAGAAAGAGCAGCGGCAGCCGCCAGCTGTTCGTCGCCATCATCGGGATCTGCACCCAGTCCATCGGGTGCGGGGTTTTGACGTGCCAGCCCCACGGCACGAAATACATGCCGATATGATAGAGGATCAGCAGCGCGAAGGCGCCGATCCTGAGCCAGTCCATTCCATAATGTCGCTTCGTGTCCATCGCGGCGAATCTCCTTTGCCGGTTGATGCCGCAGCCGCTAATCGGAAAAGCGACCGGCGGGCGATCCCGGCGGGACGAGAAGCGGAGCCGGTGTGACGGACGAAGAGGCGCGAGGGACGAGCGGCGGCGCAGCCGGGACGAGCGGCCCCAATCACGGGCTCAGTGCCCGCGCGCTCACCGCGCTGCTGCTGAGCGCGATCTTCCTCTTCGGGCTCGTCCGCATCGCCGCCAATGTCTATTCCTACATCGCCGACCGCGAGGGCGCGGGCCTTGCCACCTCGCCGACGATCGCCTGGATGCTCGAGGGCAGCAGCCTCATCGCCTGGGCGGCGATGATGATCCCCTGCTGGTTCGCGGTCCAGCGCATCCGCCCGCCGCGCGTTCCCTTGCCCGCCACGGTCGCGATCCACGCGCTGCTCGCGATCCCGATCTCGCTTGGACATATCGCGCTCATGGTCGCCTTCCGCACGATGCTGTGGTGGATGATGGGGATCGACTATCATTTCACCGCGCCCGACGGATCGCCGATCCTCTACGAATTCCGCAAGGACCTCTCGGCCTATGTCGAGCTCGTCTTCATCCTCTTCCTCGTCCAGTGGCTCGTCGCGCGCTACGCCGCCCCGCCCGCGATCGCGCCCGAACGGCGGACGCTCGCGGTCGGCGACGGATCGGTCACCCACCATCTGCCGGTCGACGAGATCGAGCATGTCGCGGCGGCGGGCAATTATGTCGAGATCGCGTGGCGCGGCGAGCGCCTGCTCCACCGCGCGACGCTGAGCGCGGTCGAAGCCGACCTCGGCGCCGGCTTCGCCCGCATCCACCGAAGCCGCCTCGTCCGCCGCGCCGCGGTGCGGCGCGTCGTCACCCACAAGAGCGGCGATTTCGACGTCGAGATGGAAAGCGGCGCGACACTGCGCGGCAGCCGGCGATATCGGGGGAATGTGGAGGGGTGACGCCTCCTTCCTTCCCCCTCGATGGGGGAAGGATACGCAGCCTTATCGCGAAGCGATTAGGCGCAGTTGGATGGGGGTGATGGTGCGTCATGGCACTGCCACGCCAGGCCGAAACCGCACCCCACCCGCTGCGACTAGGCGGCAAGCCGCCAAGTCTCGCTGCCTCCCCCATCAAGGGGGAGGGCGTGATTCATCCCACCACCCGCCAAGCCAGTTCCGCGAATTCGCACAGCAGCAGCCGCGTGTCGCGGGGATCGATGATGTCCTCGACGCGGAATGTCTCGGCCGTCCGAAACGGCGAGCGGACCCGGTTCAACCGCGCGCGGATCGCCTCCAGAAGCGCTGCCGGATCCTCGGCCGCCTCGAGCTCGCTCTTGTAGGCGACCTCGATCCCGCCCTCGATCGGCAGGCTGCCCCAATCGCCCGAAGGCCAGGCGAAGCGGTACTGGAAGCGCTCGGCGTTCGACATCGCGCTCCCCGCGATCCCGTAAGCGCGCCGCACGACGACCGACGCGAGCGGCACGCTCGCGCGATAAATGGCGTTCATCGCCTGCACCCCGTACCGGATCGTCCCCGTCCGCTCGGCCTCGCCGCCGATCATGAAGCCCGGATTGTCGACCAGATGGACGATCGGCAGCCGGAACTGGTCGGCGAGCTTGACGAAGCGCTCGACCTTCTCGCTCGTCTTCGCGTCCCACGATCCGCCGAGATAGGAAGGATCGCTCGCGAGCAGCGCGACCGGCCAGCCGTCGAGCCGCGCAAAGGCGGTGATCGCCGCCCGCCCCCAGCGCGCGCCCATCTCGAAGACGCTGCCCCGGTCGAACACCGCCTCGGCGATGCGCCGCATCGAATAGACCTGCTTCGCCTCGCGCGGGACGACCGACAGCAGGGCCTCCTCGCGGCGGCCCACCGGATCGCTGCACGCGGTTCGCGCCGCGCGCTCGTGGATCGACGCGGGCAGGTAGGACAGGAACCGCCGCGCCGCCGCGAACGCCTCGGCCTCGCTGGCGACCTCGTCGTCGACGACGCCGTTGCGCGTATGCACGTCGCTGCCGCCCAGCTCTTCGCGGTCGAGCGTATCGCCGATCGCCGCCGCGACCGCGGGTCCCGCCGCGAACAGCTGCGACAGCCCGCGCACCATGACGCTGTAGTGGCTCGCGACCACCCGCGCCGCCCCCAGCCCCGCGGTCGGCCCGAGCGACAGCGCCACCACCGGCACCGTGTCGAGATTGGCGATGATCTGGTCCCAGCCGGGAACCTGCGGGATATAGGTGTGACCCGCCGCTTCGAGCGTCTTCACCGACCCGCCGCCGCCGGTGCCGTCGATCATGCGGATCAGCGGCAGGCGATATTCGTGCGCCATCGCCTCGCACTGGATGAACTTCCGGTGCAGCGCCGCATCGGCCGCGCCGCCGCGCACCGTGAAATCGTCGGCGCTCGCGACCACCGGCCGCCCGTCGATATTCGCGCGCCCGAAGATGAAATTGCTCGCCGCCAGATCTTCCAGTTCCCCATCGGGACCGTAGCTCCCCCGCCCCGCGATCTTGCCGATCTCGCGGAAACTGCCGGCATCGACGAGCCCGGCGATCCGCGCCCGCGCGTCCATCTTGCCGCGGCCATGCTGGCGCGCGACCTTCTCGGCGCCGCCCATCTTCTCGGCCATCGCGCGGCGCGCGGCGAGTTCGTCGACGTCTTTTTTCCAGCTCATGGCGCGAAAGCTAGCTTACGTTGACGGAAACGTCATTCCCAAATTCCCCCCTCCCGTATACGGGAAGGGACAAAAGGGAGAGAGACAGATGACCGACACGAACCTTACGGGCCGCACCGCTCTCGTCACCGGCGCCTCGCGCGGTATCGGCCGCGGCATCGCGCTGGCATTGGCGCGGGCGGGGGCCGACGTCGCGGTCAACTATAGCCGCGACGCCGATGCCGCCGCCGAAACCGTCGCCGCGATCGAGGCGCTCGGCCGCAAGGCGAAGGCCTATCAGGCTTCCGTCACCGACGAAGACGCCTGCGCCGCGATGGTCGCGGCGATCGAGGGTGATTTCGGGGCGATGTCGATCCTGATCAACAACGCCGGCATCGCCAGCCGCGGCAAGAGCGTCGCCGATACCGATCCCGCCGAGCTCGAACGCGTCATCGCGACCCACGCGCTGGGTCCGCACCGCGTCAGCCGCCTTGCGCTGCCCCAGCTCCGCACGCACGATCGCAGCGATATCATCGTCATTTCCAGCGTCGCGACGCTCAGCCACAGCGCCAATGGCGCGCCCTATAATATGGGCAAGGCGGCGGGCGAAGCGCTCGCGCTGACGCTCGCGAAGGAAGAAATGAAGAACGGCGTCCGCGTCAACATCGTCGCTCCCTCGCTGACCGTCAGCGACATGGGCGAACGCCTTGCCCGCGCGATCACCGGCAACGACGACATTCACCACCTTGACGCCAAATTCCCCTTCGGCCGCGTCCCCACCCCCGACGATGTCGCGGCGGCGGTTCTGTGGTTCGTGTCGGACGCGAACCCCTATTGCTCGGGCCAGAAGCTCAACATCGACGGTGCGGGCATGGCGAGCTTTCGTTAACACGGGATCCATGCGGCCGCTTTTCCTTCCCGCCCTGCTGGTCCTTGCGTCGCCCGCGACGGCGGAGGACGTCTGGTTTCGTATCGAGAACGACAGCGGCGACATCGTCGGCTGGCAGCACGAGCAGCAAGTCGAGGACGCGGGCGGCACCCGCCACCTGCGCGATACGGTGATGGCCTATCGCGTCGTCGGCCACGAACCGACGCGCAGTCATTTCCGCATCGAGCAGCGGCGCGATGCCGCGGGCCGCCTGCGCATGCTGACGATCGAAAGCGGCGACGGACGGCGAAGCGCCACGCGGCGCGTGACAATCGGCGGCACCGATGCCGTGGTCGACGACGGCAAGGGCCGCATATTGCATCGCTTCGCCGTTCCCGCGGGCCTCGATTTCCGCGACGGCGACGCCCTGTTGCCGATCGAGCGGGGTGCGGGAGCCGGGGCGATCGCGTTCGACCTCGCCCCCGGCGACTTGCGTCCGATGGAGGTACGCACCGAAGAAAGGGCGATCGACGACGCCGGCAAGCCGCGCACCGCGGTCGTCGTCTATCAGGGCGATCGCGTCGCGCATGCGTGGTTCGTCGAGCGCGACGGAACCGGCCGGATCGTGGCCGCCGATCAGCCGCTGTTCGGCACCCGGCTGCATTTTCGCCGGGTCTGCAAACCCGTTGATGCCGCGGACCTCGCCGGGACCGCCAGCCTGCCGCACCAGATGCGAGCCTCGCCCTATTATGTCGCGCCCGGCGCGCTGCGCGGCCATATCCGCTACGGCTTCGCCGCCGCGTCCGGCATTCGCATCCGGCTTCCCGAAACCGGCGAGCAGGCGGTGCGCGAGGCGGATGGCACGCTGCGCGTCGACATCTGCCGCGACTGCGGCCCCGGCCTGTCGACCGATCCCGCCGATCTCGACCGCTGGCGCCGGCCGTCGCGCTGGCTGCAAAGCGACGCGCCCGAACTCGTGCGCGCCGCCGCGCCGGTCGCAAGATCGACCGCGCCGGACGCCGACCGCATGGAACGGCTCGGCCGCATCGCGCGCCAGCGGCTGGCGGATGTCGATTATGAAGGGCACCACAGCGCGCTTGCGGCGTGGCGGCGCCGGTCGGGGGACTGCACCGAGGATGCCGTCCTCCTCGCGGCGCTCGCACGCGCGGCCGGCATTCCCGCGCGCGTCGCGAACGGCCTCGTCTATTCGCGCACGCGCTATCACGGCGCCTCGAACGCCTTTATCGCGCACAGCTGGGTGATCGCCTATGTCGATGGCAGCTGGCGGAGCTTCGACATTTCGACCGGCGCGTTCGATGCGACGCATATCGCGCTCACCGTCGACGACGGCGACCTGGCGGCGATCGTCGCTGCCAACCAGACCGCGGCCTTGCTCGAATGGCGCGAGATGGCGGAGGTGCGCAAACGCCCCGAGCGGGATCGACCCTAGGGTACGGACCCTAGCTCGTCAGTTTCCTTGCGTCCCGCACCTTATCCTTTCGGGGCGCGACGGGCGCGTCGTCATAGACCACCGGCAGGTCGGGGACGGCGCGCTTTCCATCCTCCTTCACCCACTCGGCCTTCTTGGGCGCGCGAAGCCCCCCGACGATGATCACCATATCCTCTTCATAGGTGGCGGTGTCGGCGGCAGGCGCGGAAACATCCTGCGCGGCGGCGGGCAGGCTCGCGGCCGCGGCGCCCATCGCCATCGCGGCGAGCGCCGACCGCGCCGCGACCTTGTAACGGACGCACAATTCTTCCGGGCATCCGGCGATCAGCGCGACGCGCGCCGCCTCGTCCATCGCGCCGATGTTGACGACCTCGCGCTTGCACAACCGGCACAGGCTGCCGTCCATGATGTCGGACAGGTCGCCCTTATAGGGGCAAGGACTCTGGATGACCGGAAACAGGCCCATCGTCATTCTCCCGCCGGCTCTCGCAGCCGCTACGGAAAGCTATCAGACGGCCGGAAAGCCCGCAATGACGATTCACCCCGCGCCTTTTCCTGTACCGGCAACGACGACGGCGCCGCATGCTGTGGTTCGTGAGCGATATCAATGCCTCCGCTCAAACCAGAAGTTCAAGGTCGATGGGGCGGATATGGCGGGTTTTCGCTGATCTATTCGGCCGCGGCGCACGCCCCGAAGGCCTCGTCCATCTCTTTGCGATAGACGGCGAGCGGTTCCAGCCCCATCTCGGCGCGCGCCGTGTCGATATGCGCCGGATCGTCATCCTCCATCGGCCGGAGCGGTCGGATCGCGCGGCCGGCCTCGCAGCCGCCGAACTGCGTCGCATAGCGCTGCTTTCCCGCCAGCTTCAGCATGACGCGGTCATAGAGATAGGCATAATTCGACTTGCTGGCCTCACCCGCCTTCGCGAGCGGCTCCATCAGCCGCAGCGCCCTGACCTGCAACGCGGGATCATCGTCGGCATGCTGCGCGAGCAGCCATGCGGCGTGCGATGCTTTCTCCCCGAGGGCGGAAATCGTCGGCCAGCCCTTTTCGGCCATATAGGCGCGCAGCTTCTCCCTGTTCTTGCGGTCTTCGCCCGCGATCATCGTCCAGCCCAGATAGTCGAACAGCGGCTTCAGCCTTGCCGGCAATGGCGGATCGCCCTCATCGACGCCCCACGACAGCATGTGGCGCCCCAATTGTTCGCGGAAGGTCGCACCGATCAGCATCTGCGCATCCTCGGACTCGGGCGGTCCCACCGCGGATGTGACGGCGCCTATCCCCATGCGCCCGCCCGCCAGCGCGAAATCCCACAGCTGGCGCGCCTCGGCGAGCCGCGCGGGAAGCGCCGCGCGTTCGGCTTCCGACCCGGCGTCGATGGCCATCGCGGCGGTGATCGCGCGGCACGCCTCGTCGCCATAGGATCCCGGTGGCAAATTCGACGATTCGGCGCCTATCGCCGCCAGCTCCGCCTTGGCCTTCCCCGTTGCCGCCGCGATGCACGCCTCCTTGTAGGCGGCGACCGATTCCCACGCCGCCCGCGCCGCCGTTCCCTCGGCCGCGAAGCGCCCGGCCATCCAGCCGAAATCGCCGGGATCGAACGTCCCGTCCTTCCCATAGGATTTCAGCACGTCGGGCACCGCTGTCGCCTGCGCCCAGCTCGTCCCCGGCATCATCGCGCCGACGAGCAGCGCCAGCCCCAATCCCCGCATCCTCATGGCGTCAGGCTATCACGCTTTCGCCGCACCGCAAGCCGGGCGCTGCCAGCCCTGCCGTTCTCCGCTACAGCCCCTCCATGCGCCCCGATTCGCCCTCGCCGCTGATCCCCTTTCTCGTCGCCTGCGCGGGGATCGCGACCTATTCGTCGATGGACGTGCTGATGAAGGGGCTGTCGATCGGGATCGGTGCCTATAATGCGGTGTTCTGGCGCAACGTCGCGGGGGCGCTGCTCAGCGGGCTTCTCTATTTCGCCGCGCGGCCGGCCTGGCCCGACGGCGCCACGTTGCGCATCCACGCGCTGCGCTCGCTGTTCGTCGCGATGATGGCGCTCGGTTTCTTCTGGGCGCTCGCGCGGCTGCCGATGGCGGAGGCGATCGCGCTCGCCTTCGTCGCGCCGCTGCTCGCGCTCTACATGGCCGCCATCTTCCTCGGCGAGCGGATCGGGCGGCGTTCGATCGCCGCCTCGCTGCTCGGCTTCGGCGGGGTGCTGGTGATCGTCGCGGGCAAGCTCGGTGGCGGGGAGCGTGACCCCGAAGCGTTGCTGGCGGTCGGCGCGGTGTTCCTGTCGGCGATCTGCTATGCCTACAACCTCATCCTCGCGCGGCGGCAGGCGAAGATGGCGGGACCGATGGAGATCGCCTTCTACCAGAATGCGTTCGTCGCGCTGTTCCTCGCGCTCGCCGCGCCCTGGTTCGCGGTGCTTCCCGGCACCGCCCACGCCGCGCCGATCGCCGGCGCCGCGCTGCTCGCGACGATATCGCTCCTTCTCTTGAGCTGGGCCTATGCCCGTGCCGAGGCGCAGATCCTCGCGACCACCGAATATACGGGCTTCCTCTGGGCGATGCTGTTCGGCTGGTATTTCTACGCCGAGCCGGTGACGACGCCGACGTTCGCCGGCGCGCTGCTGATCGTCGCCGCCTGCCTGATCGTCGCGCGCAAGGCCCCGCACGGCGACCCGATCGATCCGGCAGCGGCTTAGGAAATATTTCGCGCAAAGACGCAAAGACACGAAGAAGAGAATTCGGGCCGACAGGCCCCGCCTCATTCAGCGTCGCGCCCGACGCTACGACGGAATGCGAAAGCCGCTTCGCGGCATGCACGGCATCTTCGTGTCTTTGCGTCTTTGCGCGAAACCAATATCACACCGCCGCGCGCGACAGCCGGTCGTTGATCGCCGCGCCCAGCCCTTCGCTCGGGATCGCCGCCACTGCGATCTTCGGCTTCGCGCTCGCCGCCCCTGCGTGGAGCGCGTCGAACAGATGCGCCGCCGCCTCGGTCAGATCGCCCGCCGCGCTCAGATCATAGTCGCCCGAAAGGCCGCCGAAGCCGATCCCATATTCGTCGCCCGCAAAATCCGCCGCGCCCAGCCGCACCGGCTTGCCCGGCGCATAATGGCTCGCGAGCATCCCCGGCGCCACCACGCCGGCGCCTTGCCGCCCGATCACCGGTAGTCCGCTCGCCGCGCCCAGCATCGCCGCGGTCACCGGCCCCGGCCGCAGCAGCTGAACCGCGCCGTCCTTCACCCGCGCGATCGTCGATTCGACCCCCGCGGTCGTCGCGCCGTCGTCGATCACCAGCGCGATCCGGCCATCGAGGCTCGCCAGCACATGCTCGGCCTTCGTCGGGCTCACCCGCCCGCTCGCATTGGCGCTCGGCGCCGCGAGCGGCGCGCGGGTCGTCTCGAGCAGCGCGCGCATCGCGCGATGCGCGGGCACGCGGATCGCGATTGTGTCCAGCCCCGCGGTCGCGATGCTCGCCACCGGACAGTCGTGAACCCGCGGCACGACGAGCGTCAGCGGCCCCGGCCAGAAGACCTCGGCCAGCGCCAGTTCGGCCGCGCCGAACACGCCCAGTCGCTCGGCCACCGCCAGATTGGGCACATGCACGATCAGCGGGTTGAAATCGGGCCGCCCCTTCGCGGCATAGATGCGCGCGACGGCTTCGGCGTTGCGCGCATCGGCGGCGAGGCCATAGACGGTCTCGGTCGGTACCGCGACCGGCTGCCCCTCGGCGACCAGCCGCGCGGCGTGCGCGATCGCGTCGTCGCCATAGGGGATCACCTCGGTTGCCATACTCTCGATTGGACGCTCGGCCATGCCGCGCTATAGCGCCGGGCGCAACGGAATCACCCCCAAAAGCGGGAAACCCTATGACCTACACCGCGCCCGTCACCGAACAGCTTTTCGTCCTCAATCATATCGCGCGCGTCGACGCGATGGCGGCGCACGAGCGCTTCGCCGCCGCGACCCCCGACATGGTCGAGGCGATCGTCGCGGGAATCGGCGACTTCGCCGCCGAAGTCTACGCGCCGCTCAACCGCGTCGGCGACACCAACAATCCGAAGTGGCAGGATGGCCGGGTCACCATGCCGCCGGGGTTCAAGGAAGCGTACCGGCAGTTCGTCGAGGCCGGCTGGGGCAGCATCGACGGGCCCGGCGCCTACGGCGGGCAGGACCTGCCCTTCACGCTCGCGACCGTGGTGATCGAGGCGCTCGGCAGCGCGAACATGGGCTTCTCGCTCTGCAGCATTCTCACCCCCGGCGCGATCCACGCGCTGATGGCCTATGGCACCGAGGAACAGCGGGCGACCTGGCTGCCCAAGCTCGTCACCGGCGAGTGGAACGGCACGATGAACCTGACCGAGCCCGCCGCGGGCAGCGACGTCGGCGCGCTGCGTTCGACCGCCGAAAAGGTCACCGAGGGCCCGAACGCCGGCCTCTACCGGATCAAGGGGCAGAAGATCTTCATCACCTTCGGCGAGCACGACCTCACCGATAATATCGTCCACCTCGTTCTCGCGCGCACCCCCGGCGCGCCCGAGGGAACGCGCGGCATCTCGCTCTTTCTCGTTCCCAAATTCCGCCTCGATGCCGAGGGCAAGCCGACGATTTCGAACGGCGTTCACTGCGCGTCGATCGAGCATAAGCTCGGCATCCATGGCTCGCCGACCGCGGTGATGGTCTATGGCGAAGGCGAGGATTGCCTCGGTGAGATCGTCGGCGAGGAAATGGGCGGCATGCGCGCGATGTTCGTGATGATGAACAATGCGCGGCTGATGATCGGCTGCCAGGGCATCCAGATCGGCGAGCGCGCGACGCAGCAGGCGCAGGCGTTTGCCGCCGAGCGCGTCCAGTCGTCGCTCGCGGGCAGCGCCGACCGCACGCCCGTGACCATCGACCAGCACCCCGACGTGCGCCGCATGCTGTGGCGGATGCGCGCGCAGACCGAGGCGGCGCGCGCGCTCGTCTATTACGCCGCGGCGCAGACCGACTTCGGCAAATTGGGCGACGAAGGCGCCGCGATGCGCGCCGAGATACTGATCCCGCTGGCGAAGGCGCACGCGACCGACATCGGCTGCGAGGTCGCGAGCCTCGGCGTGCAGGTGCATGGCGGCATGGGCTTCATCGAGGAAACCGGCGCCGCGCAGCATTATCGCGACGCGCGCATCGCGCCGATCTACGAGGGCACCAACGGCATCCAGGCGGCCGATCTGGTGGGCCGCAAGCTCGGCATGGCGGGCGGCGACCTCGTCCGCGGCCTGATCGACGACATCGCGCACGGCGCCGCCGATTTCCCCGAGCTTCAGCAGTTGGTCGACGCCTGCCGCGCGGTCACCGATTGGATGGCGACCGCGGGCACCGCCGACCGCCTGGCGGGAAGCTATCCCTATCTCACCATGCTTTCGACGGCGACGTGCGGCTGGCTGATGGCGCTCCAGCACCGCGCCGCGAAGGCGGCGCTCGAAGAGGGCGGCGACACCGCCTTCCTCGAAGCCAAGATCGCCTCGACCCGCTTCTACCTTCAGCAGATCGTCCCCGCGGCGACCGGGCTCGCGCCATCGGCGCTCGCCGGCGACGCGGCACTTGCGCCGCTGCCCGGAATTGCCTGATTCCCTGGCACGCGCGGGTCGTTCCGGAGTCTCAGGCGAGGGTCATAATTAACGCGATGATAACCATCGCCCGCTAGGCCCATCCGGCAATGGCCGGAGAAGCGCGCGTGTCGTTTATCGCGAACAAGATGATCGTCAGCTGGCGCTCCTTCGCGCTGTCGGTTCTGCTGTGCATCGTCGTCGGCCTCTCGAGCCTCGCCGAGCCGCTCGACATGATCGTCGATCTGGCCGTGGGGCGCATGGGGTCGCGGCCGGTCACGGGCGAGATCGTGATGGTCGGGCTCGACGACCGCACGCTCGGCAGCGTGCCCGGAGGCCGCTTTTCACGGGCCGACCACGCGCGGGTCATCCAGGCGATCAACAAGGCCGGCGCCCGCCGTCTCGTCGTCGACTTCTATTATCAGGAACAGCAGCGCGATCGCGACACGCCGCGTCTCACCTCCGCCATCCGCGGCATGGACGATCGCATCATCCTCGCGGTGTCGACCAAGTCGGTGCCCGGCACCGACAAGGTGCTCTCGATCTTTCCCGATCCAGAGGTCGCCGGTCCGCGCGCCCAGCTCGCCAGCATCGCCTGGGACTATGAATTCTGGCAGGTCTGGAACGTCCCGCTGATGTTCGAGGCCGACGGGCGGTTGCTGCCGAGCATTTCGGCGGCGCTCGCGAACAAGCGCGCCAGCAAGCCGACCGAATTCCGCCTCGATTTCTCCTACGACCTGTCGACGATCACCGAATATAGCGCGCTCGACGTGATGACGGGTAAGGTCGGTGCGAAGGAACTCGCCGGCAAGGACGTCATCTTCGGCGCCACCGCATCGACCCTGCCCGACCAGCATTATCTGCCGGGCCATAACCTCGTGCCTGGCGCCTATATCCACCTGATCGCCGCCGAGACGCTGAAACGGGGCAATCCGGTCAATATCCACTGGCTCCCCGCAGTGCTGGTCGCGCTCGCCGCGATGATGGCGGCGCTGCTGACGCCGCTTGAGCGCTGGTTCGGTCGGATCGCGCTCGGCACCTCCTTGGTGCTCGTGGCTGGCAAGGTTTTGCTCACCGGCGCGCTCGTCACCTCGTCGATCGGAGCCGGCCTCTGCTTGATCGCCGCGGTCAGCGCCAACGTCTCGCGCAAGCGCCGCCGCTTTTCGGCGCAGCGCGAGAATCCGGTCTCGGGTCTCCCCAATTTCGAGGCGCTGCGCAGCCAGGCGCCGTTCGGCAGCGCGACGGTCGTCGCGGCGAAGCTGGTCAATTTCGAGGATCTTGCCGCCTTCCTGCCCGGCGAGGGCAGCCAGCAGCTCGTCGACCAGGTCGCGCGCCGCCTCGCGCTCGCCTGCCACGGCACCCGGCTCCACCACGATCTCGACGGCAGCTTCGCCTGGCTCGTCCCCTATTATCAGCACAGCCAGATCGAGGGGCATCTCGCCGGGCTCGCCGCGCTGTTCAACGCGCCGTTGACCATCGGCGAGCTGCGCATCGACGTCGCCATCGCCTTCGGGGTCAACGACGAGTTCGAGGGATCGAACGCGCAGCGGCTCGCGGCCGCGCTCGTCGCCGCCGAAAAGTCGATCCGCACCCGCGCGCTGTGGACCAAATATACGCCGCGCCAGAAGGAAGATGCCGGCTGGCAGCTCTCCTTCCACTCGCAGCTCGAGGACGCGCTCGCCGGCGGCGACATCTGGGTCGCCTTCCAGCCGCAGTACGAGATCGCGACGCGCCGGCTGGTCGGGGTCGAGGCGCTCGCGCGCTGGACGCACCCGACGCGCGGGCCGATTCCGCCCGACGAATTCATCGTCCAGGCCGAAAAGAGCCAGGACATCTACCGCCTCACCCTGTTCGTGATGGATCAGGCGATCCGCTCGGCGGCGCATCTGCGCGCGCGCGGACTCCCCGCCAACATGTCGGTCAACCTGTCGGCGACGCTGCTCGACCACAGCGACCTCGTCGGGACGATCCGCGTCATGCTGACCGCGCACCACCTGCCGCCCGAAACGCTGACGATCGAGATCACCGAAACCGCGCAGATCGAGAACAGCCGCCAAGCGCGCCAGACGCTCGCGCAATTGCGCCGGACGGGCATCCGCCTGTCGATCGACGATTATGGCACCGGTCAGTCGAACCTTGAATATCTGACCGAGATCGAGGCCGACGAGATCAAGATCGACAAGCGATTCGTGATGACGATGCGCGATTCGCAGCGAAACTTCGAAGTGGTGAAGTCGACGATCGACCTCGCGCACCGCCTGGGCGCGGTCGCGGTCGCCGAAGGCATCGAGGATGCCCCGACGATGGCGCTGCTCGAGCAGCTCGGCTGCGACGTCGGCCAAGGCTATCACCTTGGGAAACCGCAGCTATTCTCCGAGCTCGCGAACAACCTCCTGGCATCGCCGCACAGCCGCACCGCCTGACTGCCAATCTGGCAGCATCTGTTAAGGTTAAGACTCGCTTTACCTTATTTTTTAAGGTATACGCCGCGTTAACTGTCCTGGTTGACAGTGTGCATCAGGAGTTTTGACATGGCTTGGATTTGGAAATGGGTTGGCGGCGGCGGCACCGGTGGTGGCGGTCTCCCGGCCTGAAATCCTGAACAGGATTTTCAAAAGGGCTCCAGCGACGCTGGGGCCCTTTTTCGTTGGATCACGTAGTCGCCGAGCCCACGCGGATGACGGCTTTGGGGTGGGAATCTGTGGTCTGAAGGTTGATTTGATGCCCCCTCCCGCAGGCGGGAGGGGCAGCGAGGCTTGGCAGCTTGCTGCCTAGCCGCAGCGGGGTGGGCTCTTGCCCCGTCGCTGCCCACCCCCGACCCCTC
>Ga0182745_1002333_pt1 | contig 17123 bp, 12 predicted proteins | sample eDN3rd30CKraftBY_FD_128523 | JGI IMG/M metagenome (GOLD analysis project Ga0182745, IMG submission 128523) | Enriched backyard soil microbial communities from Emeryville, California, USA - eDNA 3rd pass 30_C Kraft BY (version 2) (version 2) | ecosystem: Environmental > Terrestrial > Soil >...
GCCATCGCAATGGTTTCAACCCACGCTCCTCGCGTTCACGAGGAGCGACACCCCAATGATTTTAGTTGTATGTACCTTTCGCAAGTTTCAACCCACGCTCCTCGCGTTCACGAGGAGCGACACCGACTTTTCTTCGAGCTCAGCGACGTCGAAGGCGTTTCAACCCACGCTCCTCGCGTTCACGAGGAGCGACCACCAGCGTCCGGGCCCGGTAGATGGCGCGATCGTTTCAACCCACGCTCCTCGCGTTCACGAGGAGCGACCGGCCTCGGCACTCAGTTCAATCGCCTTGAGCCGTTTCAACCCACGCTCCTCGCGTTCACGAGGAGCGACGAGGAGGGCGGCGTCGAAGAGTTCCGGCCCCGGGCGTTTCAACCCACGCTCCTCGCGTTCACGAGGAGCGACACGGCAATGGGCTGGGCCCCGGCGCGCACAACATCGTTTCAACCCACGCTCCTCGCGTTCACGAGGAGCGACCACCAGCGCGAGGCGTTCTTCACGAAGCGCCCGGCTGTTTCAACCCACGCTCCTCGCGTTCACGAGGAGCGACCCGGGCTACCTCGTACCCATGAGAGCGGAGAGGGCGTTTCAACCCACGCTCCTCGCGTTCACGAGGAGCGACAGCCTCCGCCCTTGGAGGAGTGGCTGCGGGCGGAGGTTTCAACCCACGCTCCTCGCGTTCACGAGGAGCGACCTCGTCGGCCCACGTGCGGCTGCACTTCGCGTAGTTTCAACCCACGCTCCTCGCGTTCACGAGGAGCGACCACCGCCGAGGGCAACACCAACGCTGGAGGATCGCGCGTTTCAACCCACGCTCCTCGCGTTCACGAGGAGCGACCGCTCAGCGCGCTCCTGCGCGGCTGTCTTGACGTTTCAACCCACGCTCCTCGCGTTCACGAGGAGCGACTGGCCCCGGGTGTGGGGCGCGTCGTACGTCGGGTTGTTTCAACCCACGCTCCTCGCGTTCACGAGGAGCGACGCGGATTCCTTCGTCGACCTGCTGGAGGCGACTGAGTTTCAACCCACGCTCCTCGCGTTCACGAGGAGCGACCCTGTGCGGCAAGCCCCTGGGGTGCATGTGTCCGTTTCAACCCACGCTCCTCGCGTTCACGAGGAGCGACCGGCCACGCGCGGCCGAACGTCGGCCGGGTGCCAGCGTTTCAACCCACGCTCCTCGCGTTCACGAGGAGCGACGACGTGAGGTGGTGCCGGCGGCAGGAGGCGCACTGGTTTCAACCCACGCTCCTCGCGTTCACGAGGAGCGACGACGACCTCGCGTTGGATGCTGAGGACCTGCTTGTTTCAACCCACGCTCCTCGCGTTCACGAGGAGCGACGGTAGGCCGCCTGTACATGGGGGGCGGCGCCCTTGTTTCAACCCACGCTCCTCGCGTTCACGAGGAGCGACGCCACGCCCTGGCACGGGCTGGGGACGCGCCTGGTTTCAACCCACGCTCCTCGCGTTCACGAGGAGCGACTGCACCGCCATGTCCTCGGCGAAACGGGCAGCGGGTTTCAACCCACGCTCCTCGCGTTCACGAGGAGCGACATCGCCGATCAAGTCGCGCTCGCATCGCAAAAGCAGTTTCAACCCACGCTCCTCGCGTTCACGAGGAGCGACCGTCGTCCATGCCGCTATGCGACTGCACCCAATCGTTTCAACCCACGCTCCTCGCGTTCACGAGGAGCGACGGCCCAGCTCCAGCAGGTGAGCCCCGCCGCCCGGGTTTCAACCCACGCTCCTCGCGTTCACGAGGAGCGACAGCTGCCCCTCAATCTGTAGCGTGAGCGGGCGCTGTTTCAACCCACGCTCCTCGCGTTCACGAGGAGCGACCAGCGGCAGCTTGCCGATGCGCGCGACCCACCGGCCGTTTCAACCCACGCTCCTCGCGTTCACGAGGAGCGACCGCGCGCTACGTCAAGAGTCCTACCCCGAAGGGGTTTCAACCCACGCTCCTCGCGTTCACGAGGAGCGACGAGATCGAGGCGCCGACGATCACCACGTAAGGGGGTTTCAACCCACGCTCCTCGCGTTCACGAGGAGCGACTTTTTGTCGAACCACCACTGACGCGGGCACAGGCGGTTTCAACCCACGCTCCTCGCGTTCACGAGGAGCGACCTCATTCGCGCGGCCATGTGCCGCCTAGCCGCCGAAGTTTCAACCCACGCTCCTCGCGTTCACGAGGAGCGACGAGGCAATGCACGCTTGGCTTGTTAATGGAGGAGTTTCAACCCACGCTCCTCGCGTTCACGAGGAGCGACCTCGCCAGGAGGCGGCGGGAGTCGACCCACGGCGTTTCAACCCACGCTCCTCGCGTTCACGAGGAGCGACAATGTCGTCGTCGTCCAACATCACAGGGCCTCAGTTTCAACCCACGCTCCTCGCGTTCACGAGGAGCGACCGTCGCGGTGGGGCTCAGTCCAGCGCGGGGAGGCGTTTCAACCCACGCTCCTCGCGTTCACGAGGAGCGACTATTGGATTTGGGGCGAGGATGCAGCGACTCCAACGTTTCAACCCACGCTCCTCGCGTTCACGAGGAGCGACGACGGCGAGCGCTACCCGGACAACCACCCCGAGTGGTTTCAACCCACGCTCCTCGCGTTCACGAGGAGCGACTTCCTCGGGCCCGTGACGGGGAAACACTGCTCCAGTTTCAACCCACGCTCCTCGCGTTCACGAGGAGCGACTACCCCCACTCCCGATACCCCTGCTACCCGAGAGCGTTTCAACCCACGCTCCTCGCGTTCACGAGGAGCGACTCCTGCGCCCCTTCCGGCCGCGTGGTGCTTTGTCCGTTTCAACCCACGCTCCTCGCGTTCACGAGGAGCGACCTCGCGCCGCACCAGCACTTCGCCTTCGTTGAGGTTTCAACCCACGCTCCTCGCGTTCACGAGGAGCGACCCTGCCCTTCCAACATACCGTTCTTCCTACGGAATCCGGCCGCGATTCGCGAACCGGCCTCCGCCACGGCGCTCCGGTCCCGCTGGCCGTCCTGCCGCATCATCCAACCCCCGAAAACTATTCGGGATTTCAAAGAGCGCGAACCCTCGGCGGAGGGCCCACCGGGAGCGGTTCGCGGGCGGCTACAGGACCAGCGGTCCCTCGACGTCCAGCGGCGCCCGGGCGCCATGGTGCTCCGTCTTCCGGGCATCATCTTCCGAAAGGAAATAGAAGCGCAGGCTGTCACATTCCGAGTCGAACGCCGCCAGCAGCCGGGCGCGCAGGACGACCCAATCCTTGGGCTCCAGCACACACTCGAAGACGGAGTATTGCACCCGCACGCCATGGTCCTTGCAGGCCCGCGCAATCTTGCGCAGGCGCCGGGCCCCCTGGGGGTCCGACACCCGCACGTCGTAGCAAATCAACACGGTCAATCTACGCATCAGCGCATCGCGAAGGGAGGATAGCCATCCAGCTCGCCCCGGAGGTGGCGGGCCAGCAACAGCGCTTGCAGGTGGGGCGCCATGCCCCAGGTCGTCTCCTGCCCCAGGAACGCGTGCCGCACGCCCACCTGCTTCGCCTCCTGGTACGCCACCAGGAACGTCTTGCGCGCATCGTCCTTCAGCAGCACGGCGCCAGCCGACTCGGTGCGGAAGTCTCCGGGCTTCAGTTGCCCCCGGTTCACCAGCGAGAAGACGAGCCGGTCCACCACCGGCGCGCGGAACTCCTCCATCAGGTCCAGCGCCAGGGACAGGCGCCCGGGCCGGTCCTCGTGCAGGAAGCCCACGGCCGGGTCCAGGCCGACGCCCGCGAGCGCCCCCGCGCAGTCCTGCGCCAGCAGCGCATAGCCAAACGAGAGCATCGCGTTCAGTGGGTTCCTCGGAGGACGGCGGTTGCGGCCGTCGAACTCGAACCCGCTGGCCCCCTTCTTCAGCAGCGCGGGGAAAGCCTCGAAGTAATCACGCGCCGCGATGCCCTCCAGCCCTCGCACCTGCTCCAGGTCCTCCGCCCGGGTCAGCGCGCGCAGATGCTCCGACAGCCGCCGAGCCGTCTCCGCCAGACGCTCCTGCCGCTCGGGCGCCGCGTCACGCCGCGCGTGCAGCACGAACTGTCGCGCGTTGCCCAGCTTCCCCGTCACCAGCGCCCGGGAGAGGGCCAGCGAGCGCGAGACATCATCCGCGGCCCGGTACTGCTGCCGCCGCAGCAGCACGTTGCCGCCGGGCACGCCCTCCACCCGCGCGAGGAAGCGCCCCGTCACGCCGAAGAAGGAGACGTGGATGCCCGCCTCCAGGCAGCTCTCCATCAACTCCGGCGTCAGCCACGCCCGGGTCAGGCACACCACCGAGCGCAGGTGCCGCAGCGGCACCTCGGCCTTCTTCTGCTCCCGCACCGTCACCACCACGCACTCGCCCTCCTTGTTCAGGCGCGTGCCCTCGGCGGTGATGAACAGCGTGTTCAACGCGGTCGTCATGCCTGCCTCCGTTCAGCCTTCCTCGTTCAGCCACTGCGCCAGGTAGTCCTGGACGCGCCGCTGCCCAGCCGTCACGTGGGGCAGGCACAGCGGCTCCAGCGAGCACCGGTCGCACCGGGGCGCGCGAGGCACGGAGGGCACCTCCTGCCTCCGCAGCAGCTCGTGCATCCGGGCGATGGCGTCCTCGGTGCGCTGGCGGAGCCGCGCGTCGAAGCGCACGGGCTCACGCCGGTGCTGCGTGCCATGGAAGAGCGCGCCCTCGGGGACCTCCACGCCGTGCATCTCCTCCAGGCACAGCGCCTGCGCGCAGAGCTGCACGGCGTCCGCCTCCAGCGCCTTGCGCCGGCCGCGCTTCACCTCCACCGGATAGGGACGCCACCCCGTGGGCACGGCGGCGTCCCGCTGGTATTCGACCAGGTCCGCGCGGCCCGACACCCGCAGCCGCTGCGAGCCCAGCAGGACGGCGCGCTCCACCCGCCGCCCCGGCCGCGCGTCGTGCCCCGGCAGGTCCACGCGCTCGTGGAGCAGCCGTCCGGAGGCCGTGCTGACGTCCTCCCGCCACTGCCGCTCGACGTGGATGAGCGCCGCCTGCCGCTCGCAGTACAGCAGGTGCTGGAGCGCGGACAGCGCCACCCACGTCTCGCGGTCCGCGCTCATCCCACCAGCTCCACCACCTCGATGCCCTGGGGCAGCCCGGCCTTGTCCACGCGCACCTCGTAGTCGGAGAAGCTCCGGGCCGGCTTGTCCGGCTGGACGCGCACCGCCTGGACCCGGTCGAACAGCGCATGGGCCGGCGCGTTTCCAAGCTCCGAGCCATGCTTGAAGACCACCACCTTGCGCATGGACATCAGCCCCCGCGCCGCGCTGCGGTCCAGTTCGAACATGTGCGTAAAGGACTGGAAGAGCAGCTCCAGGTCCGCCGTGCCGAACCCCGTCTGCTTCGCCAGGTGCGGCGAGACGAAGCCATGCGCCCGGTAGAGCCCGTAGGGCACGGTGTTCTTCCGGCCCATGGTGCGGTTGTCACCGCCCTGCTTCTCGGCCTCGCCTTCGGTCGCCACGGCCATGCGGGTGATGGAGTGCTCCTGCCACACGATGGGGTCCACCGAGCGCGCGAACGTGAGCTGCACCGGGCCGCGGACCTGTCCCGCGTTGGCGCCGGTGGACATGACGGCCCCGAAGGTGCGGACGTCGAAGAACGTCTTGCACATCCACGCGCGCCCCTTCTCCACCTCGGAGCCCTGGGCCGTCCCCTTCGAGTTGCGCTTCTTCCCGTCCTCGGCGCGGGCGGGCTTGTCGTCCAGGTCGATGCCCAGGCCCTTGTACGCGTCCGCGATGCGCTGGTTCAGGACGGCCTTCTCCTTCACGAAGATGTCGAGCCCCGGCTTTCCCTCCTGCGTGAGCAGGACGAAGTTGCGCACCTTGCGCTTGAGGCTCACGTCCGTCACCAGCCCGTGTCCCGTCTCCGCGTCGATGCGAGGCAGGTTGCCGGCGTCGGGGTCACCGTTGGGGTTTCCATCCAGCACGTCGAAGAAGAGGACGAAGTCATGGCGCTGCTTGAGTTCGGTCATGGCGTTTTCTCTGGGTAGGAGGTGAAGGGGTGCGGTGAGGTCAGGCGGCGGAGTCGCTGGCTTCCGGCGCCGGGCGCTTCGTGAAGAACGCCTCGCGCTGGTGGTAGTAGCCGACGGCGAAGAGGCCCTGGTCTTCCAGCTTGAGCACCGGCGGGAAGGGCAACTGAGGCGGCAGCAGGTCCATCACCTCGCCCTTCGCCCGCTCCAGCCACCTGCCGCTCTCGGCTGCCTTGGAGGCGTGGTGGACAGACAGCGTCAGCAGCCGGGGGAAGACGGTGGCGGGGTTGCGGGACGCGGCGCCGAAGTAGCGGTCGCGGATGGTGGCGTTGATGTCCCCCAGCGCCACGCCCTGCAGCCGCTCCAGCACGGCGAAGAGGCGGCCAAGCACGTAGGGCTGAGCGGCATTGTTCTTGTCGAGTGACACGCTGACCTCCAGGGGAGTGGTTCCAGAACTTCGGTCTCGCAACAGGTACGCCTTGATGAGCGCGACGCGGAGCCGCAGCTGCTCGCGCTCGAACCGGTCCTCGGCGGGTGGCAGCCGCAGCCGGTCCAGCGCGGCGGCCAGGAGCTGGCGCGGGAAGCGCTGCCCCCGCAGGGCGGCGCCCAGCATCCGCGTGGAGAGGTCCGGTGACAGCCCTCTCCCGGAGGGCGCCTCGATGGCCTTCAGCAACCGGTAGACGGGAATCGGGCCCGCGGGTGCGCTGCCGATGCGCAGGTCCTCGAAGTAGCGCCGGATGCTCTGCTTCACCTCGCCCACACGCGACTCGAACCAGTCGCGCACGGCGACGCGGCCCGCGTTGCCCGACAGCGTCACGGCGTAGAAGGCCCGGTCGTCCAGCTCACCGGGCTCCAGACCGCGCAGCGGAGACTCGACGAAGCGCTCGAGGTCGTCCTCCGTCGGGTCCATGCAAGACAGCAGGAAGCCCTCCTCCGAAGGGGTGGCGCGCGTCCAGAACACCAGCACCGAGTCTCCCCCCAATGTGATGCCCTGCCGGAAGCGGCGCTGCTCGGTGCGCCGCAGCATGTCGTTGAGCGCCAGCACGTAGCCCAGCGCCGCCTCCTCGGAGATGGGCGCGTTGTCCCCCTGCTCCAGGCCATGCGACGAAAACGCGGCGGCGTTGAAGGACACCAGCGAGGCCCCCGACGACTGCGCCTCTGGGACGTTCTTCAGCTTGGGGTGGGTGACGGCCACCACGCCTTCCTGGCCCGTCACCAGGCACATCGTCCTCCGCCCTCGCGCGCGCTTGTCGCCAGCGCGCCGCTCCCAGCACGCGCGGACGGCCGGGTTCTGGTGCACGGGGTCCGTCGAGTCGCCCACGACGAAGGCCAGGAGCTCGGAGCCCGTCCACGCGTCCGCGTCCCGGGCCGCCAGGACCTTGTGGCGCTCCGTCTCACTCGAAAGGAAGGACACCACCGCCCGGGCCTCCGCGTCCTCCGTCTCCGCCGCGACCTCGCGCACGGGCGTCAGGAAGGCCTCCAGGCGGGCCATGCGCTTCTCCACGCGGCCGGCCTTCGCGGGAGATGCCTCCTTCTCGTAGGCGAGGACGTACTTCGGATTGTCCGCGAAGAAGCCCGCGGCGATGTTCACCGAGCGCTGCGGCAGCCGGGGGATGGGCATGGGCTTTCCCCGCCCGTCATCTCCCGCCAGGGATTCGAGCGCGATGAACGTCCCCTCCGCGCTGATGCGGATGAAGAAGTCCACCGGCTTCTCCTCGTACAGCGGGTCATCCGTGAGCCCCCGCTCGCGAGCGAAGTCGTTGAGCGCCGTCAGCATCATGAGGCACCTCCGCCCAGCACCTGCGCGCGCGGCGGCACGCGCAGCACGCCGTCCTCCAGGAACGCCTGGAAGAACTCCGGGCGCACCGGCTCCCCGGGAACGTCGAAGACGAAGTCATAGAACATCAGCCCCAGGGGCCGCCGTCCGCTGCCCGCCTCATGGGGACGCAGGCCGTCCTCGGCCGGCTCGACCCGCGCCGCGAACTCGCGGCAGCCCAGATACGGCGCGTGGAAGAACTGGCCGCGCTCCAGGCGCCGCTCGAACATCTCCTCGAACTTGCGTGCGTTGTCGTCGGGGCCTGTCTTGCCGGGCACCAGGGTGAAGGACGCGGTGATGACGTAGTCCACGTCCCGCAGCGCCACCGTGTTGCGCTGGGCACGGTCCTCGTCCGCCGCGTAGTCGAACCTCCCCACCGTGGCGCGGCTGTTGACCTCGTTGCGCCGGAAGCTCGTCCACTTCACCGGCGCGAGGACGGCAATCTCGTGGACGTGCCAGCGAATGGCTGGCTTCCACAGGATGGCCTCCAGCACGCCGCGCGCCGCCGAGGGTGTCATCACTTCATAGCTGACGCGCTCCGCCTTCATCTCGGGCCGCGTGAAGCACGCCACGGGCCCTCGGGCCCTCACTCGAAACCGCCTGCCTGCCGTCGATGTCATCCACACCTCCTGAAGCGGGTCTCAATCGGGAATGAGGAACGCCGGGTCGAGGGTGCCGACCCGGTCGAGCAGGAGGCCGAAGCGCGCGTGATACGCGGACGCATGCTCCGGCCCCAGGTACGCCACTGTCTCCGCCGCGAGCTGCGCCAGCCCTTGCGCGAGCCACGCATCCCGGAGCTTGCGCGGCACGGTCACCGTGTAGCGCTGCAACGCGCGCAGCCGCTCTCGCGACGGCCCCCGCTGCCGCAGTTCCTCCAGGAGCGCCCCACTGCCGCCGTAGGGCACCACCACCGGAGCGCTCCAGTCGTCCTCGACGAGTTGAAAGGCCTGGGCCACCTGCTCGAAGTGCAGCTTCGCGCGCAGCGCCTGGATGCCCTTCTCGTCCTGCCTCCGCGTGGCATAGAAGCGCTCGAAGTAGAGGCGGAAGCTCTCGGGCGTGAACAGGTCCAGCTCCGGCCGCTGAGCCAGGAGCCCCCGAGTCACGTCCTGGGCCGCGCGCGGTACGCCCCGGGGTGGCTGGGTCTCCGGCTCGTAGACTCGCAGCTCCCCGAGCCCCTCCAGCGAGCCCTCCCGGTTGCACCGCCCCGCGGCCTGGGCCAGCGAGTCCATGCCGGCCATGCCCCGGTAGACGACGGGGAAGTCCAGGTCCACCCCTGCCTCGACGAGCTGGGTGGCCACCAGCCGCACCGGCTCACCGCGCCGCTTGCGCGCCTTGATGTTCGCGAGGACCTCCGAGCGGTGCTCCGGGCACATCAGCGCGGAGAGGTGCAGCGTCTCTTCGTTGCCCAGCCGTGTGTCCACGAGCTCGCAGAGCCCGCGCGCATCGCGCCGCAGGTGGACCACCGCGAGCACGTCCCGCTCGGCGGCCACCGCGTCGGCCAGCTCTGCGTATGGGAGCTTCCGTCCGGGCTCGGGCCAGCGCACCTTCACGCGGCGCAGCCGCTCGAAGGCTCGGACCGAGGGCGGCACGATTTCGCGCACGTCCGGCAGGCCATGCTCGAAGCCAGGACGCTGCCCCAAGGCGGGCTGCGTGGCGGTGCAGATGACCACGGAGCAGCCATAGTCGGCCGTCAGCGCCCGCAGCCCGTCCAGGATGGGCTCCAGCAACGACGGCGGAAGCGTCTGCGCCTCATCGAGCACGATGACGCTCCGGACCACCCGGTGCAGCTTGCGGCAGGCGGAGGGCCGGTTGGCGAAGAGGCTCTCCAGCAGTTGGACGGTGGTGGTGACGATGACGGGTGCATCCCAGTTCTCGCTGGCGACGCGGTTGAGCGCCGTCTCTCGCGCGGGGTCCACGGCGGAGTGGTGCTCGATGACGGCGTGCTCCAGCCCCTGGAAGGCCTGGCGATAGGCGTCCGCGCTCTGCTCGATGATGGAGGTGTAGGGGATGGCGACGATGACGCGCTGGAGCCCATGGGCCCGCGCATGCTCCAGCGCGAACGCCATGGACGTCAGCGTCTTGCCGCCCCCCGTGGGGACGGTGAGGCTGAAGACGCCGGGGCGCTGGGCCGCGGCGCCCACGGCGGAGGCGAGCACCTCGCGGCGCACCCGGTTGACCTCCGTCTCGGGGGCCTGCCGCTGCTTCTCCTCCAGGAAGCCCTGGAGGCGCTCCGCGAGCTGGGTCAGCGACACCGACACGTCGCGCGCCGCGCTCCGGCTCGCGTCGAAGAAGGCCTCCGTGTCCAGGAAGTCCGCGTCACAGAGGACGGAGAAGAGCATCCGCGTCCAGAACTCCAGCCGGCGCGGCTCCCACCGCGCCATGGCGCCCAGCTCGAAGTCCAGCGGACGCTCCAGCAGCGCGGGCGCGTCGCACCGGGCCCGGGCATCCGCAAGCAGCGCCAGCTTGTCGTCACGCCGCAGGCGCTCCTTGAGCTTCGCCCAGTCGGGCAGCCCCCCGTGGTGCCCGGCGATGGCCATCGCCAGCGGCAGCAGGCGGGGATCGCGCCGCATCGCCCAGATCGCGCCGGCCGTCGAGTGGTCCCGCTGCAAGGCGCCCTCCCGCTCCAGGTGCGCCTCGAAGCCGTTCTCCCTGCGGATGCGGAACTGGAAGTCGTGGCCGTACTTGCCCAGGTCGTGCCACAGCCCCGTGAGCAGGGCGGGGGCACGCAAATCCTCCTGCGGCGCCAGCGTGGCCGCCCGCATGCCCACGGCCTCCAGGTGCTCACGCAGCAGGTGAGGACGGCCGTCCTCCGTCACATGGGCCAAGGCCTCCGCCGTGAGCACGCGAGGCGCCGAAGACGACTCCGGACGCTCCAATGCCTTCTTCATATCTTCCCCCCATGGCGTCCGCACGCCATGTCCACGAGCGGCCGAGTGTAATGGATTCGGGCTCTCCGTCGAGTGACAGACATGACGTGCCTTGTCCTACGACTGAGCCAGACGTGCCCTCCCCCTGGGGTGGTATGTCCTTGGGTCAGGGAGGCGGGCAGACTGCGTTACACCGCCGAAGCGTCCCCGCCCGCGTGCCTGGGTCCGAGGCCCCGTGGCGGCCGCACGGGCGGGTAGCCGCCGACCTCGGCAAAGGCAGACAGCGGTTCCAGGTGTTCACTCCCGGCAGTCCGGCGGGCGGCCGCTGCACCCCGATCGCGACCGTTGATGCATTGCGATTAAGTTGCGCGCCATGAACCGCGAATACCACCGCTGGTACAGCGAGCGGCTGCACCGTGACATGGAGCTGCTCGTCTTCGGCCACTCGGGCGAGCCGGTCCTCCTGCTGCCGACGAGCAAGGGCCGCTTCTTCCAGGCCGAGGACTTCGGCCTCATCGGCGCCATCGCCGACCGCATCCAGTCCGGCCGGTACGTGGTGGTGTGTCCCGACTCGGTGGACGCGGAGTCATGGTTCAACACCGCCATCCATCCGAGGGAGCGCGTCATCCGCCACCAGCAGTGGGAGGACTACCTCCTCCACGAGGTGGTGCCGCTGCTCAAGAGCCGCAGCACCGGCGGGCGCCTCACCCTGGCGGGGTGCAGCTTCGGCGGCTTCCACGCGTACAACGTCGGGCTGCGCCACCCGCACGTCTTCCGCCGACTCCTGTCCATGGGCGGCAAGTTCGAGACGAGCGAGTTCCTCGACGGCCACCACGACGCGGACGTCTACTTCCACTCCTGCACGGAGTGGCTGCCCAACCTCACCGACCCGGCGCTGCTGTCCGCGCTCCAGCGCGTGGAGATGGTGCTGGCCGTGGGCGAGCACGACTTCTGCCGCCCCTCCAACGAGCACCTCTCCAACCTCCTGTGGAAGAAGGACATCGGCAACCACCTCGCCGTGTGGCAGGGCGGCACGCACGACTGGCCCGTGTGGCGGCAGATGATTCAGCAGTACCTGCCCTGGTAGGCGCGGCGCGCTACGCTTCGACCGGACGCAGCGTGCCCGCGCTCAGCCGGTTGAAGCGCCACAGCAGCGCCACGGCCACGGAGATGAGGCCCGCGCACAGCCCCCACCAGATGCCCACCACGCCCAGGCCCAGCTTGAAGCCCAGCAGCAGGGTCAGCGGCAGGCCAATGGCGTAGTGCCCCACCATGTTGGCCAGGAAGGTGAAGCGCGTGTCCCCCGCGCCGCGCAGCACGCCGGCGCCCACGCCCTGCACGCCGTCGAACACCTGGAAGACGGCGCTCACCATCAGCAGCGGCACCACCAGCGGCAACACGTCCTCGGGTGCGCCGGCCAGCCGGGCCAGCGGCTCCGGGAACAGCGCGAACAGCAGCCCTCCCAGCGCCATGAACCCCGCGCCTCCCGCGAAGGCCATGAAGCCGCTCAGCCGCGCCTGCCGGCCGTTGTGCGCCCCCACCGCCCAGCCCACCCGCACGCTGCCCGCGTTGCCGATGCCCATGGCGACCGTGAAGGTGACGCTGGCGAAGGAGATGGCAATCTGGTGCGCGCCCACGCTCGCCGGCCCCAGGCCCGCCGCCAGCACGCCCGCCAGCGCGAACACGCCAATCTCCGCAGCGAAGTGGAGGCCAATGGGGATGCCCAGCTTCACGGCCTGGAGCAGGTCCGCCCACACAGGGAGGCGCGTGGAGGACTGGGCCCCGTCCAGGGGGCGCGCCCGCACCGCGAACAGGACGACGCCCAGCTGCACCCCGGTGCACAGCGTCGTCGCCAGCGCGGAGCCCGCCACCCCCATGGCCGGTATCGCGCGCAGCGGCCCGAAGGCGGCCGGCAACACCTCGCCGCCGAACACCAGCACCACGTCCGCAGCCAGGTTGAAGAGGTTGGCCGCCACCGTCGCCACCACCAGCGGCCGCGTATAGGCCGTGGACTGGCAATACGAGCGCACCATGAGGAAGGCCAGCATCATCGGCATGCTGGGCGCGCGCCACACGAGGTAGTCCCGCGCGCCCGACACCTCGCCCGCGCCAATGCCCGCCAGCAGCAGCAACGGCGGCATCAGCACCAGCAGCGACGCCAGCAGCACCCCCGCGAAGAGCGCCATCCACCCGCCCTGCCAGAGCAGCCCCCGCGCCCGGGTGAAGTGCCGCGCCCCCATGGCCTGGGACATCATCGGGTCGAAGCCCATCATCAGGCCCATGCCGAAGCTGCTGACGGCGAAGAAGATGCCGTTGCCCAGCCCCACCGCCGCCAGCGCGGACGTCCCCGCGCGGCCCACCACCAGCGTGTCCACCAGGCCCATGAGCGCCTGCCCGCCCTGGGCGATGGCGATGGGAATCGCCAACCGCGCGAGCTCCCGGAGCTCGGTGCGGGGGGACTTCACGGAGGGCATCGACGAGACGGCGGTGGACATGGGGAGTGCGCCTATAGCGCCTTCCGGCAGGGAATGCGCTGCCCACCGCTGACGCGTGACGGTCCTCCGCCTGACCGGGGGGCTGGCCCCCGGCCATGACCTGTCTCCCCCTGGAAACCCCAGCGGCCCAGGGAGCGAGCGGCCGTCACCTCCGCGTCACGGCAGCACGGGCGACAGGAAGGGCGCGGTGGCCACCGGCGTCTGAAGGCTGGCCACGTGGGACACGCGCATGCCCGCGTCGGAGATGGCGTAGACGTAGTCGTCCGCCATGATGCTGCGGCGCACCGCAGGCTGCCAGTACCAGCTCCAGTTCCGGAAGTTGAGCGTCTGGTACATGTCCCGCATGGAGACGACTCCCACCGGCGAGAAGCCCGTGGCGGTGTCCACGCGGAAGACGCGCAGCTCGCTGCGGAAGCCAGACCAGTAGTCGTACGACGAGGCGTCCCAGTCCATGAAGGGCAACGCCAGCAGCCCCTTCGCCGGGAAGTAGGTGAAGGCCTTGTGCTCGTAGAGCGCCTCGCTGTAGCTGTTCATCGAGCCCAGCGGATACGTGAAGGCCTCCTTCGGCTGGGCCAGGTCGCTGACGTCGAAGAGCGACAGCTTCAGCGCGCGGCCCTGCCAGCTGCCATCCTCCTCGCGGTGCTCGCCGACCGTGAGCAGGTGCGTGTCGCCCAGCGGGTGGATGTACGTGGAGAAGCCCGGAATCTTCAGCTCGCCCACCTTGCGCGGGCGCGCCGGGTCGCTCAGGTCGAAGGTGAAGAGTGGGTCCACCTGCCGGAAGGTGACGACGTAGCCACGCGTGCCCACGAAGCGCGCGCTGAAGATGCGCTCGCCCCGGGCCAGGTCCTCGCTGCGCCCCAGCTCCGTCAGGCGCCCGTCCACCTCGCGCAGCGTCACCACGCGGTTGAGGGTGTCCGGGGGCGTCCACGAGGTCCCGTTGCCCGGGTTCTCGGGCGGCAACTCCACGGTGGTGGCCACCCGCAGCACGCCCTCGTGCTCATCCATGGCGAACTGGTTGGAGATGTACCCCTCCACGGTGCCGCTGCCCGCGTAGGTGGCGCGGTCCGGGTCACGGATGTCGAACTTGTGGAGGTACGTGTACGTCGTCTGGCCCGGCTGCGGCCACCACCACCAGTGGCGGGCCGCCAGGTAGAGCGCGTCCTGGGACGCGTACACCTCGCCGGGCGTCGCCACCACGCTGGTGCGGACGGGCGCCGACTCGGGCGCGTCCAGGTTCAGCGACAGCACCGACACGAGCCCCAGCCCCGTGGGCGCGTTGGTGCGGTAGAAGGACGTACAATCAAACGTGAGCGGCACCGCCTCACCGCCCGCGCCCATGCGCCGCCCCGGCGGCAGCCAATGCTCCAGCGTCTGCGCGCGGATGCGCTCCTCGTTCTCCTTCATGAGCGCGTCCACATGCGCGGCCAGCCGGTCCCAGTCGCGGAAGAGCTCGGAGGAGTACTCGGGATGGAGCCGCACGCCCTCGGGCCAGCGGAACGCGTCCGTCAGCACCAGCCGCACCGCGCCGTCCACGCGCCGGGCGTTGAGGTAGGCGCCGGGCAGGTAGAGCTGCTCCAGCACGCGCGGCGCTTCCAGCGCCGTCACGTCCACCACCGTCACCTTCAGGGTATCGCTGGGCGCGTAGACGCAGGCCATGCTTTCGCAGTCCACGACCGGCACGCCCACTCCGGCTGGGTCCCCAGGCCGGGGCTCGTACACCTGTGAGGTGATGACCAGCCGGTTTCGCTCGGTGTCGAGCAGCATCTCCCGCGGCCTGCCCTCCACCTTCAGCACGGCCGTCTGCGTGAGCTGCTCCGCGGGCCACGAGCGGTGGACGTAGAGCCGGGAGCCGGACAGCACGAAGACGCGCGATCCGTCGTTCTGCACGAAGTCGGCTTCGTGGACGCCGGCCACCTGGTTGTTGGTGCCCGTGTAGTCGTTCGGCTGGCCGCCACCACCGGAGGAGTCCTCCTGGGGCGCGCCCGTCATGGGGGGCGCCTCGCCTCCGCGCCCGCCTCCGAAGTCATACGTCTTGTAGACCTCCAGCGCCGCGCGCATCTGCCGCGTCGCGGAGTCCTCGATGTGCTGCTCCAGGGCCTCGCAGCTGGAGAAGGACTCCAGCCGGGCCGCCTGCTGCACGGGCTCGTTCTCGATGAGGGGCTTCCTGGCCCCCGAGTCACAGCCCGCCGCGACCACCGCCGCCACTCCGGCCCAGCTCCAGCGTTTCCACTGCCGCATTCGACCCTCCCTTTGCACGTCGGCCCCACTGACGGCGCCGGGACCTCGCCCGGTGTCATGGTCATGTCCGCCAGCGGCGGCCGTGCCTTCTGCCACCCGCGTGCCAGGGGCCTTTTCCCCTGGGAGCCGGAGCGCACGGAGCGGCCGCGCGTGCCCAGGCCTCTCAGAAACCTGATGCGCGGGGAGCGCCCGGGGCCGGAAAACCGAGACCGCTGGGCACGAAGCGGACGAACTGCTGGGTGAGCACCGGGTCCATCTGCTCCAGGCGCAGCCCCATGCCCGCCGCGGCGCGGAAGGGGCCCGGAGGCAGGGGCGCGTTGGACCAGGCCACCGTCGCCTCCGCGGTGCAGGGCGCGCGCTGGCCGGCCAGCAGCACCTTCAAGGACAGACGGGCGCCCTCGCGGGCCGGGGTGAGGGTGCGCACGAAGAGCGTCCCGGGGCCGGCATCGTGGCTGAAGCCCGACAGCGTCGCGCCGCCGGGCGCGGTGAACTCCACCACCGTGAAGAAGGGCACGCGCTCGGCGGCGCGCAGCGGCGTGTGGCCCGGTAACAGGCGCCCCAGCACCCGGCCCAGCAGCTCGTCCGCGCCCATGTGGCGCTTCTCCAGCAGCGGCGCGCCGGCCAGCGCCCGCGCGCGGGCGAGCACCTCGTGCGACTCCTCCGCGCGCGACAGCAGCACCAGGGGCTTGCGCGGATGCGCGTCGTGCAGCTTCGCCGCCAGGGCCAGGGCCTCGCGGGGCATGCGAGACACGTCCACGACGAAGCCGTCCAGCCGCGCGCCGTGCTCGGCCGCGAGGTCCTCCGCGTCCTCCAGGTCCCGCGCATAGAGGACGTGGAGTCCCTCCTGCTCCAGCGAGCCGCCCAGGAAGGTGTGCAGGAAGCGGCCACCCTCCACCAGCAGCACGCGCCGCCCACGCGCCAGCGCGTCGCGGGCGCGCTCACGGGACTGGCGCACCGCGGCCAGCTTCGCCTCCAGCGCCCCCAGCGCCACCGGCTTGGGCAGGAAGTCATCGGCGCCCGCGCGCCAGCAATGCATCACCTCGTACGGCTCGCCGCCGGAGGTGAACATGATGACGGGCACGTTGCGCCCCGCCGGGTGCGCCTTCACGCGCCGGCACACCTCGTCGCCCTGCATGCGCTCCATGCGCAGGTCCAGGAGGATGAGCGACGGCGCGCGCCGGGCCAGCTCGGCCATGCACGCCTCGCCGCCCTCCAGCGCCACCGCCTCGCAGCCCAGCCGCGACAGGTGCAGCCGCACCACCTCCCGGGCGGTGCGGGAGTCGTCCACCACGAACACGGTGTCGCGCGCGGGAGGAGGGCTCATGGGTTCACGGATAGGCGGAAAGTGGGGCCGCGGCCACGGGCGCCCGGGGCCATCGTTCGGGGATGGACGCTCAGGCGCGCGGCTCCTGGCGGCCGGACAACAGCCGGGTGAGCTGACGGGCGATGATGGCGCACTGCGCGGCGTTGCCGCTCTCCAGGGCGCCGCGGCCCCCGTCCAGCAGCCGCTGCACCGTGCCCAGGGTGGCCTCGGCCTCCGGGCTGGGGTTCTCCTGCGCGCTGCGCTGGAGCAGCCGCGCCAGCTTCTCGCCCCGCTCCAGCAGCATCTGCTTGTTCTTTTGCATCGCACCACCCACGCCTTGGCTGCTTGCAGCGGCCGCGGCCGCCGCACTCCCGGCGGCGCCGATCACCTCCTCCCGTTTCGCCTCCAGCGCGCTCGCCTCGCCAAA
>Ga0182745_1002335_pt1 | contig 17112 bp, 17 predicted proteins | sample eDN3rd30CKraftBY_FD_128523 | JGI IMG/M metagenome (GOLD analysis project Ga0182745, IMG submission 128523) | Enriched backyard soil microbial communities from Emeryville, California, USA - eDNA 3rd pass 30_C Kraft BY (version 2) (version 2) | ecosystem: Environmental > Terrestrial > Soil >...
ACCACCGAGGCCGTGCCCCGCTTGTAGTCCGAGAGGGAGTGCAGGTCCTGAGGTACCCACCGCTGCAACGGCAGCCGGCCCAGGAGCGGACGGGACCTGCTCCCCGCGGCGGCGCTCTGGTCCAGGGCGCGGCGGATGCCTCGCCGCACGCGCCCCTCGGCGGACGCAGGAGGAATGGGGCGGTGGGTGGACGGACTCCAGGTCTGCGGTTCAGCCATGTGGCGCTCCTTCCAGTCATCCCGTCGCGAAATCGCCATTACGGTAGGCACGCGGCCCGTGACGCATGGCGATACGCCTCTTGCCTGCCCGGACACCGGGGGTAGGAACCCTGTCCACCTGCGGCTCCCCGGCTGGAAGGCAGACAGGGGGGCTTCCACTCGGTGGCCCGCCCCGGGCAGACTAGAAGCCGCAGCACGGCCCTTCAGTTTCTGAGAGGGCGCTATCCGCGGCTCCCCAGCCGCTTTGGAACGAGAGAACGCGATTCATGGCAACCGGTACCGTCAAGTGGTTCAACGATGCGAAGGGCTTTGGGTTCATCGTGCAGGACGGAGGCGGTGAGGACGTGTTCGTCCATCACAGCGCCATCAACATGGATGGCTTCCGCACCCTGCAGGAAGGCCAGAAGGTGGAGTTCGAAGTAGGCCGCGGCCCCAAGGGCCTGCAGGCGCAGAACGTTCGCGCGGCCTGAACGGCGGTCCGGCGAAGCCACGAAAGCCCGGTCTCGCCCACGGGCGGGCCCGGGCTTTCTCTTTGCGGGCCTCCTTCGTGAGCATGGAATGACCCTGCGCCTGCCCCGCCTTCCCCGCGTCATTGGCTTCGACGACGGCCCCTTCTCGCGCCGCCCCGGCGCCGCCGTGCCCCTGGCCGGTGTCGTGTGCGGCGGCACGCGCTTCGAAGGGCTCGTCTGGGGACGCGTGCGCCGGGATGGCTGGAACGCCACACAAGAGGTGTGCCGGCTGCTGGAGGGAGGCAAGCTCCTGCCACAGCTCCACCTGGTGCTGCTGGATGGCATTGGCTTCGGCGGCTTCAACGTCGTGGACCTGCCCGCGCTGGCCGAGCGCCTGAAGCGCCCCTGTGTGGCGGTGATGCGGCGCCCTCCGGACCTGGACGCCGTGGAGCGCGCGCTGCGGCGTCTACCGCGGGCGGAGGCGCGCTGGGCGAGGCTGAAGCGCGCGGGCCCCATCCACCAGTTGGGAGGCTTCACCTTCCAGGTGCAGGGCGCCGAGCCCGCCTGGGTGGCCGAGGCGCTGGCCCGCGTGACGGACCGCGGCCACGTCCCCGAGGCGCTCCGGCTGGCGCACCTCATCGGCTCGGCCGTCGTCACGGGCGAAAGCAGCCAGCGCGCCTGAGCCCTCCGGCGAGGCGTTCGTCCGTCAGCGAAGGATTGCGCCCACGACACACGCGGATGCCAGTGCGTGGGAATGTTCCGCCAGCGCCAGATTCACCAGACACAGACACGCACCCTCGCAGCCATGAACCTGCCCCCGGGGGCCACATGGAGCCGCGTCTGTTTTCATGCTAATCTTTGCCTTCGCGAGGAGGGCGCACGCATGTTCGAAGTCAGCAATGACAAGAATCGCCGTACCGTCACCGTGCGGTTGAGTGGGTTCGTCAGGCCGAACGAGATGCGAGACTTCGCGAACCGGTACCGGCACGAGACGGACTCGTATGGAGGTGGCCGGCACCTGGTGCTCGCGGACATGCGTGGGCTCAGGACGCTGGAGCCGGAGTCCGCCGCCCTCTTCGGCGAGGTGGTGGCCTATGGCCGGCAGATGGGCTGCGTGATGTGCGCGCACGTCTCGGACTCCACCATCGCCCGGCTCCAGACGGCGCGCGTGGCCTCCGCGGCGGCGGCGGACAACGACATCACGGTGGACTGCGTGTCGCTGGAGGAGGCCCACGCCCAGCTGGCCCAGGCGCGCTCGCGCCACTTCCTGGACGCCTCCGACGGCGGCGAGGCGGCGCACGCGGCGCGCTGAGGCGCGCACGCGGCGGCCCGCCCCACAGGGCTCGCGCCCGTCAAGCCAGGTGAGCCGCGCCTGCTCAAGGGCCGCTCACGTGCGGACGAGCGCGGCGCACAGCGGACACGCGGTGGGCGCGTGGGGCGCGTCGCGGCGGTGCAGGTCCAGCACGGCGCGAGAGAGGTCCGCCAGCTCACGGCGCACCTCGCGCCGGGCGCCCTTCACCCGGGCGATGCGCATGTCGTCGTAGCCCGTGGTCTGGTGCCGCATCCAGGCGATGACGGCCGCCTCGGCGCGGCGCTCCAGCGAGATGCGCTCGGTGCGCGCCACGGTGCCGCTGCCCACGGGGGTGGCATGGGAGGCGACGAGCACGGCGAGCCGCTTGGCGTGGGGCAGCCACGCCGGAGAGAAGGCCAGGAAGCGCAGCACGGCGTTGGCGAAGTCGACCTCGTAGGCCGCCTGCTCGCGGGCGCGGCGCTCTCGGCCCGCGGCCAGCTTCTTCTCGTAGGCGGGGGTGGCGCGCTCGGCCTCCAGGGCGGCCCGGGCCCGGACGATGTGCGCCTCCGGCGCCCACACGCCTCGTGAGAACAGCTTGCGCCCCACCTTCTCCACCACCGTCCACGACGGCCCCGCCGCCTTCACGCGGCGGGTGAGCCCGGCGTCTCCCGGCGGCAGCAGGGCCCAGCCGTCCGGCACGCTGAGGATGCGGCCGTCAGGCGCGCGCACGCGGCGGGGGTCCGAGGTCGGCGCGAAGGTCAGGGATTCAGGCATGGCGGAGTCCGGTGTCGGGGGCGGCCACATAACGCAGCCAGCGTCAGTCAGGGAAGCGCGGGGGCGTCCAACCCTGCTAAATGGCGGCTTCGCGCCAGCGGCTCATCGGCGCGGGAGGTCCTCTACGCGTGGGAAGTGCCGGCATGTCCCTCCTCAGGCTCACGTTTCTCGGAACATCGGCCGCGCAGCCCACGCTGCACCGGAACCTTTCCGGACTCGCGGTGAAGGCGCACGCGGACCTGCTGTTGTTCGACTGTGGTGAGGGCAGCCAGCGGCAGATGGTGCGCTACGGCACCGGCTTCACCGTGGACGCGGTGTTCTTCACGCACTTCCACGCGGACCACTACCTGGGCATCATCGGCTTCCTGCGCACGCTGGGGATGACCGGGCGCTCCGAGCCCATCCACCTGTACGGCCCGCCCTCGGCGAAGCGGGTGCTCCACCAGGCCGTGCACCTGGGCGTGGAGTCCATGGCCTACCCGGTGGAGATCCACGAGCTGAAGGACGGCGACGTGGTGCAGCGCAACGGGTACGCCGTCCACGCCGTGGGCGTCGACCACCGCATCCACGCGCTGGCCTACGCGCTGGTGGAGAACGACCGGCCCGGCCGCTTCAACCTGGACATGGCGCGGGCCCTGGGCGTGCCCGAAGGCCCCAGCTTCGGGAAGCTCCAGCGGGGCGAGCCGGTGACGCTGGCGGACGGGCGGACGGTGAAGCCGGACGAGGTGCTCGGCGCGCCGCGCCCCGGGCGCCGGCTGGTCATCTCCGGCGACACCCGGCCCTGCTCCGCGGTGGTGAAGGCCGCACAGGACGCGGACCTGCTGATCCACGAGTCCACCTTCTCCGACGACGAGCAGGAGCGGGCGGAGCAGACCCACCACTCCACGGCCCGGGAGGCGGCGCGCGTGGCGCGGGAGGCGGGAGCACGGCGGCTGGTGCTCACCCACCTGTCCAGCCGGCACGACACCGACCCCTCGAAGCTGCTCGCGCAGGCGCGCGAGGAGTACAAGGGGCCGGTGGAGGTGGCCTTCGACGGGCTCACCCTCGAGCTGCCCCTGCGGGACTGAGGCTACTGAATCTTCTCGGCCTCGGCGCGCAGGGCCGCGGCGGACTCGGCGTCGACGCGCTGGACCAGCTCCCACTCCATCTCCTCGTCGCGGGTGACGTTGCCTCCATCGGCGCGCACCGCGGGCTCGGAGACTTCACGCGCGCGGCCGGACGTATTGGCGGCGCCCGCGGACTCGGTGACGAGCTGACGGGTGAACTCCACCGCGCTCTGGCCCGGCCCCTTCTCGATGCCACGCACCAGGTAGCGGACCTGGGTGGTGCCCAGCGACGACGGCGCGCCCTGCATCAACCACTCGGTGGTGGCCTCATAGCCGCCCTGGCCCTCCTTCAGGGAGTAGCCCTTCTCCTTCAGCAGGGCGATGGCCTGCGGGTACACCTCGGCCACGGGCATGCGGTAGACGTGGTTTCGGGCCCGCTCCAGCAGGAAGGCCTCACGGCGGCGCGCCGCGCAGCCAGCGGTGGTGAGGGCCAGGGCGGCAACCACGAGGAGCGCGGTGGTCCCGCGCGACAGCATCGACAGGTTCATTTCTCAAGACTCCGTGGGAGTGTGAGGCGGCCAACCATCCCTCAACACTCTTCCCGCAGCCAAGCCCCCCAAATGATGGTTGTCCAGCGCAAGCATCCCACCCGCTCATGGCGTATGAGCCCGGAGGCGTCCGCCGACGCACATCCCACCGCCGGCCTTCGCCGTCCGCCCCACGGATGCGCATGATGGAGCTCCCCTATGATTCCCATCAGCGACGACAACCCCACCCTCCGCACGCCCGTCGTGACGTACCTGCTGCTCGGCGCCATCGGCTTCGTCTGGGTCTTCATCCAGGGCGCGGGCCTGGATGCCTACCGGCTCCTGGCCAGCGTCTGCAACCTGGGCATGGTGCCCGGTGAGCTGACGGGCAGGGCGCCCCTGGGCCTGGCCGTCCCGCTGGGAGACGGGATGGCGTGCGTGGTGGACCAAGAGCCCATCAATGTCCTCACGCCCCTGACGTCCATGTTCCTGCACGGCGGCTGGGGGCACCTGCTGGGCAACTGCCTCTTCTTCTGGGTCTTCGGCAACAACGTCGAGGACAGCATGGGCCGCCTGCGCTTCGTGGTGTTCTACCTGCTGTGCGGCCTGGCCGCGGCGGCGGCGCACCTGCTGGTGGAGCCGAGCTCGCCGGTGCCGACCGTGGGCGCCTCCGGCGCCATCTCCGGCGTCATGGGCGCCTACCTGCTGCTCTACCCGCGGGTGCGGGTGAACATGCTGTTCATCCTCTTCATCTTCATCCGCGTCATCCCCGTGCCCGCCTGGGCGGTGCTCCTGTGGTGGTTCGGCGTGCAGCTCTTCAGCGGCCTGCCCCAGCTCAACACGGTGGCGGCGGAGCCGTCGGAAGGCGTGGCCTTCTGGGCCCACATCGGCGGCTTCGTCGCGGGCATGGTCCTCATCAAGCTGTTCCAGAACCCGCGCTACACGGGCCAGCGCACCTCGATACGGCACCGGATGCATCCCAACCATCCCTGAAGCGGTGAGGGGCCCGCGCGCGCCGGGCATCAGCCCTTGGCCTCTCCTTCCGGGTGCGCCAGAGTGTCACGCCAGCCACGCCAGGAATTGGCGCGGGCTCCCAGACGGGGTGCCAGACATGACGCTGCGACGACTCGGTGGTGGATTGCTCGGGGCGGTACTCATCCTGACAAGCCTTGCGGGCTGCACACGGCGCGTGCCGCCCGTGGATGACGGCCCGGCCCCCATGCCGGAGCCCACCGCCGCCACGACGGTCTACGTGGCCCAGCGTATCCGAACGCTGGACCCGGCGAAGCCGCTGGTCGAGGCGCTCGCGGTGAAGGACGGCAAGGTGCTGGCCACCGGCACGAAGGACGAGGTGCTCGCCGCCGCGGGCAACGACGCGCGCGTGGTGGAGCTGGGCAGCGTCACGGTGGTGCCCGGCCTCACCGATTCGCACGGCCACCTGGCGGGGCTGGGCCAGGGTCTGGTGACGGTGGGCCTCCAGGGCGTGGACTCCAAGGCCGAGGCCCTGGAGCGCCTCTCCTCCGCGCCGTCCTCCGCGTTCCGGGGTGACTGGCTGCTGGGCCAGGGCTGGGACCAGAACGACTGGCAGGACAAGGCCTTCCCGACGCGCGCGGACCTGGACGCGCGCTTCCCCACGCGGCCGGTGGCCCTGAGCCGCGTGGACGGGCACGCGCTGTGGGTCAACGGTGAGGCGCTGCGGCGCGCGGGCATCACCCGCGACACGAAGGACCCGGCCGGTGGCCGCATCCTCCGCGGTGAGGGCGGCGAGCCCACCGGCATCCTGGTGGACAACGCCATGGCGCTGATTGAGGCGGTGCTGCCGCGGGCCACGGACGCGCAGCACGCCGCGCAGTTGACGGCGGCGCTCAAGCACAGCGCGCAGGTGGGCCTCACCGGCGTCCACGACGCGGGCATGGACCTGCGCACCTTCCGCCTGCTCCAGCGCTGGGACAAGGAGGGCAAGCTGCCGCTGCGCGTCTACGCCATGGCGGACGGCCAGACGGGTGACCGGGAGACGTACCTGAAGGAAGGCCCCCATGAGGGGCGGATGCTGACGATGCGCGCGGTGAAGCTCACCCTGGACGGCGCGCTGGGCAGCCGGGGCGCGGCGCTGCACCAGGACTACAGCGACGAGCCCGGCCACCGCGGCCTGCTGCTGCTGACGCCCGAGGAGTATGAGGCGCGGGTGCGCGCCTTCATGGCGCGGGGATTCCAGGTGTGCACGCACGCGATTGGCGACCGGGCCAACACGGTGGTGCTGGACGTGCTCTCGCGCGCGGCCGAGGCCACCGGCACGCAGCAGTCCGGCCGGCACCGCGTGGAGCACGCCCAGGTCATGCGCCCGGAGGACATCGACCGGCTGGGCCGCGGCGGCTTCATCGCCAGCGTGCAGCCCACGCACGCCACCAGCGACATGCCCTGGGCGGAGGCGCGGGTAGGCCCGGAGCGCATCCGCGGCGCCTACGCCTGGCAGCGGCTGAAGGCGTCCGGCGCGGTGCTCGCGCTGGGCAGCGACTTCCCGGTGGAGCGGCCGGACGTGCTGGCCGGCCTGTACGCGGCGCGCACGCGACAGGACCTCCGCGGCCTGCCGGAGGGCGGCTGGTACGCAGGGCAGCGGCTCAGCGGGCAGGAGGCGCTGGAGGGGTTCACGGTGGGCGCGGCGCACGCGTCCTTCGCGGAAGCGCGGCGCGGCCGGCTCCAGCCCGGCATGGACGCAGACTTCGTGGCGCTGACGGTGGACCCCGTGGACGCGCCCGCCTCCGAGCTGCCCGGCGCCCAGGTGCGGCTGACGGTGGTCGCGGGTATCGAGGTCTTCCGGGCATTCCAGCGTTGAGGGGCTGGAGCGGACCGGGCGGGAATGAGCGTGAGCTGATATTTCCGCCACGTCGCGGAGTGCTCTAGCATGTCGATTGTGCCGCAACCCTCCTGTGAGCCAGGCCGGCTCACAGGCTGGCGCGGGGGGTATCGAAAGCGTGACAGCCTCATTGTCGGGAGTGAATTACAAGGGCTTCACCGTCCAGAACCTGCTGGCCTACGTGCACGAGCGCTTCGGCGAGGACACCGCGCGGACAGCCGTGGAGTCGCTGAGCCTCGAGCTCCAGCCCCACGCCGACCCACGTACGACGCTGGCGGTGGGCTGGGTTCCGGTGGAGACGTACTTCGGCATCATCCAGCATGTGGTGGACCGCCACTTCGATGGCAAACCGGAGGGGGCCCAGACGGTGGGCTACGAAGTCACCCTGCGGGACATCCACTCCATCTTCAAGATGGTGCTGCGCTTCACCACGCCCAACATGGTGCTGGGCATGGCGCGGCGCATGTGGCGCTCCTACTGCGACCAGGGGGAGCTGCTGCACCAGGATGAGAACGGCACCGGCATGTTGCTGCTTCGCCAGTTCACCTACCGGACGCCAGTCGCCATCCACGAGATGGCGGGGGGCTTCAGGGCCTACCTGGAGTGCTCCAGCGCGAAGAACCCGCGCGTGGAGGTCATGGAGCCGGACAAGGACGGGACGCTGCGCTGGCGCATCGTCTCCGGGTAGCGCGGCCGCCCGGGCACGCCGGGCGGCACACCGCCGCTACAGGTCCGCCGTGTAGCTGAGCCCCTGGATGCGGCGGTTGAGCGCCTTCTGCGCCTCCTGCCGCCGCTTCGCCAGCGCCTCCAGCTCGGAGGCAATCGCCTCCAGCCGGTCCTCCTGCTCGTTGAGCTTCGCGACGAAGCGCTCGGCCAGCTCCCGCTGCGAGGCCCCGCTCTTCAGCGACTCGATGTTGGAGCGGATGCGCTCCTGGTCCCGGAAGAGCTGGCTGCGCTCGTCCACCAGGCGCTGCTCGTCCCTGGCCAGCGCGTCCACCTGCTCGCGCTGCGCGACGACCTCCTTCAGCGCCGCCGCCATCTTCTCGTCGATGAACCGCTGCGACACGAAGTAGGAGACCTCGTCCAGCCCCATGCTGGAGACCAGGTACTGCCGCTGCCCGCGCGTGCGCTCGGTGACGGTCAGCGTGTCCTGCGCGCCCGCCGCCAGCTCGCGCTTGAAGCGCCAGAAGCCGTCCGTCGTCTCCGACGGCTCCGGCGCGTCCTTCGCCAGCTCCCAGCCCGCGCGCGGGTGCTCCACGTACAGCACCTGCGCCCGCTGCGCCTTGTTGCGCGCCCGGTACGTCGTGCGCCGCAGGTGGAAGTACTCCGCCATCATCATGCCGGCGTTCACCACCACGCGGAACACCGGCCCGTCCTCGACGCCGTCCTCGACGGACACCACGCAGCCCAGCTCCACCGCGTAGGGCACGAAGCGCCGGTCGTTCGGCTTCATCGTGTCGAGCATCGCCTCGCCCACGTACCGCTCGTCCTCCGACACCGTCACCGGGCCTCCCTCCAGCGTCAGGCCCGTGGTGTTCTTCAGCTCGATGCAGGCCATGGGGTTCTTCTCGCGCGTGGCCCGGTTGTAGAGCAGCACCCGCCGGCCCTCGAAGGGCTTGTGCAGGATGGGCACCAGCGCGCTCTGGTTGCGGTGCACCGTCACCGGCCGGTCGACGCCGTACTCGAAGAGGTCCCCGACCTCCTTCGTGAGCGTCGTCACCGCGCCCCGCTCCATCACCTCGCGCAGCTTCGGCCCCCCGCCGCCGGACCCGGCCATGGGCTTCTCCGCCCCCCAGGCGCGGCGCGGCGCTGCGGCGGGCGCGGCGGGCATCGCGGCCATCATCGGCGCGGCGGCCACGGCCATCTCCTTCGCCATGTCCTGGGCGCCCCCGAAGCTCTCCTCAGGTATCACCGGCGCGGCGGCGGCCTCCGTCTTCACCTCCACCACCGGCCGCTTCAGGTAGCGGGGATTGTAGAGGTCATGCACGAAGGACACCGGCAGCCCGGCGATGAGCGACAGCCCCACGTCCACCCAGTCCTCGTCCCCCGTGTTGTCCACCAGTGCCCAGCCCTGGAGCAGCGGCGGCTCGCCCTCGTCCAGGAGGATGCGGTAGCTCGTCTTCCACACCGGCGACTCCACCACGTAGCTGACGAACATCTCCCGCTCACCCTCGCCCGAGGTGAGGATGGCCATCCGCTTGGAGTCCTTCTTGTACGAGGACAGCACCGTGGCCAGGTAGAACTCCAAATCCTTGCGCACCGCCTCGTCCAGGAACTCCAGCTCGGCCACGTCGAGGATGTCGAAGGTGCGCAGCGAGGCGCCTACGAGCAGCGACAAGAACGGGCGCACGACACTCGTCTCGCCCGCCGCCACCGCCAGCGAGTCCAGGCCGATGATGGAGCCCTCCACCTGCGCGCCGCCCACGCGCACCCGCACCCGCGCGCCCTTGATTTGCCCCAGCAGCGCCGTGAGGCTGCCGTCCTCGGGAATGCGGATGGTGGCCTCCGCCAGGAGCTGCTCCAGCGGCTTCGTGGAGTCGTAGCTCACCGCCGACACCGAGCCACCCGACAGGTCCAGCACCGTCAGGGACTTCAGCACGTCGTTCATGTCGCGCGCCTTGAAGTCCAGGTGGAGGGTGTCGCTGCCGCGCACCTTCCCCCGGCGCTCGAAGTAGCCAACGCCATGCTTGTAGAGGACGACGCGGCGGATGGGCAGGTTCGTGGTCATGAGCCTCGGAACTCCAGGAAGTTGGGGACGGCCAGCCCCCCGGTGTATCAAGCCTCGCCAGGGGTGACGCAATGCCCCCTCCGCCGAGGTTGCCCGCATGCGAAAGCCCGTCGCCTCCTCCCTGTCCCGCCCCGCGATGCTGTGCGCGGCCCTGGCCCTTGGCGCGGGCTGCAAGAGCGTGGAGCCCCACACCGCGCCCTCCGGCGACACCGCCGCGCCGTCTGAACTGCCCGCCCAGGAGGGCACGGCGGAGACAGGCACGCCGCCGCGGCGCGGCAACTCGCCCTGGCTGCGTGCCCGCGTGGGCGACCACGTGGCGTATTCCTTCTCCGCCAACCGGAAGGCCCTGGGCCGTCATCAGCCGGGCACCGTGCCCGCGGCCGCGGTGGCGGGCACGGTGACGCTGGAGGTGGTGGCCGTGGAGCTGCCCTGGGTCTGGCTGAGCCTCTCCTTCACCGAGGATGGCGGCGCGCCCTCGCGGCAGCCGATGCTGGCGCGTTCGCTGGTGGTGCCGGTGCGGGCGGATGCGTCGCGTGCGCTGGACGTCCCGCGCGAAGGCACGCAGAGCACCGAGCAGCTCACCGCCGCGGGCCGGCACTGGGAAGCGAAGCGTTACCTGAACGACAAGCGGATGATGGACGGCCCCCTGGAGAACCGCCTCTACGCCGTGGAGCCGGGCCCGCTGTACCTCACCAACGGCCTGCTCGACGCGAGCACCACGCTGGCGGGCTTCGGCATGGGCGGCGGCTCCCAGCTCACCCTGGTGGAGGCGCGCCAGGGCCAGGAAGGCGGCACCGGACTGGCGCCCACGCTCACGCATCCCCTGGGGCCGGGCACCTGGTTCGACGTGCGGATGGAGTCGGAAGGCACGGCGTCCGTGCTGCGCACCTGCCAGGCCGCCGAGCGCGGCCACGTCCTGCGCCAGCAGGTGACGCCGCCCGGCTCGGGCGCGGCGTGCCCGGACTTCGCCCAGGCGGAAGCGGTGCCGCTGGAAGAGGTGGTGCTCGCGCGCATCTGGGAGTCCCTGGACGTGCGCCAGTGGCCCCCTGCCCCCGAGGGCGCCGCCACAGCGAAGCGCGCGACGCTGACGGCGGGCAACCACCGCGTCCCGGTGCTCCGGTTCGAGACGGCGCAGCCCCAGGCGAACAACGTCCGCGTCCAGGCCTACGCCGCGGACCCGTGGGAGGACGCGCTGTCCGGACTGGCCCTCGAGGCCCGCTTCCAGCCGCTGCTCGACCAGCTCACGCCCGAGGGGGGCGGCGCGCAGCTCACGGACTGGGGCGTGTGGGTGCCCGGCGTCACGCCGTAGGGCCGCGCGCAACCGGATCGGGCACGAAGAAGCTCCCGGCACCTGGGGCACCGGGAGCTTCCGATAACTTCAAGTCTGGCTCAGCGGCCGGCGACGGTGGTGTCGTCCTCCGGGCGGGAGGTGACGGTGGCCTTGGCGGCGGCGACCGCGGCCTCGATGTCCAGCTTGCCGCTGGTGCTCACCTTGCCCTTGAGGTCGGGGTCCACCTCCACCGTCTGCACCAGCAGGTCGCGCACCTGCGCGGCCGTCAGGTCCGGGTTCTCGGCGAACATCAGCGCCGCGGCGCCCGCCACCGTCGGGGTGGCCATGGAGGTGCCGCTCATCTCCTCCCAGCGGCCGCCCGGCACGGTGCTCAGCACGTCCTCGCCCACCGCGGCCAGCTCCACCACCTTGTCGCCGTACGAGGAGAAGTCCGCGAGCTTGTCGTTGTTCTTGTCCATCGCCGCCACGGTGATGACGTTGGGCAGGTCGATGTTCGCGGGCATGTCCGCCACATCGTTCAGGTTGCTGCCGTAGCCGTTCGCCGTGGCCGCGACCAGGAGGATGTCCGCGTCGGCCAGCTTCTGCACCGCGTCCGTCCAGCGCTTCACGTCGGCCGCGTTGCGGTACTCGTTGCCGAAGCTGGCGTTGACGGCGCGGATGTTCACGCCGTGCTCGGTCTTCATCTTCACCATGTAGTCGACGCCGCGCTCGAAGTTGGTGAGCAGGTCGGCGCCGTTGTACAGGCCGCCCAGGCTCATGATCTTCGCCTTGCCCGCGGCGATACCGGTGTTGCCCTCGCCGTTGTCCTCGGCGGCGATGATGCCGGCCACGTGCGTGCCGTGGTCCGTGCCGCTGCCGCGCATCACGTCGCCGCTGTTGTAGCCGACGTTGTAGCCGTAGACGTCGTCCTTGACGCCGTTGCCGTCGTTGTCGATGCCGTCACCCGCGATTTCGTTCGGGTTGACCCACATCGCGTCATCCAGGTCGGAGTGCTTGAAGTCCACGCCCCCGTCGAACACGGCGATGACCGGGGGGCCGGAGAGGCGGGGCTTCGGCTCCTCGATGGGGCTGGTGCCCGTGGCCTGACCCGTGGCGTCCAGGCTCCAGCTCTTCAGGGTGCCGGTGTCACGGCGCGCCTTGTCCTCGACGGAGAGCGTCCACGTCCCCTTGGCGGACTCGCCCTTGAAGCCGCTCAGGTCGAAGCTGCCCTTGAGGTCGTCCGCGCTGCCGCCCTTGCGGTTGTGGACCGTCTCCGTCTTGCCGGAGGGGCTGGTCAGCTTGACGACGAGGTCACCCCGGAAGGTGTGCGCCAGGTCCAGGTTCAGCTTCAGCGAGTCCAGCTTGACGTCCTGGTCGAACGACACGGTGGACGTCACCGTCTTCAGGTCGTCCACCTTCGCGTTCGGCGTGGCCGACGCCTTCAGCGTGACGGGCGTCCGGGCCGCGCTCTCCGCGAAGGGGCGGATGGCGACGTGGCCGGAGCCAAAGGTGAAGGCCGTGGCCGGCAGCGCCGACGGCGTGCCCGGAGGCAGGCCGGTGGGGCGGTCCACGAAGTTCCCCTTGGGGCGGTCCACGAAGTTGGAGGCGCGCGCCCCCCCCGCCGGGGCCGACTCGAAGCCGTCCTTCGTCTGGACCGGCGCCTTCTCCACGGGCCGGGCCTCGGCGGCCGGCTTCGCCGAGTCAGCGGCGCGGTTGGACTGCGACACGGGCGACTTCGGCTTGCGAGTGATTTCCATGATGAGGGGCTCCGTGGGGGACAGAAAAACCGCCGATAAATAATTGTCGCACCGTGTCGGATAAAGTTGCCGATGGGGCGCCGACAGCGGCGTTCCGGGCGGCTCTCCTCTGGTGACGTGTTACATGCCGGGTCGCGGCGGCTCCCCGGCGGGGGGGCCGCGAGAGGACGGGAGTTCAGGATGCCTAGGACGGTCATCGCCACGCGCTACGTGACGCCTCTGCGAGAAGGCGGCTCACTGCCGGCCATCATCGAGGCGGACGACGCGGGCCTCTATGTCGTGAAGTTCCGGGGCGCCGGACAGGGCGCCAAGGCGCTCATCGCCGAGCTCATCGCCGGGGAGCTGGCCCGGGAGCTGGGGCTGCGGGTGCCGGAGCTCGTGCTCGTGGAGCTGGACCCGGCGCTGGGGCGCAACGAGCCGGACTCCGAGATTCGCGAGCTGCTCAAGGCCAGCGCCGGCCTCAACCTGGCCCTGGACTACCTGCCGGCGTCGGTGACCTTCGACCCGGTGGCGGACGCCACCCCCGAGGCGGCGGTCGCGTCCGGCATCGTCGCGTTCGACGCGTACATCACCAACGTGGACCGCACGCCGCGCAACCCCAACCTGCTGACCTGGCACCGGAACCTGTGGCTCATCGACCACGGGGCGTCGCTGTACTTCCACCACTCGTGGGACGACTGGGAGGCGCGCAGCCAGGGCCGCTTCGCCCCCATCAAGGACCACGTGCTGCTGCCCTGGGCCACGGCGCTGACCGAGGCCGGCGAGCGGCTGGGCGCGCGCATCACCCGAGAGGTGGTGGAGCGCATCGTGGGCGCGATTCCGGAGCCGTGGCTCACCGGCACGGAGTCCCCCTTCCCCACCGCCGAGGCCCACCGCGCGGCCTACGTCACGTGGCTGATGCGCCGGCTGGAAGCGGTGCCCGCGTTCATCGAGGAGGCGGACCGTGCCCGCACCCAGCTCGTTTGACTACGCCATCATCCGCGTCGTCCCGCGGGTGGAGCGCGAGGAGTTCATCAACGCGGGCGTCGTCCTCTTCTGCGCCACCCAGCGCTTCCTGGGGGTGCTCGTGGAACCGGACGAGGCGCGCCTGAAGGCCCTGTGGCCCGACGTGGACCTGGAGCTGGTGCGCGGCCACCTGGAGAGCTTCCGCCGCGTGTGCGAGGGCGGGAGGGGCTCCGGCCCCATTGGCCGCCTGTCCCAGAAGGAGCGGTGGCACTGGGTGGTGGCGCCGCGCAGCACCATCATCCAGACGGGGCCGGTACACTCGGGCCTGTGTACCGAGCCCCAGGCCGCGCTGGAGCACCTGCTGGATACCGTGGTGCGGATGAAGCGGGCTACTCCCGCGCCCGGCGCCCCGTGAAGCGAATGGCCGACGTGCAGCCAACGGCCGCCGTCACCGACCCCGTGACCGGGTCCCGCTCGACGCGCTCGTTGCGGACCCAGAGGAAGCCGCGGATGTCGTCATCCAGCTTCTTGTTCTCGATGACGATGCGGAACACGTGCTCGTTGCCCAGGGCATGGAGCGGCTCCTCCGGCTCCAGCTCCGTCCGGATGTGCAGGAACTGGTAGCCGCCGTCCGCGCCCACCGAGCCCCTGAGCACGTCCGGCTCGCCGTCGCCGTTGATGACGTAGGCGTTGTTCGGCGTCTGGAAGTCGATGTCGGGGACCTCGACGTACATCGTGTCCATCTCCCCTCTTCGAATCGTCCAGCGCTGCCGCGGCTCAAGGCCCGTCGCGGCGCCCTGCGCCGCCTCGACCGCCTCCGTACACTCCGTCAGGACGTTGGCCAGCGTCGCCGGGTCCAGGCTCACGTCGTACAGGTACGTGTCCTCGCCGCCGCACCCCAGGAGCCCCACCGCGGCGGCGGCCATCAGCCCCCATGTCATTCCGCGCATGCACATGCCTCGCTTGTGGAGGAAGACCGCTGCGCGCGGGATGAAACCACATCCCCGTGAGGGACGGGCCCTCTCTCGCGCCCCCGCCCTCGGGGCGGCCGGCCAGGCAGGCCCCCGAAGTGTCGGACGCGCAACTCCTCCGCGAGCCGGGGCACCTGGCGGTTAGTAGTTTTTCCCCAAGGCCCACTGGAGGGGGCCGTCGCACTGCCCATGAGCCCATCCGCGCTGCGAATCGTCACCTACAACGTCCGTTACTTCGCCCACATGCTCCGCGGCCTGGCCAGCACCGTGGGCCCGAAGCGACGGGTCGCCGCGGCGCTGGCCGCGCTGGACCCGTTGCCGGATGTCATCTGCTTGCAGGAGGTGGAGACATCCTCGCTGCGCAGCAACATCGCCGACCGGCCCAGGCACCGGGGCGAGACACAGCTCACCGCCTTCATGGGCCGGATGGTGGAGACGTTCGGCGCGCAGGGGCGCGAGATGCCCTACGAGGCGTTCTACTTCCGCGCCCACCACTACAAGCTGGGCGAGGTGTCGCTCTACACCACGGGGCTGGCGGTGCTGGTGAACACGCGCAGGTTGGAGGTGGCCACGCACAACGTGGCCGCGCCCCAGGCCATCACCCATCACCACGTCCAGCGCCTCAAGGACCGGAAGCAGAGCCGCATCTGCGCCCACATGCGCCTGCTGCGGCGCGAGGACGGGCACCCCTTCCACATCTTCAACACACACCTCAGCCTGCCCACGCCCTTCGCCCGTGAGTTCTGGTCCACGCGCGACAAGATGGGCTGCGGCGTCAACCAGCTCCACGAGGCGCGCAAGCTGACGGACTTCATGCAGACGCTCACCGGCGCCGAGCCCTACATCGTGTGCGGCGACTTCAACTCGCCGCCCGCGTCGCCCGTATACCGTTACCTGACCACCGATGGCCGGCTCACCTGCGCCCAGGCCGCCGTGGGGCAGATCAACCCGAACGTGTCGCGCGGCTTCCCCACCGCCGGCTTCATGCGCATGCGCATGCACCTGGACCACGTGTTCTCCGGGGCCGGCGTGCGCTGGCTCGACGCCCAGGAGACCTCTCCGTTCGGCGACCCCCGGAGCCGCTTCCACGGGCTGTCCGACCACATGCCCATCATCGCGCGCTTCGCGCTGGAGGGTGGCGGGCCCCTCATCCTCCCGGCGTCGCACTAGCCGCGCGCGGCGCCGTCACGCGCCCGGGGACAGCGCCCGTTCCACTTCACCCCAGGCGTCCAGGATTTCGCGCGTGCGCAGCTCCGCGAGCGCGTGGAACTCGGGCGCCAGGTGCGCCACCTTGTCCGGGTGGTACTGCGCGATGAGCGTCCGGAAGGCCCGGCGGGCTTCATCCAGGGGCGTGCCCGGGGCGATGCCCAGCACCGTCCACGGGTCCTTCCCAGGCGGCTCGGGCGGCGGCGCCCGTGTGCCCCGGGGCGGCGTGGCCTCGTCATCCCACGTGGGACGAGCCCGCGCGCCCGAGTCACGCGGGCCGGGGCCGCTGCTCGCGGGCCGGGGCGGGGAGCGGGGAGCGGGCTCCGCGCGGCGCCGGCCGGGGCGCTGGGCCGGGTCCGGCGGAGGGACCCGTGGCGTCAGCCGGCTGAGCGCCTCCTGAAGGAACCAGAGGTCCTCCAGCGGCGTCCCCTGCTTGCGCACCACCGCCGCGGGGCGGCCGTCCCGCAGCAGCAGGTAGCCCGTGGCCGCCGCATAAGCCTCGTCCCGGTTGCCCGGATGGAGCCGGTCGCCCAGGTCTCCCAGCGGATCCCTCCACATGCCCTCGGTGGTGCCCTCGTCGGCCACCAGCACCTGCGACAGCACCTCGCCATGGAGCCGCTCCAGCGTGGCGAAGGGCTCGCGCGCCTCCGGCGGGCGCATGGCCGCCCCGTGACGGACCCCCGTCACGAGCAACAGCCCCCGCGTCGAGGCCACCCGGGCGAAGAGCTGCTCGCGCACCATCCTGTCGGAAAAGTAGAGGACCCACTGCACGGTGGTCAGAGCCTACCCGGTCAATGCCGCCCCGCGCGCGGCCAGAGACATGCCACCAACCCCAGGGGGGGCCGGACCTCCGACGTTCTCTTCAGGACTTCGTCGATACCTGACGCTCGCCGGCCCTGGGGTGCACTCCTCCTCGACGGTGGCGCGGGCTTGCGGAAGAGTTCCCACTGCCCATGCGCTGCTGCCACCGTCACGCCTCCGAGCCCATCCCGACCGGCCCCCGCCCCTTCTGCCTCCCCGGCGCCACCGAGCACTACGCCGCCGAGCGGCCCGTCCGCGCCGAGCACGTCCGCATC
>Ga0182745_1002337_pt1 | contig 17100 bp, 14 predicted proteins | sample eDN3rd30CKraftBY_FD_128523 | JGI IMG/M metagenome (GOLD analysis project Ga0182745, IMG submission 128523) | Enriched backyard soil microbial communities from Emeryville, California, USA - eDNA 3rd pass 30_C Kraft BY (version 2) (version 2) | ecosystem: Environmental > Terrestrial > Soil >...
CGAAGTGGGCAGCGTCATCGACGCCGCGGCAGACGGCGACCTGTCCCGGCGCATCGGCCGCGACTGCAAGACCGGCTTCTTCCGCCGCCTGGCCGACGGCGTCAACGGCATGCTCGACGCCAACGCCGGCACCATCGGCGACGTGCAGCGCGTGCTCGGCGCGCTGGCGCAGGGCGACCTCACCCAGCGCATCACCGCCGACTACCGCGGCGTGTTCGGGCAGATGCGCGACGACACCAACGCCACCGTGGAGCGCCTGACCGGCATCATGCAGGGCGTGCGCGGCGCGGTGGACGCCATCGGCACCGCCGCCCACGACATCACCGCCGGCAACAACGACCTGGCGGCCCGCTCCGAGCAGCAGGCCGCCAACCTCGAGGAAACCGCCGCGTCGATGGAGGAGCTCACCTCCACCGTGCGCAACAACGCCACCACCTCGCAGCAGGCGCGGCAGCTGGCCACCGGCGCGGCCGACATCGCCGGCCGCGGCGGCGCGCTGGTCGGCCAGGTGGTCGAGCAGATGGACGGCATCAGCCACGCCTCGCGGCAGATCGAAAGCATCATCGGCGTGATCGACGGCATCGCCTTCCAGACCAACATCCTTGCACTCAATGCCGCGGTGGAAGCCGCCCGCGCCGGCGAACAGGGCCGCGGCTTCGCCGTGGTCGCCAGCGAAGTGCGCCTGCTGGCGCAGCGCTCGGGCGAGGCCGCGCGGCAGATCAAGGGCCTGATCGGCGACTCGGTGCAGCGCGTGGGCCAGGGCGCGGCGCTGGTCGGCGACGCCGGCGACACCATGCGCGAGATCATCGCCTCGGTGCAGCGCGTCAGCGACCTGATGGCCGAGATCGCCGCCGCCTCGCAGGAACAGAGCGCCGGCATCGAACAGGTCAACCAGACCATCGTGCAGATGGACGGCGCCACCCAGCAGAACGCGGCGATGGTGGAGGAAGCCAGCGCCGCGGCCCGCTCGCTGCAGGAGCAGGCCGACGAACTGGCGCGGATGGTGGCGGTGTTCCGGCTGGCCTGAACAGGCCGGCGCCGCCGCGCACGCACGGCGGCGGCCTGCCGCCCGACTCCGCGTTCCCGACTTGTGGCCGCCGCCCCGCCCCTATAGAATTCCCGCCCTTGCCACCGCCCAAAGTGGCAGCAAGTCCCGGAGAGGTGTCCGAGTGGTTGAAGGAGCACGCCTGGAAAGTGTGTAAGCGTCTAAACCGCGCTTCGGGGGTTCGAATCCCCCTCTCTCCGCCAGATCATGCGAAACCCCTGACTCGTCAGGGGTTTTTCTTTGGGCGGAATCCGTATCGGGGCACATGCCAATCAATGGGAAATCATCGGCCCGGCACGTTGGCCGCTACACTCCCCATCATCGTTTCAATGGTGCCCGTCATGTCCGAAATCCTGGTCCCCGTCTCCTTCGGCGAGCTGCTCGACAAGATCACGATCCTGCAGATCAAGTCCGAGCGCATCAGCGATGCGGCCAAGCTGGCCAACGTGCGCAAGGAACTGGCCGCGCTGAAGGCCACCTGGTCCGCGCATCCGGCCGCGGCCGTGGACATCCGTGCCCTGCACGCGGAGCTGAAGGCGGTGAACGAGCAGCTGTGGGACATCGAGGACGACATCCGCCTGAAGGACAAGGCGCAGGCCTTCGACGACGGCTTCGTCGAACTGGCGCGCAGCGTGTATTTCCGCAACGACGAGCGCGCGCGTATCAAGAAGGCGATCAACCTCGCGCTGGGCTCGGGCTACGTCGAAGAGAAGTCCTATCAGGACTACAGCGCCGGCAGGATGCCGTGATCGCAGCCCCTATCTACGGAATGGCATTTGCCGCATTGCCCGACACCTTCGCCAGCTCCATCTGGAATAGCGCCTCCGCTTCCGGATAAATACGAAACAGCAACCGGCTGCCACCACGGCGGCTGACCTCCTCCCGCATTTCGAAGATTCGACTGGCGAGGACGAGAGCTTTCAGATTGCGATACCCGTAACAAGACCCAAGCTGAGTAGCCTCATCCGGCTCGGCTTGCCGGACCTGCTGGTCCGCAGTGTCGAATACCGTCCAGCCATCTTCACGCCGCAAGCGTCGGCAGACTTGGACAAAAGCATGAAGCAAGGGGCTGCCGAGCAGCCAAGCACGTCCGAAGTCGTCCTTGAACGAAGGACTATTGACGTACTCGATGAATGCGAGCCCGGCAGCGGAAAAGTGTTGCATCTGGCAACGTAGCTGATGCAAGAAGGCGAGCGCACGCGCATGGACTGCGTCCAACCATCGTTTCGCTTCGACCAACTTGGCAGGATCATCTTGGTCTAGACGATCCAGCAGACCGTGCATCATCTGGTTGCGGTCACGCACCAGCGCGTTGAAGTTTTCCGTGAACGTAGCCTTGTCGGGCTCCGACATCTCGCTGTGGTAGTTGATGCGGAGGCTGATGACAGCGTCGTTGACGGAAGTAACACCCTCACCACTCTCGTCGATGATTTCCGCCAGATAAGCGTTCTTGAGCACCCCGAGCGTCTGCGATTGGCGCTGTCGAGCCCTGCGTCGATTGGGTGCCCAGATTTCATCCGATGCCATGCCTGCTGCACTCATATACTTCGGGATGTGGAACTCCAATTGGTTCACCGACATAAATCTTTTGAGACTGGCTTCAATGCGCTGAAAAACGAGCAGGTTGCGGCCCAGCTGCTGGTACAGGTCCGCATCCACAGCGTCATCAGGCAGGCGGGGATTGTTCATTTCACTTTGATTGATCAGCCACGTAACGCTCGAACGCGGCCACGGCATCGTCCACCGTCACCAGGTCCATCACCCCGTCGAACTCGACCTTGGCGCCCCACTTCAGCGCGCTGGCCGGCTTGTGCAGGAAACGGCGGGCCGCGTCGTCGTAGCGGTCCACGCAATAGCGGCGGTCCGAATACGGGCCGCTGCGCTCGGGGTTGCTGGCCGCGTGCAGGCCCAACACCTTGGTGCCGACGGCGTTGGCGATGTGCATCGGCCCGGAATCGGGCGTCACCAGCAGGTTGGCGCGGGCCAGCAATGCCGGCAACTGCTTGAGCGTGTCCTTGCCGACCAGGTCCAGCGCCGGCCCGCGCATCGCCGCGAGGATCGCATCGGTGGTGCTGCGTTCCAGTTCGCTGCGACCGCCGCACAGCACCACCTTCCAGCCGCGCGCGGCGGCATGGTCGGCCACCGCGGCGTAGCGGTCGGCGCGCCAGTTGCGGCGCGCATGGCTGGAACAGGGGGAAATCATCAGCACCGGGCGGCCATCGTCCTCCCACTGCGCGCGCGCCCATGCGTGCGCTTCCGGCGGCGTCCCCAGGTCCCACGCGACGTCGGTCTGCTTCAGGCCCAGCGGTTCGCAGAAGCTGCCGATGGCATCGAGCACGTGGATGCCCGGGCGGTCGGGGATGCGTTCGTTGATGAAAAGGCCGTGCAGGTCCTTCGAGCGCGACTTGTCGTAGCCGATGCGCCGCCGCGCCGGGATGAACGCCGACAGCACGTTGGCGCGGAACGCCACCTGCATCTGCAACAGCGCGTCGAAACCACCCGCCGGCAATTCGCGGCGCAGCGCGCGCATGCCGGCCAGCCCGCTGTTCTTGTCGTAGACGTGGAAGCCGACGCCCGGCAGGCCGTCGAGCAGCTTGTGCCCGGCCTTGTCGATCACCCAATGCAGCTCGGCGCCCGGCAGGCCGCGTTGCAGCGTGCGCACCAGCGGCAGCACATGGGTCACGTCGCCCAGCGCCGACAGGCGCAGCAGGCACAATGGGGAGGACGTTGCGGGCATGGTGTTGTTAGACTCGCCGGAATGGTCGCTTTCGACGCCACTGAAGCGCTGACGCCTTGCCGCGAAGGCCGCGGCCAGGGCGCCATTCTGTTCGACCGCGAATATCTGCGGCAAGCCGAAGCCGCGATGTTCTCGCCCCCTTGGTGGGGCGACAAGGCGCGGCCGGTGGGTGCCGGCGGCCGCGGCGGCGCATGGTTCGTCAACGCGCCCTTCGGCCAGTGCGTGCTGCGCCACTACCTGCGCGGCGGGCTGGCGGCGCGGATCAGCCATGCGCATTACCTGTGGCATGGCGCCAACCGCACCCGCAGCTTCGCCGAATTCCGGCTGATGCGGAAACTGATCGCGCAGAAGCTGCCGGTGCCGCGGCCGGTGGCGGCGTTCTACATGCGCGACGGGCTGCGCTACCGCGCGGCCCTCCTGATGGAGCGGCTGGACGACGTGCGCTCGCTGGCCGACCGCGCGCTGGTCGCCGGGCGCGGCGCGCCGTGGGAGGAAGCCGGGCGCCTGATCGCGCGTTTCCACCGCGCCGGGCTGGACCATGCCGACCTCAATGCCCACAACATCCTGTTCGACGCCAATGGCCGCGGCTGGCTGATCGACTTCGACCGCGGCGTGCTGCGCATCCCCGCCACGCGCTGGCGCGAGCGCAACCTCAAGCGCCTGCTGCGCTCGCTGCTCAAGCTGCGTGGCGAGCGCAGCCGCGAGGACGTGGAGAAGGATTTCGCGCGCCTGCGCCGCGCCTACGACCTGGCCTGGAACCGGGGCGTGTGAAGTGAGCTGGGCACTGCGTTTCCTTGGCGTCGGCAACGCATCGGCGGTCGAGCTCGGCTCGCCGATGGCGGTGATCGAGCGCGACGGCCGGCCGTGGCTGACCATCGACTGCGGCGGCGAGGGCCTGACCGCCTACCACGCGCACTACGGCGCGATGCCCGATGCCGTGTTCGTCACCCACGTGCACCTGGACCACGTGGCCGGGTTCGAGCGCCTGTTCGTCGATACGTACTTCAACCCGCAACGGCGCGGCAAGGTCCGCGTTTACGTGCCGGCGCCGGTGGTGCCGCTGCTGCACCGGCGCGTGGCCGACTACCCGAACGTGCTGGCCGAGGGCGGCGCCAATTTCTGGGACGCGTTCCAGCTGGTCGTGGTCGGCGAGGCGTTCTGGCACGACGGCCTGCGCCTGGAGGTGTTCCCGGTGCGCCACCACTGGCCGGAAACCGCCTGGGGCCTGCGCCTGCAGGGCGCGCTGGCATGGAGCGGCGACACCCGCCCCATTCCGGAAATGCTGGCCCGTTACGCGGACGATGGCGAACTGGTCGCGCACGACTGCGGCCTGCACGGCAATCCGTCGCATACCGGCATCGACGACCTCGAACGCGAATACCCGCCGGAGCTGCGCGCGCGGATGATGCTCTACCACTACGCCAGCGCCGCCGATGGCGCCGCCCTGCGCGCGCGCGGGCACCGCGTCGCCGAGCCGGGGCAGTGCGTGGCGCTGGCCGCGCCCACGGCAGCGCAGGCGGAGCCATTCGCTTCCCCGTAGGTGTCGGGCTTGCCCGGCATGGGGCTTTGCCGTGGAGGTTCCATGCGGGGCAAGCCCCGCATCTACAGCATGCCCAATATCACATGCTACGGCAGTTGGCAGGCCCGAAAAGGTGGCGGCCCCGCCGGCTGGCCTCGGCGCCCGCGTCAGTCGATACCGTTGCTGCCTTCCGGCCCTGGCGGGATTTTCGACCTAGCGTCGCGAGGGGCCGACGGGGCCACCATAGACGCAGGCCGCGCAGTGCGCGGCCCGGTTTCGATGTTCCGCGCAGCATTGCGCGGGGTTGCGAGAAACTCGCGTGTCTGGCGGGAAGGGGGGGATTCGAACCCCCGATGCGCTATAAACGCATGCCTGATTTCGAGTCAGGTACATTCAACCACTCTGCCACCTTCCCGGTGGTTCCCGGCGAACCGGGCTGCGAATGATAAGGGGCGCGGGCGGCGTGGACAAGCGGTTTCTGCCCTTCCACCCCGGCAAGACGCTTGCCGTGCACCGGCCGCGGACGCGATGATGCAGGCCGCTTCCGCTGAAAACCGCCCCCGCCGGCGCCCATGATCGAATTCGGACACCTCAGCCACGTCGGCCTGCGCCGCCAGCTCAACGAGGACACCTACCACGGTGACAGCGAACTGGGGCTGTGGCTGGTGGCCGACGGCATGGGCGGCCATGCCTGCGGCGAGGTCGCCAGCGCGCTGGCGCGCGAGGCCATCGTCCGCGAGGTCCGCGGCGGCACCGCGCTGCCGCAGGCGATCCGCATCGCCGACGAGGACATCATCCGCGCCTCGCGCCACCGCAACGACAGCCTGCCGATGGGCACCACGGTGGTTGCCGCGCGCGTGCTGGGCAACCGCTTCGAGGTGGCCTGGGTCGGCGACAGCCGTGCCTACCTGTGGCGCGACGGCAAGCTGGCCCAGCTCAGCCAGGACCACAGCTACGTGCAGGAGCTGATCGCGCAAGGCTCGTTGACCGCCGAGCAGGCCCGCGCCCACCCGCACCGCAACGTCGTCACCCAGGCACTGGGCGTGACCGACCCGGCGCACCTGAACGTGGCGACGATGACCGGCGAGCTGCGGCCGGGCATGCAGTTGCTGTTGTGCAGCGACGGCCTGACCGAGGAAGTGGACGACGCCGGCCTCGCCGACACCCTTGCCCAGCACGACTGCAGCGCGCAGGAATGCGTGGACATGCTGGTCGCCGCGGCGCTGGACGGCGGCGGTTCGGACAACATCACCGCCATCCTCGTGCGCTGCCATTGAGCAACGCCGTCATGTCGGAACCCGCACCGTAGGTGCCGGGCTTGCCCGGCACTGGGCCTTCCCGGCGTCGCCTGCCACGAGCATGCGTGGCAAGCCCCGCATCTACGCGCTGACCGTTTCTTCCGCCTTCGCGCCATCCCACAGCGCATGGCCGGCCTTCTTGCGCAGGCGTTCCAGCCGCGCCGCATGCGCCTCCAGCTCGGAAGCGGTGACCAGCACGCGCGGGCGCGGCAGCAGCACGGCGGCATCGAATACCTGCACCGCGCCGCCGGCACTCGCCGCTTCCGCCTCCGGCAGGCCGAAGCCGATCTCCTCCTGCCCCGAGGTCAGCGCGATGTAGACGTCGGCCAGGATCTGCGCGTCGAGCAGGCCGCCATGCAGGTGGCGGTGCGAGTTGTCCACGCCCAGCCGCTTGCACAGCGCGTCCAGCGAGTTGCGCTGGCCGGGGAAGCGCTCGCGCGCCATCGCCAGGGTGTCGGTCACCGTCACCCGTTCGTCCAGCCGCCCCTTGCCCACGAGCAGCATCTCGTTCTCGAGGAAGCCCATGTCGAACGCGGCGTTGTGGATGATCAGTTCGGCACCGTCGACGTAGGCAAGGAATTCGTCGACGACCTCCTCGAAGCGCGGCTTGTCGGCGAGGAACTCCAGGCTCAGGCCGGTCACTTCCTGCGCACCGGCCTCGAACGCGCAGTCCGGCTTCAGGTAACGGTGGAAGTTGTTGCCGCTGGGGCGCCGTTCGAGCAGCTCCACGCAGCCGATTTCGACCACGCGGTTGCCCTTCTTCCATTCCAGGCCGGTGGTTTCGGTATCAAGGACGATCTGGCGCACGGGTTACCTCAGTTGCTTGCGGCGCCATTGCGCACGCGGATTGCGGCATCGCGGGCCAACTGGTCCACGCGCTCGTTGTCGGGATCGCCATTGTGGCCCTTCACCCAGCGCCACTCGATCTGGTGCCGCTGGGTGGCAGCATGCAGACGTTCCCACAGGTCGCGGTTCTTCACCGGGTCGCCGCCAGCGGTCTTCCAGTTGCGCCGTACCCAGCCGGGCATCCATTCGGTGATGCCCTGGCGCACGTACTGCGAGTCGGTCTGCAGCACGATCCGGCACGGCTCGGTCAGCGTTTCCAGCCCCATGATCGCGGCCATCAGCTCCATGCGGTTGTTGGTGGTATGCCCCTCGCCCCCGGCCAGCTCGCGTTCGTGGCCCTTGTAGCGCAGCAGCGCCGCCCAGCCGCCCGGCCCGGGGTTGCCGAGGCAGGCACCGTCGGTGTGTATCTCGATCTCTTTCATCTTGCTCCGTCGTTCAGGTCGCCACCGGCCCGCGCCAGCCTACCGGCTGCGCTTTTTCCGGGCCGATGAAGGCTACCGTGCGTTTCTCGAATTCCAGCACGCATACCGCGCGCAATGCCGGCAGCACCTTGCCGGCCGGCGCCGCCGCGTCGTTCCACAACGGGCCGACATGCCGTGTCGTGCGGATGCGCAGGCCCTCGCGCTGCAGGCCGCTGCGGCAGCGCAACGCCGTGGGCGGGCGCATGCCGCGCCACTGCCAGTGGCCGCGGTACAGGCTGTGGCGGTTGAGCAGGGTCAGCCACAGGCGTCCGCCCGGCATCAGCACCCGCGCGCATTCGGCCAGCAGCGGTTCCAGCTCCATCGTCGCCGGGTGCTGCAGCACGATGGCGTTGACCGCCTCGGACGGCAGCGGCAACGGCAGGGCGCAGTACACGTCGCCCTCCCAGCCCGCGCCCTCCGGCGTCCGCTGCAGGCGCAGGCCGCGCCCGGCGGGGGCCGGCTGCGGGCGCCACGCGCTGCACGGCGCCAGCCACAGCCAAGGCTGTGCGGGGACGCCCTGCAACTGGTCGAGCAGATGGCGGTTTTCCATCGCCCTCACCGTTTCCGCACCCGTCTTCTCAAACCAGGTAGAGACTGCAGCTTGACGGGGGAACGGGGCGGCAGGCATGGTCCCAATTCTATGCGACTGACCGCCCTGCCCGCATTCCAGGACAACTACATCTGGGCGCTGCAGGCGCCGGACGGGCGCACGCTGTTCGTCGACCCGGGACAGGCGCAACCTGTGCTCGACGCGGTGGCGCAGGGCATGCAGCCGACGGCCATCCTGCTCACCCACCACCATGACGACCACACCGGCGGTGTCGCCGAGCTGCGCCGGCATTGGCCGCAGCTGCCCGTGTTCGCGCCGGAGGACGAACGGATCGGGCTGGAATGCGAACGGGTCGGCGAAGGCGCCCGGGTAAGCCTGCCCGGCTTCGACTTCACGGTCCTGGCCGTTCCCGGCCATACCCGCAGCCACGTCGCATTCCACGGCCACGACCACCTGTTCTGCGGCGACACGCTGTTCAGTCTGGGCTGTGGGCGCATGTTCGAAGGTACCCCCGCGCAGATGCTGGCCTCGCTGCAACGGCTGGCGGCGCTGCCGGCGCGGACGCAGATCTGCTGCGGGCACGAATACACCTTGGGCAATGCCGCGTTCGCGCGGCATGTCGATCCCACCAACGCGGCATTGCAACGCCGCCAGAAGGAAGCTCAGGACATGCGCAGCCGCTCGCTCCCCACCGTCCCCTCGCTGCTGGCCGACGAGCGGGCCTGCAACCCGTTCCTGCGCACGTCCGCGCCCCCCGTCATCGCGGCCATTGCCTCGCGGCTGGGACGCGCACCGGAGAACGAGGTGGAGGCATTCGCCGAACTGCGGCGCTGGAAAGACGGTTTCCGCGCGTGAAGCGGCACCTGTCGGTGGCGTTGGGGCTGTTGCTCGGCGCCGGCAGCGGCATCGCCGCCGCGCAGTCGATCCCGGCCGGCGTCGGGCTGGCGCAGAACCTCGCATCGCTGAACCGCCTGCCCACCGATCCGGCCGCGCTGCCGGCACCGCTCACGCGCAACGGCCACCTGATCCTCGCCAATTTCCGCGATGGCCTGGCCGCGCCGCAATGCGACAGCGAGGCGACCAACCCGCGCTGGCGCCGGCAGTTCGCGCATGCGCCAACGCGGTTGGGCAATGCGGAGGATGACGCGCTGCCGCTGTTCGGCTACGTGGTGGACGAACTGCGCACCGCCGGGCTGCCCACCGAGTTCGCGCTGATTCCCTTCGTCGAAAGCGGCTACCGCCCCGGCGCACGCAACGCTAACGGGCCGGCCGGGCTGTGGCAGTTCATCGCCACCACCGCCCGCAACCACCGCGTGCCGATGGAAAAGGGCTACGACGGCCGGCTTTCGGCGGTGGAATCCACGCAGGCGGCGGTGCGTTACCTCAAGACCCTGTACGGCATGTTCGGCGGCGACTGGCAGTTGGCGGTGATGGCCTACAACGCCGGCGAATACCGCATCCTGCAGGCACTGCGCCGGGGCGGCATGAACGCGCAGAACGCGCGCCCGGCCGAGCTGCCGGGACTGTCGCCGATCACCCATGCCTACGTCGAAAAGCTGCACGCGCTGGCCTGCGTGCTGGAACAGGCGGAGCAGGAGCCGGAGCTGATGGCGGCGCTGGATCGCCCGGTGCCGATCCTGCGCGGGCACAGCCTGCCGGCCGGCACCACGCTGGCCGAATGGTCGGCGGCGAACGCGCTGGACGCCACCCGCATCGCCCGCCTCAACCCGGCGCTCACCGGCAAACGCAACGGTGCCCGGGTGCTGGCCCCGGCCCTGCCCGAACCGGGGCCGGACAGGCAGCCTTCGCCCGTGGTCGTCGCCGCCACCGAAAGCGAACCCGCGTCCGCCACGGCTGCCGTCGCCACCACCGTGGCGGCGACAGGCACGCAGCGGCACACGGTACGCCACGGCGAAAGCGCCTGGTCGATCGCGCGCCGCCACGGCATCCCGCTGAAGGTGCTGCTGTCGTGCAACAACCTGGACGCCAATGCGGTGCTCAAGCCGGGCATGGTGCTGCGCTTCGACGATCCGCGCTGATCGCGGCCTGCCCGCAGGAGCGACGTGAGTCGCGATGGGGGCTTCCCGGCAACCCCCGGTCGCGACTCACGTCGCTCCTGCAAACAATCCATGGCAGATGCCCCATATGGAAAACCCGGCCAATGGCCGGGTTTCCCGTTTCAGCGATGCGTTGCGCTCAGAGCTGGGATTCCTGCACCTGCACCTTGAAGCGCTTGCGCATGCCGTCCACATAGGCCTTGGCCGCCGCCGCGCCGTCGATCTGGCTCAGCTGCTGCTTCAGCATCGCCCGCTGCGGCTCCGGCACTTCGTCGAGCTTGCCCGGCGTCACCTTGGTCAGCGCGAATACCGCATAGCGGCCGTCGTCCAGCACCACCTTGCCGTAGCTGGGCTTGTCGCCGGTGGGCGGGGTGGCGGTGAACACCGCGCGATTGGCGGCCGCCGTCGGCATCGGCGCCGAGCGCGGCAGGCCCGGAATCGGCAGCAACTGCAGGTGTTCGCCTTCGGCCAGGGCCTGCAGCGTCTGCCCGCCTTCCAGCTTGGCCAGCAGCGCGTCGGCGGCCTTCTTCGAGGCTTCCTCGGCGCGGTTCGCACGCACCGCCGCGATCACCTGCTCGCGGGCCTGCTCCAGCGGGATGGCCTGCTCCGGGGTGTGCTCGGTGACGCGGATCATCACGTTGTGGTTCGGCCCCAACTCGATCGGGTCGCTGACCGTACCGTCTTCCTTCAGCGCATCGGAGAACGCGGCACGCAGCACCGCCGGGTTGGCGGCGATGCCGCTGGCGGTGGCGCGGCTGAACGGCCCCAGCGTCTGCACCGGCAGCTTCAGTTCCTCCGCGGCCGACTCGAGCACGGTCGGGTTCTTGTAGACCAGGTCCACCAGCTTGCCGCTGAGCTCGTTGAAGGCGCGCTCGGTGTCGGCCTGCAACTGCTCGGCCGCCAGCTGGTCGCGCACTTCCTCGAACGGCCGGCCTTCGCCGCCCTTGGTCTCGCGCAGCTGCAGCACGTGGTAACCGAATTCGGTCTTCACCGGGCCGCTGACTTCACCCGGTTGCATGGCGAACAGCGCGTCCTCGAACGGCTTGACCATCACCCCGCGCTCGACCCAACCCAGGTCGCCACCGGCCTCCTTCGAGCCCGGGTCGTCGGAATTGGCCCTGGCCAGCGCGGCAAAGTCGGCGCCCGGCTGCTTTGCTTCCTCGGCCAGCCTGGCCGCCTTGGCCTCGGCGCCCTCGCCATTGCCGATCAGGATGTGCGAAGCCAGCCGCTCTTCCGGCTTGACGAAGCGCGCCTTCTCTTCCTCGTAGCGCTGGCGCAGCGTAGCGTCATCAGCCGCTGCCGCCGGCGGCATGCTGGCCGCGTCCAGCTCGACGTATTCGATGGACACGCTCTCCGGCTGGCGGAAGTCGGCCGGGTGCGCCTCGTACCACTGCTTGATCTGCGCATCGTCCACCGCCGCGGCATCCGCTTCCGGCGCCGGCAGGATCGCGAACTCGACGTCGCGGGTTTCGCCCAGCAGCTTCAACAGGCGCTCGCTCTCGCCCTGGGTCACGAAGCCCGACTGCGCCAGCGCGGTCGGGATGATCGACTGCTGCAGGCTGGTGCGCACCACCTGGTCGAACATCGCCGGGGTGCGCGGCGGCATGCTCTGCGCCAGCGTCAGCCGGTACTGCTCGGCGTTGAACTTGCCGTCGCGCTGGAAGGCCGGGATGTTGGCGATGTAGTCGCGCACGGTGGCATCGCCGATGACGATGCGTGCGTCTTCCGCGGCCAGCCGCACCACCTGTTCGTCGATCATCTGGTCGAGCACGGCCAGCTTGTTCTCGGTGGTCTCGAACTCGCGCGGGTCGAAATCGTCGCCCTGCTGCTCGCGCGCCTGCATGCGCGCCTGCTCGAAGCGGGTGCGGAACTCGTCGTTGCTGATCTCATGGTGGCTCCACAGGAACGACATCGGCCACCACGACGGCGCCGAACGCCACCACGACGGCGGCGCCGATACCTTGGCCACGTTCTGCCCGCCGACGCCACCGAGGTAGCTGTTGTCGATCACGAACAGGAACGGGATCATCAGCAGGCCCATGATCACGGTAACGATCCAGCCTGAGGTCTTGTCGCGAAGTTTCTGCAGCATGGGAAAAATCAGGGCCTGATGGCGAGCCGGGCAGTGTAACCCGCTTCCCGCCCCACGCCCAAACGGCGGGCCTTGCCGCCATTGCGGGCAGCCAACGAAAAAGCCCCCGGCCTGTGCCGGGGGCTTTGCGATCAATGGCGGAGCGGACGGGACTCGAACCCGCGACCTCCGGCGTGACAGGCCAGCATTCTAACCAGCTGAACTACCGCTCCGCGTTGTGCTGCTGCGCCCCACCGACACCGCGGCGTGCGCGCCATTGCAGGGCAATGGCAGGGTGGAACTGGCGGAGCGGACGGGACTCGAACCCGCGACCTCCGGCGTGACAGGCCAGCATTCTAACCAGCTGAACTACCGCTCCGCGCTTTGACCCTTCGTTTCCCCGCGCCCTCGCGGGCGTCGGAGAAAACAAGGCCCCCGATCGCTCAGGGGCCTTCTTGAAACTGGCGGAGCGGACGGGACTCGAACCCGCGACCTCCGGCGTGACAGGCCAGCATTCTAACCAGCTGAACTACCGCTCCACATTTCAAAACTGCTTACTGATGGTGCTTCGTGGTGGGTGCTGAGGGTTTCGAACCCCCGACCCTCTCCTTGTAAGGGAGACGCTCTACCACTGAGCTAAGCACCCCCGGTGAGCCGCTTAGTTTACGGCATCCTTCAGGGCTTTGCCAGCCTTGAACGAGGGATTCTTCGAGGCGGCGATCTTGATGGTGTCGCCGGTCTTCGGGTTGCGGCCGGTACGCTCGGCGCGCTCGCGGACCTGGAAGGTGCCGAAGCCGACCAGCGTCACCGCATCGCCCTTCTTCAGCGCCTTGGTGATTTCGGCAACGACGGCATCGACCGCACGGCCGGCTTCGGCCTTGGAGAGGTCAGCGGCAGCGGCAACGCCATCAATCAATTCGGTCTTGTTCATTTACGTAAAACTCCCTATGCGGACGATCCCGCGGAATAGATTGGGTTGGTCCCCGCCCATGACGGCAGCGGCGGCAACCGGAAGATCCTGCAAACACGCTGCCCGCTTTGACGCGGGCAGGTGGGTCGAGCTTTTATACCAGCGCCCCCCTACCCACGCAAGCCGAAAAGCCAGCAATGGCGCGGGTTTCAGGGCATTTCGCGTTCATCTTCAATGCTTGACCCGTGCGCTCGGCGCCGGCTTCGGCTTGCCGCGCACCGCCACCCGCTGGGCCTTGCCACGGGCCTTCCTGGGGGCCAGCGGCGTCTCCAGCGCGAGGTCCAGCACCTCGTCGATCCACTTCACCGGCACGATGTCCAGGTCGCGGGTGACGTTGGCGGGGATGTCGGCCAGATCCTTGCGGTTCTCGTCGGGGATGATGACGGTGCGGACGCCGCCGCGCAGCGCGGCCAGCAGCTTCTCCTTCAACCCGCCGATGGCGGTGACGCGGCCGCGCAGGGTGATCTCGCCGGTCATCGCCACGTCGGCCTTCACCGGCACCTTGCTCAGCGTGGACACCAGCGAGGTGACCATCGCGATGCCGGCGCTGGGGCCGTCCTTGGGCGTGGCGCCGTCGGGCACGTGCAGGTGCACGTCGTGCTTCTGCAGGAAATCCACGTCGATGCCCAGCGCCTCGGCGCGCGCGCGCACCACCGACAATGCCGCGGTGGCCGATTCCTTCATCACGTTGCCGAGCTGGCCGGTCAGCGTCACCGCGCCCTTGCCGGGGATCAGCGTCGACTCGATCTGCAGCAGGTCGCCTCCGACCTCGGTCCAGGCCAGGCCGGTGACCAGGCCCACTTCGTTCTGCTCCTCGGCGCGGCCGAAGTCGAAGCGGCGCACGCCCAGGTACCTGTCGAGGTTGGCCGAATCGACCACGACGCGGGCCTTGGCCTTCTTCGCGGGCTTCTTCGCCGGCTTCACTGGCTGCGGGCCGGCCAGGGCGATCTCCTTGACCACCTTGCGACAGATCTTCGCCACTTCGCGCTCGAGGTTGCGCACGCCCGACTCGCGCGTGTAGTAGCGCACGATGTCGCGGATGGCCGCTTCCTCGACCGCCAGCTCCTCCGGCTTCAGGCCGTTGGCCTTGAGCTGCTTGGGCACCAGGTAGCGCAGGGCGATGTTGAGCTTCTCGTCCTCGGTGTAGCCGGGGATGCGGATGACCTCCATGCGGTCCAGCAGCGGGCCGGGGATGTTCAGCGAGTTGGAGGTCGCCACGAACATCACTTCGGACAGGTCCAGGTCCACTTCGAGGTAGTGATCGTTGAAGGCGTTGTTCTGCTCGGGGTCGAGCACTTCCAGCAGCGCCGAGGACGGGTCGCCGCGGAAATCCATCGACATCTTGTCGATCTCGTCGAGCACGAACAGCGGGTTCTTGCTGCCGACCTTGTTGAGGTTCTGCACGATGCGGCCCGGCATCGAGCCGACGTAGGTGCGGCGGTGGCCGCGGATCTCGGCCTCGTCGCGCACGCCGCCGAGGCTCATGCGCACGAACTTGCGGTTGGTCGCCTTGGCGATGGACTGGCCCAGCGAGGTCTTGCCCACGCCCGGCGGGCCGACCAGGCACAGGATCGGGCCCTTCATCTGCTTCACCCGCGACTGCACCGCGAGGTATTCGAGGATGCGCTCCTTGACCTTGTCCAGCCCGTAATGGTCGGCGTCGAGCGTGTCCTGGGCGGCCTTCAGGTCCTTGCGCACCTTGCTGCGCTTCTTCCACGGCACGCCCAGCAGCCATTCCAGGTAGTTGCGCACCACCGCGGCCTCGGCCGACATCGGCGACATCTGCTTGAGCTTGTTCAGCTCGTTCTTCGCCTTGGCCTCCACCGCCTTGGGCATGCCGGCCTCGGCGATCTTGCGCGCCAGTTCCTCCAGCTCGCCGGGGGCCTCGTCGAGGTCGCCCAGTTCCTTCTGGATCGCCTTCATCTGTTCGTTGAGGTAGTACTCGCGCTGGCTCTTCTCCATCTGCGACTTGACCCGGCCGCGGATGCGCTTCTCCAACTGCTGCACGTCGATCTCGCCATCGACCAGGCCCACCAGCATTTCCAGCCGCTCACCCACCTGCAGGATTTCCAGCAGCTTCTGCTTGTCGGCCAGGCGCACGCCGATGTGCGCGGCGATGGTGTCGGCCAGCCGCGCCGGTTCCTCGATGCCGGCCAGGGTCTGCAGCAACTCCGGCGGCAGCTTGCGGTTGGTCTTGACGTACTGCTCGAACAGCGACATCAGCGAGCGGGCGATGGCCTCGATCTCGCGCGGCTCGCGCGATTCGTCCGACTCCAGCTCCACGCCGACGCCCTGCAGCGAGCCGTCCTGCTCGCGGATCTTTTCCACGGCCACGCGCGACAGGCCCTCGACCAGCACCTTGATGGTGCCGTCGGGCAGTTTCAGCAGTTGCAGCACCTGCGCCAGCGTGCCCACCGTGTACAGGTCGGCCGCCGCCGGGTCGTCGGTCTCGGCCGACTTCTGCGCCACCAGCAGGATGCGCTTGTCCGCCTCCATCGCCCGCTCGAGCGCCTGCATCGACTTGTCGCGGCCGACGAACAACGGGATGACCATGTGCGGGAACACCACCACGTCGCGCAGTGGCAGGACCGGCAGGTCGAGGACTTCGGGTTTGTGCTGGGCCATGAGGGCTCCACTGGGTCAGGGGGCGGCCATTGAAAAGCCGATGGCCCCGTTATGGGGCCATCGGCTGGGGCTTGCAAGAGGCCCGGGGGGCCTGCCGGTTCAGTCGCCGGAGGCAGCCTTGGCCGGCGGCGCCTCGTAGATCACGTAGGGCTCGGACTTGTGCTCAATGACCGATTCATCGACCACCACCTTGCTCACGTTCTCCTGCGACGGCAGGTCATACATGGTGTCCAGCAGCACCGACTCGACGATGGTGCGCAGGCCGCGCGCGCCGGTCTTGCGCTTGATCGCCTTCTTGGCGATCGCCGCCAGCGCGTCGGGGCGGAATTCCAGCTCGACGTTCTCCATCTCGAACAGCTTCTTGAACTGCTTGGTGATGGCGTTCTTCGGCTCGGTCAGGATCCTGACCAGCGCTGGCTCGTCCAGTTCCTCCAGCGTCGCCACCACCGGCAGGCGGCCGACGAACTCGGGGATCAGGCCGAACTTGATCAGGTCCTCGGGTTCCACCTCGGCCAGTATCTTACCCACTTCCTGCTTGCGCTCGGCGCTCTTGACCTTGGCCCCGAAGCCGATGCCGCTGCTGTCCGAGGAACGCTGCTGGATCACCTTGTCCAGCCCGGCGAACGCGCCGCCGCAGATGAACAGGATGTTCTTGGTGTCCACCTGCAGGAATTCCTGCTGGGGATGCTTGCGCCCGCCCTGCGGCGGCACGCTGGCCACGGTGCCCTCGATCAGCTTCAGCAGCGCCTGCTGCACGCCTTCGCCGGACACGTCGCGGGTGATAGACGGGTTCTCGCTCTTGCGCGAGATCTTGTCGATCTCGTCGATGTAGACGATGCCCTGCTGCGCCTTCTCGACGTCGTAGTCGCACTTCTGCAGCAGCTTCTGGATGATGTTCTCCACGTCCTCGCCCACGTAGCC
>Ga0182745_1002339_pt1 | contig 17096 bp, 14 predicted proteins | sample eDN3rd30CKraftBY_FD_128523 | JGI IMG/M metagenome (GOLD analysis project Ga0182745, IMG submission 128523) | Enriched backyard soil microbial communities from Emeryville, California, USA - eDNA 3rd pass 30_C Kraft BY (version 2) (version 2) | ecosystem: Environmental > Terrestrial > Soil >...
TTATCCTTGCCCATGAACTGGGTATAGGTCACGTCCTCGGCCCCTTCGTCCAGACGCCACCAGCGGCGCCATTCGCTGTCGGGCAGGCCCTTCTTGTCGGTGCCCTCGGCGGTGCCGGCGATATATTCGATCGGCGCGTCGAACCAGACGTAGAAGACCTTGCCCTCCATCCCCGGCCAGGGCTTGTCGCCCTTCTTGACCGGAATCCCCCAGTCGAGGTCGCGGGTGATGCCGCGGTCCTGCAAGCCGTCGCCGTCGTTCAGCCATTTCTTCGCGATCGAGGTGGTCAGGATCGGCCAGTCGGTCTTGCTGTCGATCCATTCCGCGATCTGGTCGCGCAGCGAACGCTGGCGCAGATAGAGGTGCTTGGTCGCCCGCACCTCCAGATTGGTCGAGCCCGAGATCGCCGAGCGCGGGTTGATCAGATCGGTCGGGTCAAGCTGCTTGGTGCAGTTCTCGCACTGGTCGCCGCGGGCCTTGTCATAGCCGCAATTCGGGCAGGTGCCCTCGATATAGCGGTCGGGCAGGAAGCGGCCGTCGTCGATCGAATAGACCTGACGCTCCTCGACCTCCGAGATGAAGCCGTTCTCGTCGAGCTTCCCGGCGAAATGCTGGGTCAGGATATGGTTCCGCTCGCTCGACGAGCGGCCGAAATGGTCGAAGCTGAGACCGAAGTTCCGCGCGATCTCGGCCTGAACCTCGTGCATCTCGGCGCAATAGACCGCGACCGGCTTGCCGGCCTTCTTCGCCGCCAGCTCGGCCGGGGTGCCGTGTTCGTCGGTGGCGCAGATGAACATCACCTCATGCCCACGCTGGCGCAGGTAGCGGGCGTAAAGGTCGGCCGGAAGCTGCGAGCCGACCAGATTGCCGAGGTGCTTGATCCCGTTGATATAGGGGATCGCCGAGGTGATGAGATGCCGGGCCATTGGATGCGTCCTTTCGATCGGCGCCATGTCTAGCCGCGAAGCGCCGCGATGGAAAGTCCCGCGCATATCCTGACCTGGACCCGCGCCCGGTGCGAAAAAAGGGCCGGCGCCCTGGCGCCAGCCCGTCACGCCGCAATCAGAGGTCGAAGACGAAATCGCCGATATCAAGCTGGCTCCGCTGGAAATCGGCCAGCCGCACGCTGGTATTCGCGTCGAGGTTGATGACCACGCCCGAGCCGCTTTGCACCGCGGAATTGATCGCCGCGCGGACCTGCGCCGTCGAGAAATCGTCGAAATGCAGCCGGTCGACGCCGTTCTGGAAGTCGAGAACCACATCGCGCCCGTCGCCACGCTCGAAATCGAAGAAATCGACCCCGCTTCCGCCGGCCAGACGGTCGTTCTGCTTGCCGCCCTCCAGCGTGTCGCGCCCGGCCCCGCCGTTCAGATAGTCGGCGCCGGTTCCCCCCTCGAGGTCATCATTGCCATTCTGCCCGTAGAGGGAATCGTTTCCGGCCTCGCCCTCGAGTTCGTCATTGCCATCGCCTCCCCACAGGGTGTCGTTGCCAGCCCCTCCCTCCAGATCGTCAGCGCCGGCCTCTCCGAAGAGTTTGTCCCACCCGGCCCCGCCTTCCAGATCGTCATGGCCATAGCCACCCAAAAGGCGGTCATTGCCGTCGCCACCGTATAGCCGATCGTTTCCGGCCTGACCGGAAAGCGTGTCATTGCCGGCCTGACCGGCCAGCGTGTCGTTGCCCGCTCCGCCGACCAACTGGTCGAAGCCGTCACCGCCATTGAGCTGATCTCGGCCGATCCCGCCGGCCAGCGTATCATGCCCGTCCCCGCCCAAAAGGCGGTCATCGCCGTCGCCACCGTTCAGCCGATCGTTTCCGGCCTCACCCGAAAGCGTGTCATTGCCGGCCTGACCGGCAAGCGTGTCGTTGCCGGCTCCGCCGATCAACTGATCAAAGCCCGCTCCGCCGACCAACTGGTCAAATCCGGCGCGGCCATAAAGTTGATCGTGGCCACCATAGCCAAGGATGGTGTCGGCCAGATTCGTGCCGTTGAGAACGTCGTTGCGGGCAGTTCCGGTGATACGTGCCATGATTGAGTTCCTGCATTGGGTTTCATCGGTCTGGCCGACCCCGATTCGAGTCGTCAGAGACGGGCAAGCTTCCTTGGGCTATCGTCCTGACAGCCAGCTGACACAGCCTGTCAGGCTGTGGTCAGCAATGGGGGGCTCCGGTTAAAACAATGCAGGGCGGTCAGGGTTCCACGCCACTGGCGCCGGGCTATGCCCGCTCGGCGCGCATCGCCATGGCGCGCCCGAGGGTCCGTTCCACATGCGTGCTCAGCGGCAGTCGCCCGGCGATCACGTCCTGAAGCGGGAACCAGCCCGCGTCGAGCGCGTCGTCGGCTGCCACCGGCTCGCCCGAGACATAGTCGCAAAGCACCGCTGTCAGCAGGAAATGAAAACGCAGGGCACCGTCGGCCCCGCGCTCGATCAGGTCGATATTGTCGAGATAGGCGCGCGGCGTCGCGATGACGCCGGTTTCCTCGGCCAGCTCGCGCGCCGCTGCGTCAAGCGCCGTCTCGCCCGGCTCGACATGGCCGCCGGGGAAACCCCAGAGGCCGGCATCGGGCGGGTTCCGGCGCTGGACCAGCAGCACCCGGTCGCCGTCCAGCGTGACGGCCAGCGCGGCGAGCCGGGGGAAATGCGGCAAGATCAGCGCCGCCGGTCGCGGCGCGAGCTCATCGGCTGGAAGGCGACGCCGACATGGGCCTCGCAATAGGGTTTGCCGGGAACCGAGGGCAGGCCGCAGAACCAGAACTTGTCCGTCGCCGGGTCGCCGATCGGCCATTTGCAGGTGCGCTCGGTCAGCTCCATCAGCGTGAGCTTGCGGGCGCGCTTCTCGACCTCGCGGACCGAGGCCAGCGCCTCGGGGCTGATCTCGTTCGCCGAAGGCTGCGGGGGCAGGGGCTGGCCCGCAGGGACGATCGGGCGGCGGTTGAAATTCACCGCCTGCGGCACCGCCACCGCTTCGGGCTGGGGCGCTGCGGCGGGCTTTGCCGCGGGTTCCGGCTCGGGCGCCGGTTTCGGCTCGGGCGCGGCTGCGGCGGGTTGCGGGGCGGGCTTCGCCTCGGGCGCGGGCGCGGCCGGAGCCTCGGTCCCGTCCTCGGCCCGGTTCGACAGGCCCAGCCGATGCACCTTGCCAATGACCGCGTTCCGGGTCACGCCGCCCAGCTCTTTCGCGATCTGGCTGGCCGACTGGCCTTCGGCCCACATGCGTTTCAGCGTCTCGACGCGCTCATCGGTCCAGGACATGCTATGCCTTTCCTGCGCCGGGCAAACTCAACCGGCGCTCTCTCTCGTGCTAGTGGCTTCAATTCCGCGAACCCCGGTCTTAAACCGGGGATAGCCAGATTTACCCGTCCGATGCCGTAAATTCAAGGAGCGCCGATGCAGCCGAACCCCACCAGCCCCGGATTTCGCCAGATGGGCGTCAGGCGCTTTGGCCGCGTGAACTGGCTTGGCCTCTATACGCTGGCCCGGCGCGAGATCATGCGATTCATGAACGTATGGCAGCAAACGGTGTTTGCGCCGCTGATGACGGCGGGGCTTTTCGTCATCGTCTTTGCCCTCGCGCTGGGGCGCGACCGGGGCGAGGTGATGGGCCTGCCTTACCTTGCGTTCCTTGGTCCCGGCATCCTGATGATGACCGTGATCCAGAACGCCTTCGCCAATACCTCCTCCAGCGTCATCTCGGCCAAGATGCAGGGCAATATCGTCGATACGCTGATGCCGCCGCTTTCGGCGGGCGAGATCCTGACCGGCTATCTGGCAGGCGCGCTGGTCAGGGCGCTGATCGTCGCGACCGCCATCGGGATCGGTATGATGCTGCTTCTGGGGCAGGGGATCGCCCATCCGCTCTGGGCGCTGGTCTTCGTCATCCTCGGCGCGCTGCTGATGGGCGGGCTTGGCCTTCTGGGCGGCATCGTCGCGCAGAAATTCGACCAGATGGCGGCGATTACCAATTTCGTCGTGACCCCGCTCTCGTTCCTCTCGGGCACCTTCTATTCGGTCCAGTCACTCCCGCAGCCCTTTCGGACGCTCGCGCATTGGAACCCGATCTTCTATCTGATCGACGGAGCGCGTTACGGCTTTGCCGGCGTCTCGGACGCGCCGCCGCTCCGGGGGCTGGTCGTCTGCCTGATCGTGGTCGGGCTGGTGCTTTTCACCGGCTGGCGCTGGCTGCGCACCGGCTATCGGATGAAGCCGTGAAAGCCGTTGCGCGGTCGGGCGTTCCGCGCTATTCGGGCGAAATGATCGTTCGGACCGCATATCTCGCCCGTCCCCGACGTTGATCCTTCAACGTCCGATCCCGCCTGCCTTTTTCCGTTACCCCACGTGCCGCATGTCAGCGGCCACCGTCTGCAAAGGGACAATCCCATGATTCCGCACGTCCTGCCGACCTATAACCGTGCCGACCTTGCCTTTGAACGTGGCGAGGGAAGCTGGGCCATCACGACGGATGGGACCCGATATCTGGATCTGGGCGCGGGGATCGCGGTCAATGCGCTGGGTCATGCGAATCCCGATCTGGTCGCCACGCTGACCGAGCAGGCGGGCCGGATCTGGCATGTCTCGAACCTCTATCACATCCCCGAGCAGGAGCGGCTGGCCGACCTGCTGGTCGAGCATACCTTCGCCGACACCGCCTTCCTGACCAATTCCGGCACCGAGGCCGCCGAGCTTGCGATCAAGATGGTGCGCAAATACTGGGCCGAGCAGGGGGACGCGGACCGGATCGAGATCCTGACCTTCGAGGGCGCGTTCCACGGCCGCTCGACCGGCGCCATCGCTGCGGCGGGGTCCGAGAAGATGGTCAAGGGCTTCGGCCCGCTGATGCCCGGCTTCCGGCAATTGCCCTGGGGCGACATGGAGGCGCTGAAGGCCGCGATCAGCGACCGCACCGCCGCCGTGATGATCGAGCCGATCCAGGGCGAGGGCGGGATCCGCACCCTTGCCGATGGCGACCTGCGCCTGATCCGCGAGCTTTGCGACCAGACCGGCGCGCTGCTGGTGCTGGACGAGGTGCAATGCGGCATGGGCCGCACCGGGCGGCTGTTCGCGCATGAATATGCCGGGATCACCCCCGACATCATGATGGTGGCGAAGGGCATCGGCGGCGGCTTCCCGCTGGGCGCGGTTCTCGCGACGGAGGACGCCGCGGCGGGCATGGTCGCGGGCACCCATGGCTCGACCTATGGCGGCAATCCGCTGGGCTGCGCGGTCGGAGCGAAGGTCATGGAGATCATCGCCGCGCCCGAGTTTCTGGCCGAGGTCAACCGCAAGGCCGGGCTTTTCCGCCAGAAGCTGGAAGCACTGGTCGCGGGTCACCCGACGGTTTTCGAAAGCGTGCGCGGGCAGGGGCTGATGCTGGGGCTGAAATGCCGCGTCTCCCCCGCCGATCTGGTCAAGGCCGGCTATGCCGAGCATATCCTGACCGTTCCCGCCGCCGACAACACGCTGCGCTTGCTGCCGGCGCTGAACATTACGGACGAGGACATTGCCGAAGCCGTGGCGCGTCTGGACCGGGCTGCCGCCCGGCTGGATGCCTAGGTTCGGCTTCAGGCCGGTGACGCAAGCCGATCTGCCTTTGCTGGCGGATTGGCTGGCCGCGCCCGAGGTCTCGCGCTGGTGGCGCGGGGGCGAGGCGGAGCTGGCAGGGATCGCCGAGGATCTGGACGAGCCCGCGATGTGGCAATGGCTGGTGCTGGAAGGGGACATGCCGATCGCCTATGCGCAGGCCTATCCCGCGCATCACTGGCACGCGCCGCATTTCCACGACCTGCCGGGGGATGCGCTGGCCATCGACTGTTTCTCGGGGCCTCAGGGCTTTGGCCGGGGCGGGCTGTGGCTGTCCGCGCTGGCCGAGATCCTGCTGGCCGAGGCCCCGGTGCTGGTCATCGACCCGGAGCCGGGAAATCATCGCGCGATCCGTGCTTATGAAAAGGCTGGCTTTTCGGGCGCTGAACTCCGCATGGCCGAGGATGGCGGCAGGGCGCGGATCATGACGCGCCTCCGATGAGGTTTTGTCTTTCTCCACCCGCGTGAAACGGGCCACGGGCCTTGACCTCCTGCCGGCAAAGCGGCTTCCTTGCCGGATCAATCCGAAAGACAGCATGAAATGAACAGTTTTCTCGACATCCACACCACCGACAAGGCAGAGCTGCGCGGCATGATCGACAATGCACGCCGCATGAAGGATGCGCGCAGCGGCAAGCCACGAGGGGCGCCGGATGCCGAGCAGCCGCTGAAGGACCGCATGGTGGCGCTGATCTTCGAGAAGCCCTCGACCCGCACGCGGGTCAGCTTCGATCTGGGCGTGCGCCAGATGGGCGGGCAGACCATGGTGCTTTCCGGCAAGGAGATGCAGCTTGGCCATGGCGAGACCATCGCCGACACCGCCCGCGTGCTGTCGCGCTATGTCGACCTGATCATGATCCGCACCTTTGAGGAAGCGACCCTGCAGGAGATGGCGGAATATGCCAGCGTTCCCGTCATCAACGGCCTGACGAACCGCACGCATCCCTGTCAGGTAATGGCCGATGTGATGACCTTCGAGGAACATCGCGGCCCCATCGCCGGCAAGAAGGTGGTCTGGTCGGGCGACGGCAACAATGTCTGCGCCTCGATGATCCATGCCGCCGGGCAGTTCGGCTATGACTTCACCTTTACCGGCCCGCCGACGCTGGACCCCGAGCGCGAGGCAATGGACTTCGCGCGCGCTCAGGGCGTCAAGGCAGTGATCGAGCGCGATCCCGCGAAGGCGGTCGAGGGGGCCGATCTGGTGGTCACGGATACCTGGGTCTCGATGCATGACCCGCAATCCGCGCGCGAGCGGCGGCATAACCAGCTGCGCGCCTATCAGGTCAATGACGCGCTGATGGCCCATGCCCGGCCCGACGCGCTCTTCATGCATTGCCTGCCCGCCCATCGCGACGACGAGGTGACGAGCGCGGTGATGGACGGCCCGAATTCGGTCATCTTCGACGAGGCCGAGAACCGGCTGCACGCGCAGAAGGCGGTGATGCGCTGGTGCCTCGGCGTCTGAGCAGGCCGGATTTGCCTCGGGGCGCCGCGATTGCGGCGCCTTTTCAGTTCTCGCGGAAGGCGCGGATGAAATAGTCGCTGAGCGGCTTCACCAGATAGGTGAAGGGGCTGCGCTTTCCGGTCTGGATATAAACCTCGACCGGCATCCCCGGAACGAGGTCGAGGCCCTTCAGCTTGGCGATCTGCTCGGGCGGGATGGTGACTTCGGCGCGGTAATATTGCACATGCGTCGCCTGATCGACCAGCGTGTCGGGAGAGACGCGGCTCAGCACCCCGTCGATCTCGGGCGTGGTGCGGGACGAGAAGGCCGAGAAGCGCAGCACCACTTCCTGCCCGGCATGAACCTCGTCCACATTGATGGTCGCGACGCGCGCGGCGACGACCAGCGGCCGGTCCTGCGGGATGATGTAGAGGATCGGATCGGCGGCCCGGATGACCGAGCGCGGCGTCGTCACCTGCAATTCCTGCACGACACCCGAAACCGGAGCGCGGATCTCGAGCCGCGATATCTGCTCGATCAGCGAGCGGCGGCGTTCGGCCAGCTCAAGCTCGCGGTAGCCCAGCTCGCGCAGCTCGGTCTCGGCCTGTTCGCGATAGGCTGCCGATTTCTCAAGCTGGGACAGGTCGATTTCGGAACGCTGCGTCTCGGCCCGGGCGCGATTTGCGGTCGTCTCGCCCAGAAGCCCGTCGAGGCGCGCCGCCTCGCGTTCCAGCGCCAGCACGCGGGGCGCCTGCGCCAGTCCCTTGTCGAGGAGTGAGCGCTGGTCGCGCAACTCCTGCGAGATGAAGTCCCGCTGAAGATGCAATGCCGCGTCCTGCGCGTCGATGCCGTTGATCTGGGACTGCACCTGCTCGGACTGCTTGGCAAGCTGCCCGAGCGAGCGGCCGAGCGTGTCGAGCCGGGCGCGGAACAGGCTCTCCTGCCCGTGCATCAGGTTCTCCAGATCCGCGCGGCCCGACGAGGCTTTGACCAGCTCCTCGGGGAAGTCGATCGCCTTCCGGTCGGAGCGCTCTGCCTCCAGCCGTCCGCGACGGGCGAGGATCTCGAAATACTGGCTCTCGACGATATTGAGTTCGGTGCCCAGCAGCGCGCCGTCCAGCCGGATCAGCGGTTGGCCCGCCTCGACCGTCTGGCCGTCATGGATCAGGATTTCCTCGACCACGCCGCCATCGGGATGCTGGACGATCTGGCGGCGCTGCTCGACCTCGACCTGACCCGAGGCGACCACGGCGCCGGCGATGCGCGCGGTCAGCGCCCAGACCCCGAAGCCGCCGAACAGGACCAGAAGCGCGCAAAGCCCAAGGATGACCGGGCCATGCGCCGACCATTGCGGCCGGGGCGGCGGGGCGGCGGGCAAAAGGACCGGCTGTGCGGCGGGGCGTTCGCCCGGCGGACGGGTCTCGTTCATGTCACTCCTCCGCCAAGGCCCTGGGCCTTGGAGATCTGCTCGGCATTTCGGACGAGGGAGCGCAGAACCTCGTCGCGCGGCCCGAAGGCGCGGCGCAGGCCCTGATCCATCATCAGCAGCAATTCGCATTCGGTGATCGCGGCGGGCCGGTGGGCCATGATGATGACCGCGCCGCCCCGCGCCTTGATGTTGCGGATCGCGAGGTTCAGCGCCGTCGAGCCGTCGTTGTCGAGGTTCGAGTTCGGCTCATCCAGAACGAAGATCACCGGGTCGGCATAAAGCGCGCGGGCCAGCCCGATGCGCTGGATCTGCCCGCCCGAGAGGCGCCCGCCGCTTTGGGTGACCGGCGTGTCATAGCCCTGCGGCAGATCGAGGATCATGCGATGAGCCGCGGCGGCGGTCGCGGCGGCGACGATCTGGGCCGGGTCGGGCTGAGGCGAGAGGCGGGCGATGTTCTCGGCGATGGTGCCGTCGAACAGCGTCACCTGCTGGGGCAGATAGCCGATCAGGCTGCCCAGCACGTCAGGGTCGTATTGGTCGAGCGTCGCGCCATCCAGCCGGATCGAGCCGCCGGCGACCGGCCATGCCCCGATCAGCGCCCGGCCGAGGGTGGATTTCCCGGCCCCCGAGGGGCCGATGACGCCAAGCGCCTGTCCGGGGGCGAGGTCGAAGCTGACCCCGCGCAACGTCGGCGTGTTCTGGCCGGGCGGCACCACGGTCAGGTTGCGCACCTCAAGCCGGGCGGTGGGGCGGGGCAGGGGCGTGCGCCTCACCGGCGGCGGTCGCCGCGACAGCAATCCGGCGAGCCGGTCCCAGCCGTCCAGCGCCCGCTGGACCAGCGACCAGCCGCCCACCACCTGCTCGATGGGCGAAAGCGCGCGTCCCATCAGGATCGACGAGGCGATCATCGCGCCGGGCGTGATCTCCTGCTTCAGGACCAGATAGGCGCCCGCCGCCAGCAGGGCGCTTTGCAGGAACAGCCGGAAGGTCCGCGAAAAGACCGAGAAGGCGCTGGCGCGGTCCTGACCCAAGATCATCGCCTCGGTCGCCTGATCCCGCGCAGCCTGCCAGCGCCGGAACGTCGCCCCCCGCATCCCGAGAGAGCCAATCAGCTCGCCCTCGTCGCGGTAGAGGTCCGACATGCGCTCGGCCGATTGCGCGGCGATGGTGGTCTTTTGCAGGGGTTCGCGGCTGAGCCACTGGTTCAGCAGGGTCGAGACGACAAGGATCAGCAGTCCCGCCGTCGCGACCGCGCCGAGCAGCCAGTGGAAAAGAAAGACTGCGGCAAGGAAGAATGGTGCCCATGGCAGGTCGAAAAGTGCCATCAGTACCGGCGAGCCGATCAGGCGCTGCACCGCCTCGAGGTCGCGCATCCCGCCGCGCGCCACGGCGTCGGAGCCGGTGGCGCTGCCTTCCTGCAGCGAGGCGGTGAAGACCCGCCCCTCGACCTGTTCCTGAAAGCGGGCGGCGACGCGGGCCATGATCCGGCTGCGGGCCAGATCCAGCACACCCATCAGCGCGAAAAGCAGCACGACCAGCAGGAACAGCGCCGTCAGCGTCTCGACCGAGCGGCTGGCGAGGACGCGGTCATAGACCTGCAGCATGAACAGCGGCCCGGTCAGCATCAGCAGGTTCACCGCGAAGGAAAACAGCCCGACAAAGGCATAGAGACGCCAGCCCGCGGCGCGCGCCTCGCCAAGCTCGCGGCGACCGTTCTCTCGTGACGGCGGCAAGGCCATGCCGGTTCCTTTCCCAACAGTTGCGCCGGACTTGCCGGGGCCGGTTCTAGCGCATATCCCGAATTCAGGGGCGGTGCAGCAGCTGCATCGGGGTTGGGCGGCAGAATCGCCCCGCTCGCAGGGCTATATCAACGGAAGGTTAGCAGAATATTGAAGCGCATAATCATCCTGCCTTTCGCATTTCTGGCCGGGCTCGCCGCCTGCAGCGCGCCATCCGGTCCCGAGGGCATCAACGACCCCTATGAGCCGATGAACCGCAAGGTCCATGAGTTCAACCGGAATCTGGATGCGAAGGTGGTGAAACCCGCAACCTCGGGCCTGTCATCGGGCAAGGGGAACGGCGGGCGCGGTCCCGCAAGCTATGCGCTTGAAGGCGTGGGAAATTTCGGCTCGAACCTCGCGCAGCCGGGCAAGGCGGTCAACCATCTGTTGCAGGGCCGGCCCGAGCCTGCGGTCAAGACGACGTTCCGCTTCCTCGTGAACTCGACCCTGGGCCTTGCCGGTTTCCTCGATCCCGCGATGGCCGATTTCGCCCTGCCCGAGCAGGATACGGATTTCGGTGCGACGCTCGCCGCATGGGGTGTGCCCGAGGGGGCCTATCTGGAACTGCCGGTCCTTGGCCCCTCGACCACGCGGGACACCACCGGGCGGGTGGTCGATCTGGTCATCGACCCGATGCATGCGGTGCTGGACCTTGACGAATGGTTGATCGGCCTTGGCGCCCGTGTGGTCGCGAAGGCCGGGGAGCGGGCGCGTTTCGGCGATACGGTGGATTCCGTCCTGCATGAAAGTGCCGACAGCTATGCGCAGACCCGGCTGATCTGGTTGCAGCATCGCCGTCACGAACTGGGCGAGGAAGGAGAGGAAATTGACCCTTATGCCGAATGAGACCCGCCGCGGATTCCTCTGGATGATCGGTGCCGGGCTGGCGCTGGCGGCAACCCCCGCCCGCGCGCTCGACACCGCGCAAGCCAGCGCCCTTGTCCAGAAGTCGCTGGACGAGGTCTATGCCGTCATCAATTCCAGTCAGCCTCCGGCGCAGATGTACAAGGCCTTCGAGGCGATCTTCGCCCGCTATGCGGATGTGGACATCATCGCCCGCTCGGCGCTGGGACCGGCGGCGCGTCAGGCCAGCGCGGCCGAGTTCGCGGCCTACAAGAGGGCCTTCCAGGGCTATATCGGGCGCAAATACGGCAAGCGTTTCCGCGAATTCGTCGGCTCGAAGATCGAGGTGACGGGCGCGCGTCCGGTCAAGTCCTTCTTCGCCGTGACGTCGATCGCCTATCTCAAGGGCCGCAGCCCGATGGAAGTCGAATGGCATGTCTCGGACAAGTCCGGGCAGAGCAAGTATTTCAACATCATCATCGAGGGGGTGAACATGCTCGCCTCGGAGCGGGCCGAGATCTCGGCGATGCTGGCGCGGCGCAAGGGCGACATGGCGGGCCTGACGCAGGATCTGCAACAGGCGGGCTGAGCCGGAAGGCCGCGCGCAAGAAAAAGGGCCGGTCCAGTGGACCGGCCCTTTTCTTATTCCTGAAAGACGCCCGTGATGCCTTTCAAGGCCTGTGTTAGTGGGTCGTCGGGGGTCAGTTCGGTATCCGCGCCCATCCCCTCGGTCGAGGAGGTCTCGGCCGGGAAGCTGGGCGGCGCGCCATTCGCCCCGGCGCCGGGATCGGGCAGGACGCGCCCGCCCACGGGGGCCGGCTGCGTCGCCGCATCGCCCTGCGGGGCCGGTGCCGTCTGGCCAAGCGCCTGCGAGAGCGCGGCGGCCAGCGGATCGGCCGACCCGTCCTCGCCCGTGCTGCTGACGACCTGCGGCACCGCGCCGCTGGCGTCGAAGACGAAGTTCCCCAGCGATTCCACCGGCAGGCCCTCGTGGATCTCGCTCATCACCGCCTGCCAGATCTCGGCCGGCAGGCCGCCGCCGGTGACGCCCTTCAGCGGCTTGTTGTCGTCATTGCCCAGCCAGACGCCGGTGACATATTGCCCGGTGAAGCCGATGAACCACGCATCGCGATAGCTGGAGGTGGTGCCGGTCTTGCCCGCGACCGGGCGGTTGCCGAGCTTCGCGCGGCCGCCGGTTCCGTGCTGGATCACCTGCTCCATCATGCCGATCAGCTCACCCGCCGCCTTTTGCGAGATGACGCGCTGGCCCATGCCGCCCGACTGGCCGACCAGCGGCTGGTCGTCACCCTTGATGCGCAGCTCGACCAGACCATAGGGCCGCACGGCGGTCCCGCCATTGCGGATCCCGGCATAGGCGCCGGTCATGTTGAGCAGGGTCGATTCCGACACGCCAAGCCCCAGCGACGGTCCCGAGGCGAGGTCATTGGCAAAGCCGAAATCCTGCGCCACGCGGCGGACGGCGTCGCGGCCCGCGATCTCCTGCAGGCGGATGGTCGCGGTGTTCAGCGATTGCGCCAGAGCGTTCGTCAGCGTCACCTCGCCATGATAGCGGCGGGTGTAGTTCTGCGGCGACCACGGGCCGGAGCCGCGGACATTGATCGTCAGGGGCGCGTCGAGGATCAGGTCGTTCGGGCCATAGCCCTGATCCAGCGCGGCTGCATAGACGAAGGGCTTGAAGCTCGACCCGGTCTGGCGCATCGCCTGCGTCGCGCGGTTGAAGGTGCCGCTGACCGTATTGTCGAGGCCGCCGATCATGGCGCGGACCGCGCCGTCGGGCGACATCACGACGACTGCCGCCTGCGCGGTCGAGCCTTTCGCGACCTTTTCGTCAAAGACCCGCTTCAGCGCACGTTCCGCCGCGCGCTGGATGCGCTCGTCGAAGGTCGTGGTGATGGTCACGTCCTCGGTCGTCTCGCTGGTCAGGAAGCCGGGGCCGGATTCCATGACCCAATCGGCGAAATAGCCGCCGGCACGCGCCGCCGCCGCCTTGGAGAGCACGGCGGGATGGGTCTTGGCCTCGGCCAGCTGCTTGTCGTCGAGATAGCCTTGGTCATGCATCAGGCCAAGGATCACCGTCGCGCGGTCCTGCGCGCGCTGGAGGTTCGAGGTCGGAGCGAAATAGCTGGGCGCCTTCAGCAGCCCCGCGAGCATCGCGGCCTCGGACGGGGTCACCTCAGCCGCGGATTTGTCGAAATAGCGTTGCGACGCCGCCTCGAAACCACGCGCCCCCGCGCCCAGATACGAGCGGTTCATGTAGATGTTCAGGATGTCCTGCTTGGAGTATTTGATCTCCATCGCGAGGGCATAGGGCACTTCCTTGACCTTCCGCCAGATCGAGGACTTGCGGCACTCGGCCTCGTATTCGGCCTCGGACTTCCAGCGCGTCGGGTCGAAGCTCTCGCCAAGGCAAAGAAGTTTCGCGACCTGCTGGGTGATGGTCGAGCCGCCATTCCCCTCCAGCGGGCCGCGGCCTTCGGCGAGGTTGATCTTGATGGCGCTGGCGATACCCTGCGGGTCGACGCCGAGATGGCGATAGAAGCGCTTGTCCTCGGTCGCGACGACGGCGTCCTTCAGCGCCGGCGCGATCTTGTCGGCGCTGACCATGCCGAAAGTTTCACCACGCCAGGCAAAGACCCGCCCCTCGGTGTCGAGCATCGTGACCGATCCGCGCGCACGGCCGTCAAATAATGCGGAGGCTTCGGGCAGAGTCGTGTAGAAGTAGAACGTGGCGGCGGCGACTATCGCAAAGACCGTTGCGGTCAGCCGCCAGACCGATCCCCAGAGCACGTGCCAGATCAGGGCGATCAATCCGGTGATTCCACGGGACAGGACATTGCCGCCGCGCCGCCGGGGCGGGCGCCCGCCACGGCCGGATTTCCGGGTGGTTTTCTGAGGTTTCTTGGGTGCTTGGTCGAAATTGCGCTTGTCAGCAACAATCCGGCCATTGCCGGTCGGTTTCTTCATGCCTGTTATTTCCTGCCCGGCCCGTGCTGCGGCCATTTGCGCGGCAAGATACAGGAAGCGGAACAGTTTGAGAACCGAGATGACCTATCAGTGAACTGCCCTCTCGCTCCGCAGTCTGGAAATCGGATGATTAAATTCTGTGCTTGTCGCGGCGGAGCCCTGGGATTGGCTGCACATCTCTTGTGCTAAGCGGAAAGCCGCGCGTTTTCTGGCCCCGACACGGAACTGCTCGTCGCAGAGAGAAGGTGCAGCACAGATGAAAACAAGACCCGCGATCAAATCCCTGATCCCGGCGCTTGCCCTCCCGCTCGTCGGGTTGGCGGTGCCGGCCATGGCGCAGGAGGCGACCGAAACGGTGGAGGCGGTCGTCGAGACCGTCGCCCCCATCGTCGACAAGGGCGACGCCACCTGGATGATGGTCTCCGCCATCCTGGTGATGATGATGTCCATTCCGGGCCTCGCGCTGTTCTATGGGGGACTTGTCCGGGCCAAGAACATGCTCTCGGTGCTGATGCAGGTCTTTACCGTCTTCTGCGTCGTGGCGCTGCTCTGGGTCTGCTTCGGCTATTCGCTGGCTTTCACCGGCGCAGGCTCGGCCGAGGAGGCGACCGCGCTGACCCCTTTCATCGGCGGCTTCTCGAAAGCCTTCCTTTCGGGCGTCGACCCCAGTTCGTTGGCCGAGACCTTCACCCAGAACGTTTTCGTCCCCGAATATATCTTTGTCGTCTTCCAGCTTGCCTTCGCCTGCATCGCCTCGGCGCTGATCGTGGGCGCCACGGTCGAGCGCATGAAGTTCTCGGCGATCCTGTTCTTCGTGGTGATCTGGTTCTTCTTCTCCTACCTGCCGATGGCCCACATGGTCTGGTGGTGGGGCGGTCCCAGCGCCTATGACGCGCCCGGTGGCTATCTGTTCGGCCATGGCGACCTCGACTTCGCGGGCGGCACCGTCATCCATATCAACGCCGGTATCGCTGGCCTCGTCGCCGCGATCATGGTCGGGCCGCGCCTTGGCTATGGCAAGGAGCTGATGGCCCCGCACAACCTGCCCTTCACCTTCATCGGCGCCTGCCTGCTGTGGATCGGCTGGTTCGGCTTCAACGCCGGCTCGAACATGGAAGCCACCGGCACCGCTGCGCTGGCCCTTCTGAACACGGTCGTCGCGACCGCTGCCGCCGCCCTTGCCTGGGCCTTCGGTGAGTGGCTGTTCCGCGGCCATCCCTCGCTGCTGGGCGGTGTCTCGGGCGCGATTGCGGGCCTCGTCGGCATCACCCCGGCCGCGGGCTTCGTCGGCCCGATGGGCGCGATCGTCATCGGTCTGGTCGCGGGCTTCGTCTGCATGTGGTTCGTCGTCAGCCTGAAATCCAAGCTGGGCATCGACGAAAGCCTCGACGTCTTCGGCATCCACGGCATCGGCGGCATCATCGGCGCCATCCTGACCGGTGTTTTCGCCGCGCCGTCGCTGGGTGGCACGGGTGTCTTCGACTATGCGACCGGCGCCGTGGCAGAAGGCTACAGCATCGCGGGTCAGGTCATGACCCAGACGCTGGGCGTCGTGGTCGCGGTGGTCTGGTCGGGGGTCGTGTCCTTCGTCGCGCTGCTGATCGTCAAGGCCGTGATCGGCCTGCGCGTCCCGGCAAATGATGAGCGTCAGGGCCTCGACATCATCACCCATGGCGAGAACGCCTATAACAGCTGAGGCCAAGACCCCGGCAAAAGGAAAAGCCCGGCAATGCCGGGCTTTTTTCATGCGCTGCGTGCCGTAGGATCAGGACAGGCGGGCGACCACGTAATCGGCGAGGTCCGAGAGGATCGGCCGCAGGTGATGGCCCGGAACCTGATCCAGCGCCGTCTTGGCGCGCTCGGCCCAGGCGATCGCATCGGCGCGCGCGGCGTCGAGCGCGCCCCGGCGCTTCAGGATGGTCAGCGCGGTTTCCAGATCGCCGTCCTCCTGCTGGCCAAGGGCGAAGGTGCGGTTCCAGAAGGCGTGCTCCTCCGCGTCGGCGGCGGCGATGGCCTTGATCACCGGCAGGGTCAGCTTGCGCTCGCGGAAGTCGTCGCCGACATTCTTGCCGATCGTCGTGCTGCTGCTGCCATAATCCAGAAGGTCATCGACGATCTGGAAGGCGATCCCCAGCGCGTCGCCATAGTCGAACATGGCGCGCTGGACGGCCTCATCCCCGGTCGCCAGCACCGCCCCCGCCTCGGTCGCCGCCGAGAAAAGCGCCGCCGTCTTGCCGCGCACGATCTGGAGGTAAGTGTCCTCGGTCGTGGTGATGTCCTGCGCGGCCGTCAGTTGCAGCACCTCGCCCTCGGCGATGGTGGCGCTGGCATTGGCGAGGATGCGCATGACCTGCATGCTTTCGGTATCGGCCATCAACTGGAAGCTGCGGGCAAACAGATAGTCGCCGACGAGAACGCTGGACTTGTTGTCCCAGAGGAGGTTCGCCGTCGGCCTGCCGCGCCGCTGCTCGCTTTCGTCGACGACGTCGTCATGGAGCAGGGTGGCCGTGTGGATGAACTCAACCGCGGCGGCCAGCAGCACATGCGCCTCGCCCTGATAGCCGCAGAGCCGCGCCGCGGCGAGGACCAGCATCGGCCTGAGACGCTTGCCGCCCGCCTCGACGAGATGGGCCGTCACCTCGGGAATGCGCGGGGCATGCCGGCTCGCCATCCGGTCGCGGATCAGCGCGTTGACTGCCGCCATGTCGCCGGCCAGTTCGGTAGAAAGCCGGTCAAGCGGCTTGGAGACGTTTTCGTTCATGCCCATCTGCCAATTCCCTTTCGCTTGCAAGCCATTGCCACGCCATGGACAGTTGCGCAACCGCCGCTTACCTTCCCTCGCCATGAAGGAAGTCCTGCGCACCACGAATCCGCTCCTCATCACCCGGGCCACCGACCTGCTCGAGTCGGAGGGAATTGCCGCATTTCCGCTGGACCAGCACATGAGCGTGCTGGAAGGGTCGCTGGGCATCCTGCCCCGGCGGCTGATGGTGGCCGACCGCGATCTTTTCATGGCCCGCGCGGTCCTGCGCGACAA
>Ga0182745_1002341_pt1 | contig 17058 bp, 14 predicted proteins | sample eDN3rd30CKraftBY_FD_128523 | JGI IMG/M metagenome (GOLD analysis project Ga0182745, IMG submission 128523) | Enriched backyard soil microbial communities from Emeryville, California, USA - eDNA 3rd pass 30_C Kraft BY (version 2) (version 2) | ecosystem: Environmental > Terrestrial > Soil >...
CGGCCCCTATGCAACGATGCTGCTGTCCGAGCTAGGCGCTCGCGTGATCAAGGTAGAAGAGCCCGGCAAAGGCGACGACTCGCGCGCCTATGGGCCATTTATCCAGGGCCGGCCGTGCTATTTCAATTCCATCAATCGCAACAAAGAGTCGATCGCGCTGGATCTGCGCAAAGAAGAAGACCGTGCGGTCTTCGAGTCTCTACTGGCCGGGGCAGACGTACTGGCAGAGAACTTTCGTCCGGGCGTCATGGATAAACTCGGGTACGACTGGGATGACGTGCACGCACGCTTCCCCAGGCTGATCTATGCGTCGATCTCCGGCTACGGACATACGGGGCCCGACAGTCGCAAGCCCGGCTACGACATGTTGATGCAGGGCGTGACCGGCATGATGAGCATTACCGGAGAGGCGCAAGGCGAGCCTTGTCGCACAGGCATCTCCATTGCCGATGTGGGTACAGGAATGTTTACCGCCGTGGCGGTCAACGCCGCACTGTTGCATCGCGAACGAACCGGCGAAAGCACGCGCATTGACATGGCGATGTTCGACTGCATGTTGTCGATCCTGGAGACGCCTATCGTGCGCTACTTGATGACGGATGAAATTCCCACACGCATGGGTTCATTGCACCCGTCCATTATGCCTTTCGAAGCCTTTGCCACCCGAGATGGCCACATGACGCTCGCGTGCGGCAATGACAAACTGTTCAGGCAATTCTGCCTGGCTATTGAGCGCCAGGATCTTGCCGAGAATCCGGACTATGCCACCAACGTCAAGCGCGTGGAAAATCGTCCCGCCCTGCGTGCGGAGATCGGTAGAGAACTCGCCAAGGCGACCACGGAACAGTGGATGGCGCGCCTAGAACCGCTGGGCCTTCCGGTTGGCCCGATCAATAGCGTCGCGCAAGCCATCGAACATCCGCAAGTGGTCGCGCGCGACATGTTGGTAGAGACGCTCGACCCGGTGCTCGGTCCGCTGAAAGTGGTGGGAAATCCCTTCAAAATTTCTGCGTTCTCCAACCCGCCGACACGCAAACTCGCCCCTGAGCTCGATGAAGACCGCCAGCGTCTCATCGAAGAATTTCATTCCTTCCGTCAAGAGCCGACATGATCGCAGAACAGTTTTTTCGCGAAGAGCATTTCATTTTCCAACAGTCCGCGCGCCGCTTCGTCGAGCAGGAGCTGATGCCTCACAGGGAAGCCTGGGAAGCACTCGGTACCGTGCCGCGCGAGGTGTGGCTGAAGGCAGGCGAAAATGGCTTGCTGGGTTGCGATATCCCCGAAGAATATGGCGGGCCGGGCGGCGATTATCTGCACAACGTGGTGCTTGCGCAAGAGATGGCGCGCGCAGGGGGAGGCGCACCGGCGTTTGCCGGTCACTCAGAGGTCGCCGTTCCCTATATCCTGCGGTATGGCACTGACGCCCAGAAGCGCGAATGGTTGCCCAAAGCTGTCACCGGGCAATCGATCTTCGCCATCGCGATGACCGAGCCGCATGCCGGCAGTGATCTGCAGGCGATCCGTACGACGGCCAGCCGAGTCGGCGACGAATACGTCATCAAGGGGCAAAAGGTTTATATCAGCAACGCGCAACAGGCACATGTAATCATCGTTGCCTGCAAGACCGACCCATCTGCGGGCGCCAAAGGCATCAGCCTCATGCTGGTAGAGACCGATCGTCCAGGTTTTGTGCGCGGCAAGATGCTGAAGAAGATCGGCCGAAAGGCGCAGGATACGCTGGAGCTGTTCTTCGACGATGTGAGCATACCGGCCTCGAATCTGTTGGGCCATGAAGAAGGAAAGGGCTTCTATCAGTTGATGGGCGTATTGGTACAGGAACGTCTGACCTCGGCCATCCGCTCGATATCCGCGACACAGATCGCGTTGGACGATACGGTGCAATTCGTGAAAGAGCGCGAGGCGTTCGGCAAACCCATATCGGCCTTTCAGAACACGCAGTTCGAATTGGCCGATCTATGGTCGACATTGCTCGCGCACAAGGTCTTTATTGAGTGGTGCATTGGCAGACACCTGGAAGGCAAGCTCACCGCGATAGAGGCGGCGGCAGCCAAGCTGCGGGCGTCGGAATGCGAAGGCATCATCATCGATCGTTGTCTGCAGTTCTTCGGAGGAATGGGCTACATGTGGGAGACACCGATCGCGCGTGCTTACGCGGACGCTCGGGTCAACCGCATATCGGCCGGTAGCAATCACATTCTGAAGCTGCTGATCGGCCGGGAATTAGTCAAGTAAATCGTCATCAACTCAAAAGGAATCGAATCATGGCAGGTTGCCTCGAAAATCAAGTTGTGTTGGTCACCGGTGCAGGACGTGGTATCGGGCGCGAGATCGCTCTGCTGGCGGCGCGAGAAGGCGCGGCCGTCGTCGTCAACGATCTCGGTGTGGATCCCGAGGGTGGAGGCCAGAGCGCTGGGCCGGCTGCGGAAGTGGTCGCCGAAATCCAGGCCTTTGGCGGTACTGCTGTCGCCAACACCGACAGCATCACGGATCCCATCGCTGCCGAGGGCATGATACGCCAGGCCATCGATACTTTTGGCCGACTGGACGCGGTCGTGAATAACGCCGGATTCTTGCGCGACCGTATCTTCCACAAGATGTCGCATGACGATTGGCGTTCGGTACAAGAGGTGCATCTCACCGGCTACTGGAACGTAGCGCGCGCGGCGGCGCCATATTTTCGCGAGGCTCAGCGCGGCAGCTTCGTGCATTTCACGTCCACTTCGGGACTGGTGGGGAACTTTGGTCAGGCCAACTATGCCTCAGCCAAACTCGGCGTCGTGGGTCTTTCCAAGTCGATCGCCCTGGACATGCAGCGCTATAACGTTCGATCCAACTGCATCGCGCCGTTCGCCTGGAGTCGCCTGGTAGGCACCATTCCAACCGAGACGCCCGAGGAAAAGCTGCGGGTGGAGCGCGTGAAAACGATGACGGCTGCCAAAATCGCGCCGCTGTCGGTGTTTCTTGCAAGCGATCTTGCCAGTGATGTGACGGGACAGATCTTCGGCTCGCGCAAGAACGAGATCTTTCTGTTCAGTCAGCCACGTCCGATCCGCAGCGTGCAGCGCAACGAGGGTTGGACGCCGCAGGCGCTGGCCGAGCAGATGGTGCCGGCTTTCAAGAACGATTTCTACGCCCTGAGTCGCAGCGGCGACGTATTTTGCTGGGATCCGATCTGATGACGATCAAACTTGAGGCGTTGCGCGCGTTCCGCGCCCGATCGGAACATGAGTACACCGAAAAAGACGTGATGCTGTACGCACTCGGTCTTGGCCTGGGGGGCAGCGAGGCCGATTTGCCCTTTGTATACGAGCAGGACCTGAAAGTGCTGCCCACGTTCGGCGGCGTGCTGGGTTATCCGGGATTCTGGATAAAGGCGCATCCCGAACTGGGCATCGATTGGCGCAAGGTGTTGAATGGCGAGCAATCGATGCGTCTGCATCGGGCGTTGCCGGTCCGAGGAAAGGTGGTCGGCGACATGCGCGTGATCGATGTCGTGGACAAGGGCGAGGGCAAGGACTGTCTGCTCTATACCCTGCGAGAAGTGCGCGACGAAAACGAGGATTTGCTTTGTGAGGTGTTCAACACCGTCGTGCTGCGCGGGCATGGCGGCTTTGGTGGTTCGAATACGCGCGAGACCGCCGCACCCCGGCTCGCGGTGCGCCCCGAACGTCAGGCAGACCACATCGTCGATTTTGATATCTTGCCGCAGGCCGCGCTGATCTATCGGCTGTCGGGTGACTACAACCCGCTGCACGCTGATCCCGCCGTGGCGCGCCAGGTCGGTTTCGACCGTGCCATCCTGCATGGCGCGGCGACCTGGGGCATCGCGGGGCAAGTGCTATTGCGCAGCATTTGCGACGGGGACCCAGAGCGGGTGCACAGTTTCGGTGCGCGCTTTACCTCGCCGGTATTCCCCGGCGAGACGCTGCGAACTGAAGTCTGGAATCTGGAGCGCGGGCGCGCTGCCTTTCGTTGTTCGGTGCCGGCGCGGGATCGGTGTGTCCTGGATGCGGGAGAGTTTAGCTTCAACTCGTAAAGGCTCCGACTCGGATTTGAATCCTCTCGCCTTTGCAGATGCTGCCGTTAATCGATGCGGCCTCCTGTTCAGGTGGCGGATCGCTGCCGCTTGGCTGCAACGGACTTGGCAGCCGCCTTGGCCCTCGGTGCCGGCGCAGCCGGGGGGCTGGCATGCGAGGGCGAGGCAGCCTCGAGCAGGGCATTGCCGGTTTGCTTCAGATCCTCCGCGATCGCCGTGACGCGCTGGAAGTCGTATTGACCATTAAAGAGAATCGCCGCGCAAGCGAAATTCACGTTGCCGTTCACTTCATGCACGGGCGCCGCGATGGTGATCGTGCCAGGCGTGACATAACCATCGTCGATGGCCCAGCCGACGCGGCGAACTTCATCGAGCTGTCCCGCGTACGTATCGAATTCCAGCGGCCGGGCCAGTCGCACTTTCTGGAATCGTTCCTTCAGCGCGGCGCGGCCCAAGCCTGAGTACGCGGCGAATACGCGCCCCGACGCGCCCAGCAGCAAGGGAGAGCGTGCACCGACCCGGGCACGGATGCGGATCGGCGCATCGCTTTCGGCAGCAGAGACGAGCATCATCCGGTCATCGGAAATCTTGCGCCAGATTGCGACCATCATGCGGTGCTTGCGCGCCAGTTCTTCTATACGCGGTTTGAGTACGTGCAGTTCTGGACTGTGCTCCAGCGCCCCTTGCGCCAGGGCCACCAGTCCCAGGCTGAGTTGGTATGTCTTGGCCGTTGGGTCGAACTGTACGAAGTCTTCCTGGATCAAGGTGCCCAGAATATTGAAGCAGGTACTGGGGTTGATGCTTACCCCTCGCGTGATCTGCGTAACCGTGGCGGGTCCTTGTGTGGCACGCAGAAACCGCAGAATCTTGGCGGAGTTGGCGACTGCGCCAACGAGCTTGCCTTTCGGCTTTTCGGCTGGAGCGGTGGCAATGGTCAAGGTAGTTCTCTTTTGCATCACGTAGTTAGTGCCCTTTGATTGTTGTATTGGATTTTACGCTGGACAAACGCATCAAGGCGTGCCAGAGTTCGTTTACGAGAAAATAATTCGCTATGGGGAAAATAAAAATGACACGTAGCCTAACCCGAGCCATCAGCCGCTGGGCCGATTCGCAACCCGACGACGTGGCAATCGTTGATGGCGAGGTCATGTTTTCCTGGCGGCAATGGGCGGCACGCATTGCGTCGCTGGCTGCCGTGCTGCAAGCTCAGGGCCTCGAAAAAGGCGGACGGGTCGCGGTGCTTGGGCACAATAGCCACCGTCTCATCGAGACAATGTTTGCAACGCTATGGGCCGGCGGTATCGTCGTCCCTTTGAACTGGCGTTTGACGCCGTCCGAACTGACGGCGCTCGGGTGCGATTGCGAGCCCACCTTGCTGGTTGCCGATGAGGCGTTCAGCGATACGGCGCAGGCGCTCATGCCGTTGGTGCCGTCTCTGCGAGGCGTGATTCATCAGCGCGACCACGAACAGCTCATTGCTTCGGCCTCGCCGATAACGGATGCCGGGCGATGCGATGACGACATCGCGTTCCTCATTTATACCGGCGGAACCACGGGCCGCCCGAAAGGCGTGATGCTTACTCATGGCAATCTCGTGGCAAACGTCGAGAACAGTATCGCCATCCTTCCGTTCAGTCGCGCCACCGTGCATCTGCATTGCGGTGTGATGTTTCACCTTTCTGCATTGTGGCGCGTATTCGCGATCACGCTATTAGGAGGACGCCACGTCGTTTTGCCTCGTTTCGATTCCGATACCGTACTCGATGCTATCGGCCGTTATCGCATTACGGCCGCCGCGTTTGTGCCGGCCATGATGGCCACGTTACTGGACTCGCCCCGTTTCGGGCAGGACGTGCTGGCCAGCCTGCGCGTCATTACTTACGGAACGTCGCCCATCTCCGAGGCCTTGCTGGAACGCCTGATGCGCGAGCTGCCTGCTTGTGGGCTATACCAGGGCTACGGCATGACCGAAACCTCGCCCGCAGTCACGTTCCTGACGCCGCAAGACCACACACCGAACAACCCCCGGCTGCGCTCGTGCGGCCGTCCTGTCGCCGGCGTCCAGATGCGTATCGCCGATCCCTCCGACGCAGAGGTCATGCCAGGCACCGTGGGGGAAATCCAGCTGCGCGGAGACACCGTGATGAAAGGATATTGGCGACAGCCGGAATTGACGCAGCATACGCTGCGCGACGGTTGGATGCGCACGGGCGATGTGGGATATGTTGATCAGGATGGCTACCTCTACATCGTTGATCGCATGAAAGACATGATCGTGAGCGGTGGGGAAAACGTGTATTCATCCGAGGTCGAAAATGCCATCGCGTCACACCCCGGTGTGGCCGAGTGTGCGGTGTTCGGGATCCCCGATGAGAAGTGGGGCGAAGCTGTTCACGCCGTCGTCGTGCCGAGAAAGGGGCACGCGCTGGACGCCGATGACCTGAACGTTCATTGCCGTGGCCTCATTGCTTCGTACAAATGCCCGAAGAGCATAGAAATACGTTTCGAGCCGCTGCCACTATCCGCCGTCAACAAGGTGCTCAAAGCAACGCTGCGCGAGGGATGGTGGGCCGGTCGGGAACGCAACGTCGCCTGATCACAGCAGATCATTAATCACGGAGGAAGGCATGAAGCGGTTCATCGCAAACCTGGTGCTTGGTACGGTCGGGACGATAGCAGGCTTGGCTGCACCATTGGCACAGGCACAGGATTTTCCAAGCAAGCCCATACATCTCGTCATCCCGGCTGCCGCTGGTGGTTCCACCGACATCATCGGGCGCATTCTGGCCAAGTCGATTACCGAGCGATACGGCGTATCGGTGATTGTGGAGAACAAGGCAGGTGCTTCCGGATCCATTGGCGTGCATGCCGTGGTTCAAGCGCCGCCTGATGGTTATACGCTGCTCGTCTCCACGCCCGATGCCGTTACCGTGTTCCCACTGGTAACCAAAAACGCGCCATACGTCACCACTGATCTTACCCCGATCACGCTGGTGGCCAGCACGCCCTATGTGTTCGCCATCAATGCTCAGTTGCCCGCGAAGACAATGGAAGAATTCATGGCGCTGTCGAAAACGCAGCCGCTCGCGATGGCGACGCCCGGCTCCGGCTCGTCGGGCCGGATTGTCCTTGAGATGTTCAAACAGCGTGCCGGCATCGACTTGCTGCATGTCCCCTACAAAGGGGCCGGTCCGGCGCTACAGTCGGTGATCGCGGGTGAAACGCATATCGCGGCGACTTCGCCGGTCACGCTCAGAAGCTTCGTCGAAAGCGGCAAGCTGCGCGCATTGGCTATCAGTACAAAGGCGCGCAGTCCAGTCATGCCGAACGTGCCGACCATGATCGATCTCGGCTTCGACGATTTCGACGTGGCGGCATGGTTCGGCGTATTTGCGCCGTTGGGTGTGCCAGCGTCAGTGGCAGAAAAACTCGACGAAATGGTGCGCGGCGCGGCCAGCTCGCCGGAATACGTCGCTCTGACTACGAAGCTCGGTCTCGGGACCGAGCCGGTGAGCCGTGACAAGTTCGGCGCAATGCTGGCCGCCGAGACCGAACGCTGGCAGCAGTTGATCGAGTCGGCAAATATACGGTCCGACTGATCTTCCTGGCTGAGGCGTGCTTGTCAGCGGGAATCGATAGCGAAAGATGATCGCAATGAGCGGCAGGGTTCGCCATGCGGTCCATGAAACCGTTCAACGAATGCATGGCGCTCAGGCGACTATGGGTTGAAGCATTCAAGAGGAGGCATCCAATTGAAGAAATACAGCCATTTCATCGGCGGTAAGTATGTTGCGCCGGTCGGCAACGAATGGATTGATAGCATCGATCCCTATATGGGAGAACCCTGGGCAAAAATTCCACGAAGGTGCGCAATCGATGCGGACCGGGCAGTCCAGGCCGCCGCAGCCGCCATGCGTAGCGGACCGTGGGTAGATATGGGGCCGGCAGGGCGAGCGCGTTTAATGCTGCGACTGGCTGACCTTGTCGAGCAGAATGCCGACAGACTCGCTGAGTTGGAGGTTCGCGACAACGGCAAGCTCCTGACAGAGATGCGTGGGCAGGTGTTATATCACCCGCAATGGTGGCGATACTTCGCGGGGCTGGCCGACAAGATCGAGGGCAGCGTCATGCCCATCGACAAACCGGATCACTTTGCATTTACTCGGCAGGAACCCGTCGGTGTCGTGGCGGCCATCACCGCCTGGAATTCACCGCTTCTTTTCATTGCCTGGAAGTGCGCCGCAGCGATCGCCGCGGGGTGCACCGTTGTGATCAAGCCTTCTGAATTTGCTTCGGTGTCATCACTTGAGTTTGCCGATCTCACACGACAGGCCGGCTTTCCTGATGGCGTTTTCAATGTGGTTGCGGGTTATGGCGCTGAGATCGGCTCGGCCCTGGTGGACCATCCCGATGTCGCCAAGGTGACCTTCACGGGTTCCGATGTCACCGGAGCAAAAATCTATGCCCAGGCGGCACGGAGCATGAAGCGCGTCGCGCTGGAGCTTGGCGGCAAGTCGCCAAATATCGTTTTCGATGATTGCGATATGACGGCAGCGGCCTCGGGTGTGGTCTCGGGTATCTTCGCCGCGACAGGCCAGACGTGTATCGCCGGGTCCCGCCTCTTGGTTCAGAACTCGATCAAGGAAGCGTTCAGCCAGCGGCTCGTCGAACTCGGCGCGTCCGCTGTAAAGGGGAACCCGATGTTGCCCGAAACGAACATCGGACCTGTGACCACACGCCCGCAGTATCAAAAGATTCTGGAATACATCGATATTGCAAAAAAAGAAGGCGCGCGTTGTCTGTTGGGCGGAGGGGCTGCGACTGCTTCGGATCTGCCAGGAGGGCAGTTCGTCGAGCCGACCATCTTTACCGATGTCACTTCCAACATGCGAATCGCTCGCGAAGAGGTCTTCGGGCCGGTGTTGTCAATTATTGGATTCGACGACGAAGCAGAAGCCGTTCAAATCGCCAACGATACGATCTATGGCCTTGCCGCAGGCATCTGGACAAAAGACATCGGCCGCGCCTTGCGAGTTTCTAACGCCGTCAAAGCCGGCACGGTCTGGGTGAACACCTACCGCGCCATCAGCTACATGATGCCATTTGGCGGGATGAAGCAATCGGGCATTGGCCGCGAGAGCGGAATGGAATCCATACGTCAATTCTTGGAAACCAAAAGCACCTGGATAGCTTATGCGCAGGGCGGTCCGCCATCCAACCCCTTCATTCTGCGCTGACTCGTTTTATTTATCGGCCGTTCCGTCGTGCTCGCCGCACAAATGATTTGTTCACTGAATATCAGGAGATTTCATGAAAGGCGTTGTATTCCTTGGAGACCGAGAGCTCGAACTGTGTACGTTTGACGATCCGACACCGGGCCCGGATGAAGTCGTGATCGAAATGAAGGCTTCCGGCATGTGTGGGAGTGATCTGAAGTTCTATCGATCGCCTGCCGGCGAGGCGATGAAAGAACTCGGCTTCAACGGCGCAGACCCAGTGATTGCCGGCCACGAACCTTGCGGCGTTGTGGTAGCTGTTGGAAAGAACGTGAAAGGACGTCAAGCAAGAGTCGGCCAACGCATGATGGTTCATCACTACAAAGGTTGCGGCTTTTGTCCGCATTGTTCCACGGGTTGGATGCAGCTATGCGTGGGCGGCGTGGAAAAAGTCTATGGCGTAACCGGACACGGCGGCCACGCCAAATACATGAAGTGCCCGGTGGGCACGCTGGTCGAGTTGCCGGATGCGTTGAGCTTCGAAACGGGCGCTGCCATCTCGTGTGGAACAGGCACTGCGTGGGCCGCCCTGAAGCGACTTGAGCTTGCTGCAGACCACACTATTGCGATTTTCGGGCAAGGGCCAGTGGGACTTTCGGCCACTCAACTCGCTGCAGCACTCGGCGCGCGGGTCATTGCACTCGATATAAGTGCGGAGCGTTTGGCACGGGCTAAGGAATTTGGCGCCGAACATGTCATTAATCCGTCTGATACCGACGCCGTTGAGGCCATTCGCCAACTGACTCAGGGTTTGGGCGCCCACTCCTGTCTTGAGGCGTCTTCGGTGAGCTCTGCGCGTAGTCAGGCAGTCCAATCGGTTCGCACTTGGGGAAAAACATGTCTCGTGGGAGAAGGTGGCGCAATGACATTGAACGTGAGCCCCGACATCCTGCGACGTCAGGTCACTGTGATCGGTTCCTGGACGTTCTCCACGCACGGGCAGTCAGACTGCGCAGCATTTATCGCTGACAGAAATGTGGAGGTTGACAAGCTCTTCACGCATCGGTGGTCACTGAACAACGCCGTCGAGGCGTATCAAATTTTCGACAAACAAGCTGAAGGCAAGGGAATCTTCATCGAGTTTTAAGAAAATTCTTCAATCGCTATGCCGGGTGAGCACGGCCGAGACAAAGCGGCTCAACCCAGCCAATTACTTAGTGATAACCAGGAGACAAACAATGAAAATTGCTGTCCGGATCATAGCAGCCAGTGTGGGAGTCTTTCTTGGCGGGATACAGAGTGCCCATGCGGTAGAAAAGCTGACGTACGCCAGCTACTACGGAGAAACGTATACGGTTACGAAGGCCGACGTCTGGATGATGGAGGAAGTCGAAAAACGTACCAATGGCGAAGTGAAGTTCGAGCGCTATCACAATGCGACTTTATTGAAGGCTCCGGACATCTATCCCGGTTTGAGTAACGGCGCTGTGGATGTCGCATCGGGGACACCCGCCGCTTACAACCGGAATCAGTATCGGCTATCAAACGTGGTTTTGCCGTACGTATCGAGTAATGCCCAGGCAGTGGGTGCTGCGCTGACCGAGCTATATCAGACCAACAAGGCCTTCAGAAAAGAATACGATGATCGCGGCGCCAAGGTGCTGTACTTTCTGCCTTGGGGGGAAAGTTCTTTCTATTCATCCAAGGCGCCGCTTGCCAAGGCCGATGACTTCAAGGGCAAGAAGGTCCGTAGTATGCAGGCGATTGCCGAAGCGGTTCAGGCCGTGGGTGGCACACCTGTCGCCATGACATGGAACGAAGCCGTTGAAGGTCTCAGTCGCGGTGTCGTCGACGTTGTCGGCTCAGTGCCATTCGACTCAGGGGTGCTGAGCGGCATGCACGAATCGGCAAAGTTCGGATCTGATGGTGGGGATATGGGCATCTTCACTTTTGCGGTCATTTCGATCAGTCAGAAGCGCTTCGATAGTCTTTCGTCAGCAAATCAGAAGATCATTGAACAAGTCGGCGCCGAGGCCCCCGCAAAATACTATGAATTGCTCAATGCTTCGTACGATGAGGTCGTCGGTCGTCTATGTGACTACAAGGGCGATTTGACGATCAATATCTTTAGTCCAGAAGAGGCGGCCAAAGTGTCCAAGAGCGCGTCCGCTGCGTTAGAGGAAAGCTGGGTCAAGTGGGCGGCCAAAGGGAACGACGTAGACACAAAGGCGTTGCTCGACGAATACGTCAATCTGGTTCGAAAGTACGAAAAAACCTACGACTGGAAATCGGGATATCAGCGCCTCAAAGATCGTGATTGCGCGGCTTGAAGCACGATCGCTGTCTCAGAAAATCGTGTTCTTCCTGCAAGAGCGAATTTGATAACACGTCGGGGTCAAGAGTGAGTACTTTCATTCGCGTGATCGACAGGGTAACCGCTTGGTTGGGAACGTTGAGCGGCTTTACCGTTTTGATCGTCATGCTGGTTGTTTGTGGCGATGTTGTGGGACGCTCCATTTTCAATACGCCTTTGGATGGTGCAACCGAGTCCGTCGAACTGCTATTGGCTTGCCTGATTTTCTTTGGATTGGCGGCGGCTCAACAGACCAAGCAACACTACATGGTTGAGCTTGTGGTCGTTCGGCTTTCTCCGAGAGTGCAGGCGATTCTGGCGGGTTTGACGTTGCTGATGTCGGCCGGAGTCACGGCGCTCCTTTGCTGGTACAGCGTGGGCCAGGCGTTGACGTCTTTTCGGATGGATGAGGTCGGCTTTGGCACTGTGGCGTTCCCGCTCTGGCCAGCACGCAGCATCGTTGCGTTCGGATTAGGGCTTTTTTCGCTGCAGTACATCATTCAAGTCTTGAGGCTATGTGGACTGGACAGGTCTACCTCCCGAACCGTGGCTGAGCCACCCGCGCAATAGGATAAAAACAGATGGAATTGTTTCAGTCCGGTTTGGTGATGATCGGCTTGCTTCTCATTCTGCTGATTTTAGGGATGCCTATCGCATTGTCGCTGGCGCTGTCCGGCATTGTCGGGCTTGCTGCCGATCGTTCATGGGGAGCAATCGAGTATATCCTCGCCACTTTTTCCTATTCAGCGACCTCGCAATATGCGTATGTGGTGGTGCCGCTGTTCCTTTTTATGGGGCATATGGCATTCGCGGCCGGGCTTTCTCGTAATGCTTTTGATGTCGGCCAACAACTGCTAGGCAGGTTACATGGTGGACTAGCCGTAGCAACCATTTTCGGATCCGCGGCATTTTCAACGATATGCGGCTCTAGTGTGGCGACGGCTGCCACCATGGCAAAGGTGGCAGTGCCCGAAATGCTCAGGCAGGGATACAAGGGGTCGCTGGCGGCTGGTTGCGTCGCAGCGGGCGGAACCCTGGGCGTGTTGATCCCGCCTAGCGGTTTGTTGGTTATTTATTCCATCGTGACCCAAGTATCTCTTGCACAGTTGTTCGTCGCCGCGATTGTGCCCGGAATCCTCACCGCCATCATTTATATGATCGGCATCTGGGTGATCGTGAAACTGCGTCCAGAGCTTGCGGGGAAGAGACTGGAACGCAGATACACGTTGGGGGAGCAGGTAAAGGCCGTCGGCCGCTGCTGGGAACTCGGACTGATATTTTTGCTCGTCATGGGCTCAATTTATGGTGGGTTTGCCACACCGACTGAAGCCGCTGCCATCGGCGCAATTTTTGCGTTAATGACCGTATTGCGCAGACCTGGCCGTCTGGCGAATGTCAGCGCCGGCTTGAAGGAGACCGGAACAGCGAGCTGCTCGATCTTTGCCCTGATTCTGGGAGCCGGCCTGTTCAGCCTTGGGTTGACTGCGACACAGTTGCCTGCGCAATTGGCAGGATTGGTCGGTGGCTACGATCTTTCGCCGACGGCGCTGGTGCTGGTGATTCTGGTGCCTTACTTGATCCTTGGAATGTTCTTGGACGGTATTTCCCTCGTGTTGATCACGGTCCCCATCTTTTTTCCGATGATCACTGAAGCAGGCTTCAATCCAGTTTTGTTTGGCTTGCTTGTGACCAAAGCCGTGGAGATTGGCTGTTTGACGCCTCCGCTAGGGTTGAATGTGCTGGTGGTCAAAAGCGCCACGCCGGCTGTTCCGCTCGGCGACATTTTCAAGGGATGTATTCCCTTCGTAATCATGGAGCTGATTGTGGTTGGCCTGATGCTTGGGTTCCCGTCTATCAGCCTGGGCCTGTTGAATTAACCGAAGGGTGTTCGATACTGAAAAACTGCAGTGGATGTTGCCGCGAAGCGGAGTCGGTGGCATCAACTAAATCTCGCCAAACGATGAGGCATTCATAAGGAACAATATGACTGAGCAACATGCCGTGGGTACAGAGGTCGATGTCGTTATCGTAGGTGCTGGCTTTGCCGGACTCTACGCGCTGCACTTGCTGCGCGAGCGCGGTTTTAAAACGCGTACTTTTGACGCGGCATCGGACGTCGGCGGAACTTGGTTCTGGAATCGCTATCCGGGCGCACGCTGCGACGTGGAGAGTCTGGACTATTCCTATTCGTTCTCAAATGCAATTCAGCAGGAATGGAAATGGAGTGAGCGGTACGCCACGCAGCCGGAGATTCTCAACTACATCAATTTCGTGGCGGATCGCCTCGATCTACGGCCGCATATTTCATTCAATACCCAAGTGAAATCTGCGACCTTCGACGATGAACGGTCGCGCTGGCTGATTGAGACCAACACGGGTGAACATGTCTCTGCCAAATTCTGCATTCTCGCTACCGGCAACTTGTCGCTGCCCCGTGTGCCTGAGTTTCCGGGGCTCGAGGCCTTTCAGGGGGAGTGGTATCACACAGGATTGTGGCCCCACGAAGGCGTCGACTTCAGCGGCAAACGCGTGGGCCTGATCGGAACGGGTTCCTCCGGTATGCAGATCACGCCGTTTTTGGGCGAGCAAGCTAAACAGTTGTTCGTCTTTCAGCGTACTGCCAACTACGCGCTGCCAGCGGGCAACAGGCCTCTGACTCCCGAGCAGCTTGCGGATCGCAAGAAGAACTACCCCGCGATGCGCGATTATGCCCGCTCAACTCCTGTCGGCGTTGCGTCGTATGTATTCCCGCAGAAATCAGCGCTGGAGGAAGACGAAGCTGCCGTACGGGAAAAGTTTGAGTTTCATTGGAACGATGGCGGAGCCAATATTTCTTTGCTTAGCGCCTACACCGACATCATGACTGACAAGGATGCAAATGATCGCCTCGGTCGACTCGTTCGTGAAAAAATCCATACGATCGTTAAAAACCCGGTCACGGCTGAATTGCTTTGCCCCAATGACCACTACATCGGCACCAAGCGTCTCCCCCTCGAAAGTGGCTATTTCGAGACGTTCAATCGAAGCAGCGTCCAACTCGTAAATGTGAGAGCCGATCCTATCGTCAAGTTAACGGCTACCGGCCTGCAGACCGAGGCAGATCACTTTGAACTAGATGCCATCGTGTTTGCGACCGGATTCGACGCGATGACTGGTGCCCTTCAGGACATCGACATTCGCGGCGTCGGCAACCTCCGTTTGGCCGAGAAATGGAAAGACGGCCCAAAGACTTTTCTTGGACTCATGACGTCGGGCTTTCCCAATATGTTCATCATCACGGGGCCGGGCAGCCCGTCGGTGAAGACCAACATGGTGATTCACATTGAGCAGCACGTCGAGTGGGTCGATCAGTGCATCAGCTACATGACCAACAAGGGACATAAACGCATCGACGCTGATCCCGAGCAAGAAGAAAAGTGGGTGGAACATGTAAACCAGGTGGCCGACTCGACACTCTTTCCTCTGGCGAACTCGTGGTATACCGGCGCCAATATTCCCGGAAAACCCAGGGTATTCATGCCTTATGTCGGGGGCTTTCATCTATACAGAGATAAGTGCAACCAGATTGCCGAGCAGGGCTATGAAGGTTTTTCGCTGGTTTGAATAGCCGCGTGGCGTATAGGAATCACTATGAAAGCGATGCTACATCCTCAGGTAAGGGGCGTGCTGGAACTTCTGGTCGAACGCGGCATACCGGCCCTGGACACGATCCCTCCCGCGCTGGCTCGAGAAACTTACCTAGAACGCGCGCCTAACGTACAACCCGCTGCGGCGCAGGTCGGATCAGTGCAAGATATATGCGCAACTGGTTCTCACGGTGACATTCGACTTCGTGTCTATCGGCCGGCCGGAACGGATCAACGCACGCCACTACCCGCCTTGGTATGGTTTCACGGTGGCGGCTGGGTGATTGGCAGCCTTGAAACACACGACACGCTCTGTCGCGATCTCTGCAATGCCTCTGGTTGTAGTGTCGTGTCGGTCGATTATCGTCTCGGCCCGGAGTACAAGTTTCCCGCTGCGGTTGATGATGCGATAGGCAGCGTCAACTGGATTGCTCAGCACGCCTCGACGTTAGGCATCGATCCTGCGCGTCTTGCCGTCGGTGGAGATAGTGCCGGCGGCAACTTGGCCGCGGTAGTTTCGATCGCTGTCAGGGATTCTTTGACTGTCCGATTAAAGCATCAGCTACTGGTGTATCCGGTGATCGACCTGCGTCGAAACTATCCTTCGCATGAGTCAAATGGGGAGGGCTATTCGCTTACTACGAGCCTGCTGGATTACTTCTACCAGCATTATCTGGATGCTCCGGAGACGATCAACGATTGGCGTGCATCCCCGATTCTTTGCGGGAAACTTGAGGGCTTGCCGCCCGCTCTCATCATTACCGCAGGGTTCGACCCGCTACGCGATGAGGGCGCCGCCTATGCGGCAGCATTGACTGCAGCAGGCAATCAGGCATCGTATGTCTGTTTCGAACGTCAGATACATGGCTTTATCACGATGGGAAAAGTATTCGACGATGCGTATCCGGCAATCTCACTTTGCGCTGCAGAGTTGAGGCGCCAGCTGTGTAGTCGTTAGCACGGGGCTGAGCCGTCGGCCATTTAGCCGTTAGGTACGCTGCCAGGATCGAGATAGATGATCTCGGTATTCCGGCACGCTCGTTCAATCATGAGTTTGCATGTATGGCGCTGGGTGGATTTACTCAAAAAAACTGTGACTGTCCGTGACTGCATGGTGTTCCGAATTCTGGTAGTCGCTCAAAATAAGGCGTTCATCATTTATCGGCACGAGGTCGAATCATCATCGGGAAAAAGCGCCAAAGATAAAGCACAAAAGCCAACACCCACGCGGTAGTCGCGGCGTGCAGTGCAGCAGGCGAATATGCCGTCGGCGCAAGCGCAATAAGACGCAGGGCGGCCGCCGCGATCACCAGTGCATAGCTCGCTACCATCGTGTTGTCCGTCCGCAAGGGACGTCCCAAATGGCCAAGCGCGGTGCGCGTCACCATGCCGATGATGAGAACCGAAAACCCTGCAACGCCGATGATGTGCGCCGGCCAAGCCTCGCGTCCGACCCAATCCACGGACTGCGCTGCCGCGACCAGCAATCCCGCGCCTAGCGCGGCGTAGCCCGCGTACAAAATCCAAAGCAGCGGCACGCGCCGCACTGCCCACGGTTTCCAGCTCAGCACCTGAATCAGCGCGAGTGCGCCGGCCACGGCCAGCGCAATGGCCAACGCGACGCGAAACTGCAGCAGGCTGCAAACGATAGCGATCAGACCTGCTCCAATCTGCCATTGACCGCTACGTGTATGCATGGGAATGGACAGGCCGGCAGTCGCGCGCATGGCAAAGAAAGGAATAATGCGCCTGGCAATCAACAATGCGATCACCGCCATACAGAGCAAACCGGTATTAAAGCGCTGC
>Ga0182745_1002342_pt1 | contig 17055 bp, 12 predicted proteins | sample eDN3rd30CKraftBY_FD_128523 | JGI IMG/M metagenome (GOLD analysis project Ga0182745, IMG submission 128523) | Enriched backyard soil microbial communities from Emeryville, California, USA - eDNA 3rd pass 30_C Kraft BY (version 2) (version 2) | ecosystem: Environmental > Terrestrial > Soil >...
AGGCTGACGAAGTTCAGAACACAAAAGAGCCGATCGCAGCACAAATTGACCTTTCGGGACAGACTCTAAGACCTGCTGCTTCGTCTCAGGTTGGGTATTCCACTCCCTTGAGCAACACACCCAATTGATTGAAGCACTTGATTGACAGGTGAGACGGACCGACATTGATGCCGGTCTGGACACGTACGGTGACTTCGTACTTTTCTTCCAGAGTGATCAGTTCCCGGCGTTTTTTGTTGATCATGTAATCCGCAACCCGCTGATGCACTTCCAGACGAAGTTCTCCCACATCGGGCAATGAAGCGGCCAGCATCAGGGCTCGCATCACTTCGATTGCCATGCTTTCCGCAGTTTTCACCTGTGCCAGGCCATTGCAGCAAGGGCAGTCTTCATAGGTGCTACGACGCAGCGAGGGTCGAATTCTCTGGCGTGTCATTTCGATCAGACCAAAGGGACTGATGCGAAGCACTTTTGTCCGGGCGCGATCACGTTCCACGCAGGCTCTGAGCTTGCGTTCGACGCCGCGGCGATGCTTTTCATCCCGCATGTCGATGAAGTCATTCACGATGACTCCACCCAGATCCCGCAAGCGGATCTGCCGGGCAATCTCTTCCGCCGCTTCCAGGTTCACATGATAGGCTGATCGTTCGGCATCATCGGCCGAGCGGGAACTCCCGCTGTTGACATCAATGGCCACCAGCGCTTCAGTCTGATCGATGACCAGCGATCCCCCGGATTTCAGCGGCACACGGCGACTCTGAATACGATCAATCTCAGCTTCAATTTTATATTTATTGAAGAGCGGCTCTTTTCCGTCGTAGTACTGCACGCGTTCCACATGTTTGGGCAGGACCACTTTCATGAACTCACGGGCGCGTTCATAAGCAGCCGGTTCGTCAATGTAAATCGATTCAATATCGGTGTGATAGATGTCCCGGATGGTCCGGGTGATCATGTCACTTTCCTCATAGATATCAATCGGGGAAGGGAATTTTTCCAACCGGCGCACAATGGTTTTCCACAGGCGAAGCAGGTAATTCATATCCCGCTGCAGATCTTTTTCCGTGCGATCAACTCCTGCGGTCCGGATGATGAATCCCAGTCCTGCCGGCGGATCGAGAGCTTTGAGGGTCTTCCGCAAGTTGCGTCGAACATCTTCATCTTCGATTTTGCGACTGACTCCCAGACGGTTCAGACCGGGCATCAACACCAGGTAACGGCCCGGGATGCTGATATAAGTGGAGAGTGTCGGTCCTTTATTTCCGAGCCCTTCCTTGATGACCTGGATGAGAACTTCACTGCCCCGCTGGAAGATTTCCTGAATGGGAGGTTTGTTACGGGAACTGCGTTCATTCAGCTTGGAATTGCGGCCTTTTTCGACTTCAGCCCGTTCGCGTTCGTTCAGCAGATGCTTGTAGTACTGGTACTCCACGTCGCTGACATGGAGGAAGCCATTACGGCCCACACCAAAGTCCACAAACACCGCCTGAATGCTCGGCTCGATATTGACGACCCGGCCTTTATAGACGTTTCCGACATACCCTTCCGCGCTGGAGCGCTCGACATACAACTCTTCAAGTGTTCCGTCTTCAACAATCGCAATGCGACTTTCTTCTGGTTGAAGAACGTTGATCAGCATTTCTTTTTTCATGGATCCCTCTTCGTCGATGGGGACGAACAGGGTGTATCTTGCACGAGGTGGATGCTCCCGCGGATGCAAATGTTTCTGGAACGGATCGAAGCTCGACCCTGCCCGGATTCTCTGCTGCAGACCACCGTAATGGGAACGGATATTTTCGATCTGAAGTGAGAACGGGAATCACTGGTTGCCGACTGGTCGTGACAGCCTCTTCCATGGAAGAGACTCCGTCAGATTCCGCGACAATTCGCAAACAGGAGACAATCTGCCATCCCGGGAAAGTATTCGTTGAGCTGGGGGGAGCAGACCGATGCAAAATGTGTGGAACATTCCATCGGGGAAACGCCCTTGTCGCGTCCGGCCAACTCTGGCGAAGGTCGAGCTTCTGCGTGTCGGTGCTCTCCGTCATAATCGGCAATGAGCAATCCGTGATCAGAAGGGTGCCGTGATACACTCTGTGTCAAACCCTGAGATATTGTGAATTCATCAGTCATGAGACCCGTAACAAGGGATCGAACATTTCTGACGCAACCTGTCCGTCTGGAGTGTCTCGTCATTGAAAATGGGCAACGCCCCCGTGTTATCAACGATGGGAAAACACTGCAATTGCGGCGGACTGCCGCGATGAAACGACCTGGATTCCTGTTGCGGGAGTGAAAAAATCATTGTTTCGTTCTGGATGACGGCATGGTTCAGCAGGTCCATGTTCGCACCCAGGATCGCCATAAGGTACTACAATGGCGAACTGTACGCCAAGCCTCAGGTCAATGGAATCATTGGAATTCACAGGATCTTTGTCCCTGCAGGCGAAGTCCGCAGAACCCCTTAAACCCGTCGAGCGTTTTTTGGAACTTTCCGAAAGATAAAAACTCCTGATTTCAAAAATGGAGAATAAATCAAGATGACCCAGCCTCCCGGTGCTGCGAACAAAACTTTTCAGGCAAGGAAAATTTCCAGTCCGCAGCCGATTTCTACGATCAATTCCCTGAGCCCAAGCTCCCCGGTTGTTGACGTAAGTGCTTACAGGATAATGCTGTTTGGAGCCATTTTTCTCACGCATCCGTTCCAGGTTTGAGGCCGCAGACCATGCATCGCAAGGTCTGAAAGACCAATGCCCCATGCGGCAAGTGAATGCTTGAACTAGAACTTTGTCAATTTAAAAAATTCGGGTAGGTCTTCACACAAAGTCCGACAACGGAGGACGTTTCGCGATCACGTACCCTGAATCCAAGCCCTGACAGGAGCACTACAGCGACCGGGAGTCGACGTGCATCATGCATCGCGTTCTCATCCTCCTTCTTGAAATCAGGGATTCCGTTTGGCACGCAATTCGTGGCATTGCTTTTGCGAAATCGTGAATAAGTATTCGCGCCTCTTTTCTTTCTGAATTGTTCGGAGAGGGTTGCCTGCTCAAATCGTAATCAGGAGAGAGTCATGCCACGCGGTGATAAATCGTCGTATAGCGACAAACAGAAACGTCAAGCGGAGCACATTGAAGAATCCTATGAAGACCGGGGAGTGCCCAAGAAGGAAGCTGAGAGCAGAGCATGGGCCACGGTGAATAAGTCTTCAGGGGGCGGGAAAAAAAGTGGCTCTGGCCGGGGGAAAAAGGAATCACATGCCCCAGCGAAGAAAGGGGGGCGATTAGGGGGGCAAGCCTCCGCTTCCCGATCAGCAGCAGAGCGCTCGGCCTCAGCAAAGAAAGCCGCCCGCACTCGAGCTCGAAACAAAAAAGCCGCTTCTTCGTAAAGCATTTTGGGAGATCGGCAAGAGAAAGAAGCCAGTCGAAAGAGGCCAGCGGTTCTCTCTTCTGCCAACTTCTCTGGTCGATCCGCGTCCTCATCGAGTCTTGGGAGTACAGGGTATCTACTTTGGGATGACTCCGCTCGAGAATGATGTGCACGATGAACAGGTTTTGCACATCGTCTCTTGGAGACTTGCAGATTTTCTCTCTCTGCCGGGAGATTCCAATGCCGCAGCAGGACATGAGTCATTCTGCCGTTCCTTTCATTCCGGCAACACGCAGCCTGAAGGTACTGGCTGCTGCCGCTGAAGAATGCCAGGGATGCGAGCTTTATCGGCACGCGACGCAAGTGGTCTTCGGGGCCGGAAAACGAACATCCCGATTTGTTCTGGTAGGGGAACAACCGGGTGATCAGGAAGATCTGCAGGGGCAACCATTTGTCGGGCCAGCCGGGCAGTTGCTGGACTCGTTTCTGAATGAAGCGGGAATTGCGAAATCTGATGTCTATCTCACCAACGCGGTCAAGCACTTCAAATTCGAATCCCGGGGGAAGCGGCGTCTGCATCAGAAGCCGAGCGCGCCTGAAGTACGCGCTTGTCGACCCTGGTTGGAAAGGGAGTTGCAAATGATCCATCCCGAAGTGCTCATTTGCCTGGGAGCAACGGCTGCGCAGTCCCTCCTGGGGGCGCGTCTCCGCGTCACAGCACAACGCGGCCAACATCTGACTTCCGAATGGTGTGCGAACACGATGGTGACATTCCATCCATCAGCCATTCTGCGCGCTCCTGATTCTGCAACTCGTCAGCGAATGAGTGCTGCTCTCCTTTCAGATTTGAAAACCGCGGTACAGTGGTTGCAGCCCACAAAGTAGCTCGCAATAAGCACACTTGTTACGCCAGATTCATTCCAACGAGGTTTTCATGGCTCGCCGACAAAAAGAACCGATGTCACCGCTTCCCGCCCAACAACAGAAGCAACCGGGTCTGGATTCTGTCATGAATCCACAACCTCGTTTTATGGCTCCCTTGTATCGAGGGGCGGAAAAGCTCAAAGGAAAAGTCGCACTGATTACTGGGGGTGATTCTGGAATCGGGCGTTCGGTTGCTGTTCTGTTTGCACGAGAGGGAGCCAATGTCGCGATTGTCTATCTTGCCCTCGAACAGTCTGATGCGGAAGAAACACAAAGGGCGGTTGAAGGGGAAGGGCAACAGGCGTTGCTGCTTGCGGGGGACGTGACCGATCCAAAATTTTGCCATGAGGCCGTTGAACAGACTGTGCAGAAGTTCGGGAAGCTCGACATTCTTGTGAACAATGCAGCCTATCAACAGACCCATGGCTCACTTCCGGAGATTGAAGATGAGGAATGGGATCTTACCTTCCGTACTAATATCTATGGCTATTTTTATATGGCCAAAGCAGCGCTGAAGTACCTGAAAGAGGGCGGAGCCATTATTAATACCGGTTCGATTACCGGGCTGGAAGGCAATAAGACTCTCATTGACTACGCGTCAACCAAGGGGGCCATTCATGCCTTTACGAAGTCTCTGGCTCAGAATCTGGCAGAGAAAAAAATTCGAGTCAACTGCATCGCTCCGGGGCCTATCTGGACTCCTCTGCAGCCAGTCTCCAAGCCCGCTGAGGATGTCGCTGAACATGGGGCTGACACTCCCATGCAACGGCCGGGGCAGCCCGAAGAAGTGGCGCCTGCATTTGTGTTTTTCGCATCAGAAGCGGATTCCAGCTACATCAGCGGGGAAATCATGACGGTGCTGGGAGGCGAAACCCGCGCCGGTTGAAAGAACGCGCTCTGGCGACGAGGTCAGACAGTCAGGCAAGTCCAGGTATTATGGATGGAATTTTCATTCATGGCGTGGTCGGGGGCCACTCAGTCTGCAAAGAAAGGTCAGTTCGATGAACGTGACAACTCTTGAAAGTACGCCGTTATGGCTAGATCAACCTCGCCCTAATTTCGAAGCGCTGCGGGGAGCGGCGAAATTCGATGTCGCCGTGATTGGAGGCGGCATCACCGGTTTAACGGTTGCCTATCTTCTCAAACAGGCTGGAAAGCGCGTTGCTGTCTTTGAAAAAGGGACGATCTGCGGAGGAGAGACCGGGCATACAACTGCCCATCTCGTCTACATCACCGATTTACGGTTAGGAAAACTCGCGAGTACCTTTGGCAAGGAGAGCGCCCGAATTGTGTGGACCGGAGGAAAAACAGCCATTGACCTGATCGAAGAAATCGTTCACCGAGAATCCATTGACTGCGGATTTCAGCGGGTGCCGGGATTTGTGCATGCTGCCCTGTCTCAGCAACGTGACGAAACGGAGGAATTGCAGGAAGAAGCCCGGTTGGCTCGTGAGCTAGGATTTGAAGCGACCTATGAGGAACACATTCCGCTTGCGCAAAAGCCTGGAGTGCGGTACGAAAATCAAGCCCTGTTTGATCCGGTGGCTTATCTTTCTGGACTTGCGCAGCGGATTCCGGGCGATGGATGCGACATTTATGAGCATAGCGAAATGACCGAGGCGAAGAATGATCATCCGTCCATCCGGGTGAATGGGCATGTGGTCCAGATTGATCAACTGGTGATTGCCACGCATGTCCCGCTGACCGGATTAAGTGACCAGATTTCTGCCACAGCACTACAGACCAAGCTCTACGGGTACTCCACTTATGTTGTAGGGGGCCGGATTCCTGCAGGATGCCTTCCTTTTGGAAGTTATAACGATACCGATGATCCGTATTATTACCTGCGAATTTCTCATCAGTCCGGTCACGATTATGCAATTTTTGGCGGGGAGGATCATAAAACGGGACAGGCCGGCGACAGCGCGACTCGCTATGCACGACTGGAACAGAAGTTGATCAACCTGATTCCGGGAACTGACATCGATCACCGCTGGTCGGGACAGGTCATTGAAACCAATGATGGCCTGCCTTACATCGGTCCCGCGAATAAAAAGCAATTCGTCGCTTCGGGATACAGCGGAAACGGAATGACGTTCGGCACGCTGGCAGCGATGATGGCCCACGATTGGGTGCTGGAAAAGAAGAACCCCTGGAGCGACCTGTTCAGCCTCAATCGTAAAAAAGTGCTGGGAGGAACCTGGGATTATCTCATGGAGAATAAAGATTATCCTTTTGAACTGATTAAAGGATATTTAAAATCTTCGCCGAGCGAAGGGCTCGACTCCATCAAGATGGGAGAAGGAAAAGTCTTGATATTGAATGGGAACAGGCGGGCAGTTTCTCGGGATTCTGAGGACGTGATCCATAATTGTTCCGCGATCTGCACGCATATGGGCTGTGTCGTACGATGGAATGCAGGCGAGCAGACTTGGGATTGTCCCTGCCACGGCTCCCGCTTTTCTGTGGAAGGCCATGTGGTCGCTGGTCCAGCGGAAACACCACTTTCTACGGAAAATAATTAGACCAGTTTGGTCGATCATGTGCCCGCGTCGAAAGGGTTTCACTTGATGAAAGACTGAATGCCGCGAGGCAAGTCCGCGACAAGATTTACAAAAACGCTCTAGCAGATGGATCGTACAAGTTGATGACCTGTGAAGGGACAAGGTCCAAGCAAAGAGGTGAGAGGAATCGCCCCTTGCTGAATGAGCAGCACTGGAATCAGGGAGGCAGGCATGGGACGTCCGATCTGGAAAGGCCAAATCTCATTTGGCTTGGTGAATATCCCGGTCTCTGTCTATTCCGCGGAGCGCCGTGCGGATCTCAGCTTTAAGTTGATCGATAGCCGGAATTCGGCGCGAGTGCGATACGAGCGGGTCAATGAAGAGACCGGCAAGGAAGTTCCCTGGGACTCGATTGTCAAAGGCTTCGAGTATGACCAGGGAAGCTATGTTCTGCTGACGGAGAAGGACTTGGAGTCGGCAGCGGTGGAGATGACGAAAATAATCGAGATTGAAGAGTTTGTGGATCTGGCTGAGATTGAAAGCGTCTATTTCGATCGCCCTTATTATATCGTCCCGGGAAAGGGGTCTGAAAAAGGGTATCTGCTTCTTCGGGAAGCCATGGTGAAGTCCGGTAAGGTCGGCGTTGCGAAAGTGGTGATCCGAACCCGGCAATATCTCTCCGCTGTTATGCCTGATGGAAATGCCCTGGTGCTCAACCTCATGCGCTTCCCGCAGGAGGTTGTGCCTGCCAGTGAGTTCGAATTTCCCGAACACAATCTCAAAAAGTTCCAAGTGACTGCGAAGGAAGTTCAGCTGGCGGAGCAGCTGATTGACGGCATGACAGCAAGTTGGGATCCGGAAAAGTATCACGATGAATACCGGGATGCGTTGATGACGCTGATCGACAAACGAATCAAGACAGGAAAAACACAGATTGTCGATGAAAATGAAGAGATTGAAGAAGCTGAAAAAGCTCCCAGGACCATCAATTTCATGGACGTGCTGAAAAAGAGCGTCGAGAAGACCAGACCGAAAACGAAAGTTCCTGCGAAACGCCGATCGAGCAGGAAGAAAGAGGTCGGTTGAGACAAGTGCTTTGTTAACTTTAGACGGCACAAGGGCGAGCGCGCCTGTCTATTCCAGGATCGTCCATCATGAACCTGACGACATACAAGCAGAAACGAAATTTCCGCAAGACCACTGAGCCTGTTGGAGGACGGGGAAGCGCCTCGCCCGGGCAGTCGGTATTTGTTGTTCAGAAGCACGCCGCCAGTCATCTGCATTATGACTTCCGCCTGGAGATTGATGGCACGTTGAAAAGCTGGGCTGTCCCGAAAGGTCCCTCGCTCGATCCGCAACGGAAGCAACTCGCCGTCCATGTCGAAGATCATCCACTTGCCTACAGAGACTTTGAAGGAATCATTCCACCCGGTGAATATGGCGGCGGCACGGTGATGGTCTGGGACCAAGGGACATGGGAGGCACGCGGAAATGCTGCTCGTGATTACCGAGCGGGAAAATTGAAATTCACGCTGCACGGCGACAAGTTGAAAGGGGGCTGGGCGCTGATCGCCATGCATGGAAAGGCGGGGCAGGATGGTAAGAACTGGTTGCTGATTAAAGAGAAAGATGATGAAGCGAGGCCGGAGAACGACTACAACATTCTCGAGGCCGAACCCGACAGTGTCCTGACTCATCGCGGACTGGACGAGATTGCCGATGATTCCGGTCGGGTTTGGGGCTCCAATCGGTCCAATGGGGCCGCGAAGGCATCCAAAAGCGAAACGGCTGCGAAGTCTTCTCCGACTAAAAGTGTCCAGGACAAGCGGCATTCAAGAAGAAAGACTGCTCGCAAAGCGACGCCTCACTTCTCAGCACAAGCTCTCCCTGGCAGCAGGCCCGCCGCGCTGCCGAAGAAACTTCTTCCTCAGCTGGCGACACTTGTGTCATCAGCTCCTCGTGGTGATGAATGGTTGCATGAAATGAAGTTCGACGGCTATCGCCTGTTGGCATTTCTGGAGAATGGCAAGGCTCGACTTATCACCCGCAATGACAAGGATTGGACAGAAAAATTCCCCACAGTACGTGAGGCTGTGGAAAGCCTGGAAATGAAAAATGGTCTTCTCGATGGAGAAGTCGTGCTGTTACGGGATGATGGCATTCCTGATTTCCAGCGACTGCAGAATTCGTTGAAAACCACGGGAGACAGGGATTTCACTTACTATGTTTTCGATCTCCCCTTCTGCGACGGCTATGACCTGCGCAGGTCGCCCTTGATCGAGCGCAAGGGACTGCTTCAGCAAATCCTCATGGACGACTCTTCAGAGAATGACGGGATCATTCGGTACAGCGAGCATGTTCAAGGGCAGGGAACCGAGTTCGCCCATCAATCCTGTCTGCATGAAATGGAAGGAATCATCTCCAAGCAAGCGGACAGCATTTATGAATCCGGTCGGTCGAAAAGCTGGGTGAAAGCGAAATGTCACAAGCGTCAGGAATTGATCATCGGCGGATACACTCGTCCATCGGGGAGTCGGTCTGGATTCGGTTCTCTGCTGCTGGGCTATTATGAAGACGAAAAGCTGCGGTACTGCGGACGGGTCGGCACCGGGTTTACCGCAACTTCGCTGAAAGATGTCCTGCGGCAATTGAAGGTGAATCGAACCGAAACCTGTCCTTTTTCCAAGCAACCACCAGGCATGAAGAGGGGACTCGCTTCATGGGTTGAACCGAGGTTAGTGGCAGAGGTCGAATTCACGGAATGGACGGATGACAACTTATTGCGGCATCCTTCCTTTAAAGGAATCCGTGAAGACAAAGCCCCCGCGGCCATTGTGAAGGAACGCGCGATGAGCCCGAAAACGATTGAGAAAACGGTCCGATCGACACAACCCCGGACATCGGGAAAAAAATCGACAGCGTCCAAAGCGAATGATTTCAAGTTGGAACTGGCGGGAGTGACGATCTCGAATCCCGATCGAGTGATCTACCCATCGGCCAATATCAGCAAATGGGACCTGACCAATTTTTACCATGACATTGCCGATTGGATCCTGCCGCACATTGTCAATCGACCTTTAACCCTTGTGCGTTGCCCGTCAGGACAGCAAGGGCAATGCTTCTATCAGAAGCACTTCAACGACGATCTGCCTGAGGGGCTCTCGACCATCCGCATCAAGGAGAAAACCAAGACCGACGACTATGTTCTGGTGAAGGATGTCACCGGTCTGATTTCGTTGGTTCAAAATGGAGTGCTGGAGATCCATCCCTGGGGATCAAGAGCAGACAAAATCGAGCATCCCGATCGGATTGTGTTCGATCTTGATCCTGGGGAAGGGACAACCTGGAACCAGGTGATTGAAGGAGTCAAAGAGATCCACTCCAGACTCGAAGACTTAGGGCTGGCATCCTTCCTCAGGACTTCGGGCGGAAAAGGATTGCATGTCGTGGTTCCGTTGTCGCGCCGTTCCAGTTGGGACGAAGTCAAGGATTTTGCCCATCATCTGGCAACCACGATGACGCAGGACGCTCCCGAGATCTATATCGATGATATGAGTAAAGCTCGCCGGAAAGGGCGAATCTTTGTCGACTATTTGCGGAACGGTCGCGGAGCAACAGCCATTGCTTCCTACTCGACCCGAGCGCGGGAAGGGGCACCCATTGCAACTCCGCTCCGCTGGGAAGAACTGACCAGTCACCTGCAGCCGAACGAATACACCGTCTTGAATCTTCGAAATAGACTGAAATCTCTGAAGTCAGACCCTTGGGAGGGATTCTTTGAGGTGCGACAAAGCCTGAGTCAGAAAAGATTGAAGCAGGTTCAAAAATGGTGAAATGCCTTACAGAGCGAACAACCGGATCTGGAGAAGGAGGCCCGGAACTCTCTCCGCATGAATGACGGCACAAATCTATTGGCATCCTCTGATTGTGATGAGAAACCTGAGAACGAATCTGCTTTGGTACACGATCTTCCCAAGTGATTCCGCTGTGGAGTTGCACTGAAGAAATATGAATGCATTGAACTGGGGGAATGCACGGGCAAGGAGCCTGAATCATGGAAACGAACCTGTCTGGAAAAGTGATTTTCATTACGGGGGGAAGTTCAGGAATTGGGCAAGCGGCCGCCATGACATTCGCCCGAGCAGGAGCGAATGTCGCGATCTGCGGCCGTAACGAAAAGGATCTTGACCAAGCTCTGAAAGAACTCGATTCCAGCGACGAAGTCCTGAAGTTGCCAGTCGATATCAGTGATGAAAAACAGGTGCGCACGGGAATGGAGCAAATCATTCGCCGCTGGGGGCGGCTTGACTTTGTCTTCGCCAATGCTGGCATCAATGGGGTCTGGGCACCAATCGATGAACTGACCGCTGAGGAATGGGATCAGACCATCAACGTCGATCTGCGCGGGACTTTTCTGACAATCAAATACGGTGTCCCTCATCTGAAACGGCAAGGGGGAGGGATTGTCATTACTTCATCCGTTAACGGAACCCGGATGTTCAGCAACACCGGATCCACGGCCTATGCCAGCACCAAGGCTGCGCAGGTGGCATTAGGGAAGATGCTGGCCGGGGAACTGGCGAAGTATCAGGTTCGGGTCAATATCATCTGTCCCGGCTGGATCGAAACCGACATCGAAGAGTCGACGCGGAAACGAAACGTCGCACAGTTTGAACGTCGTGTGGAATTTCCCGAGGGAGTCGTGCCGTTAACGCATGGGAAACCGGGAACACCGCAGGAAGTGGCTGATCTGGTCCTGTTTCTCTGCTCCGCAAGCGCCCGCCATATCACGGGGACAGAAATCTGGATCGATGGCGCACAATCGCTGTTGCAAGGTTAGAGCAAGTTGCCCCAATGGAATCGGGATCACGGAGAGTGGAAGGCATTACCAATCGATTTCCTCAGCCAGGCACGTATCCGCTTTGAGTATCCGTTCCATCTGACTAATTGCATAGTCGTGATCTGCTTGCTGATTGGCGGCCGAGCAGTCCCGAGGAACCCGGACCCGGTAATCGCGCAGATAGGCATCATTGGCGGTAAATAGCACACAGATATTCGTCGCAATTCCGGTCAGAATCACCGTCTGGCAACCAAGATGTCGCAGAAGCACATCCAGCGTCGTCGAATAGAAGCCGGAATGTTTGGGTTTCAGGACAAAATAATCATCGTGATCCGGCCGCAGCATCTCAACGATCTCCCGGCCTTGACTCTCGGGACGTGCACAATGAGCGACCTGGGCTTTTAAATCGGATTGCCAGCGGCCGAAGTTGTCATTGACATAAATCACCGGCACGTCCGCTTGCTGAGCGCGCATTTTGAGCTGCTGAATTCTTTTTGCCATGGGCAAAGCAAATCGCAAGAGTTGATCCGCCTGCGGAAAGTCCAGGTCATTGATGACATCGATCAGCAACAGCGCCGTCCCATTCGGGTTCTTGTGTTGCGCACGCTTCATGACAAGCTTTCTCAAGTCAGTGACCAAGAGCACATTCGCTTCGCATGGATCTATCCACACACTTCAAGTGGGCGGCGAAACTGGCCGGACTTTTCGCTTCAGCCCATCCGAAGTGAATGCGATCAAGAGATGCTTTTTCTGATGCTTCCTTCTCCGATCCTCTTGCATCTGGTCATTCTGTCAAGGTCTCTCAACGAGGTCACATGGCACAAAAAGTGCCTGTCCTCTTTTTGGATCGGTGATTGTTTTTCGACGATCACAAGGGAAAAGGGATACGCAGTTTGTTCAGTGACCGGTCCGAACGGAGAAGCGGAAATCATGCCGGAAGGACCTTCGATGGTCATCTTGAAAAAGTTGTCTGAGTCCTTCAAAGGGAAGCTGGTCATCGCTGTCGCTGGCAATTCGAAAGTAGAGATCGAAGCAGTCGACGAAGTTCTACTGTCACAAACTGAACACTCCAGGCACTGTTTCTCAGGGGCGATGTCCGCATCCGGCAAGAGAACTTGTTTACGGATCGGCGATAAACCGGTATCCGGTTCCACGAACAGACAGCAGATGTCTGGGGTTACCGGGATCGTCCTCAATATATTTTCGCAGCCGCATCACAAAGTTATCGATGGTGCGGGATGTCACTTCTGCCCCCTGGTCCCAGACATCGCTGAGAATTCGGCTGCGGGAGAGAACTGCTCCTTCATGATCCACAAAATAGCGGAGCAGTTGCAGCTCCATGGTCGTCAGTGAATTCTTTTCGTCGCCGCGCTTGATTTCAAAAGTACGGAAGTTGACATGGACATCGCCAAATGCAAAGTCGTCGCGCTGGCTGGATTCATAGACCTGCTCCAGCTGATGGTTTCGCTTTAACAGATTGCGAACCCGGCTGAGTAGCTCCGGCAGGGCGAATGGCTTGGTCATGTATTGATCGGTGCCGCAGTCGAAAGCATGTGACTTGTCTTCGCTGAGTGTGCGTGCACTGAGGACGAGGATGGGAACCCGGACATCCCGATCACGAATCGCCCGGCAGATTTCATAGCCGCTCATTCCCGGCAACATCAGGTCCAGGACCACCAGGTCGATTCCCTGGGGATGTTCATCCAGATATGCCAACGACGAAGGTCCATCTCCCATCACGATGGGCTGATAACCTTCTGCTTCGAAGTTAAAGCGAATCCCGTTGGCAATCGCTTCTTCGTCTTCTACAACCAGGATGCGGGGTCTGTTTGTCATGGGATCAAGGCGGAACAGGAAGGTTGTACGCCATCTCGGGAAAGGGTCTTTTCTTCATCTTAGAGTCTGTTCCGAAAGGTGCTTTGTCAGTCGAGATCGAGCGATTTGCGTTCTGACAAGGAAGCCGAAGCAGGCGAATCCCAGAGATTCGTCGATGCAGGCTGACGAAGTTCAGAACGCAAAAGAGCCGATCGCAGCACAAATTGACCTTTCGGGACAGACTCTTAGAGCGTATTTGTCAATCTTGTCATGCACTTGCCTCGCGGCATTCCGCAAACAGTCTCTCCAGGCACAGGCTGGGCATCCCTTTCACATGCCCTGCGAAAGGGGCGTGCTGTCGCAGGGTTTTCATTGTTGCCAGAGAAATTCTATCATCTTTTCTATCAGCAAGGATGCAAGTGGCCGGTAAAAATGCCTCGGGCCTGAAGCCTCTTACGGTGAAAGTTGACGACTGATGATGCGATTTCTGGCGTTCACAACTTTGATCTGTTGCCTGATCACTCCACAAGTGCGGGCGGAAGACGCTGCGACAGGCCCCTTTGCACCAGATGTGGCCCGCGAAAAATTTGTTCTCAACCCGGATTGTCAGATCGAACTGGTGGCGGCCGAACCCCATGTCATCGATCCAGTGGCCGTGGCGTTTGGGCCAGACGGTAAACTCTGGGTTGTGGAATATTCTGATTATCCGAATGGGCCCGAACAGGGACAACCGGGAATGTCCCGGATTCGGGTGCTGGAGGACAGAGATGGCGACGGACGTTATGAATCCTCCCGGATTTTTGCCGAAAAGCTACTTTTTGCGAACGGCCTGCTGCTTTGGAAGAACGGCGTGATTGTGACGACGGATGGCAAAATCCTGTTCCTGTGTGATCACGATGGGGATGGTCGCGCTGATGAGTCACAGATCTGGTTTCAGGGATTCAAAGTTGAAAACCCTCAGCTCCGCTGTAATCACCCTACCCTGGGCATCGACAACAAAATCTATGTGGCCAACGGATTAAGAGGAGGGGAAATCGTTCCCGGGCCTGGAAATCCCTGGAAACTCGATCCGGACAGTGCTCCTGTATCTTTATCCGGAATGGATTTTCGCTTCGATCCGCTGACCGGTCACTACGAAGCGATCTCCGGCATGGGACAGTTCGGGCTGACGTTTGACGATTGGGGAAACCGTTTTGTGTGTGAGAACCGGCATCCCAATAAACAAATTGTTCTGGAAGATGGCGACATCAAACGAGTTCCCTGGCTACAGCCTCGCCAGGTTTCCGTGGATGTCTCTCCTGCTGAGAATCTTTCCCGCCTGTCTCCGATTTCCCGGACATGGACGACATCCAATCTACATGCCAACCAGTTCACCGCCGCCTGTGGGGTACAGATTTATCGGGGCCATGCCCTGCCTGCTGCGTACTATGGAAACAGTTTTACCTGCGAACCGACCGCGAATCTGATTCATCGTGACATTCTGCGTGCCGCCCCCGCGACATACAGAGCACTGTTGCAGACCGGCGAAAAAGAATTTCTCGCCACCAGGGATGAATGGTTCCGTCCGGTGAATCTCACGATCGGACCAGATGGGGCGCTTTATATTTGCGACATGTACCGGGCTGTCATCGAACATCCGCAGTTTATGCCCGAAGAACTTCGCCACCGTCCAGACCTGTTGCTCGGGAACGACATGGGACGCATCTGGCGAGTTCGTGCCAGGGCTTCAAGCATCCCCGAAACAGAGCCTGCCTGGGTGCAGCCGATGAGTTCGAAACAACTGGTATTGCAACTCAAACATTCCAATCCATGGCAACGTGAAACAGCCCAGCGTCTTTTGCTCGAACGTCAGGATTCATCCATCGAGGCAGATCTGGCTGCACTGGTCCTGGATAAGAACAGTCATTGGGGCGGTCCGCATGCACTGTGGACGCTGACCGGATTACATCGATTGAAAATCGAACACATCGCAGCCGGATTCAAACATCCATATGCCGGAAGGGCGGCCGTACAACTGGCAGCACAGCATTTCCCAGATTCAAAAGAATTGCTGGAATTTCCCCAGGCTTTTCTGACCACCCAAGATGGAAATGCAAAGGACCCACACCTGTTCGAACAGATTCTTGTGAACACCAGCTGGAAAAATTTTCCTGTTGTTGCTCCCGGGGCATCACTTCTCTCCGCAAAAAATCCTCGACAGGCAGCGCTTCTCAAGATTCCGCAAGACGGGGAGCACGAATGGTATTGTTCCATGCTGGTCATCAATGCCGGGGAGGAACTTGTGGATGTCTGTGAAGCCTTGCTGACGACGCTGCGTCTCTCCGAGGAGCTTGTTCAACCGTTGCTTCAGGCCGGTCCTCAAAGCATTGATTTTCTCAGCTCTGCACTGGCCCGGCGGCATCAGGCAGCCGAGTTGCAGCAATACCTGGGTGTGGTCTTTCAGCCAGCAGAGTCTGTAAAAGCACGTTCCTGGCAGCGGGCTGCACTGGCTGGACTGCTGCGAAACTTTCCCAATGGCCAGACTCAAATCCCGGTCCAGATTTCTCAACTTTCTGGTGATGTTCAGACAGCATATACGGCATGTCTGCAGGAAATTCTGGACTCCAGTCGAGAGTTGGGAACAGATCTCCAATTGGATCAGCTCCCCTTGTTAATGCTCCTGCCGACAGAACAGGTTCTGCCGGTCCTCAAGCAACTGGCAGCATCCAGCAATCTTGATCATGTGAATGCGGCCATCGACCTGTTTCGTCGGTTGCCCGGTTCTGTCGCGGTGCCGGAACTGGCACAATTGCTGACGGCGGGAACGCCACAGATTCGTCGAGGGGCCATTTCTGCCTTGTCTGCTTCACGGGAAGGGATCGTTTGTCTGCTGGATGCTGTGGAAGAAAAAACGATTGCCAGCCTGGAGATCGATCCCGCCATTTCCAAACGTCTGATGGGGTCTCGGGACCCGGCCATCAAGACACGGGCTGCGGCCTTACTGCGGCAAAGTCCTCCGGAAGATCGCGTTAAGGTGCTTGCGGAATATGCGGCGGCTCTCACGTTACCATCCGATCCACGGAAGGGGAAAATCGTCTTTGAGAAGAACTGTGCGATCTGTCATCGCATCGGTGAAACTGGTGTGAACGTGGCGCCGGATATCTCCGATTCACGCACCAAGACATCAGACTTCCTGCTCACGAACATTCTCGATCCGAATCGGGCAGTGGATAACAATTATTTCAGTTTCACGATTGTCGACACCAATGGACTCGTACATACCGGAGTGATTTCCAGCGAGACTTCGACCGCGGTTACCCTCAAGCAGGCGGAAGGCAAAACAGTGACCATTTCCCGCGATGAAATTGACGCCATGAAAAACAATGGCGTTTCTCTTATGCCGGTTGGTCTGGAACGGACTGTTTCCGTCCAGGAGATGGCTGATCTGATTTCCTTCGTCAAGAACTGGCGCTATCTGGATGGTCAGGTTCCGGGGGAAGTGATCCAGAAAGTCGGCTCGAACTAAGAGTCTGTCCCGAAAGGTCAATTTGTGCTGCGATCGGCTCTTTTGCGTTCTGAACTTCGTCAGCCTGCATCGACGAATCCTGGGGATTCGTCTGCTTC
>Ga0182745_1002343_pt1 | contig 17053 bp, 13 predicted proteins | sample eDN3rd30CKraftBY_FD_128523 | JGI IMG/M metagenome (GOLD analysis project Ga0182745, IMG submission 128523) | Enriched backyard soil microbial communities from Emeryville, California, USA - eDNA 3rd pass 30_C Kraft BY (version 2) (version 2) | ecosystem: Environmental > Terrestrial > Soil >...
AGAAAATTTGATAAAGCTCAAATTTTAGCTGGCATCAATTTTGATGTCCAAAATTTTGTTTCTTCAAATTAATGAAGAAACTATGTTTCATTAACGTTTTGTTGTTCAGTTTTCAAGGTTCATCGTCATCTTGTTTATCACGCGACAACTTTTATATTGTATCACACAACCGTTATTCATGTCAATAACTTTTTCAGAAATTATTAACACTCTTTTTATTGACAACTTTTATATTTTATCAACTTCCAGGTAAGAAGTCAATAGTTTATATGAAGTTTTTTGATACTGTCGTAAGGACATGTATTAATATATCACTATAATCTTACATTTGCAAGGATTTATGCAAAAAAAATTATTGAAGTACAGTTAGTACTCCAATACAAAGAACACCTGGTATACCTAAAATCGTAATTGTGAGTGCAGAAAACAAATTAACCGGAACCACTATATCGTATCCATCTACTATTATATGAGCTATATATAATAGAGCAAAAGAACATGCCAACTTAAACCAAAGGATTGCCAGCTTCTCGAAAAACACCCCAAACCCTACTTTTCTACCTATTAAAATACAAAAAAAGAGTAGCACACAAACAACACCAATTGTTATGTATGTTGTCAACCATATCTCCCCTTTACGAATCTCTATTCATAGGAGCATATGCTTTCGTGGCTACTCTTAGTATATCTATTTAATTAAAATTTTTCGGATCCTTGCCTCTTTAAATAAATAAAAATGAACACTTTCTGCAAGCTTCCGTTGCACGATGACCTCTAAATCATAATCATCGACAAGGTCTTCAATTACTTTAGCGCTGCTCCAGTCATCTTTTGTCTCTTTTATAAGATTGACTAACTTTTCATCGAATTCTCTTTTTAATTTCCCTTTACGGCTAAAAATCAAAATACTCCACTCACCTTATATCTAATATCACGGGAACACAACAAAAATTGTTATATCCGTCCAGAATAAACTATGTGAGAAAACATGTTATTAACACATATACAAACGAGTGGGTAAACATTTGCAACAATTCTCATTATGTTAGAACTTTTTAGAAGTTGATGAAGAATGCCTATAATTCGCGACGACCCTCAAGCGCTTTTGACAACGTTACTTCATCGGCATACTCCAAATCGCCACCAACCGGTAAACCATGTGCAATGCGGGTTGTTCGAATTCCTGAAGGCTTAACAAGACGCGAGATGTACATAGCTGTTGCTTCCCCTTCAATTGTTGGGTTTGTAGCTAATATTAACTCTTGTATGCGCTCATCTTGCAAACGCGTAATTAATGAAGCGACGTTAATATCTTCAGGCCCTACACCATCCATTGGAGAAATCGAACCATGCAGAACATGATAAAGACCTTGGTAATCACGCATCTTCTCCATTGCAATCACATCTTTTGGATCTTGAACAACACAAATTGTCGAGATGTCACGCTGTTTATCAGAACAAATCTGACATGGGTCTACATCTGTAATATGCCCACAAACAGAGCAATACATTAAATTTCTTTTTGCATCAATTAACGCTTTTGCAAAGGTAGATACTGTATCTTCTTTCATGGTTAAAACGAAAAATGCCAGTCGAGCCGCAGTTTTCGGGCCGATACCTGGCAATTTCATAAAGCTATCGATTAGCTTTGATATTGGTTCAGGGTAATACATGTATGTTTCCTCCTAGAATGGAAGGTTTAATCCTTGCGTGAATTTACCCATAGTTGATGAAGTCGTTTCTTCTACTTTCTTTAACGCTTCATTTGTAGCAACAACGATTAGATCCTCTAACATTTCTACATCGTCAGCATCTACTACAGATGGATCTAATTTTACGCCAAGTACTTCACGTTGGCCGTTTAATGTAATTGATACCATACCGCCACCAGCAGTACCTTCAAATTCTTTTGCATTTAACTCTTCTTGAGCTTGCATCATTTCTTTTTGCATTTTTTGCATTTTCTTCATCATACCTTGCATATTGCCCATTCCGCGCATAATAAAACTCCTCCTAATTAATGTTCAATTTTTAACTTGCTTTTAATTTAGATAACATTCTTTGTATCTATAGGTTTACTGCATTTAGATTATGAAATTAATCTTCAACTACCTCGACAAAATCCTTACCAAACATTTTCTCCGCTTCCATGACTAATGGATCCTCAGAAGCAATCTCTTGCGCATCATCAATAAACGGTTCCTCTAACCCATTACTTTCACCTGAATCAGGTTCATCCTCTGAAGTTTCCTTTTTCTGATTCAGACCATTTTCTTTAATGAAGTTTTGACGCAGAGTCATCCAATCATTTTCTGGAATACATAATATTTCATACACAGTTCCAGTCATTTGAGAGATCGCTTGAGCGAAAAGGCTTGTAAACTCTCTGTTTTCGGCAACCATTCGACAATGAATATCATACTTGAATTTTATCACAAATGCACTACTTGAAGCAGCTACAGGCTCTGCTTCCGCTAATAATGCCGCTTGCGATTTTTGAAGCTGACTTAAACTTGGTGCCCATGCATTTTTAATATTGTGGACATCTTGTTTTGTAGCACTTTTTAATACTTCTCGAATACGTCCTATCGGTGCATTGAAATTATTCGATTTAGCACGAGGGCGAGGTGCCTCTTTCTGTTGCGCCGAGTTCCCTTGTACTTGAACCCCGTTTTGCAGCTGCATCGTTAACTGTTGCACCATTTTTTCAAGATTCGCTACCTTCTCATTCACTGCAGGGTCAATTGCTACACTACCCACCGCTACACTTGCAGCGCCGCTATTAGGAACTTGGGCCATTTTCAATAAAGCCGTTTCTAAATAGATTTTTGTATGATGTGAGAAGCGCATTTCTTGCTGTGTTTTAGATAGTATATCGATATATCCATAAAGTGTATCGGCGCTAAATTCATGTGCCAGCTGGATAAACTTGTCCTCCGGGGATACAAGCTCCAATAACTCCGTCAAATCGCTGCTTGTTTGCAGAAGTAATAAATCACGGAAAAATGTGATTAAATCCTCCGCTAAGCGAAGCGGATCTTTCCCGTCGGCGATTAGCTCTTCTATCGCAGTTAGCACTTTTGCAATTTCCTTCGCTTTTAATGACGCTACCACATCAAAAAAGATATCTTGGCTAATAGAGCCACTTACAAGCAAAGCATTTTCTAACGTTAGCGTGTCACCACTAAATGATACTACTTGGTCTAGCAAACTTAATGCATCACGCATCCCACCAGCAGCAGCTTGGGCAATTACCTTTAAAGCCTGTTCTTCGTATGGCAGGTTAATATCCTCTAATACGACTTTCATTCGCTCTAAAATATCATTGGAGGATAATCGCTTAAAATCGAACCTTTGACAGCGAGATATAATCGTGGCAGGCAATTTATGCGGTTCTGTTGTTGCCAAAATAAATACCGCATGTGGAGGCGGTTCTTCTAAAGTTTTTAAGAGTGCATTAAAAGCACTTGTTGAAAGCATATGCACTTCATCGATAATATACACTTTAAAACGTGCATTCGCCGGAGCAAATCTGACCTTTTCAATAATGTCGCGCATTTCTTCCACACGCGAGTTAGAAGCAGCATCAAATTCAATCACATCTGGATGGGAACCTTCTGTAATGCTTAAGCATGTTGGGCATTCATTACATGGTTCACTTGTTGGTGCCTTTTCACAATTTAATGCTTTTGCAAAAATTTTCGCCGTACTTGTTTTCCCTGTCCCTCGAGGACCCGAGAAAAGATACGCGTGGGTTGTTTTGTTTGCGAGCAGAGCATTTTGAAGGGTTCTTTTTACATGTGTTTGACCGGACATTTCACGAAAGCTTTGCGGTCTATACACACGGTAAAATGCTTGATACGTCAAATTTTTCCACCCCTTCTAATTTCCCTTTAATGTAATAGCAATATTATATCATAGGTCCGCTGCGCTTTTCCCTTCCGACGATAAAATTGCCATTCAATTATTTAAATTAATTAAGTACAAAACGATTATCTATACTTAGTTAATTTTTGAATACTAAAATAAAAAAAAGACAAAAACAATTACCCTCGTTTTTGTCTTTTTTATTATTAAACTTAGGGTATTTCTCTATATTTTATAGCTTTGCCGTTATTTCCAAATTGCTGGACTTTATCTTCTTCGGTTAATTGATAATAATAAAGTGATTCTGGTTCATCAGAAAAGACAACCCCGACTTCATATCCAGAAGCTGAAAAGTCCGAACTTTTCGATTTCTTTGTAGATTCAATTTTTAGTATTTCATTTTCTGAAAGGCCCTTTTCTTGAATTAAATATTCTTTAACCTTTGCTTCAGTATATGCAATAAGTTCCGGGTCACTTTCAGGTTTTGAAGTGTTAAGGGAATATATAACAGAAAACATTAAACCAACTACAATTAACATAAGTACCCCGCTGATAATAAGCCCTTTCTTCAAAAGATACCCACTATTATGGAACAATTGTTACGTAATCTAACTCTAAAATTGTTATTTAAAGGGGCTACTGATTGTCCAGTAGCTCCCAATTTTCATCTGTGCACTTCTATAACTATTTCTTCTTCATTTCCTTAAGCATTTGTGCTACATTGGTTTCTTCTGCGGAGACGGTTGGTGCTTCTGGCGCTTTCTTTGCTCGACCAACCGTTTGCAGGAAGCTCCAGCCAAATCTCCGAATGGTAATGTCAATAAAGAACAGCAGCATACTGGCTAGGATTAGCCATGTTGTCATACTTTGTTTCTCTGCTCCCTTTTTCGTAAATTCACGGAACACTTGGGCTGGGTTTTCCAGCATTTCGCCACCTGTTCGTTCCGTCATTTGCTTCAGCAACGTTTCGTTCGGTGGATGCAGTTCGTATTCCTTGCCATAAGGAATTGTTTGACCTGCTTGATAAATGGTGCCATCTCCATTATTGATTCTGAAAAATATGAGTCCAGGATCAGCACCTACGTTTACACGTAATTTGCTTGCCGAAATCGGTTCTGACTGTGTTTCCAACTCTTCCCCGAATTCATTGACCACTGCAACATCAAGAAATGCCGCTTTATTTGATGGGTCTGTAATGACAAACGCCCCTTGTGCATCTAATTGAACATCATAGGCAATCTCATTATAAGTTGGCAGCATTCTTGAAACAGCTGTTTGCCAGAAGTTTGGCCACTCTGCCCAACGTGCCCAGTCACCTGTCCAGGCTCCGGTAGAATCAGACGTAAAGGCAATTGTTCGTCCCAACCCATACTGCCATTCGGCAAGCACCGGATCTTCCTTCTCACTTTCAGCAATCACTTTGGCTGTTTGCTTCGCTGTTGTACCGATATAAGCATTCATCTCTGGAACGCCTTCTTCAAATAATGCATTCCAGCCCTCTGCGTTGTAAATCGTCGGGTAAAACGGATTATCTTCAATATAGGTTCTCGAAATCATTGCCGTTTCACGAGATAAAATCGAAGGGATGGTTGTTGCATCAAGCACACTATAGAAACGCCCACTTCCCCACTCACTCAATTCTTCTAATAGCGCCGCATCTGCATCCGCTCCTATAGCAACTGTCGATAAAGTAATATTTTGTTCTTTACCTTCTCCTATTAAATCCTCGTAGCTACTAGCCGTATAGGACTGGCCATCCGTTAGCAAAATAATATGCTTCCTTTGCAGTTTCAAGTCCGTTAAATTCTCGTAGGAGAGCGCTAATGAGGAATAGATTTCTGTACCGCCACCCGGTGCAATGGATAATATCGTATCAACTCCCTTTTCTTTGTCTTTTAACGGAGCCGTTTCGATTAACTCCCATGGGCGATCATCAAAGGCGATAAAGCCAAGAGTATCTCCATCACGCAAGAGTTCAACAGATCGGGCGGCAGCTTCTTTAGCTAACTCGAGTTTTGGACCCATCATACTGCCAGAGCGGTCAAGAACAATAACTAAACCAAGGGAAGGCATTTGCTGTTTCCCCTTTACCTCCATCTCAACTGGCAACAGTTCTTCAATAGGCGTCTTAAAATAGCCTCCAAGACCAAAACTATTTTCCCCGCCGACCATCATAAAGCCGACGCCAAAGTTTTTCACAGCCTGCTCAATAATGCTCATTTTCTCCTCGCCAACGAGATGACCTGGGATATTATCAAAAATTATCGCATTATAATGCAGATAGCTAGATAAAGAGTTTGGCAACTCACTTGAAGGTTTCACATCATAGCTAACCGAATTCCCCCCAAGTGCTCCTGCAATCGAAGAGCCTTCTTCTTGGTCACTGACAATTAAAATTCTCGGTGTACTTTGTACCATTGTGACACTTGTTAATTTGTTATTTTCGATAATCCCATCTTCTTCAACTTGAACAAGCGCCTCATATTTCACTAACCCTTCCGCCTTTCCGACATGGCGGTAAGTAAATACATTGGCCCCTTCTTCAAGCTGAACTTTCTCTTGGTAGATGAGTTGGTCATTTTCATATAAATAAAGTTCGCCTTGCGCAACGGCTGTTGCTTCAATTTCCGTTACCAGCTGTTGCTGCTCCCCTGCATATGCAATTTGGGGTGTGGTAAAGCTTTGAACGGAAACGTCCGATGTTACCGCCTTACTTAACTGAACAACATCGATCGAAACATTCGAATCCGTTAACTTTGCTAGCTCCTCTGCCACATCACCCGTTGTTTCTAAACCGTCTGTTAACACAACAATGCGTGTTGCTTTTTTAAGGTCCACAATACCTGTTGCCAGCTGTATTGCCTGCGCAATATTCGTTTCCCCTTTATCCGTCATGTCACTTAGTTCTGGAACATGCTCTAATGTATCAGCTAACATCGCTTCTGTTTGGAGATTAGAAGCAAATGAATATACGCCGGCAAGATGGGTTTCTTTCTTTGACTGCAAACTTTCCTCTATAAAGGCGATTGCTTGATCTTGTACATCTTCAACTGATGCAGATCGATCAATTAAAAACACAACTTGCTCTTTTTTTACAGGCAGCAATAAATACGGCGAACAAATAGCAAAAACTAAGAGAACAACGGCCACCAGCCGAATTACAAAGACAATCTGCTGATTTTTCTTTAACTGTTTTTTATGCCGCCACCATGTCCACACAAAATAACCAATAAGCGGAAACAGCAACAATAGAGCTAGTGGGGTATCAATTCGCAAATCCACGTCTTCTCTGCACCTCCCACTCTAATACGAGCAATAACAGAATCGGCAGGAGCAACCACTGGACGAAGGATTTCTTGATTGTTTTCTGTTCTCCCATATCCCGAACCGTTCCTAATTCAAAACTAGTACCTTCTTGTATCGAAAGCTCCTGTCTAGAAAGTTGGACACTCAGCTGTTTTTCCTCTTCATCTGAACGAATTGTATAAATACCTGGGATGATTGGTGCCCGAAACTCGGTGCCACCTTCTATAGAGGAAACATACTCATCATCACTAGAATAAATCGACCATTCCCCCGACGCGAGGGAAACCGCGCGACTTTCATTAGGAGAAAAAGTACCCAGGTTTTGCGTTCCTTCTGTTAATTCATTTTGAATCCCCCATAAAAAAAGAGGAAATGAGGGGTGAAGCGGCCAATCTGTCTGCTGAATATCAGCTAAAATGACAAGATCACCTCTTTTTGACCGTTGAATAAAAGGTTCTCCCCCTATCGTTGCAATCGTTGTGTAGTCTTCAAATGCCGGATAAATGGCACTAACATAGACATCTTCCAAAGCGCTAAATGCAAACAGCGAATCCTGTGACACATCCACAAGGCCATTTACCTCTTTTGCAGCCTCATCATCTCGACCAATTAAAACAATGGGTGATTTCGCTGCTTCAAGAAGCTTCGTTTGATTCGTTACCACGATTGTATCATCCACCACTTCGAGCTCATTTGAAGGAACAATTTTCACATCGGTATTTAGCGCTTGAAATCCTTTTTGTACAAGCTGATGCATTTGCTGGTCAATTACCATTTGCGAAGTTCTGGTTCCTATTAAGGTTGTCGTTGTGTTATCGACTTCATAATCATCGTCAACCTGAATAGCCGCTGTTAATCGTTTCGTTATAGGAAGGGCATCAAAGGTTTTAGACCATTCTTCTCCCGCAGCCAGACTTACCTCTTCTTCCACAATCGTCTGATTTGCTTCATCCAACAGAGCAAGCTTCGCTACTTTTGAAACTTCTGTTTCATTTTTCAGTTGAACAAGTGCTAAAGCCGTATCGTTTAATGCGGTTGCAGCCAAACGGGTAATGGCTACATTTTCAATCCCTTCGCTAGCCCCTTTGACAATCCACGTAATGTTTTCACTTTCGATTGGCAGCTCTCCGCGTTCCACAGAATCACTAAACAAATAAATTGAAGTTGCCGAATCCCCTGTAAAAGCTGTTGCTAAGCCAATCGCTTTAGGCAATTTTTCTTCTTCATAAGTTACTTCTAATTTTTCAATGGCACTTTGGATAACAGAGGGATTTGTTTCCTGCCGAACGACTGTTTCCGGCTCTTCCCCTGTAGTTATAATTGTTAAAGGTCTACCGTTTAACGAGGATGCCAAAGACTCCATTTCCTCTTTATGCAGATCAAAAGTTGAATGGTTCCCGTCTTTAGCAAGCATACTAGCAGAGGTATCCACAATCCAAATGGACTGTTCCCCTGCAATTTCAGATGTTTTCACAAAAGGATTCATCAATGCTAGTACAAAAAAGAGAAGTGCTAATAGCTGCAAATAAAGAAGAGCATTTTTTTGTAAATGCTTTAAATAAGGCGATACTTTGGTTTCCTGCATCACTTCATCCCAAAAGAGGGTCGAGGAGACAGGCTGATCCTTATATTTTTTACGGAAGAAATAATAGAGTAGAACAATTACGGGTATAAATGCTGTCCACAAAAATAGTAAATTACTGAATCCCAACTAGCTTCACCTCACTGTACCCAATGTGCCTTGAGTAATTTATGGAACATGGCATTTTGCAGCCCATCTTCCACCACAAGCTGGATTGTGCGAATTCCAAAACGATTGGCTAGCGCATTGAATTCGGTATCGTGCATATCTCTCGCCTTTTCATAGTCAGCCAACACTCGGCTTGACACAGATACATTTAGATCTCTTGCTGTTTCTGCATCAATCAGGCGGATATCCCCCATATAGGATGGATTCATCTCATCCTCCGTTACAAGTCGAATACAACGAATATCCCCTGCAAATCGCGGCAGGCGTTTAAAAAATTGCTCCCATTCGGTAATCGGCTCAAGCCCATCCGTTATGACAAATAGCACGGTACTGTCCTTTGGCAATACTTTCATAGCCTCGCGCGCAAAACTACCTGTCCCACTCGTTTCTTGTATGTTCGAGACGATTTGCAAAAAAGGTTTGCGATAAGTAGCTCCCTTGCGTCTAAATGGAAGTACACTCTTTTCTCCTACATAAGAAAAGGATAATCGATCATCACGATTTAACACCATTAGACCAAGAGCTGCAGCAAGTTGCCTTGCAAACAGCCACTTCTTCTCATCCCCCATGGACCGAGACGCATCCAACAAAATATGTACTCTCATTTCTTGCTCATCTAAAAACCGTTTGATAAAGTATTTTTCTGTTCGCGCATATACATTCCAATCGACCTGCCTCACATCATCACCTAATGTATATTCTCGAAAATCGGAGAAATCCAGCGATGCACCAAATCTTTGGGAGCGATGGCTTCCTTTATGATGCCCGCGCAGTTTTGAAGCGGTCGCAATCGATAAACGACTAATTTTCGAGACCCATTCATCAGGCAAGACTACCTTTGTATTGTTCATAGGCCCACGCCTTGCTGGATTGAAGCTAAAATGCCTTCGATTAAATCATCTGCCGTTTTGCCCTCTGCTTCCCCTTCGTAATTCATCATCATCCGATGACGAAGGGCAGGTTTTGCCACAGATTTAATATCTGAAATAGACACATGGAAACGTCCATGCATAACAGCACGCGCCTTTGCTAGTTTTATGATACTTTGCAGACCACGTGGACCACTGCCATACATCGAATACTGCTGAACTTCAGGTAAAACATACTCTCCTTCTGGATGTGTAGCAACAACTAAATTAACGGCGTATTCCATCATTTCGTCGGCTACTAATACTTCCTTCACCATTTGCTGTGCAACGATTAAGCTATCACTGTTCATGATTTTCTCTAACTCTACTTCTAGTGCGCCCGTTGTTCGTTTCATAATTTCCATTAGTTCTTTTTTTGATGGATAAGGAACTAAAATTTTGCATAAGAAACGGTCCATCTGAGCTTCTGGCAAAGGATACGTCCCTTCCATTTCGATCGGGTTTTGCGTGGCGAGAACAAAGAAAGGCTTCGCCATCTTCTTCGTATCTCCCAAAATGGTAACAGTCTTTTCACCCATTGCTTCTAGTAAGGCACTTTGTGTTTTAGGCGTAGCTCGGTTAATTTCATCCGCCAAAACCATTTGGCTAAAGAGCGGTCCTGGCCGAAAGACAAATTGCTGCTTGCCGCCTTCTGTCCGTTCAATAATATTCGTTCCTGTAATATCAGTAGGCATTAAATCTGGTGTAAATTGAATACGGGCAAAGGATAAGTCCAGTACCTCTGAAATCGTTCTGATTAACATCGTCTTCCCGAGCCCCGGCAACCCTTCCAGCAACGCATGGCCATCAGCTAAAATGGCGTACAGTGTGAAGTCAATTGCCTCTTCTTGCCCAACGATAAATTTCCCTATTTCTTGTTTTACCTGTTGTAATTCCTGACTCATTTCGCTATATTGCTGTTCACTAAATGCCATTCCTTCATCCCCTTTATTCCGACTCTATGGAAGAAAAATAGGATTGTACAATATCCTGCAAATCCTTTGGTAGCTGCATTCTTTCAGAGCTTTTTAAATAGCTTTCTTTATAATCGCCAATGACTTCTTCATAAGGACGAATTGTGCCCTTAGTTACTGGTACCGAACCTTTTTGTTCGCCGACTGCTGTACCTTCGTTCAAAGGACCGCCATCTGCTGTTGTTTCACTGCTGCCACCCACTCGCTCAGGAACAGAAAGTAAATCCCGGCTGCCCTGGCCCTGTCCTGCTCCACTTCCCTGACCCATACCACTTGAACCACTGCCAGTACCTGTACCTTGTCCGGTACCCCCAGCGCCAGTACCATTCCCTTGACCTTGGGAACCAGCTCCTTGCCCCTGTTCTTGCCCACTTTGACCAGCACTATTATTTTTCCCCTGACTATCCCCTTGCTGTCCCTCACCTTCACTTGAAGAATCACTCTGCTCACCATTCGAATCATTTTCCTCGTTTAAGTCCGCTTCCGTTGACTCAGAGCCAAGTTCGCTCGCGATAGCATTTTGCAGGTCAAAGCTAATCGGTGTACCAAGTTTACCAAGTGCTGTTTGAGTACTGTTTGCCGTACTCGCTAATTCTTTTTGCAGCTCCATTAGTTCTTCTAGCTGCTTTTGCTCTTTTGCCGTTAAGCCCTCTCCAGCTTCACTGTTATCCTGTTTTGCCAATGCTTCTTTTTCTTTTAACTTCTGCTCCTGAAGCTTTAATTCCTTTTGTTTTTTCACAACTTCCCGCAAAGCTTCCTCCGAAGTGTCGATTTCATCCAACTTATTTTGCAGTTCCTGCAATTGTTTTTTCGTTTCTTTTGTTTCGGACCTTTTTTCAAGCTCCGCTACCTCTTTTTTCAAGTCATCTATCATATCCTGCTCTTTTTCAATCACCAAAGCTTGTTGCTGGGTTGCTGAAGGGAAAATCGAGAGCACCCCTATAAGCATCGCAATGATAAGCATTCCAATTAATGCTTTCGGCTTCCACAGTACTTTTTCACGTCTTTTAAATTGCTCAAAAGCAACCGGAGATTCCTTCATCGCTTTTTGCATCAGGGAATTCACCAGTGGATTGGACTCATCCTCTAGAGAAAGGGCCGTCACAAGTTCGTTATGTGGATAAAAGCTGTCCAGTTGATGTAATGCTTCTTTTTCTCGGACTCGTTTCCACCATATATAGATTATGATTGCTGCCAATACGCCAACGCCTACATAAATTGCAGCATGACGGTAATACGGGAAAACAAACAAGCGAGATACAAGGAGAATCCCCGCATACAGAAGAAATGCTAAAAGTATTCCATATTGCAATCTAGGAAGGGCCAGTTCGATATTCAAGCTTCCTTTTGCTGGACGGATCAATTTTTTTAATGTTGGACTGCGATTCATCTCCTTTGCCCCCTTATCTGTTTGTCTTCATATTCGCACGCAGTTTTCGAATCGCGATAAATAAACAAAAAGTTGTTAATAATAGATAAAAAATTAAATAGCCAATCCAAACCGGCGCAGAGATTCCGACTGCCGACTCCAAACTTGTAGCCATATCTGGATAAAGAATGGTTACCATTAAGACACCTGGATTAATCATTGCCCAGAAGTAGGAAATTGGCGAAAATGGCGTAGCCGTTGATGAAGGCGTTCCCGTATTCATGAACATTTGCTCCATTGAGATTCCAACAAAAAATAGGAACGCTGTAATACCCGCCAAGAAAATCATCGCCCCGTAAGTAGCAATCATCGATACAATCGTTCTTTTAGTTATGGTAGAAAACATAATCCCGATACTTCCAATTGCAATCAGTGTAACCAAATAAAACAAGAATATCGTGATTAACTGTGAAGGCGAGACACCACCAAACAAAAAGACGAGACTATATAGGGGCAATCCCGCTACTAGCATCAAGACCAAAAAGGCTACCGATGACAAGAGTTTTCCTACAATAATTTGAGTAGAGCTTTGTGTTGTGGTTAATAAAATATTGAGTGTTTGTTTTTCACGCTCCGTACTAATTGCTCCTGCCGTTAAACCCGGGGTGATGAACATCACAAGACCCATCTGAATAACGCTCAAAACAGAGAACATCGTAAAACTATCACTCGGTCTAAAAAAGGCAGTTCCTGAAAAGTTTGTGTAAATTAATAAAAATCCTATAACGAAAATACATAACACCGCTAAGTAAAACATTAATCCTGAGAAGCTTTTAAAGGAACGGAATCGTAATTTTAGCTCCTTTGACAATACTGGATTTGAAAAACGTTCCATCATTTCTCATCCGCTCCCTTCGTTATCGCCATAAAGACATCCTCTAGATCCTTTTCCTCTTCTGTGATGGAATAGATTGAAATATCCGCAAGCAATGCCTTCTTCAAAAGCGCTACCTGATCTGCCATCTTTCCACGGTAGTTAAAGGCTAGCTCGTTTTTTTCAAGCACCACTTCAATAGCCCCTACAAAGGGATTCTCTTCGAAAAAGGCACGGCCCTTCTCTACATCGTCCATTACTTTTACGATAATGCGCTTATCTCCCTGCAATTGCTCCTGGATTTGAGCAACATTGCCATGAGCAATCAGCTTCCCATTATCGATTACCCCAATTTCATCACACATTTCTGCTAGCTCCGGCAAAATATGCGAGGAGATTAAAATGGTTTTCCCCATCGATTTTAAATGCTTTAAAATGTCTCTCATTTCAACTCGGGCACGAGGGTCTAGGCCAGAAGCAGGCTCATCGAGTATTAAAACCTTTGGATCATGAATCAAAGAACGCGCCAAACAAAGACGCTGCTTCATCCCGCGAGACAGTAAATCAACGTACTCATAACGTTTGTGCGTTAAATTCACAAGCTCAAGTAACTGTGGGATGAGCACTTGACGTTCTGCAGCAGAAATCCCATAGCTCGCACCATAGAAATCTAAATATTCATCTGCCTTTAACTGGTCGTACACCCCAAAGAAGTCTGGCATATAGCCAATTTGTTTTCGTACCTCTTTTGGTTCTCGCACAACACTTTTCCCATTGATCAAGGCATCTCCCTCAGTTGGCGAAAGAAGAGTAGACAATATTGAAAATGTTGTGGATTTCCCTGCTCCGTTTGCTCCTACAAATCCAAAAACCACTCCTTCGTCTAAGGATAAAGTTAGATTATCTAAAGCCGTAAAGGTGCCATATCTCTTTGTTAATCCTTGTATATCAACCATCATTTTTGCGCTACCCCCTTAATTTCAACTTTGGGCATTTTAATAGGTGTTCCCATATCATCTGCCATACGGACCAGGATTTTCACCTGACCCTCGGATGTAATATATTGATCCAAGTTTTGTGTGTAGCTTACGCTTGCTTCTTGTATTTCTTCAAATTTAGAGGTACTCCAATTCCAGATAGAAAGAGACGTACGATTTTTTGCTTTATTGGCAATCGAAATTTCCGTCCATGTTGTGCCTTCTAAAACCTCTTCAGGCGCATAAATCGTAAAGTTATAATCACCTTTATCCAAATACCATTCATTTGTTACATCATTGATCAGCTCCATATAGCCAGATCCATTTGTTGGTTCCAGCAACTCCTCTAATGATTCATTGTTTAATGTAAATTCACCTGATAATTCGATTTTCGGCTCAAAGGTTTGAGTAATGTAAGCTACTGGGGACACCTTTGCATTTCCATCCAATTCGATGCCAACCAATGCAGCATCCGTCCATGCAATGATTGCAGGTAATCTTTCCCCTTCAACTAGCGCACCTGCCCCATACTTTAGCTTCTCTAAGCGTACAGGCATTAAATCCTTTTTAGATTGCGGTTGTGTATAGTTATAGGTAGAGAAGGACGGAGACAGAAGAACCGAATTTTTTACTTCCTCTGACACCTCAATGCTATCGCTCGCTTCTATATCACCTAATTTAATTTCCTTAGAACCAGACCAAATCGCTACATCGTTCAATTTGAATGGGAAGTGATTCGTGACCGTCCCTTCAACTCGACCATCTTTAAGCGTTAATTTAATATCCATATTGCCTGCATTTTCGACCTTCGTTTGTCCAACAACCGATTGCACAGACCAGTAATTTAAATTTCGCAAGTTAATCGTAGACCCTTTTGCATGTTCTTTGACATAAGATTTTTCATGAAGAACGGCTTCTGTTGCATTTGAATAGCTAAATGAATTTCTTGAAGCAACAGCTGTTGTGTTCTCATCTGTTGTAAAGGTAAAATCCCCTCCACGGTTTGTTAAAAGAGATTCTACATAGTGTCCATTCAGATTGTCTCCCTCCACTTTAAAAAAGGCGGATTGTTGGATTTGAGATTGCAGTAGACGGTCTTTCGCACCAAATAGGAACATGCATAGTGCAAGGCCAACCGATAATACTGGAATCACCCACCAAGCATGCTCCCGCTTATCCATCCTTTTTAAAAGGAAGTAAAGAAGAGGCCCAACCAATAAAATATAGACGATGATTGTGATCGACAGTAATGTGGTAGAGACTTCAAATGAAGGGAAAAGTTCATTTACCCCTCCGACTTCAGAAGGCAGATACTCATTCAGCCCGCCGTAATACATGCCGACCGCATTATTGCTTTTTGTGGAACTTGGCAAACTTATAATTTGAGCTAGTAATTTCGCGTAGCCATCCATTGCTGCAAGTGGTTGATCACCTAGTGAAAAGGTTGTTTGAACAACGCGTCCACTCCCCAACACTATACTCGAAGCAAGGATGTTATCATTAGCCGCCATTAAACGAACACTGCCCTCTTTTTCCTTTGCTTGATACACTTCGATATTTTCGGTAAAGATTCCTTCGTTTGATAACTTTGTTAAGCTTTCTTTTGAAACATTCGTCTTTTCATTTAACAGAGTTAGTGGTAAATAGTCTTTAAAAAGACCCACGGACGCTTCGACTTGATCGGAAGCACCGATTAAGAGCGTTCCACCAGCTTCTACCCAGTCAAAAAGCGCCTGTTGCTGCTTCTCCGAATAATCTGTAAGACTAATTTCATCCACCGCAATGACACTAGCCATCGCTAGTCCTTTGGAATCCGTCGGTAATTCATAGTTCTTCAACTGGTTCACATGAAATACTTCAACATCATTGGTAGAAAATTGTCTTAACCGTTGAAACGCAGATAACCGGTCACTATTCTCCGTTAATGTATAGATAAACTTTCCTTCTTGCTCATAAAACTGTGGGCTTAGCGTTTTTGTCCCTGTGAATTTCACTGCTTCGCCCTTCTCAATCCCACCTTCATAAAAGTAAAATTGGCTCTTCTTTGGGTTCCCGCTGTACATGTAGTCTTCCGAAAGCCCATTTAAATGCAGCTGAATCGTTTTTGTTTCGCCTTCAGCCAAATCTAAAGGGTAGACAAGACCTGAACCAATAGAGTAGGATTCGGCTGCGTCGATCACCAAATCCCCAGAAAAGGCAGAACCATTATTGGTGATGGTTAGTTTTAGTGGCAATGGCGTGTTGTACTTTATCTTGTTGTTTATTCCCACTTGGGCACTTACATCCAATTTAGGTGCCGCACTCGCAATGTCATTATGTAGAAAACTCATTAGAAAAATAAAGAATAGTACTATTGGTAGTATTTTTTTAAGCAAAGCATTAACCCCCTTTTTCTTCACTAATTTGTACGTTCATTTTACATTTAAGTTCCATTTTTACCAAATGATTATAAAATTTTCAGATTTTGTTCGTACTGTTCGTAAGGCGATAGTCTGTTGAATGGAGATTTGTTGTTTGGGATTTTTTTCATGGTGTTCTGGTTAGCTAGAATAAAAAGATAATGATGGATGGGATTTTGAGGTTTTGTTTTACTAATACAAATTCCAGGTTAGTTGTCACTTAGATGAGCGGGCTAAGCTCACCAGGGTTTTCACTTCTAAAGTTTCTGTCTTTGATGAGCAGCTTGCTTAGTAGAGTGCGGCTTCTGGATTGGATAACATATTAGTCCAAGTAATATGCGTTTCTTCTCTTCTACGAGGTGGAACTTTATCATTTTGCAAACAAAAAAAGACAAAATCAACTTAGGTCGTTGATTTTGTCTTTATCGATGCCTATATGGCTTTATATGTAGATTAAAGCCGTGCACCTTTCTTCGACAGCCGTACATAAGCGTTACTCTTGTCGACAGCTCGGGTTAGGCTACCCCGCGGCACATGGATGAAACCACTTAATGCTGCTTCCTTCCGGACCTGACATGGTTCGTGGGTATCCATTGCGCAGGACCCAACCTTCAACGCTACGTGCAAGA
>Ga0182745_1002344_pt1 | contig 17048 bp, 17 predicted proteins | sample eDN3rd30CKraftBY_FD_128523 | JGI IMG/M metagenome (GOLD analysis project Ga0182745, IMG submission 128523) | Enriched backyard soil microbial communities from Emeryville, California, USA - eDNA 3rd pass 30_C Kraft BY (version 2) (version 2) | ecosystem: Environmental > Terrestrial > Soil >...
CGCAGCGGGGATGGCGCGTGGGAGCCCGCTACTGCGTTGCTGCCGATGTTATCGGCGTATGGGCGGCGGCTGATTTACCTTTCGACGACCGGCGTCTATGGCGCGCAGGAACGGGTGGACGCCCAGACGCGGCCAGCGCCACGCACCGAGCGGGAACTGTTGCGAACCGAGGCTGAGGCGAGTGTGCTGGCGCACTTCGCGCAGGCTCTAGTGCTGCGCCCGGCGGCGATTTATGGACCGGGACGCGGGGTGCATGTATCGATGCGACAGGGGAAATACCGGCTTTCCGGTGACGGTGGAAACTATATCAGCCGGATTCATGTGGACGACCTGGCATTCCACGTGGTGGCTGGTCTGTGGCAGGGTCTGACGGGTGCGTGGCCCGTGGCAGACGAGGAGCCATGCACACAACGGGAAATGGCGGCGTTCTGCGCGGAGCTGCTGGGCGTGCCCTTACCCCAACCGCAGGCATTGGAACGCGCACCGGAGACGTTGACAGCGAACCGCCAGGTAGATGGTAGCGAGGTGCGCAAGGCGCTTGGGTTGACGCTGCGATACCCGAGTTACCGTCAGGGCGTTCCCGCGGCTCTGGCTGAAGAAGCCCGGGCCGCGGAGAATGACTAGCGCAGAGAGACCAGAACCACGGCCTGGGCCTCCGCGGAGCGTCGTTCGCCAACGGGCCCGACGCCTTCTGCTGTTTTGAACTTGAGAGAGACCTGTTCCAAGGGTAATTGCAACAGTTCAGCGAGATGCTGCCGGACGGGAAGCCGGAAATCCTTCAACTTGGGACGCTGCAGCGTGACGGTGGTATCGAGATTGACGATCTCGTACCCCTGTTCCCTCACCAGCTTATGGGCATGGAAGAGGAACTGGTCACTGGCCGCGCCCTTCCACTTCGGATCGGTATCCGGGAAGTGCATGCCGATGTCACCCAAAGCGAGCGCGCCCAGCAGAGCATCTGTAATGGCATGCAGCAGGATGTCGGCGTCGGAATGGCCGGAAAGGCCGAGATCCGACGGAATGGTGACGCCACCCAGGATGAGCGGACGATTTTCGGCCAGCAGGTGCGTGTCCCAGCCAATACCTACACGAAAGGGCGGTTTGCTCATGCCGCCGAGCCCTGCTTGCTGCCAGAGGCATCACGCGCAAGCAGGAACTCCGCTAGAGCGAGGTCGGGCGCGCGGGTAATCTTGATGTTCCATTCGCTGCCGGGCACCACGGTGACAGGCACGGTTTCGAGACGTTCGACCAAGCTGGCTTCGTCCGTGCCGACAAAACTATCGGCGAGCGCTCGTTCGTAAGCTTCGCGTAACAGACTGACACGAAAGACCTGTGGCGTTTGGGCAAGCACCAGACGTTCCCGCGGAATGGTGGCTCGGATTTCGTGCAGGTGGACCTGCTTCACGGTATCGACCGGGACGATGCCGAGGATGGCAGCGCCCGTTGCCGCAGCCTTCTGGATAACCTGCTCGATGTTTTCCATCGGCACCAGGGGACGCACGGCGTCGTGAACAGCGACCAGTTCCACATCCGGTTTGAGAGAACGAAGCGCGTTGTAGACGCTATCCTGCCGAGAGTCTCCGCCAGCGACGGCGCGTATGGGCTTGGAAAACGAGTAGGCCGCAAGGCTGGTTTCGAAGCTTGGGATATCCTCTTCGCGCAGGGCAACGACAATTTCCGACACCTGCGGGCAGGCGTCAAAACGGCGGATGGTATGAATCAGCACGGGCGAGCCCTGCAAGAGCAGAAACTGCTTGCGTTCGTTGGGGACATCCCCGGATGAACTCGCCATGCGGGTTCCCAATCCGGCTGCGGGAAGGATGACAGAAACGTTCATAGGTTACTCAGAGGCCTCACCAGATCTAACAGTGGTGAACGAGTGAGGCATCCAAGGATGCTGACGCGGACTAAGACACTGAAGAAACGGGCCTTTCTTCATTATCTTCAATTACGCTTCAAATCCTCACTAGAAATGAGGAGCGAGCGCGGCGGTGGACTTGAAACCCAAGAAGCGGATAGGAAGAAACGTCCCCAAGCCACCATCACTGACGACTTTAGGAATAGCGATCTACTCCGTAAGACTTAGCTAACGGGACCCACCAACATTCACAGTCGACGACTCCTTGCCGGCTCCGCGACCTGATTCCCGGTCGTGCACGGCATGGACACGGTCGTCATGACGACCAAAGATCATCTTGCCAGCGGTGGTTTGCAGCACGCTGGTGACGCTGATGTCGATGGTCTTTGAAATGAGACGGCGAGCGTTATCGACGACGACCATGGTGCCATCGTCGAGGTAGGCGACACCCTGGTTGTATTCTTTACCTTCCTTCAGGATAAAGACGCGCATCAACTCACCAGGCAGCACCACGGGCTTGAGGGCGTTGGCTAATTCGTTGATATTGAGTACGGCGACTCCACGGAGCTGGGCCACCTTATTCAGGTTGAAGTCATTGGTAACAATGGCGCAATCGTATTTCTTAGCAAGCTCAATGAGCTTGAGATCGACTTCGGGCACGGCGGGAAAATCGTCTTCAAGCAACTGGACGTTCAATTCAGGCATCTTCTGGATGCGCTGCAGAACGTCGAGACCACGGCGGCCTCGATTGCGCTTCAGGGGGTCAGCGGAATCGGCAACCAACTGGAGTTCACGCAGGACGAACTGGGGGACCACGACAGTGCCGCCAATGAAGCCGGTTTCCGCGATATCCGCGATGCGGCCATCAATGATGACGCTGGTATCGAGAACCTTAAAGGACTGTTTGGTGGAACGCTCTCCGCCAAATACTCCGCCAAAGGCAGAAAGGTTCAGCATGTCTCCCTTGGTTGCGCCGACCAGCAGCCCCACATAGGTCATCAGGAGCAGGATGAGGATCTGCAGAAAAGGAATAGTGGAAGCACTAACGGGAATGGCGCGTTCGAGGACAAGAGAGATAAGGTAAGCGCCCAGAATGCCAAGGACGGAGCCAATGGCGGAACCGATCAGACGTTTCAGACTGACCTGTTTCAGGCGGATCTCAAAGAGAACAAAGAGCACGCCAAGTGCCAACCCAAGGGCCACGGATAAAGGCGGCGTTAACCCAAAGGGCTGCATGAAGTAAGCGCACAGTGCCACAACGAGCACGAAGGTGACGCGAACGAGGGTAAGGCTCAGCGCATCCAAGAAACAACCTCAGGTAGTAGAATTCTGTCGTCTATCGGCTAACGGCCATTCGGCGTGCCGAAAGTATAACACCATTGCCCAATCAAGGTATTGGATGCAAGGCAACAAAGAATAGAACGAAAGATCGGAAGTCGAGGCGACTGAAGCAGAAAAGGAGCGGGAGGCAAAAGACAGCCAGAAAAGACTAATGGGAAGGCACAACAAGCTCGACTGAAACAGTCGGCATGCCGTTGGCCTTCCCAATTAGCAGTTTTACATTACAGGGCCACACAGTGGAGCTCTAAGCACCCGATAGCGCTCTAGCCACGCGATAAAGCGTTAGCCAGACTATAGAGCTTTGGCCAGCTCTTCCGCGAATGCCGTCTTAGGGGCATTCTGGCGCTTGGCGCCAGCCGAGGCGCCACGGCGTGGGCCACGAGTGCGCATAGCCGAACCGGCATCCGCAGCACCCTGGGCAGGTGAAGGTCCACGTTGGGCCCCCACTTGTCCTTCCCTTCGTTCGTTACGGGACCGAGGCGGCTGCGCAGGGTTTGCACGCAGCAGCTTTCCATCAAGCGGGGCACGATCGAAGCGCTTGATGATCGCTTGCATCTCTTCGGCGTTGGGCGCCTCGACGAAAGCGAAGCCCTTGGACTCCTGAGTTTCTGGGCTGCGAATCACTTTGATGGAATCGCAAACGAAGTTATCAGCCATTAGCCAAGACTGAATGTCCTCCGCTGTCACCCAGGTTGGCAAGTTACCAAGAAAAATGGTGAAGCTCATCTAGAAAAAACGGGTCTCCGTGGTTGGATTTTGGAGGCCAATGGAAATTAAGGAGTGATCCATTTGAGGCGCTTCTATGGTAACAAGTTTTTGCAGGCTCTGGCAAGCCTTTTCTATTTGCGGCCCAAACCACCGCTTTTTGAATGAAGAAGCAAGAAGGGAGCAACACGGAAATCAGGGCTGGAACGGTAGAACGAAAAAGGGTCACAGCCCCGTAGGCGGTGACCCTTTTAAATCCCCTATGAGCACAAAACCCTAGACACTAACGCGCCAGATTGACGACGCGAACGACCTTCACGGCTGGATTGGACTTAAGGGCATCCAACACTGCCTCGGAAGGCAGCTTGTCGACTTCCACGACGGCAACGGCTTCCAGGGGGCTATCCGCCGTGCCGACGCGCTCTTCGCGACCGAGGGAGAAGTTGGCGATATTAATCTGGTTTTCCCCAAGCACTTTACCAACGTGACCAATGACGCCAGGGACGTCGAGGTTACGCATGTAGACAAGGTCTCCAGCAAGGGGGACTTCGACGGAAATGCCGTTGACACGCAGAAGTCGGGGGCGTTCGAGCACGACAGCACCGCCCGCACGGGTTTTGCCATCTGTGGTTTCCAGTTCCACGTGGATGGCGTTGCCATGGTCCTGGCCATGCTCACGCTGTTCACTGACCTTTACCCCCCGGGCAGCGGCCACTTGCATGGCGTTAACGATATTGGCGCGCTCCCCGGCCCGACGGAAAGCGCCGACAACGGCGGCATTGCGGATGAGCTGGGTGTTTTCCGAGACATCGCCCAGGTAGGTGATCTTCACGGAACGCAGGCTGCCGCTGCTGACATTGGAGGCAAACTCGCCCAGACGCTCAGCCAAACGCATGAAGGGCTCGGCCTGACGGTATTCCGCCGGGGAGAGCTGGGGCATGTTGACGGCGTTGATGGCGACGCCATCGCGGAGGTAGTCGGTTAGTTGCTGGGCAATACGGACACCGACGATTTCCTGCGCTTCCTCAGTGGAGGCTGCGATGTGAGGCGTGGCAACAAGAGAAGCAGCGCCAAGATAGGGCTCGTCGCCTTTCAGGGGCTCCACTTCAAACACGTCGAGGGCGGCTCCGCCGAGGTGACCACTTTCGAGCGCAGCAGCCAAGGCGGCGTGATCGATGAGTTCCCCACGGGCGCAATTGACGATGCGTGCGCCCTGCTTCATTTTGGCGAAGGCGGTAGCGTCGAGCATATTCCGAGTTTCTGGCGTCAGTGCCGTGTGCAGACTGATGAAGTCGCTTTCTGCATAGAGTTCGTCGAGCGTGACCATTTTTACGTTCATGGCCGCAACGCTTTCAGGATTCACGAAGGGATCGAAAGCGAGAATCTTCATTTCGAAGGCGGTAGCGCGCTGGACGACCCCTCGGCCAATGGTGCCAAGACCGATCAGACCCAGGGTTTTATCGCGCAGTTCGTTTCCGATGAACCGCTTCTTTTCCCACTTGCCGGACTTCGTAGATTCATTTGCCTGAGGGACAAAGCGAGCCATAGAGAGCATGAGGGCCAAGGTGTGTTCGGCGACGGAGATCGCATTCCCACCCGGGGTGTTCATGACAATGACGCCTGCATCCGTGGCAGCCGGCAGATCTACGTTGTCGACACCCACGCCCGCGCGGCCAATGGCCCGAAGCTTCGGAGCCTTTGCCAACACGTCGCGGGTAACCTTCACCGCACTACGAACGACCAGGGCATCGGCGTCCGCCAGATGCTGTTCGTATTCCTTGGGACTAGACACGATGACATTCCATTCCACGTTTTTCTGAAGAATGGCAAGGCCAGCGGCCGAAAGCGGTTCAGCAACAAGAATGTTCATGTTCGGAAAAGACCTGAGTTCTTTGACTTGAGTTGGGTTGAATGGAAAACGGCTTGGGAGGACGCGCCGCCCCAAGCCGTTATTGCGCTCCCTTTTCGGGAGCCACTAAGAGTTTACGGAAGATGCGTAGACGCGCTGCACCGCAGCAACGCCCTTGCCGAATTCGACCGGATGCCCGTTTTTGGCAAGCAGGATTTCCAGCGCTGCAACCAGCGCGAACATATCGACGAAATCGAAATAGCCAAGATGGGCAATGCGGAAGATCTTACCCTGCATACTGCCCTGCCCGTTGGCGATGATGGCGCCGAATTCGTTGCGGAAGCCCTTCACGATGGCGCCCGAATCCATACCCTCAGGCACTTTCAGAGAAGTGACCGAGGAGCTGGGCTGGGCGGTGGCAAAGGGCTCCAAGCCAATGGCGACGGCGGCTTCGCGGGTGGCCAAGGCCAAAAGCTCCGCGTTGCGGACCAAATCCGCCATGGTGAGTTCCTTGATGTATTGCAATGCGGAGTGCAGAGCAAGAATCATCGAGGTCGCCGGGGTCCAACTGGACTGGGCTTTGTCGCCGTTTTTCTTTTCGAGCGCGATGTCGAAGTAGTAGTGCGGCAGAGTGGATTTCTTGCTGAATTCCCAAGCTTTGGCGCTCATGGTGAGGAAGGCCAAGCCCGGGGGAATCATGAATGACTTCTGACTGCCGCCAATGACGACGTCCAGCCCCCAGTTGTCGATATCCAGGGGCATGGTGCCGATGCCGGTGATGGCGTCGATGACGAAGATGGCGCCAGACTTTTTGACGGCCTCACCGATGGTTTTGACGTCGTGCGCCACACCGGTGGAGGTCTCCGAAGCCTGAATGAAGACGCCTTTGATGCTGGAATCCGCTTCCAGCGCTTCAATGACACGGGAGGCAGAAACCGGCGTACCGTAAGGCTCCTTTACTTCCACGACGTCCAAACCGTAGGCCTTGGTGATTTCGACCCAGCGCTCGCCGAACTTTCCCGCGTGGGCGACGATGACACGGTCACCCGCGGAGAAGAGGTTGCTGACGGAGGCATCCATGGCGCCTGTGCCAGAGGCACAGAACAGCACGACATCGTTTTGCGTGCCAAGCACGGCTTTCAAGTCGGCCAACGTTTCGGCGTACACTCGCTCGAAATCCTTGGTGCGATGGTGGATGTCGGAAGCCATCATCGCATGCAGGGCAGGCGGATACAGCGGAGTGGGTCCGGGGGTGAGAAGTCGTTGTTTGCGGATCAACATGGTCGGAATCCACTAGAATAGCAAAAGCACTATGGCACTCCTCGATCAGATACAGAAAGACATGGTTGCGGCCATGAAAGCCAAGGACCAAAGTCGGCTGGACGCAATCCGTATGATCAAAGCGGCGTTGATGAAGGCAAAGGTCGACGGCACCAAAGTTTTCGATGAAAAGGCAGAGCTGCAGGTTTTGAGCTCCCTGCTGAAGCAGCGTCATGAAGCGGCGGACATGTTCCGCCAGGGTGGCCGGGAAGATTCCGCAGTGGCCGAAGAATTCGAAGCCAAGATCATCGAAGAATATTTACCTTCCGCTCCGACAGAAGAAGAACTGATCAGCGCGATTGAGGCAGCAGCGGCCGAGACCGGGGCAAGCAGCCCCAAGGATTTGGGCGCGATGATGAAGGCGGTGCAGGCCAAGCTGGCGGGTAAACGCGTGGATGGCAAGGACCTGAGCGCCCGCGTAAAGGCGCGGCTGGGCGGCTAGGTCGGGGATGGCGACGCTTTCCAGTAGGTGTCAGTTCCCAGCGAAGGCTTAGTCCCGGTTGGTGGGGTAAGTCGTGTTCGCCCTGCAAAGCCGTCGACTCAAGCAACCTGGACACGTACAAATGGAGGTCCCCCCAATTTTGTGGGAAAGTCCGTGAATGACGCCATCCGCCTCATCGAAGCGCCCGGCGACTATATCCAGGTACTGCGCATCGCCGCTGTTGTAACGGCGAAATGTCGCGTAGGCTACATGATCAGCAAGTTGGACGAGCCGGGAAGATCTCGAATCGACAAAAAACGGTGTATCCGCAATGCCAGTCAAGGCACCCCATCGTGTTCCATTCTTTCGAAACTCCCTGCTGAGTCGTTGAAGCGACGTTTCGCGGGTAGACTTATCGAGAATAATCATCCCGCGTTGTTGCTCTCCCTGGTGCCTCAATCGCTTCAGGAAGTAGTCGAAGCGCTGACAAAGATCTTCGAAAGCTAACTCTACGGGGTCGTCATTTGGGAACGATGGCTTGTGAATGGCGCACGCAAACAACCGAGCAGTGTCATAGCTGCTGGCAGCGACACGGAGAACACTTTTAAGAACCCCTCGCGCATCGTCTACCCCCAGCGACTTCCAAGGGTGTTGCCGTCGCGAGAAAATTGTAGAGGCGTGGAACTCCACATCTTCCGGATTCTGGTCGTACGGCGCAGCTAGCTTATCCAGCTCCCGCCCAAACCACTCCACTTGCGCTTCGTAGACGCAGATGCCGCCCAAGACGAAGTACTCTTCCGTGGGATTGGATGGTGAACCGGCATCGTCAAGATACAGTAAGTACATACGGGAGTAGGCACAAAAAAGCAGCCGAGTGGGCAATAACCCAACGGACCGCAAGTGCAGCCCTCTCAACCGCAAGCATAGTTTAACACCTCTGCCTCTGGCAGTCTATCACTAAGTTTACACAACGACCATTGGAGACATAAAACTCCTAATCGGAACTTTCCCTCTACAATAAAGATATGGCTGACGTGCTATCGATTGCCGGACGCGAGTTCCGGAGCAGACTGTTTGTCGGGTCCGGGAAGTACCGCGATTTTGCCGAGAATGCCCGCTGCGTGGAAGCAAGCGGCGCTGAGGTGGTGACGGTTGCGGTGCGTCGCGTGAACCTGATGGATCGGACCAAGGAGTCATTGCTCGACTTCATCGATCCGCAGAAATATTTCATTCTTCCCAATACGGCTGGGTGCTATACCGCGGATGAGGCCATCCGGACGGCGCGACTGGCCCGTGAGTTGGGCATTTCGGATTGGGTGAAGCTGGAAGTGATTGGGGACCAGGAAACCCTGTTCCCGGATAACGCCGGATTGCTGGAAGCAACGGAAGTGCTTGCCAAAGAAGGCTTTATTGTCCTTCCCTACACCACCGACGATCTGATTAACGCACGTCGGTTGCGTGACGCGGGTGCGGCGGCGGTGATGCCCCTGGCGGCTCCGATTGGGTCAGGCCTTGGCATCCAAAACCTCACCAACCTGCGGATTCTGCGCGAAAAAATTACGGACATTCCGCTAATTGTGGACGCGGGCGTGGGCACGGCATCCGATGCGGCAATCGCCATGGAGCTAGGGTATGACGGCATTCTGATGAACACCGCCATCGCGGAAGCAACCAAGCCGGAAGCCATGGCCGAAGCCATGAAACTGGCTGTGAAGGCGGGCCGATTGTCCTTTCAGGCAGGCCGGATGCCTCGTCGGCTATATGCAAGCGCCAGCAGCCCCTTGGATGGCGTGGTTCGCTAGACGGCGACGGATCGGCGCAGTTCTCAGACGACGGCATCACAGACGGGGGCCGGGAGTTGTACTCCCGGCCCCGTTGTATTTGTAAAGAGTGGACTCTGCCTCTTATTTCCTGCGATTTGGATCGGACAAAGAGAGAGCGGCCCCAAGCGATGAGTCAACACTTTGAAAGTGGACCTTGTGGCGCTGAACACGGGAACTGCGGGCACTGGCATGACAAATGACGCCACCATTCGAGACGCCTCGATGCAAGATGCCGCTGTAGTGGCTCCGCTGATTGTGCAGGCCATGGGCTCCTTGGTGGAACGCTTCCTCGGCAGCAACGGCGCAAATCAAGCAGTGAACGTCTTCCAACACTTCTTTGTTCAAACCGGCAACCAATACAGCTATCAGAATGCCCTGGTCTATGAAGAAAACGGGGTGGTGCTGGGTTCTCTGGTGGCCTATGACGGGGCAAAACTGTGGGAATACCGTGAGCCTTTCTTTGCCTATCTGCGCGAACATTTCGGCTTCGACGAGGCGGGGTTGGGAGATGAAACGCAAAGCGGTGAGTTTTATCTGGACACGATCAGCGTGGCGCCGGAAGCGCAGGGGAAAGGGATAGGGAAAGCGTTACTGGCTGCGGGAATAGAACGAGGCCGAAGCCTCGGCTTTCGCCGTATTGGGTTGCTGGTGGATACCGCAAACCCAGATGCACGGCGACTGTATGAACGGCTCGGATTTCGGTCGCGGGGCCTGACTGGGTTTGCAGGTGGGCACTACGAACATATGGGGTTGGATACGTAGAAGCCAGCCGCTACGAGGATGTGACCACGAAACGCAAGAGCACACAGATTCCACGGTTAGGGCGTCCGTGGCTTCGGACGCAACATCAAGTCCTGCACTTCCAGGTTAAGACCGGCTGCGCGGTCGACCGGCCTCGGTGGAGATAGGGTGAGCGTTAAGTCCTGGCGCGCCCGCAGAGAGATCGTCACCAAACTCCACGTTGCGGGTGAGCCGCCAGCGAAACCCGGCGGGATTTCGTGGCGGCTGACGTGGTCGCCAATCTGCAATTCCACCATCTGGGCTTCTTTTTCCGCACGGACCATGGCTTCCACGGCATAGTCGCCGTCTTCCGGAACCTGGAAACGCCACTGCAACTGGTAGAGCTTCGGTTTTTCGTAGTAGCCGTGGCCGTTGTAGTGGAAGAACTCCTTGGCGGCGCTACGCGCGAGCAAGAGGCTGCCGTCGCCCTGCACTGGCGGGAGAGTGGCCGCAAGGCTTAAGTCTCCTTCGAATTCGGCTACCAGCACAGTGACGGGCTCCAACACGGTGGGCTGCGAGGCCTTGACCACCTGTCCCTCGGGTAGCGATTCCACTTCCAGTTCGCTGCGCCAACTATCCGAAAGGAAGTAAGCCTTGCGGAGGGGATTACGCATGGTGGGAAGCAGCAGACGTCCGTCCGCAGGCCATTCGGTCACCAGCAGGTAGAGACGACCGGGCTTGCGCGTGGCGTAGCCGAAGGATAGCTGATCAAAGGGCTGCGGCTGGGTGTCGTAAATCGCTTCCCCGTTCAGACCGAGCCAGCGGCCCAGCAACTTCAGGACCTGAGCTTCGAACTCCACGACACTGCCATCGCCGCGCGGGCCGATGTTCAGCAGATAGTTGCCGCCGCGGCTGACCACCTTCACCAGGTTCAGCAGATGCTCCCGCACCTTGCCGGGAACATCACTACGTTCCTGCCAGCTACGGTAACCCCAGGTCTCGTGATAGATGGAGCCGTGGGTTTGCCAGGGCTCCTCGATGATGTGCGTGGGGATGGCGTTGTCCCCCATGACCGTGAAGTCTCCCTGATGATTGAAGACTCTGCCACTGACCATGCAGTTGGGCTGGGCGCGGTGAACGGTATCGGCCCAGCGTTTGCTCTGCGCTGGCTTGGGCTTGCCCATATCGAACCAGATTTCGGTAAGGGGTCCGTAGTTGGTGGCGAGCTCTTCCAGCTGAGCTACGTTGAAGTCTTCGAGTCCCTTCGGAATCTCGTTGTTGTTATCCATGTCTGGCGCGGTGCCCCAGTGCCAGTCGATGGAAGAAAAATAGACGCCGAAGTGGAGCCCCTCGGCTCGGGTGGCTTTGGCGAGGTCCATCACGACGTCGCGACCATAAGGGGTGGCGTCCACGATGTTGAATTTGGATTGGCGAGTGCCGAACATGCTGAAGCCATCGTGATGTTTGGCGGTAAGAACGATGAAGCGCATACCGGCGTCTTTGGCGAGACTGGCAACGGCTTTCGGGTCCCAAAGAGTGGGGTTGAAATCCTTGGCAAGCTCCGCGTATTCGTTCACGGGAATGGGAGCACGCAACTGGATCTGCTCGCTATAAATGCTGGTGACCTTCTGGCCTTTCCAGACACCGGCAGGAACCGCATAAAGTCCCCAATGGATAAACATGCCGAACTTGCGCGCCTGCCAAGCGGCCACAGCCTCGGGCGTAGGACGAGCCGCTTCGACAGTCTCCGGAGAGGGAGAGGAACAACCAAGGGTAAGGCCGCCCAGGGCTGCGGACGTCGCCCATCCCATAGCTTGCCGACGCGTGAACTGCATGTCGTTCGCTATTCTCGCATGGGCTGTGGAAAGGGCTGAGACCCGTAGTTAGCAGCAATCGGCTAAAAGGCGATAGATAAGCGCATGAATGAATGAAGGCAGCTCAGTCTTCTTCCTCTATTTGTCAAAAATTCCGGGCTGTTTCGAATTCGAACAGCCCTTCCCAAATCCGCTACAAGCGGACACCTGGAAAAATTCTATGATCCTGAAAAACAAGCGCTTACGCCATATCTAAGTGGAAACTTGGCTTTCATTTCAAACGTAAATGGCAACATGACTTCCGTGTGATGCTGCTGGTTTTCCAGGAGCCATCGAGAAGACAAAAACTATAGAAAGAGATAGCGTGTACTCCCCACGGCAGTGAAGCCTGACGGGAGCATTGGCCACGTGGGCCACACGCGACCTTACCGAATGATTCACCGAATTGTTTGCACACTGGTGTTGCTTCTGATGTGCAGCGCAGGGGCAATGCTGCCGTCGCTTTATGCAGGGGAAGGCGCTCCCCCGACGATGTTCCCGTTGGAACTGGGAAACCAATGGGTCTACGAGACCGAGGATGGACGCTACAGCTTCTCGATCCAGGTATCCACCCCCGTCTATGTGGGAGGAAAGAGCTACTTCATGGTGAATGGCTATAGCTATGGCCAGAAGTATCGAAATCAGATCTTCCTTCGCCAGGCGGAAGACGGAAGCCTTCACTTTTATGAGGAAGAGAGCGAACAGGACCTGCCGCTTACGCTGTTCGAGCACATTCCCGGCGCGTGGTTCGCGTCTCGCCTGAGCCACTGCGACGAGGAAGGACAGGTTTTGGAGGAAAAGGAACCCTGGCGATTCGGCAGCACCAACATCGCGTCGGCGACGGTTATCCGCTACCGCAATTTCAGCTGTAATGATTTGGGCCTGGAAAAAGAAGTCTACGTCGAAAACCTGGGGCTGGTGCAACGTACGATGAACACGTTCCAGGGATCTCTCGAATTTCGGCTGGTCTATGCGCGGGTCGGCAATTTGATCTACCGCAATGGCGCTTCGGCGGCTTTGAGCCTGGACTTGGACCGGAGCCATGCGACCCGGGAAGCAGGAGCCACCACAGGATCGCCCGTACGCATCAAGCTACGGTATACGGTGGGTCCGAACTATAGCGGATCCCTGCGATTCCGCAGCGGACAGCCCTATGACGTGTTTTTGGTGGATGCCAGTGGTAACGAAGTCTGGCGTTGGTCCGATACCGAAGCGTATATCCAACCGATTCAAGAAGTTGGGTTCAGTGGATATCTGGAGTATGACGCGTATCTGCCCGCACACCGGTTTCCGGAAGGCGAATACACGTTGCAAGGTTGGTTGAACCTGGACAGCGAACGGCAGCCGGTCGTGAGCATTCCGTTCAAAATCAGCACCATACAGCCCGCGGGCGAGGCCGAAGCTACAGCAGCTTCTCGATCTCGAGGCGCGGGAACACGTCGGTAGAAGATGTCAGACAAGTTCCCGGCCAACCTACCCAGCAGGTGACGCCGGGCAAAAAGAGGGCTGATTCACCTGCCTCTGTGAATCAGCCCTCTTCTGTTTTTCGCGATATCAGCAGCCGACCAAAAGCGGTTAGTCACCAGCCACTTCCTGCTCCACCAGAGCATAGCGGCGATCGACGTAATCGTTCAGAATGCCGATGAATTCCGGCACGATGCCGTCGCCCTTCAGGGTGCGCAACAATCGGCCATCGACATAGACAGGCGCCTTGGGCTCTTCAAAGGTGCCCGGAAGCGAGATACCGATATTGGCATGTTTCGACTCACCGGGACCATTGACGATGCAGCCCATCACGGCAACCTTCATTTCCTCCACGCCCTTGTATTGCTCCCGCCAAATCGGCATCTGCTCGCGCAGATAGCGCTGGATGTCGTCGGCCATTTCCTGGAAGAAGGTGCTGGTGGTGCGTCCGCAGCCAGGGCAAGCCGCCACCTGCGGCGTAAAGCTGCGTAGGTCGAGCGATTGCAGCACCTGCTGACAGACCAGAACCTCTTCGCTACGGTCGCCGTTGGGCATGGGAGTTAGCGAAGCACGGATGGTGTCGCCGACACCGGATTGCAACATGATGCCGAGAGCGGCCGCCGTGGCCACCACGCCTTTGTTGCCAATACCGGCTTCGGTGAGGCCAAGATGGATGGGGAAGTCGCAGCGGGAGGCCAACATGTGGTTTACCTCCATCAGTTCCTGCAAGGTGCTGACCTTTGCGCTGAGAATAATGTGATCGTGCGGGAGACCGTAACGTTCCGCCGCTTCCGCCGAACGGAGGGCGCTCTGCACCATGGCTTCCATCATGACGGACTTGGCGTCGAGAGGATGAGGAAGCAGCGCGTTCTCATCCATCAGGCGGGTGAGCAGTTCATTGTCCAGCGAGCCCCAGTTCACTCCGATACGAACCGGCTTGTCATATTTGATAGCCACTTCGATCATCGTGCGAAAGTTGTCATCGTGCTTCTTGCCGATGTTTACGTTCCCCGGGTTGATGCGGTATTTGGCGAGGGCCTTGGCGCAATCGGGGTACTTGGTGAGCAGAATGTGGCCGTTGTAGTGGAAATCGCCGATGATGGGGGTCTGCACGCCGAAAGCGCGGATGGTATCGACGATGGTAGGCACTGCACGGGCAGCTTCGTCGTTATTGACGGTGATGCGCACCAGTTCGGAGCCAGCGCGGGCGAGTTCGATGATCTGGTTAACCGTGGAGGTGGTGTCCGCCGTATCGGTGTTGGTCATGGACTGCACCACGATGGGTTGCCCTCCACCGACCAATACTCCCCCAACGTTACACGCCACACTCAGTCTGCGTTGATTCGCGGCCATATTGCCCCCAATCTTCTCATTCTACCAATGCAAATTCCCCGGCAAGCTGCGAGGGCGCGGACAGTGACATTGCGAGGGAAGTAGTGATGCCGTGATGGGTGGGGAGTGAAAGTTCGACTGTAATCGCCATCTGTGGCAACGCTCTATGCCTGTTGCACTGTTTTATTGGATTGCCCGCGCCCAGCGGAAGATGCAGGCGTCGCGCCCGGAGGGCCGGAAGTTCCGAGAAATAGACTACGAAAGAGACTAGGGCCGGTGAAGCAGCACCGACTTAGAATGTGCAAACATGCAATGGACTATACCGGAAAGACGCAACTTTGTATCCGGTTGCGGAATCAGTTTCGACTGAGCCAAGTCTCGGGTAGGATCCCAATCCAAAGTCCCGAACAGGATCTTAAAGGAGTAAGACCATGAAGCGATCTGCAAAAGCCCACTGGAGCGGCGACCTGAAGAGCGGTAAGGGAATCATTTCTACTGATACCCAGACACTGAGCGAGGCCCCTTACTCGTTCCACACGCGTTTCGAAGAAGGCAAGGGAACGAACCCGGAAGAGCTGCTGGCTGCCGCGCATGCTGGCTGCTTCTCGATGGCTCTCTCTCTGACCCTGGCGGGCGAAGGATTGACCGCAGAATCTATCGACACCTCCTGCACGATTACGTTGGGCCAGGTAGGGGATGGCTTCGAAATTACCGAAAGCCATCTGGTGCTACGCGCAAAGATTCCTGGAGCCAGTGAAGAGGCATTCCAGAAGGCCGCCCAGGCTGCGAAAGCTGGCTGCCCGGTATCAAAACTCTACAAGACCAACATCACGCTGGATGCCGCGCTGGTCTAGCACCGGCTTTTGAGTGCGGTAGCGGGGAACGGCTTTTCGGGAATGCTGTTCCCCGCTCTACCCACCATAGAATCCCCCATTTGCCCCTGGCATGCCAGACGGCGTGATACTCAGGCAAAGCCTGCTATTCAGCCAGTCTTCCTAATCCTCCCGTTTTGCGTTGCGCAGTAGACTACGGGCAAAATCGGACCGCATTGTTTCGAGAGCGGCCTGGTTTTCTTTCGTCACCAGTTCCAATTCCTTACGCTCCACGGTCATGGAACCCGGGGCGGAGATGCCCAGCTTCACCCTTCCCTGCCCGATTTCCAACACACGCACTTCGATTTGTCCGTCGATCAGAACGGCCTCCCCTTCTCGACGGCGAGTGATCAGCATGACCCACCACCGCTGACGCAGACCGGCACAGGGTATCGCAGGAAAGTCTCATCCAGAGACTGGATGGACTGCAACGCCAGATTTTCCCCGAAGTGAATGACGAGTGGGGCGAGCAGATTCGCAGAAGCACCGCCGTCCCCGGCCGCATTCACAAATGCGAAAACACCAGTTTCCTGCCCCGCACCCGGTTCGACCCCTGGAGTAAGCCGAAGCAACTCTCGCTCTTCACCAGAAATGCCAACCTGATAGTCCCGCTTCACTACCCTGACAGGGGCAGCAAGTAGACAGAGATGCGGATGGTCGATGGATTGGAAAAAGACAAAGGGTTCCAGCACACTCTGGCTGACAGGTAACAGCAGCTTGGTATCTGGTAGGCCGGGTAGCGGAACGGCCAGGGATATCAGTTGCGATGGCTCATAATCCAGGGGACCGAACAGCGATGTTTGGACTGTGGGCATGAAGGCTTGGCGGGCTGGCTCCTCTGCCTTATCTATCGGAGGAACACTCCCACACATTAGGCATTGCCAAAGAATGAAGCCGTCGTTGAGTGATCAGGGAGCGTCTAGATTGAGGGAGGATACTTCGACAACTTACGCTGCAAGGAACGCCGATGCAGACCCAGCAATTTAGCGGCTTGTGTGATGTTGCCATCACAATCTTCCAGCACTCGTTGGATGTGTTCCCATTCAACGCGCGCGAGGCTCGGAACCTGCGACTGCGCCTGGTCAAGTTCCGGTTCGGACGCACCCGTGGTCAGTCGTTCATACACGGAGAGAATTTCGTCGGCATCCGCAGGTTTACTCAAGTAGTGGTTGGCGCCAAGCTTTGTCGCGGTAAGGGCCGTGGCGATGCTGCCGTAGCCGGTTAGCATAATGATGCAGGTGGTCTCATCGAGTTCCCGCAGTTCACGAACAATCTCCATACCGCTGACGCCGGGCAGGCGTAGATCGACGATGGCCAAGTCCGGAGAAACCATCTTCGCAGCCTCGATCGCAGACTCGCCATCCGCAGCGGTGGTTGACGACCAGCCCCGTGCTTCCAAGGCGCGACTCAATCGTGTGCGGAACACCTCGTTGTCGTCGACAACAAGAGCCACTTTCTCTCGGTTAGCGATTTCCGCCGAAACCGATTCA
>Ga0182745_1002351_pt1 | contig 17021 bp, 12 predicted proteins | sample eDN3rd30CKraftBY_FD_128523 | JGI IMG/M metagenome (GOLD analysis project Ga0182745, IMG submission 128523) | Enriched backyard soil microbial communities from Emeryville, California, USA - eDNA 3rd pass 30_C Kraft BY (version 2) (version 2) | ecosystem: Environmental > Terrestrial > Soil >...
ACACATGACCTATCAAAAGGGGTGATTGCAGGAGTTGTTTTAAGTGCCGTTTTCTTTGTAGTGAAAATCTCCACTGTTAAAATTACCCGAGAAAATCATCGTTATTTTGTAAATGGGCAACTTTTCTTTGCTTCAACAGACTCCTTTGTTGACTACTTTAAATATAATGAATTCAACAGCAGCACCGTTCTAATTGACTTCTCAAATAGCCGAATTTGGGATGAATCGGGCGTTGGGGCACTTATTAAAGTGGAAGAGCTATTAAAAGAAAAAGGGATTCAAGTGGAAGTCCTCGAACTGGATGCTTCCAGTAAGAAAATCATTTCAAAATTGGAAGGTGTATCTTCACCACATTAGGAGGTTGCGGGATGTACAAACATATTTTACTTGCAGCTGATGGTTCAGAAAATGCTGTCCGAGCTGCAAAAGAAGCGGTTAAAATTGCTTCATGTCTTAAGGAATCACTGATAGAAGTAGTATATGTGGTTGACTTCGATCAATCGAAATCTGACGTGTTACATTCGAGCTCGAGTGAAGCTAGAGATTTAGAGCGACGCAGAAAAATCTCAAAAGTAGAACAAGCACTGAAAGAATCCAAAATTTCTTATAAAGTAACTTTTTTACATGGTACACCTGGTCCTGCAATCGTCAAATACGCCAATGAACGACAGGTTGATCTAGTTGTCATTGGCAGTCGTGGTTTAAATGGTTTACAGGAGATGGTATTAGGAAGCGTAAGCCATAAAGTGATGAAACGCGTGAACTGCCCTGCCCTCATTGTGAAATAATGCAAAGAAAACAAGCATCTCCAATCATTTTGAGAGATGCTTGTTTTGTTTTTATATAAAGGTTTGCTTAAGCATGCTGCCGTTATTGTTGTAAATTTTCACCTCAGCATAAGCACCGTTAATAAACGTAAGCTGCGGGGGCATATGACCACAATCAAAATCATAGGCAATTGGAATATTTAGTTCTTCTGCAAGCTCCATATAGACATCGATCACATGATAATCATTGACACTGTCCTTTGCCGCGCTTCTCCCAAAAAGAATTCCGCTACAGTTGTCGAACCAGCCAGCTAATTTCATTTGGACGAGTGATCTGCGCAAATCCGGTACCGGTAATTCACAATTCTCTAAATACCAAATAATAGGTTCATTTTTTATGTACTTTTCTTGAAATTGTTTGACGTCTCCAAATGATGTGCCGATTAAATGGCGTATGACATCTACACAGCCCCCGAGTAATCGACCTTTTATAGAAATCGGTGTATTGTTAATGGTTTTCCATTTTGTTGGTTCAGTTAAATGATAAACCCATTCCGTAACATACTCATGCTGCCATCTTAGCTGATACAGTTCAGAGGGATATTGAATGATTTCCTCTCCCCTTTTTGTACTTAAAACCTTCTCCCACATCGCCGTTGTCGGATCAGAGATTTGGCCTCGCAAATCAATCAAATTTGGACCATGGGCAGTCGCCATACCTGTCTTCAATGTAATTGCGAGCAATAATGTACTAATATCAGAATAGCCCAAAATCCACTTAGGCGAGATATTGTCAAAATCAACATGCTCAAATATTTCGATTAATAACTCTCCTCCCCAAGGTGGGAAAATCAACTGAATCGACTCATCCTGCAGCATAAGATTCAACTCATCTGCTCTTGTTTTTGCTGGTGCTGACTTCGACTTATACTCCGTCCAACAGGTTTGTCCTATTAAAAATTCATACCCTTTCCCTTTCATCCGATAAACGGCCTCTTCCAATAAGGAATGCTGTTCTAAATGTAAGCCAGATGAAGGTGCCGTAACCCCAATTTTAGCTTGTTTACTTAATGATGGATAACGAATCATATGCATAGCCCCATTTCATAAAAAATATCTATGTCTTATAAGCATATTATCATTGAGGCTAATTTAGGTGTTATAAATAAAATTTAAGAGGCGCTTTTCGAAACGCAATCTAACTGGAACTGAGACAAATCATGTATTGAAACCGATCGGAATATCCCGGCCGAACTCACCCAAAACTAAAAATAAAGCCGATTTCGTGTTGAAATCGGCTTTACCATTATCTTTCTTCATCAGTTCCATTTAAATCTTCTGTTGTTCCTGTACCACCTGTAGCATCACCAGTTCCACCAGTTGTACCGTTTGTTGTGCCGCCAGTTGTATTATTCGTACCATTAGTTCCGTCAATTGTACCGTTCGTAGTATCAGTACCATTATCCGTATCTAATGTTTCATCGTCACCAACAGTATTATTATTAGTACCGTTGTTTGTATCATCTGTGTTTAGATTATTGTTTCCTTCATCATGTACATCTTCGTTTATAACGTCATCTTCTGTTCCGTATTCGCCTTCATCTGTCAAACCACAACCTACTAAACCAATTGAAAAAAGAAGCATGAATGGAATTGCAAATAATTTTTTCAAAAGAAACTTCCTCCTTAAACGTGATGCATTTAGAATGTGTTGTTTTAAAGAGGATATACAAAATTTTTTTATAAATTTTCTCCATATATTGCTGCTGTTTGACGCATAATAAAAAACTCTCGGCCATCCCATTGCAGCTGATTTTCAATATAGCCTAATCCATCCGCATGGTAGCGTCCCGCAATTTGTTGCATACTGAGTAAAGCATATTGTCCATTCCGCGCAACATCTATCGGATAAAGAGCACCTATTGGATCTACCCAACCCTCTATCGGCTGTTTCAAAGTTCCATCTGGATTATAAATTTCGTTTAAATACTCTTGCCCCTTGCTCGTCAGATCAATTGTATATTTTTTTCTCGGATTACCACTGTATACCTCTGCCCTAAAATTATTTGCATACTGAACTTTATAGGGATGCTGCTCATTAAATTGCTCTGAATCAAAAATTTTCGTCATTCTTCCTTGTATATAGGAATACACATAAGCAAAAATGATACCCCCACTTCCACCTGAATTTATGACAAGAAAAATATCTTTTACACCATTTCCAGTTAAGTCCCCTAACCAAATAGTCGGCTCATAACCGGCATTTTCAGGGATGGGCAATCCTTGTACCTGATTGGTTCTCCCATTTTTAACGAATAGTTGAAGATTTGTTAAATATGGACTGTCTGGCTGTTTCGTTCCGACGACAAATACCCAATCCGGAAACCCATCCCCTGTGACATCGCCAACTTGACTCGCCACAATTGATTGGCCTTGCGGCATAGATACATGCGGAACTCTTCTCCAATAAAATTGTTGATTCATTTTAAAATCTCCCTGCTCAAGATTCTTTTACATATTAAATGTGACAGGACCAGGAAAAGTGTCATGAATCGTTTCTTATAATTCCTGATTCGGAGGTTAGCTTTTATTTATCCACGAAAAAATAATAGCAATAATAATTGCAAAGCCGACGTATCCCATTAAGGAATAGACTTCTCCAACAAATGTTGTAAAGCCTATAAAGCTTGCCATAAAGCCAATTGCCCCCACCATAATCACAATGGGTTTATAGTTTGGATCTTGAGCTGGCACAAAACGAATGATAAACGAATATAGCAGGCCCACAGCGGTGTTATAAAACATGCCTAAGATGGCAATAGCCATTATTAGCCCTAATACCGGATGAATATTTACCGCAATTTGCAGAATCGGCATGTCTGTACCTGAAACCACATCCATTTGAGCAAACATCGCCAGATTAATAAATAATAACAATACACCGATCAGAACGCCGCCAATGATTCCGCCTGCCCCTGCAACCTTCCGACTGCTTGCGGTACTGCCAATCACCGCCATGACCGCAATACCAGCCGCAATATTATAGGATACGTAAAGAAGCGCACCCATCAACCAATTGGGAGCCGCTACTCGCTGATGCTGTGCCAATATACTTTGTTCTTCAAAGGTCAAATCCATTGTCAATATGGAGTAAACGACAACAATCAGCATAACGGCTACCAAATACGGTGTTGCTGCCGCAATCACGTTAATAATATTTTTTATATTAAGCATTAAAGTTAAAACGGTCGCAATCACCATGCATAAACTACCGACAACAGGGTCCATTCCGATGAGTTGATATACGGTAGCACCAGCACCGGCGAACATTGCGACAGCGACAGCAAATAAAAAGAATGTGATAAGAATGTCTAAGATGGCTCCAAACGAACGCCCTGCTATATGATAAATAACCTCTTTGTGTGATGTAGTATGTAGTTCATATCCTAATTGCGCAATATTCATTCCTAGAAATGCAAAGCCAATCATTGCAACGATCGAACCAATAATTCCATACATACCGAAACCGGTAAAAAATTGCATAATTTCTTGACCAGATGTAAAGCCTCCCCCAACAACTAAACCAACGAATGCTCCACCGATTTGAAAACTCTTTTTCACCAATTCCCTCATTTCTCAAATTGGACAATCATAGATACTAAGCCTTCATCGATATGATCTCTCTTTGTATTACTTTACGTCTATTGTTGCATTTACATGATTTTTAAATTTCGACGAAAAAAACGGATGAACAAAAACGCTAGCGTGTAAGGTCCAAAATTTTTACACTCAGAAAACTATAACAAGGGATTACCAAACATATATTATAATGTTGTAGAAAGTTGTACTACTCGAAAAGTAGATGATTCAACTAGTTGGCTCTGCGGCTTGTGTGCTTTGACCGCAACTAATTAGATTTAATATTAGAAAAATTTTTCTCATAAATGCTATCCAGTTATCCACATAGCGGAATTTTATTATTTCTTTCACAATAAAAAAGGTTTATCGCACTCCTAGCCAACTCGCGATAAACCTAACTCAATCTTACGTTTTTATTTATAAATCTTACGCGCAATCGTATACTGTTCAACGGCCTCAAAATTTAACTTGTAGCCAATTCCTACTTCTTGCGGCACCGTAATGTGACCATCTTCTACTATCACTTCCGGTTCGATAATATCCTGTTCAAAGTAATGGCTTGAACCGGCTGTGTCACCAGGCATTACAAAGTTTGACATCGAGGTTAAGGCGATATTGTGTGCACGGCCGATACCTGACTCCAGCATGCCGCCGCACCAAACGGGAACCCCTTTTTCTTCACAATAGTCATGAATTTTTTTCGCTTCTGAAATGCCGCCAACACGGCCGATTTTAATATTAATGACCCCACAGCCTCCGAGTTCAACCGCTTTCCGCGCATCTTCCAGTGAAGTGATGCTTTCGTCTAAACAAATGGGTGTTTTAATATGCTTTTGTAAAACCGCATGATCGATAATATCATCCGATGCTAGTGGCTGTTCGATCATCATTAAGTTAAATTCATCTAATTCCTGAAGAAGAGCTACGTCCTCTAATGTATAGGCGGAATTGGCATCTGCCATCAAAGGAACTTCCGGGAAATTTTCGCGAATGGCCCGCATCACCTCTACATCCCAGCCTGGCTTAATCTTTACTTTAATGCGTTTATACCCACTCTTGATCGCCTCGGCAACAACATCGATTTGTTTTTCAATCGTTTTTTGAATTCCTAGGCTGATGCCAACTTCAATTTTGTCTTTTGCTCCACCAAGGGCGTGGGCTAAGGACTGATTTGTTTGTTGAACGTAAATGTCCCAAATGGCGCCTTCAATTGCCGACTTGGCCATATTATTTTTTTTGATTCCTTTGAATAACGCTAAAACTTCATCTGGGTGCTGAATTTCCCTATTTAATATTAACGGAATTAGAAAATCCTCCAGCATATGCCAATTGGTTTTTAGCGTTTCTTCCGTATACCAAGGACTAACAAAGGCAACAGATTCCCCATAACCGATTGTCCCCTTTTCATCCTTTACCTCCAATAATAGAAATTCTTTATCGACAACTGTTCCAAAGCTTGTAGTGAAAGGGTTTTTTAACTGTATTTTCAAATGCCGAATGATAACTTCTGTTATTTTCATAGAGATCCTCTTTTCCATTTACAATTCGCAGCTTTTATATGTTAAAAATTTCACGTAACTGATTAATTAATATACCTCTTCTTACAGAAGAACTATATACATTGTAAACCTTGATTCCAAATAATTGAATGTTACAATTAAGGTTAAGTTTTTGAAATTTTTTATCAATTAATTACAAGGGGATGTACGATTTGCGCAGACAACACATAGGGGTTCTAATTGGGGGCGTGTTGCTTTTAGTTGTTGCAATGGGAATCAGTCGTTTCGCCTTTACACCAATCTTGCCATTTATGCGAATTGAGGAAGGGCTTACTTTTAAAGAAGCCGGCTACCTAGCTTCCAGTAATTATATCGGTTACTTTGTAGGGGCTCTTGGGGCTGCCTTTATTTATCGCAACAAAAAGAACTTTCTGCTCATCACAGTCTTACTTAATGTTGTGTCGATTCTCATGATGGGGCTGACACATTCATTTATCTTGTGGATATTATTGCGCTTTATTGCTGGGGCGACAAGTGGGTTTATCTTCGTCTTAACTTCTAGCATCGTCATGGACTATCTCGCGACGCATTTTCAAACTCGGTTTTCAGGCTTTCTATTTACCGGAATTGGTATTGGCATTGCAATTTCTGGATTACTTGTCCCTTTTATAGAAGGAATTTTCGAATGGGAAGGCACTTGGCTGGGACTCGGCATTTTATCTGCGCTCTTACTGATTTTAACACTCATTCTTTGGAGAAACATATCAATTCAAAATGGCGAAAAGGTGGAAAAATCCAAGGACACGAGAATTCTTCAAGGATTTATGCCCTGGCTAATTATCGCTTATGGCTTAGAGGGTCTTGGTTATATTATTACCGGTACATTTCTAGTAGATATTATTTATAATATAGAAAGTTTAAGATCCTTTGCCAGTTTTAGTTGGGTCATAGCCGGAATTGCCGCTGCACCAGCAGCTCCCTTGTGGATGCTGTTAATCTCAAAATTTTCTACAGTTAAAGTATTATCTATCGCTTACATATTACAGGTCATCGGCATTCTATTGCCCGTCTTAACACAAACTTCATGGAGCGTGCTTCTATCCGCCTTTTTGTTTGGCTTTACGTTCGTTGGGATTGTTTCTCTATCAACTGCATATGCACGAGAACTCTTTCCAAAACAAAGCGGTGTTGTCGTCTCAGCATTGACGACTGCTTATGCTCTCGGCCAAATTATTGGTCCTATAGTAGCGAGCTGGTTTGAATCTTTCTTTAATAGCTTTAAAGCACCACTTTCCTTTGCAGGCACCATCGTTACACTTGCCCTTGCTATATTGTTAATAGGGAAATGGTATAGTGATCGCAAAGAGCTTTCAAAGGTTGCAGAAGTCTATCATCATACGAGGTAAACCCTTGATATTCCAACAGTTTCTCATGATACGTGAGGAACTGTTTTTTTATGTACTTCCCATTCGCTTCATCTATCTTCCCCCTAATTCACAAGACAATCTCCCATTTTCTATAAAATAGTAGAAGGATTCCTCAGGATTTCATAGTAGACTTAAGCACATTTTTAAGATTCATGGCTATATGTCCATTAACTAAATCTATTAACCGAATATTATGGTACAGAAAGGAGGTGAATCAAGGGTTTGTAATTATTCTTTCACATCTTTCTTGCCTAGTTCACACTCCTCCAAAAGGGCAAAAAGATGAGCTAAAAATTTCAAAGAATAGATACAAACCACCCTAACAATCTAGTAATAAACTTGCATTATAAAGAAATGTAATCAGAACCTTAATAGAATAGAGATTCCTATAAGAAATGATCATCATGTTGGAAAAACATCATCACCTGGTAGATTTAAATCAAACTGCGACTGCTAATTCCATTTCTTTCCCCCCTCTAAAGGAAGCTCTATGATAGAACGGTACTATGCATCAGCCATTTCTTGAATTCAATGCTAAATTATTAGGGAGCTACAGCGAGAAAAGTCTATATGCCATGTGAGCAAATGCTATTGAATTGATAATTTGACCGAAAAGGAATAAAACAGCATGTTTGAAAACTTGTACTGTCGGACAGTCAAAGTCTTATGAAAAACCCCCTCATAAAACAAATACTAGCAAATGCGAGCATTGCGATAGTACGTATACTCAATTGGAGGACGTGGAATCCGTATTCCATTTGTACCTCAGGTAAGCAGGGTCAGCATAATGTATTACCATCAAGGAAATTTTGCTTCGATCCTAGTTGCTCTATTTTCTATAGCGAAAGCTTAAAAATAGGAGATTACCGAAAACCTTAACACTCCATTTTGACACCTAGTGATGATTGCAGACAGTAATGATGCAAACTCCTCCTTTCTGACATTGTTAATGAATGTGATCAAAACTAGTAATTTAAACTCTAACCTTACGAAGAAGTTAATGATGAAGGCTTATCGTAAAAGGATCTACCCTTTATTATAGTGAACGATTTACTTTAATAGAGGGCATACTATTTCTTCCACCCCCCATTTTATACAACCTTTTTAATGCCTATTAGATCGCAACTAGTAGGCATTTTTTTGCGGGCTTGCTTTATTTGGTGAGCGTCAAAAGATTACCCCTTGTCATGTTATCTAATTATCCAAATAGCGCATTTTTATTATTTCTTTAATAGAAAAAGGCTGAGGGAACATTAAGTTCTCCTCAGCCCGAGCCACGTTGCACTATTCTTTTTTCTTCGAGAAGACGTTTTTCATTTTCTCAGGTAGTCCCATCACTGCTGGCATAAAGACAGGCAGCATAAGGAAGCTTAATAACACAAGGCCGACCAATACTAAAATCGCCACTTGCATTAATGTCACAATCCCCGAAGGAATTAAGGCAGCAAACGTACCACCTAAGATGACCGCTGCTGATAGGACAACTCCGCCAATATGCTTGGCAGCATCAATAATACCGACACTTCCCTGTTCCTTCACTTCATGATAGCGCATCATTAGGAAGATACTGTAGTCCACTCCAAGTGTCACGATCATGATGAAACTAAAGAATGGTACATTCCAGCTTAAAATATCTTGACCTAGTATCGCTTCACTTAGTAGCTCGGCAATTCCAAGTGATGTGTAATACGCTAAAATGAGCGAGGCAATAATCATGATTGGCTGCCAAATTGAACGTGTAATCACAACTAAGACTAGCGCAATCCCAATCATCATAATGACAATTGTGCGTGTGAAGTCATCGCTCGAAATTTGCTGCAAGTCCACATTGGCTGTAGATTTACCGCCTAATGCAATTTCTGCATCTGCTAGACTTGAACTTTTAGCTGTTGCTTTAATTTGCGAATCAATTTCTTCGATAATTGACATCGCTTCTTTTGAATATGGATTCACATCTAAAATAATTGTCATTTTCGTCATTGTGCGATTGTCAGACATATACATATTCAAGCTTTCTTCAAATTCTTCCCCGTCTAAAACTTCTTGCGGGATATAGAAGACGCTATTAGAATCTGAACTGCTCACATCGCCAAGGTAATCTTGTGCGTCTAATAAACCGTCACTGATTTCCGTTAAACCGTCTGTACTTTGGGCTAGCCCATCTTGTAATTGCTTCATTTTATCTTGAAGCTCAGTTAAGCCATCTTGTAATTGTTTTTGGCCATCATTTACTGTAGATAGGCCTGTTTTTAGTTCTCCTGTTTTTGAACTAATTTGATGAACACCTGACTCGCCACTTTCAAGACCTGACGCTAAGGAAGTCGCTCCAGTTTGCAATTGCCCGGCACCTGTTTCAACCTGTTGCAAGCCATTTGTAATTTGAGCAAAGGCCGCATTCGCTTCTTGCAGAGATGTCACAGCTTGATTGTACTGCGGTGTAAGCTCCTGTAATTTTGCGGCTAATTGGGAAAGCTGTGTTTGGGCTGCTTTCGCCGTACCAATTACGGTTTGAACATTCTCATCATTTGCTAATTCTGGATTTGACTGAACCAAGGCATTCATGGATTGTTCAATTGCTGCGTAGCCTTGTGTGCTGCTTGCTATTGCACCTTCCATTGTTGTAAATAGCTCCGTAAATGCACTAAAGCCATTTTCAATTTCGCCATACCCTTTTTGTAATTGGGATGCTCCTGCACTTAAATCGCCAACACTTTGCTTTAAAGAAGATAAGCCGTTCGCTAATTCTGACGCCCCATTTGCCCCATCTTCGAACCCTTGTGCAACCTGGTTTAAAGCGTCACTTAGCTGTCCGACACCTTGTTCCATTGAAGATGTACCATCGATTAGCTGCTGTACACTATCAAAACTATTTTCATCTACTTGACCTAGCTTGTTTTCCGCTTCAGAAAGGCCTTCATTGATTGTTCCTAGCCCTTCCTGAGCAGAACCAAGACCCTCATTTAACGTATTTGTTTGCTCCTGAATATATAAATCTTGAATCTTATCCCCTGCAGGACGTGTCACAGATAAGACTTGAGATACGCCCTTTACATTCGAGATGACCTCCGCCAATTGGTCAATATCCTGTAAGCCTTTTTGCGTTGCAAGCGAGTCATCTGCTTTGATCACTAAAGTTGTAGGTGATGAGAATCCTGAAGGGAAATGATCCTCAATCACATTGATTGCTTGTTTTGACTCATACTCATCACTAATTTCTACTAAATCGTTATAATTTAGCTCATCCGAATATTTCAAGATAAACGGTACGGAAATCACTGCAACAATCACTAATGCAGCAATTGGTCTAAAGAAAGAATGCTTTGCTAAGAAGAGCCAAATTTTATTTTCACTGTGCCCTGCAACCGATTTGGCTGGCCAGAACATTTTAATGCCAAATACCGCCATAAAGAATGGATTTAAAGTGAGTAATACAAGCAGTAAAACCGCTACTCCAATCGCAACAGCTGATGTTGCTTGATACAGTTTGAATTCTGCTAAATACAGGACGATGAATCCAATAAACACGGCAATCCCACTATATATCACCGTTTTTCCGGCAGTACGGTAAGTTTCTGTAATCGCCTTTAAAATATGGCCGCCTTTACCAAGCTCTTCTTTAAAGCGTGTATAAAGAAGAATATTATAATCAGTCCCTATCCCAAACAAAACAACAATCAAAAAGACCTGGGTAAAGTTCGAAAACGGGAAGTTAAACTTATCAACAAGCTGTGTAACAATCCCAAGAGAAACAATGTATGAAACACCCACTGTTATAAGAGAGATAAAAGGAACTACTGGTGAACGGAATACTAAGATTAAGACGACTAAGATGAAAACAATCGCAATCACTTCCGTTTTCTTGATGCCCTCTTGAGAGGATTTCGCAAAGTCGTCCATCACGATGTCAGTTCCTGTGTAATAGGAATCCACCGTTTTTAACTCCGTTTGTTCACGTAAGCTCTGTGCTGCTTCTTCAACTGTTCCTTGTTTTTGATCAACGGAAATCTGAGTTAAAATCGTTGAGCCATCCTCCGAAACGAGCTGTTTTTTTGCTTCCTCACTATCTGTAGGAGTAAGCATGTCAGTAATGCCAAGTTCTTTACTATTGTCTTTAAGGGTTTGGATTGCCTGATTTACCTCTTCAAGCTGTGTATCAGTTAAAGCTTCATCACTGCCGCTCGTAAAGACCGAGATAAACTGATAGGTATCCGTTCCTTCGTCAGCCATTTCAGTCAACAGCTCAGCTGCTATCTGACTTTGTGTATAGGCCGGAATTTCTGTTTGACCTTTTTCACGTACTAAATTATCCAAATTTGGCATCGTAACAATCATAATGATTGAAATAGCCACCCATATTACGAACGATGCTGTACGCATATTCAGCCAATTTTTCAAAACAAATCACCTTTCTTCTATATAGTCAGCTTCCTAGGAAACTTCCAATTCATGGTTCATGTAAATCTCTATGAATACACTAACATGATAAAAAAGGTTAAAATATAGACAATGAGGGTCGAATTGTTTAAAAAAACACGACTCAACCATAATAGGTCGAATTAATGTTTTTCTTATGCAGATTTCCTATAAAAGTTATATTTTCAAATCTGCATAAAAAAATATTGGAATATAAGGGTGAGAATATGAAGCATAGTGATGAAACCAAAAGAATACTTGCGGATTCTTTAAAAGAATTAATGAAACAAAAATCCCTCGAAAAGATTTCAATTCGTGAATTGGCTGAAACCGCCAATGTAAACCGCCAAACCTTTTACTATCATTTCGAAGACATTTATGATTTGCTCAAATGGACATTCCAGCAGGAAACGGTGCAGTTGCTTCATGTGGATGAAAATTCGCTGCTTTGGAAAGAAGGTTTACTTGAGCTGTTCAAATATTTAGAGGCTAATAAAGAGTTTTGTGTATGTGCCTTACAATCTCTTGGCCGCGGTCATTTAAAGAGATTTTTTTATTCCGATATTTCTTCAATTTTAGGGAAAGTCATTAAAACCCATGGAGAAAAATGTGATGCTCCAGATGAATATATTGCATTTCTTACACATTTCTATACGTTATCATTGGCAGGCCTTGTAGAGAGCTGGCTAAACGGGGAGATGGACCAAACGCCCAAGGAAATCATTGAAATGATTGATATCTTTATTCAGGATCAAATCCGTGGGGCCGAGCATCGAATCATGGGGATTGAGTAATATTGAAATGAAATTTACCTGTGGAGGGCGTGTGGTGTTTCGATTCGAGAGCTCCATTTCATTCAATAGAAAATAGCGCCCTTCTCTTATACAGATGGGCGCTACTTTTATCGTCTTCGTTTTGTCGATTGTAGGATGCCAAGTTCTTCTCTGTATTTTGCGACAGTGCGTCTTGCAATGGGAATGCCTTCAGCCAATAAAAGGTTTGCGATTTTTTGGTCGGATAGCGGCTTGCCACAAAGCTCCGTTTCAATAATGGCCTTTATTTTTTCTTTTATACTTAATGACAACTCTACCTCGCCACTGCGCATCTTGACGCCGCGAACAAAAAAACTTTTTAAGGCAAGCGTTCCGTGCGGCGTCTGAATATATTTATGACTAATTGTTCGACTCACCGTTGATTCGTGAAGGCCCACGCGATCTGCTATATCCTTTAATCGAAGAGGAACTAGCGCTTTTTTGCCTTTATGCATAAAGCCGCTTTGTTTTTGCAGCATACTTTCCACCACTTTATACAAGGTTTCGTGTCGCTGCTCAATCCCGCGCATCAAGAGAAAGGCATCCGATAGCTTTGTTTTCAAATAGTTTTGCGTTTCTCCGTCTACACTCGAACGAAGCAACTCCTCATAAAACGTGCTAATCGAAATTTGAGGCAAAAAACGATCATTTATGTGAAGAATCCACTCTCTATTTACTTCTTCTACAAGAATATCCGGAATGATAAGTTCTTGTTTCGTTGACGGCACTTCCATTAGCGGACGTGGATTTAACTGCTGGATATATTCAAATATACTTTCAACATCTTCTTTTGCTATTTCATATTGATAAGCTAACTTTTGAAAATCACGATTTGCTAAATCCTCTAAATGCTTTTGGATAAGAATTTCCGTAAACCCAGGTGCATCGCCTCTTCGCACGACTTGCAAATACAAGCACTCTGCCAAACTACGAGCACCTATTCCAGCCGGTTCAAGGCTTTGCAGCACGTGAACTAGTTCTTCACATTTTTCAATCGTTACTTGAAATCGTTCAGCAGTGTCCTCGATTTCACAATCTAAAAAGCCCTGCTCATTTAAATTGCGGATAAAATACAACACGATTTCTTTTTCTCTTTTAGTTAAAGCTTTATTCACTGCTAGCTGCTCATTCAAATAGGCTTCAATCGAAGTATCCTGTTGCGCGACATGTAAGAACGGATCAACCAGCTTCTCCTTCAAAAAGCTTGAATTACTCGAATTTGGAATACGAGCCATCTCCATTAAAGCATCTGGCTCCTTTAATTCTATAAGTGGATTCCCATTCGCTTCGTCTCTAATGAACTGCTCAAGCTCCCCTATAGAAAATTTCAGAATTTCTAACGACTGCTTTACCTGAGGGGTTAAGGAAAGCCGATTTTCTAGCTTTTGCTGCAAGTTTAAATAAGCTTTCACTTACTTCTCCCCCCTCTCCTAGATTCTCGGAACACGAATATTCAATCGCTTCATGCGATATTGTAAGCTTTGTCTACTAATCCCTAACGCTACTGCGGTGTTTGTAATATGGTGATGATGCGTTTTTAAAGCTTGCTCAATATATTGTTTTTCAAATAAGGCTAATTGTTCCGTTAAACTTGCTGTAGAAGTATTTTTTGCTGAGTCTATCACCAACTGTGTTGGAATCAGTTTGTTCCCCTTGCTCTTGCGATACTGATAAGGAAGATGGGAAAACTCAATTACCTGTTCATGGTTCACTAGGTTCATAGAGGCCTCAATGATATGTTCCAATTCACGCACATTCCCTGGCCAGATTTGAGCTTCAAAAAACCGAAGCACTTCCTCTGAAACATTTTTTACATTCAGATTGAATAATTGATTATATTTCAAAATAAATTCCTCTATGAGAAGCGCAATATCTTCGGGGCGTTCCCGCAAAGGTGGAACAAATAATGTGACTACTGCTAAACGGTAATATAAATCCTTTCTCAAGTGATTGTTCGCAATCGCATCAATCGGATCTTCATTAATCGTAGCAATGACACGTACGTCAATTGGGATTTCTTTCGAGCCACCGATTCTGCGTACCTTTCTCTCTTGCAGTACACGTAATAGTTTTGCTTGCAGGGCACTATTTAACGAATTTAGCTCGTCTAGTAATATGGTGCCGCCCTGTGCCTGCTCAAACAATCCAGGACTATCAATTGCGCCTGTGAATGCCCCTTTGGTCGTGCCAAATAAAATACCTTCAATTAAGGTATCTGGCAAGGCAGCACAGTTTTGAGATATAAACGGTGCTGTTGAACGTTCACTTTCGGCATGAATGCTTTGGGCAAATAATTCTTTTCCTGTCCCCGTTTCACCAATGATTAAGACATTTGAGTTCGTTCGTGTTGCGCGTTTCGCTAAAGCAATCACTTCTTTTAGCTCACTGCTGTTACCTATAATATGTTGAAAGGTAAAGTCTGTTTTCTTCTGTCGCAGATTTTGACGCATCAAGCGTTCCATCTTAGTCACATCTGTTGCGATTTCTACAGCAGCACAAATGCTGCCCTCTAAAATAAGTGGAAATGTATTGTTTACAGTCGTAATTTCGACGCCGCGATTATTAAAATAAGTCTGTTTGACATTGACGATTTCCTCGCCCTGGTCTAGGGATTGCAGCAGTGTACTACTCTGGTTTTCTTGAAATTGAAAGAGCTCCCGCACATCTTTATGTAAAACATCTTCTTTTTCCATCGCTTCCATTTCGCGCATTTTTTTATTATAAATAATGGTTTTTCCGTCTTTGTCAACGGCATGAATCCCTACACCAATCCGCTCGATAATTTCTTCATGCAATTTTTTTAATACGGTTTCTTTGTGATTCACTTTCATCACCTCCCTACCATCATACTGCAAATTTTCTTTGCTAAGAAGGCTTAAATGCGGATTATTTTGCGCAAAAATATTTGGCGATTCAACTGCATAAGGTGTAAAAACTGAACTGAAAAGTTGGCATGATAATTGCTTGATACTCTATGTAAGAAGAAAGCCGCATTTAACTAGCATCTATAATTCACTTACTAGTAGGGAACGAATAATATGTGAAGTCGTTTTTTTCGGGAGTATTGCAGGTTAACGCTCTTACCTTATTGAAAACTAACATTTGAGTACAACAAGAATTTTGAAGGAGGAATTTAAATGACGACTAAATCAGCAAGTCTAATTGAACAAACAGAAAAGCTTGGTGCCCATAACTATCATCCACTGCCAATCGTAATTTCAGAAGCCGAGGGAGTTTGGGTACAAGATCCAGAAGGCAATAAGTATATGGATATGCTTTCTGCCTACTCAGCCCTAAACCAAGGCCATCGTCATCCTAAAATTATTCAAGCATTGATAAACCAAGCAAATCGTGCAACCTTAACATCACGTGCATTCCACAATGACCAACTCGGTCCGTGGTATGAAAAACTCACTAAATTAACCGGCAAAAACATGGTATTGCCGATGAATACCGGAGCGGAAGCTGTAGAATCTGCCATCAAGGTTGCCCGTCGCTATGCTTATGATGTAAAAGGCGTTGCGGATAATCAAGCTGAAATTATCGGCTGCGAGGGGAATTTCCATGGCCGGACATTGGGGGCTGTGTCTTTATCATCTGACAAGGAATATCAACGCGGATTTGGACCACTTGTACCAGGCATTAAATTAGTTCCTTATGGAGATGCAGAGGCACTAAAAGCTGCTATTACACCCAATACAGCTGCATTCATTGTAGAGCCTATCCAAGGCGAAGCTGGCATCGTAATGCCTCCAAAGGGCTTCTTAAAAGCAGTGGAACAAATTTGTAAAGAGAATAATGTTTTATTTATAGCCGATGAAATTCAAACAGGTCTTGCTCGGACAGGTAAAATGTTTGCCCACGAATGGGAGGAAGTATCTCCAGATGTCATTATTCTTGGGAAAGCTCTAGGTGGTGGCGTATTGCCAATCTCTGCAGTCGTTGCAAACAGTGATATCCTTGGTGTATTAAATCCCGGCTCTCATGGATCAACATTTGGAGGCAACCCACTTGCTTGTGCTGTTTCCATTGCTTCTTTAGAGGTTCTTGAAGAAGAGCAACTAACAGAGCGCTCTTTAGAATTAGGAAACTACTTCCAGGATCAATTGCGTTCGATTGAGCACCCTGCCATTAAAGAAGTACGAGGCAGTGGCTTATTCATCGGTGTTGAACTAAATGTGCCTGCTCGTTCATTCTGCGAGCAATTAAAGGATTTAGGCTTACTTTGTAAAGAAACTCACGATTTTGTCATTCGATTCGCGCCTCCATTAATCATTACAAAAGAAGAAATTGACTGGGCTTTAGAAAAAATTAGAGCTGTATTTGCTTAACCAATCTTTCAAAAGAGACTGTTCGAATTATTTTCGAATCGTCTCTTTTTTACGTTAAGATAAAGGAAAGAACAAAAGGAGCTATGCAAATGCAAACCATTTATATATCCGGGTATCGTTCCCACGAGCTCGG
>Ga0182745_1002358_pt1 | contig 16983 bp, 14 predicted proteins | sample eDN3rd30CKraftBY_FD_128523 | JGI IMG/M metagenome (GOLD analysis project Ga0182745, IMG submission 128523) | Enriched backyard soil microbial communities from Emeryville, California, USA - eDNA 3rd pass 30_C Kraft BY (version 2) (version 2) | ecosystem: Environmental > Terrestrial > Soil >...
GCCTTCCCTTTGTCTTCGCGCTCTGGGTGGTAAGGGCAAGGCAGAGTCTGGGCGATCTGCCGGAGACACTATCCCGGTGTCGGGCGAATGGCCTGACGCATGCGCGTGCGATCGCCTGCGAGCACGGCCCCAGGCTGGGGTTGGATGTTGATACGTGTTATGATTATCTCACGCAGGTTCTGTCGTACGATCTGGGCGAGCCCGAGCAAGCTGGCCTTCGACTCTTCGCCCGGATGGCGGCCGAACTGAACTTGATTCCTCCAGGAGCCGACCTTGTCTTCCACCATTCCCAAGATCTTGCAACGCGTCGTTGATGGGGGACGCCTGAGCTTCGAGGAAGGGGTCGAGCTGCTCCGCGCCGGAGAGCTCCTCGAACTGGGACGCGCCGCCGACGCCGTGTGCAAACGCCTCCACCCAGAGCCTTACCGTACGTACAATATTGATCGCAACATCAATTATACAAACGTTTGTACCGCGGTTTGTGACTTCTGCGCGTTTTACCGCAAGGTGGGCGACACCGAGGCCTACGTGCTCGAACGGGACGTCTTGCTGGAGAAGGTGCGCGAGACCGTCGAGCTAGGGGGAGATCAGATCCTCATGCAAGGGGGGTTGCATCCCCACCTGACCATGGAATGGTATGAGGAGCTTCTGGGGGACATCAAATCCAACTTTCCGCAGGTTAACATTCACGGCTTTAGCCCGCCCGAGATCCATCACTTCACCAAGGTGACCAAGCTTCCGCTCCGAACCGTCCTGGAACGTTTGAAGCAGGCGGGGCTGGGAAGCTTGCCGGGGGGGGGAGGGGAGATCCTGGTCGACCGGGTACGCAAGGCGATGACGCGCGGCAAGGTCATGACCGACGACTGGCTCAACGTGCATCGCGTCTGGCACGAGCTCGGTGGAAAGTCGACCGCCACCATGATGTTCGGGCATATCGAGACGCTCGAAGAGCGAATCGAGCATCTCGAACGGGTTCGTCAGCTTCAAGATGAGACCGGTGGGTTGACCGCGTTCATCTCCTGGACGTTCCAACCCGAGCATACCGAGATGGCCGATGTTCCGGCGGCGGGGTCGTTCGAGTACTTGCGAACCCAGGCGATCACGCGCCTCTACCTCGACAACGTTCCCAACATCCAGTCCTCGTGGGTCACGCAGGGGCCAAAAATTGGTCAACTGGCCCTCTACTTCGGCGCGAACGACATGGGAAGCTTGATGATCGAGGAAAACGTGGTCGCCTCCGCGGGGACCGTGTATTCGCTTTCCCTCGAAGAGATCAAGCGGGCCATTCGCGAATCGGGATACATCCCTCGGCAGCGAAACGTGTTCTACGAGTACATTGACTCTCCCACCAGCCAGGAGCCTGCCCTCGCGAGTTAATCGAGGCCAAATGGCGCCTCTTTGAAACTCGACAGGCTTTGGACCCGAGGGGGCTTGCGTGCTCAGACGTTGCGCCGGATGATAGAGTCCCGTGGCAACGAGCGAGACGGCCCCCTTTTCTTTGCTTTTCTTGGGTGGGAGTCCACGCTCACGGCCCAGGTAGGTGCTCCGACCCCTTCTCAGAAGTTGAGCGCGCGCGTGATCAAAGTCGAGAACCTTACCAAATCTTTCCTCGACTACCAGCGCGGCTGGGTGTCGGCGGTGGGAGGGGTCAGTTTCGAGTGCGAGCCGGGCTCGATTTTCGGACTTCTCGGGCCGAACGGAGCGGGCAAGACCACCACCTTGCGCATCTTGAGCACCGTGCTCAGCCCCACGAGTGGGAAGGCGATCGTCGCCGGGCATGATGTTACCACCGCACCCGAGGAGGTTCGGCGGAATATCGGGTATATGTCGGCGAGCACGGGCATTTACGACCGGATGACCGCCTGGGAACTGGTTGAGTATTTCGGCAAGCTCTATGGTCTTCCCCCCGATCGCCTGCGCGAGCGTATGGAGACCACCTTCGACTGGCTGCGCATGAACGACTTTCGGGATGTGCTCGGATCGAAGATGTCCACGGGCATGAAGCAAAAGGTATCCATCGCCCGCACCATCGTTCATGATCCCCCAGTCTTGATCTTTGACGAGCCGACCTCCGGGCTCGACGTCCTCGTGGCTCGAGCGGTCCTTCAAAAGATCGCGGAGCTTCGCGATCTTGGAAAGACGATTGTCTTTTCCACCCATTCCATGCATGAAGTGGAAAAGCTCTGCACACGTGTCGCCATCATCCATAAAGGACGTGTGCAGGCCTCCGGCGAACCCAAAGCTCTGCTTGAGGACTATGGGCAGCCCGATCTCGAAGAATTATTCTTCTACCTGGTCGAAAAGGCCAATCGCGGAGAAGCGGAGTTTCCCCACTCTCCATTGGCCGGGTGATCTCCAATCGATTCTAGCTTGCACGTCGACTGCCCTCGCATCTTAAACTGACGGTCCAACCCATCGAGTCGCGACGAGATTCTATGTCCATGCGTTGGTCGAATGTCCTGGTGATCTTCCGGCGCGAGGTTCGCGATCAGATTCGTGACCGTCGTACGTTGTTCATGATCTTCGTGCTCCCGATTCTGCTCTATCCCGTCCTCGGGATGAGCGTGGTCCAGTTCTCCGCCGCGTTCGAGCAGAAAGCCAGGCGCGTGCTGGTGGTTGGGCCGGAGTTCCTCCCAAAACAACCCCCGCTGCTGAATCCGTCGAAGACAGAGTTCCTCCCCTCGCTGTTCGACACCCCCGCCGAAGCCACTAAGCTGGAGGTGATTACGCATCCTGCGGAAGAACCATGGACCAGTGAAACGCGGCGCGAGGAAGCAATCCGAACGCGGGAGGCCGACGCCCTGGTCGTGATCCCTCCCGACCTGATCTCGCGACTGAACTCGGCCTCAACCGCGGATTCGATCGAGACGCCCATTCTGTACGATAGCACCGACGAGCCGAGCCAGATCACGAACCTCAGAGTGAAAGAAGTTCTGTCGCGGTGGAAGAAGAGTATCGTCTCGGCTCGACTGGAACGTGACCGCAAGCCCGCCAACTATACCGAGCCGATCGACGTCACGTCGGTCGATATCGCGCCGGAGTCAAAAGCGGGAGTCAGCGTCTGGTCTCGCTTGTTCCCGTTCTTACTCGTGATCATGTCATTGACAGGTGCATTCTACCCCGCGATCGACCTCTGCGCGGGGGAGAAGGAACGGGGGACGATGGAGACGCTGTTGATCAGCCCCGCGTCTCGCGCCGAGATCGTCATGGGCAAGTTTCTGACCGTGGTGTTGGCGAGCATGATGACCGCGTTGCTCAACCTGGTCAGCATGGGGCTCACCGGCCTCCAACTTGCTAACCAGGTGAGTGGGATGTCCGGTGGCGCGGGCGGACGGCGAATGACCGCCGTGATCGCCCCTCCATCACTCACCGCGGCGTTCTGGATGATTCTGCTGCTCATTCCGCTGTCGGTCTTTTTCAGTGCGATCTGCGTGGCGCTTGCGGTGCTGGCCAGGAGTATGAAAGAGGGGCAGTATTACATGACACCCCTCTACCTGATCTGCCTTCCTCTCATCTTCCTGACGCTGGCCCCAGGAATCGAGCTCAACCTGTTTTACAGCCTCGTCCCCGTGACGGGGGTCTCGCTGTTACTACGAGCCTTGATTCTGGGCGATTATTCGCTGGCCTGGCTCTACTTTTTGCCCGTGCTCGTACCGACGACGATCTACGGTGGATTTGCGCTGAGATGGGCGATCGACCAGTTCCAGCGCGAGGACGTACTGTTCCGAGAGTCGGAGCGGTTTGAGCTAAAGGGCTGGATTCGCCACTTGCTTCGCGACAAGCCGCCTGTACCCACGGGGGGCCAGGCGCTTCTTTGTTTTGTCCTGATGTTGACCTCGGCCTGGTTCTTCGTACAGTCGATTACGACGATTGGTTCGACGAGTGCCACCAAATTAATGGTGGCCAGTCAGGCGGTGATTATACTGGCCCCTCCGCTCTTAATGGCGCTGTTTCTATGCTCATCTCCGCGCCGTACACTTGGCCTGTACTGGCCGAAAGCACGGTATTTCCTATACGGCATAGGTTTGGCGTTGGCACTTAACCCGCTGGTCAATGAGCTCCGGCCTGTCGTTGAGGATCTTTTCCCGGTCTCTCCCATGCTCAAGACCGCTATGAGTCAAATGTTCACTAAATTGCCTAACCTGGGAGAGGCTCTTTTTATTATTGCCGTGATCCCCGCGATCTGCGAGGAGTTGGCATTCCGAGGTTACATCCTTTCTGGCCTGCGATCTCGATACAACGACCGGTCCGCGATCCTTCAGTCGGCCTTGCTTTTCGGCTTCCTTCACGTCTTACTGAGCATGTTTCAGCAGTTGTTTAATGCAACGCTTCTTGGCGTGGTACTGGGTTTGCTGGCCGTACGGAGTGGCAGCGTTTATCCTGGTATCCTCTTCCACGCGATCAACAATGGCCTCGCGGTTTGTCTTGGATTCTTGCTCTCAAACTCCAAGATGCAGGCCGTTCTTCCTTGGATTTATCGAGATCCTCGGGAAGGACAGTTCCACTATGGGATCGTGGTTGTGGCAACTGTCATCGCATTCTTCCTGCTCGGACTCCTGGTTCGAGGAGATACCGGAACAACCGAGCTCAAGTCGGACAAGGCAAATCTAGAGGGACTTGAGGTTTAGCCGATCAGCAGCGAGACAAATGCGGCGGCCTCTGTTGGATTGAATGGTCGGCTCGCCGAACTTCTCAAGGCCCCGTACTTTTCGGCGGTTGCTAATATGAGATCGACTTCTCGGACCTTTTCCGCCCGGTACATCTTCCCGGTGGAAGGTCCGCCGATCGAAAATGGGTGTTTGACCGTTCAGGAAGGACGCATCAGTTGGCTCGGGCCGAGGAGTGAACGCGCATCGGAGCTTGATCTGGGAAACGTGGCGGTCGTGCCGGGGTTCGTCAACGCTCACACGCACCTCGAGCTTTCGCGTTTGCGAGGGGATGTGACGGACGAGCCAGGTCAGTCCCCCGAGGATGAGGTCGCCTGGCTTCGCAAGGTCGTGAACCAGCGTCGGTCGCGGGAGGTTGAGAACCTGCGAGACGTTGTTGGTCTGAACCTGTTGCGCAGCACCAGAGCGGGAACCACATCGCTCGCGGATACGACCACCGCGGGGTTGAGCTGGAACCAGGTAGCCGAGGCGCCGGTTCGAGCAATCGTATTCGCCGAGTTGATCGGGCTCACACGCTCGCGCGGGTTGCAGACCAGCGCCGACGCCTGGGAATGGCTCGGCTCGATCCGACCCGAGGCCCAGGTGATCGCGAACGCTCGGCCAGGCCTGAGCCCCCACGCTCCGTACAGCACCTCGGAGTGGCTCTATCATAAGGCGGTCTCGAGCCGACTACCGCTCTCGACCCACCTCGCGGAAATGCCCGAGGAGCTCGAACTGCTCGAGCGCGCGAGCGGTCCGTTACGAACCTTTCTCGAGGAGTTAGGGGCGTGGGATGAGGAGTGGGAGCCGATTAGCTCACGCCCCGCCGATTATGTCAGGAAAGGCGAGCTACGGAACGCCGACTGGTTGATCGCTCATGGAACTTACCTCGACCCCCAGGAGTTCTGGCAGCTCCGGCCAGAGGCCGCGCCCAATAATCATCGGGTCGCCGTGGCGTTTTGCCCTCGAACCCATGCCCGGTTCGGGCACACTCCTCACCCGTTTCGAGCGATGCTGGAGCGAGGCGTTGTGGTCTGCCTCGGCACCGATAGTTTGGCATCCTCGCCGACCTTGAGCATCCTCGACGAAATGCGCTTCCTTCATCGCCAGGATAGCTCTTTAAACGGTCAGCTTCTCCTAACCATGGGGACCCTCTTCGGCGCCTGGGCCCTTCGCGCCGAGACCACCACGGGGAGCTTGAAACCCGGTAAATCCGCCGACCTCGCCATCGTTGCCCTTCCGGATGACGACGAGCCGGACCCGCACATGCTGGTGCTCCGATCCGACCTCCCCGTGATCGCCACCATGTTCGAGGGTCGATTCGTTTACGGTCCCTGGCCCGACGCCTAAAACGCATTCTTTGATGCGTGCTTGTCTTGAAGCGAATCAGACGCTCACGCTTTGGGCTGCTAGGATTGCCCAATTCCTTGCACCAGCCCGAAGCGCCAGCGAGTGAATCTCTTTGGGCCTATTCTTATGTGTATTTTTTTTGCTTGTTTGTCGATTTGCTGGACGGTCCTCTGATTTGTATTTCGACATTTAAATAGATTCGCTCGCTGGCGCTTCGGGCTGGTGAAAGAAGGCCCGTGGATGAATGGGCTAGGTCGTTTTCAAATTGAGTCAGCTTTCGCTCTGGGTTTGTTCCGCCGGCTTGGATTCGTCGGTCTCCTGGAGTCGCGAAGGAGCGGCTCGGACCACGGGCGCGGTGGGTAGGGCCACCTCTCGCCAACTGGTTCCATCCACTTCCTGGCGAATATGTAGGTAAATCAACGAGGCGGCTGACCAGAAGTAGCTGTAGATCCAGCCATGAACCATCGCATTCACGAAGGAGAGCCAGAAAGGCGGGGAACTTGACTCCCGCGCGATCCCGAAAGGATCGAGCGACACAGGCTGAGGTTGGGCAAAGAGCGTTGCAATCTGTTCGGGGGGAACGGTGAAGCTCAGTGACCACTGGACCAGGTGGAGCAAGAGCTGTTGGAAGAACAGGACGAAGACCAGCCCGACCAGCCCGAGCATCCAGGCGAACCCCATGTCGAATGCATAGTACAAGGGGCGTTGAAAGACGTAAGCATACGAACGACTGAGTGCGTCGAAGCCGTCTTCTCCCTCCGCGGCCACGGAGGTCACGATCAATGGCCAACCCGCCGCGAGTCCGAGCAAGATAATGGAGATGACCAACCCCGCCAGGATGGGGAAGATCAAAAGACCCTGGGCGATTGACTGCGCTAGATCGCCGGGAATACGGAACAGGAGTCCGAACAGGGCGCTGGGAATGACGAAAAGGGCGACCGCCAGAAATGGGCAGAGGGGGGCAAAAGCAAGAGGGAGCCATTTGCGGAATGCGAATCGAAGCGCGGTCCCCATGCCAATTCGTTCGCCCTGGGCGAGCTGAACCATGGTGACGCGGGCGATGGCTCCGCCCACGATGCCCCAGACGCAGACCGCCCAAACGCTTCCGAGCAGCGCACCCAGAATCCCTTTCAGATCGGCTCGGGGGGCAAAGACCCAGAAGAAAGGTTGGAAGACCTTGCGAATCGGTTCGGATAGGTCCCACAAGGCTCCTTGAAACATGGAGGTAATCGTGGGACCGCGGAGGGCCGCGGGACTTGATGCCACACCCAGCCAATGGGTTGGGGCGGGGAGGGCTTCGGGGGAGAAGGCTCGGCCCAGGACCTCCCAACCGGCATTCAACGCCAACATTCCTAGAACGGCGAGAAACAACTTCTTGGGTGCGATGGAAAGCCCGACAGCCCTGAGGATCCGGAGCCAGGGGAGGAGCCGCGCGAGGCGAACCTCGAAGTTCCGATTCGATACTTCAGTCATGGAAAAGAGGCTCCAGCTCCACAATCACATCACACCAGATCACAGCACAATCAAGGGACCACGCAGCTTAGCACGGTTGCCTGTCCTTGCGGCATCAATTCACAAGGGCCAAACGCGGCGGGAAGAAGTCGAGTCGCCCCGAACGGGAGAGGCCAGGTCTGCCCACCCACTCGTATCTCGGAATCCCCCTCCACGCCGAGGAGGACCGTGAAACGGTCGGTCCGCCCCACGGTTGCAGGCGCATGCAAATGATAACGTTCGAGCTCGAAATAAGGGCAATGCGAAAGACGTTCGCGAGTCCCTCCGGCGATCGATTCCACCTTGGATTGCCAGGGATTTACGGGACCTCGGTTGAAATCGACCGACTCAAGGGCTTCGCTCGGGTGAAGTTGGCGAGGTTGCCCATCTGGGCCAACTCGTCCCCAGTCGTGGACGCGGAAGGTCGCATCCGACATCTGCTGAATCTCCGCCAGCACGATCCCCGCGCCGATCGCATGGACGGTCCCGGCCGGGATCATGACACAGTCCCCTGGCTTTGGCTCGAACCGATGCAGGAGCGGCTCAACCTCTCCCGACTCCATCGCCGCCTTGAACTGCTGGGGACCCACTCCTTCCCGAAGCCCCGCGTAAATCAGGCTCCCCGGCTCCGTGTGCATGATTACCCAGGTCTCGGTCTTTCCGTTGTCGTCCGCGAGCTTCCGGCCTCGTTCGTCATCGGGATGAACCTGGACGGAAAGAACCTGGTTCGCATCCAGGTATTTGATCAAAAGCGGGAATTGCGTGAGGTGGCTCAGGCCAGTCCCGAGTAATTCCGGGCCTCGGTGTTGGATCAACGCGCGGAGCGTCGTTCCTTCAAGCGGGCCCTCTTCCACCCGGCTGACATCGTCGCGGTGGTCAGAGATTTCCCAGCTTTCCGCGTAGTTCAAGCCTTCTCCAAGCGTCTTCCCGAGCACGGTCTCGAGCCGTCGTCCTCCCCAGATCAGTCGCTTGAGGATCGGTTGAAAGCGCAATGGATAGAGGGGTATGTCCCGCATCAAACGTCCCCAGTCAGTAAGCCGACTCGTTCTCGTTGAGCGCTCATGGATGCCGCTTTCCGAGCCTGCGGTCGCTCACTCAATTGTCCTTTGCTGTTCCCCGCGCGGCGATGCATCCCTGCTCCTTTCGCTTCAACCGACCTATCGCTCGTTCACTCGCTTTGAAGCTTCAAGAGCCTCTTTGTAACGGGTGCGGTAAGAGCATGTCCACCCGAGTCAGGGAAATCAACCACGGAGGCGCATCTGGTTTGGACTGGGTCGATTTGGAGGGGGTCCTAACAGGGGTTTTGCCGAGACTTCGTAGGCTTCCTCTGAACTGACCATGCCGAATCGAGCAAAGCGTGCGGGAGTGCCGGACGAAGGGACGCGCTGGACTCTGGAAAGGGGAACGAGGAGTGTGTTAGACTTCATTACTCGACCGGAAAAAGGAACGCTCCCGCCGGAATAGGCCGTCCCCGAGAGGCCCAAGGCGGTGCCGCCCGAACAAGGGTCCCGGCCTCGGGATTGGCCGACGCGACCCGCGTCTCCTCCCTCCCCTCTCGCTCCTCGGCAAAGCCCTTAAAGGCGATGCGTCAGGGTGGTCCAACTCCAATGCCAACCGATCAGGATCTCTTCGCGGAAGAACAGAATATGGTCACCATGAGTTTTGGTGACCACATCGAAGAATTGCGCGTGAGACTGATCCTCGCGCTCTATGGACTGGTCGTGGGGGTCATTTTGACGCTCATCCCGGGTTTGAACCTGGGTAAGCGAATTATGACCAAGATGGAGGAACCGGCTCAGGGGGCTCTGGAACAGTTTTACAGCGAGCAGGCCACCAAGCGCGCGGAGTTGGCCGACGAGCAATCCTCCATGTCGGAGGAGACCAAGGCGGTGGTCCCGGCTGGGCCTTTCCTCGCGGAACTCGGCAAGCTTGCGCCGGACCTGAGCTTGCCGAAAGGGGATTCGCTTGCGGGAAAGACCCTCTCCTTTCCCGTCCGTTTCCTGGAGTCGGGGGTGATTAAGCTGGTCAATCAGGGGTCGAGGCCAAGCTCGGCCCTCATCTCGCTGGCTCCGCTCGAGACCGCGACCATCTTCTTCATGGTCTGCCTGGTGGCTGGCCTGGTGATCGCCAGTCCTTGGGTGTTCTACCAACTCTGGGCGTTCGTGGCCGCGGGACTGTACCGGCATGAGCGGCACTATGTCACCAAGTTCCTTCCCGTCTCATTGGGGCTTTTTCTCAGTGGAGTTTTTCTCTGTTTCTTCTGGGTCTTGCCGGTCACGCTCACCTTCTTGCTCGAGTTCAACGTCTGGCTCGGGATCGAGCCAACCCTCCGACTCGCGGACTGGATGAGCTTCGCGACGATTCTCCCCTTGATCTTTGGAATCTGCTTCCAGACACCGCTGGTCATGGTGTTCCTGGCCTTGATCGGCATCTTCACGAGCGCGGACTATCGGTCGAAGCGAAGGATCGCCATCCTCGTGATGATGGTGATTGGCGCGGTGATCACGCCGAGCCAGGATCCGATCAGCATGCTGATGTTGGCCGTTCCAATGATCTTGCTCTATGAGATTGGCATTGTCATGGTTGTTCGACGGGAATCCACGGTAACCTCGTGATGCCGCGGGTGAACCGCGCGGCCTTGGGCCAAGGTCTAGAATCCCTGCTCAGAGACCTGAGACCGCGTTTCGCGCATCTTGTCGTGTTGACAGAATGGGATTTGAAGGATGGCTGAGAATCGTGGGATCGTCTTCCTCGTGGGCGCCGGTCCCGGCGACCCGGGGCTCTTGACCCGCCGAGGAGAGCAGCTTCTCAAGGAGGCCGAGGTGGTCGTCTATGACCACCTGGCCAATCCTCGACTCCTCGACCTCGTTCCCACCGAGGCGATTCGCGTTTCCGCGGGAAAGTCGGTCGGTCACTGCACGATGTCGCAGGACCTGATCAATGCCGCGCTCTTGGAACACGCACGCGCTGGGCGGCGGGTCGTTCGGCTCAAAGGGGGGGACCCTTATATCTTCGGCCGAGGTTCCGAGGAGGAGGAGTACCTGCGCGCGGCGGGGGTCCCTTGCCAGGTCATACCCGGTGTAACGGCCGCGGTGGGAGTCTCGGCGTACGCGGGGATTTCCTTGACCCACCGCGAATCGGCCTCGGCTGTTGCGTTCATTACCGGGCATGGGCACGCCGATCCGAATCGAGCGGGGGGAGGGAAAGACCTCGACTGGAACGCCCTCGCGGCCTTTCCTGGAACCCTGGTCATCTACATGGGGGTCACTCGCCTCGAGAACCTCTGCCAAACGCTGATCGAGCGAGGAAAGGATCGGAGGACGCCAGCGGCACTGATCGGCTCGGGGACGCTTGCCCGTCAGCGTACGGTCGAGGGGACGCTCGAGACCTTACCCGAGCGGGTCAAGGCCAAAGGCCTGCGTCCCCCGGGCCTTCTCGTCATCGGTAAGGTGGTCAACCGAAGACCGATTCGCTCCTGGTTCGAGGAACTGCCTCTCTTCGGCCAGAGAATCGTGGTCACACGTCCGCGCGACGAGGCGGTTCGAGCGGCGTCATCCCTCGAGGCGCTCGGCGCGGAAGCCTTGATTGCGCCGACGGTGGAAATCCTTCCGTTGGAAAGTTATGCGGAACTTGACCAGACGATTGATCATCTCAATCAGTATCATTGGGCCGTTTTTACCTCGAGCAATGGCGTTCAAGCCTTTTTCGACCGTCTCGAGGCCGTTGGGCACGACCTCCGCGCGGTGGGGCATTTGAAGCTCGCGGCGATTGGCCCCGCCACGGCTGACGCGCTTCGGCGGTACCACCTTCACGCGGACCTGATCCCGCGTTCATTCCGTTCGGAGGATCTGGCCGAGGCGCTTGTCAAAGAGGTGAAGGGGCAACGCGTACTGCTTCTGCGCGCGGATCGAGGACGGACCGTTCTTCAGGAAGAACTTGGTCAGGTCGCGCAAGTGGACCAGGTCGCCGTGTATCGCAACGCCGACGTCGACTCGATTCCTGAAGAAATTGTGCGCAGGGTGGAGGAGGGGAGTATCGACTGGATCACCTTGACCAGCTCCGCGATCACCAACCGCCTCCATAGCCTACTTGGCGAACAGGGGCGGTCGCGGATCGGGTGTGAGATTAAGCTGGCAAGTCTGAGCCCTGTCACGTCGGCGGCCGCTGCCCAGCTTGGTTGGAAGGTCGCCGCCGAAGCGAAGGTTTATACCTGGGCCGGACTGGTGGAGGCTTTGGTCGAAGCCACCCAACCGAACCTTGCGCAGGAGCAACCGGCCTGAGCGGGCTTGGTCATGCCCGCTTTCGACGGAAGTTGATCCGCCCTCAAGCCAAGGGCGAGCGTGCGGTGATTTCGGCCCGAGGGCCGAATGGAAGCTGCTTAACGTAGTTCTCGGGAGGTTTCGATTCCCTGCCAGAGAACGAACGCCCCGCCGAAGATGAAGAGCACATCCAAGAGGATGTTGCGGCCCAGCAGAGCCAGCGTGGCGTCGAGCAAAAAGATCAGGCAGACCAAACCCGCGACACCCATTGAGGCGTAGCAGAGAAACTTCGGCATCTCCATCTTTCGCACGCTCCGAATGACCAAGTTGTCGGCGTCCTTCCTCCATCTTACCACAGAAGGGATGCCAGGCTCGATGGAGTCTACCAGATTCCTTTACCGTATCGTGCGCGGGTTTGGTTGATTCCACTCATACGTGTTGAACGGGGATCGTTCTGGTCTTCGCGACTTCTTGTTTAGGAAGCCTGACTTTGAGCACGCCATGCTTGGCTTCAGCCTGCGAGGCGTCGAAGTTCACCTCGTTTGAGAGGAGAACCTGGCGATGGAACGTTCCGAACGGCCTCTCCTGCATTAGTTTATGGCCGTCGGTCGCGTGGTTTTCGGGAGGTTTCACGCCGCGGAGCGTGAGCAGGTTTCCTGTGACGGACAGGTCAATGGAAGCCGGATCAACTCCGGGCAATTCCGCCACCAAGATGAATTCATTGGGGGTCTCGTAGAGGTCGACGACCGGACTCCAACCACTCGGTTCGAGATCAACGGGAGGTTGGGTCGGACCCAAACGCGCGGGATTCCAATATTCATCCACCAGCCGATTGAACTCATTTTGCAGGACGTGCAAAGGCGCACTGAGCTCGCGCCGCCAGGGAGTGGGTCGTGCCATGAGAGAATTCTCCGTCCGAACGAAGAGGTAGAGTGGAGTTGTGTCGGTGCTTCGGAGCAAAGTGAGTCGGCCGAAGCGGGGAAGCGGCTTTCGATATTGTCAGTCCACCAGTTCTTGAAAATGACGAACCGTTGCTTCAGCCGACCCTTGTCGAAAGTGGGGAGAATGCAAACGACGTTCGATGAGATTCGTAGAGTGGTGTAAGGCTTTCGTCCGTAATCCTGCTACGCTCACGATTGAATCTCGATCCGGCGTGTTTTCGCGCGTTCAGCCTTGGGCAAATTGAGCCGGAGCACACCATCGTGGAATTCCGCGGTGATCCGACCCCGCTCCACCTCGTCACTGAGGATGAAAGACCGAGCGAAATCACCGACCTGGTATTCCTCGTGCAGGGCTCTGGCTCCCTCGGGGGCAGGGGACTCGACCTTGGCATATAAGCTCAGCACGTTGTCTTCAAGTTGAATCGTTACACTCGACTCCGTTGCGCCGGGGAGGTCCGCCTCCAGTACTAAACCATCAGGACCTTCGTGAATGTCGATTGGCGGCGTGAACTGAACCGCGGGGACTTTTCGAGGTTCGCTAACCGCGGACGATTCAGTCGGACCTTGATGATCGGGCAAGGTCGTACGATCAACTGAAACCGGAACCAGGATTGATTGCTGCTGAGAATTCATCTTAAGGAGCTCCTTTCTGACCAAGGGAAGACGGAATGCACGGCCTGGCAATCCCTGTCCATCTGGTTAGACGGCTGCCTTGACGGAGATTTGGCGCGGTTTCGCGCTTTCCGCCTTGGGAAGGGTGATGGTCAGTAGGCCCTGTGCGAACTTGGCACTGACCAGGTTGCTGTCAACCCGATCCGGTAAGGAGATCGTGCGTGTCCAACGGCCGAACTGCCGCTCCTGCCGTCGATAGCTTTCATCGGCGACTCCTTCGGGACGTTTCCGTTCGCCTCGTAACGTCAGCGTTTCTCCCGTGATGGAGAGGTCGAGCTCGTCTGGGTTGATCCCGGGCAACTGGGCTGAGAGCAGATAACTCTCACCGGTATCGTAAAGGTTGATCGTTGGAAAATGTCGACCCATCCGCCATTGATGAAGGGGCTCGAGACTCTCGAAGAGCCTGCCAACCTCGCGCTGGAGGTCGCGGAATGGATCCCACCGCCGCTGCCAGTTCAGTCCGCTCATTGGAACTTACCTCCGAAGCATCGTGAATCGTTTGAGATTGGTTTCGTTTGGTGTCGTTAACTAAATTCACTACGCAGACACTGTGCCAAAAGGTCGAGAATCCCTGGCGCATTACAGCACAAGGGGTCGTAAATCAATTGGAAATCTTGATTTAAGGTGTTTTCTCTTGGGAGAAAAAAGTTGTTTTCCCTTACGATCAAAACCTTTGACTGCCAAGTCGGAACTCGGTGAAGTGACAAAAATGTCAGCGGTTTCGTATTGGTGCCAATATGGCAGAAAGAGGACTTCTACCATGAGAGCTTGAGATTGCGGACATGGACAGTCGCACGGGAAGGTACTTCAAATGACAGGTGGTTTGTCACCTCCTGCGTGGACGTAAAGGAGGGATTTTCGAGGGGATCGATGCTCAAGGTGACTTGATCTTCCCGGTCGTCGATGAGGATGTGGTGCCAGGCCGCGTTGGAAGGGGGTGGGGAGAGGGGGCGGTCGGTGGCGGCGGCCGTTGATTCGTTAGGACGATTCAGCAGTGGGAGGCCTGCAACCTTCATCTGCGCCAGGGACGCCGTGGGTGACCAGATTTCGAATTCGAGCAAGAATGAGTCGGGGAGTTCGATGGGGATCGTGTAGAGGCGGGTGGGTAAGTCCGAATGCGGGATTGGTTCGATCGTAAGCCTCAACATTCGAAACTCGCTCGGTTGGGCGAGAGCGGAATCCTTGGGGGGGCTCTGGGGTTCTGAAGGGATTTGAAAAGTCAAGCTTGAAAGGGCCGTGATCACCACAAAGGCCAAAGCAACGAGCGTGGCGTACCACCAACGAGGGGGTGAGGCCTCGATGACAAAGGGACACTTAACGAGCATGAGTACGCGGAGAATCAGAGCTGAGGGGCTCGGCTCTGGCGTGGTGGAGGGGGCGTTCGCCGTGAAAGCGTTAGACGAGGACGATCGAGCTTCAACGGTTGGCTGATCGCTAGCGATCTTAACGAGGCTGGACGCGTAGGCACGGTCGGGTCCGTAGGCTCGCGATGCGATCTGATCGGCCATGAACTCCTGATCGAGTCGCATTTGCGAGCGGATCCACCAAAGAGGTGGAAGAAAGAACCAGAAGCAATGAGCCAGGCTCCCCGCCATGGCGAACCAGGGATCTCTGCGCTGCGAATGAACGAACTCGTGGAGGAGACTGAGGCGAAGTTCGTCGGTGGTGGCACAATCGTCGAGATCTCCCGGAATCAGGATCGTTTGACGGAAGAGACCAACCAGGACGGGCCTGCTCACTCGAGAAGAGATGCGCAAGTCGAGTGTACCGCGCCGTAGGGGGAGCGACCTAAGCAGTTCCGTTGCGCGATCCGACGCGGGTATCGACCTGGTTCGGAGCCAGCACAAACCTAGGTAACCGAATAGGAGCCAGGCCAGGGATAGGACCATTCCAGCCAAGTATCCGGCCAGCGCCCAGCGCGGAATCTTCAAAATTGGCCGGTCGGAAGGGGAGGAACCAGCTTCGGTGGAATGAGCAAGGCGTCTTTTCTCTTCGATGCGTGCATGCCGCTGGTTAATCGGGCGCTCTGGCGACCATGAGTAACTCAGGATTGGATGATCAACGACCCCGAGCGCTCGGACCAGGTGATTCAGTGGAAGCCGAGGGATTGGAGAAAAGAGGCTCAGCGGCACCAGGCACAAGGCGCACACCAACGCCGCGCGAGCAATCGCGATACGGCGAACCGGCTGGTGGCAACAGATTATGGCTAGCGTCGCGAGAGTGAAGAGAAAGGCAGCGGCCGCGGAGGCATCGAGCAAGAGTAAGCCTAGCCGATCGCCCCAGTCGACCATGTTCTCGGCTTTCAAGTCTCGAGCTTCGGCTACGAGGAGATGACGCGAAAACGCGTGTCTCCAGTTTCACACGCCCTCTGGTTGGGGGAGACCTAGAACGTGCCAGTTGCCCGGCTTACCAGGCCTCGAGCGGGGCTGTTCCCGACCAGACAGGCTAGGTCCTAGCATTCCTCCCTCAGGCCCAATTCCGGATGCTCTGCCCGGGCGACACACTGGCGTTCGGCGTCGTCCAGCATACTTCGCAACCGGTCAAGCTCGGCCTGCGTGGGAGAGCGTGCATCCAATAATGCTACCATCACTCGATCGATCGCACCATCAAAAACGCGATCCACAAAGCGCTTGGTCAAATCCCGAATCGTTCGGTCCGACGACTTCTTCGGGATATAGATGAATGTGCGTCCTTCAACCACATGGCGGACCAATCCTTTCTTGTCCTCCATGATATTTAACAAAGTTTGAACCGTGCTGTAGGCCACGGGGCCGGCCGTTTTGTTCAGGTCTTCCTGAACTTCTCGCACGCTCGCCTTCTCACGTGCCCAGAGAATTTTGAGGATTTCCAACTCGCGATCGGTCACCATCTGGACTTTGCGCACGAGTCTCTCCTTCCGGCGAAAAAACGGATGTGTTTGTGATGGTAACCTAACGCCCTGTTAGGTGTTGGGCAAGCCTAAGCCAATCGGATTTCAGAGTATTTTCAAGCAACCGTGCCAGTGATATCGCTCATTCGTCGATTTGATTGATTGAGTCATGCGTGCGTGCAGTGGCGCGATTTTCGAAATGCTCGAAGCGAGATGGATCCACTACAAGACCTAGGTTGGCAAGGATGCGATCCGCGCGGCGAGGAGTTTGGGAAATTCTTTGTACCACTTCTGGTTCAGAGGAGACGGGTGGGGCAAAGGGAGCAGAGTGATGGCTTTCAAGCTGTCTTGAGCCGAGTTGGGACCTGGGGAGAGTTGGCAGTTAAGAGAGGCTTCATAACGGTCGTCGCGGGCCCAGAATTCTTTGAACTCGGCGGGATCGGCGTAGGGGGCGAACCACTGGAACGCCTCGGTTCCGAGCGTGATGAGGTGGTTTCCCTTCCAGTGCGCCCCAAGCAGTTCCGCGAGAAATGGCCGGAATCGCTGTTTCACGCGGTTTATGTACGCCTTGTTCCCGGGAGGTTTGTAGGGAACGGTATTCGTCAGCAGAACCTGGCTTAAAACCGACTCGATTTTCTGGTCGGAACGGGGAGGGAGGTTTCCGGTCATGGCCTCGTAAAACCCAGTGCGGACCAGTCGACCCCCCGCTCCTATCAAGGGTTGTCCCTCGACCACTTCCGTGCTCCCCAGGTCCC
>Ga0182745_1002360_pt1 | contig 16976 bp, 16 predicted proteins | sample eDN3rd30CKraftBY_FD_128523 | JGI IMG/M metagenome (GOLD analysis project Ga0182745, IMG submission 128523) | Enriched backyard soil microbial communities from Emeryville, California, USA - eDNA 3rd pass 30_C Kraft BY (version 2) (version 2) | ecosystem: Environmental > Terrestrial > Soil >...
CCTCGGTGGTGATCGAGGAATTCATGCAAGGGGAAGAAGCGAGCTTCTTCGCCCTGACCGACGGCGAGCATGTCCTGCCGCTGGTCGGCGCCCAGGACCACAAGCGCGCCTTCGACGGCGACACGGGCCCGAACACCGGCGGCATGGGCGCCTATTCGCCCGCCCCGATCTTCGACGCCGCCATGCAGCAGCGCACGATGGACGAGATCGTGCTGCCGACCGTGCGGGCGCTCGCCCAGGCCGGTACCCCGTTCAGGGGCGTGCTCTATGCCGGCCTGATGATCGACGCCAAGGGCCCGCGGCTGGTCGAATACAACTGCCGCTTCGGCGATCCCGAGACGCAGGTGCTGATGATGCGGCTGAAGTCCGACCTCGTGCCGGCCCTGCTGGCCAGTGCCGAGGGCGGATTGAAGCATCTCGACCTTCGCTGGTCGCCCGACGCCGCCGTCACCGTGATCATGGCGACCAGGGGCTATCCCGATTCCTATCCCAAGGGCAGCGAGATTCGCGGACTAGACGAGGCCTCCAGGGTCGAGGGCGTGCAGATTTTCCACGCCGGCACAAAGGCCGGCCCGGACGGGAAGATCCTGGCCAATGGCGGCCGGGTCCTGAACGTCAGCGCCATGGCCCCGACCGTCGAGGAAGCCCGCGCCCGCGTCTACCGTGCGATCGACCTGATCGACTGGCCCGAGGGCTTCTACCGCAAGGACATCGCCTGGCGGGCGCTCAAGGCCTCGTAAGGCTGGCATGCGCCCTCCCCCGGAGACGGCGGCGGGAGAATCCTCTAGTTTCCCGCCCATGCCTGACGCCCTCTCCGAATCCCAGCGCCTGCTGGCCCAGCTTCGCTTTCCCTGTGGTGACGTGCCGGAACCCGGCGACATCAAGAACGTCGCCCCCGGTATCTACTGGCTGCGCATGCCGCTGCCGTTCCAGCTCAACCACATCAACCTGTGGCTGGTCGAGGAGAAGGACGGCTGGACGATCGTCGACACCGGGATCAATTCGCAGGACACGCGAACCCTATGGGAGAAAATCTTCGCCGAGAAGCTCCAGGGCAAGCCGGTGGTGCGCGTGATCGGCACGCATCTCCATCCCGACCACATCGGCCTCGCCGGCTGGCTGTGCGAGAAGTGGAACGCGCCCCTCTACATGACGCTGGGCGAGTACATGAGCGCGCAGGCCGCGCGCAACGACTTCGTCGAGAGCGAGGAGACGCGGGCGGCCCATGTCGCGCGCAATGGCGTGCCGGCCGACCGCATCGCCAACTTCCACCGCCACAAGGGCGGCTACGCCAAGGGCGTGGTGCCGCTGCCGACCGCCTTCCGCCGCATGATCCATGCGCATCCCATCACCATCGGCGGCCATCGCTGGGACGTCATCGTCGGCCGTGGCCACGCACCCGAACACGCCTCGCTGTGGTGCCCCGAACTCAACGTGATGATCGCGGGCGACCAGGTGCTGCCCAAGATCAGCACCAATGTCGGCGTGTGGCCCAACGAGCCGCTGGCCGATGCACTGACCTGGTTCCTCGATGGCTTCTCGCGTTTCCGCCGCCTGCCGGCTGACGCGCTGGTCCTGCCGAGTCACGGCTTCCCCTTCATCGGCTTGCACACGCGGCTCGACCAGCTCGTTGCCCATCACGATGCGCGGCTGAACGACATGGAAGTGGCGATCGCCCGCAGGGGACCGGAGGGCGCGACCGGCTGGGACATGGTGCCGATCCTGTTTCCCCGCCATCTCGACAACAACCAGATCGTCTTCGCCTTCGGCGAGACCCTGGCGCATCTCCATTGCCTGGAGACGCGGGCGCGCGTGAAGCGGGTCGTCGTCGACGGCGTGCACCGCTTCGTGGCGCTGGCCGATCTCAATACCCTGCCCCCTTCCGACGATTCGGACGGCGTGGTCATGGACATCGGCCAGACCTGACGCAGGCCAGATCCTCAAACAATGCGCGTCGACCTTTTCGATTTTGCGCTGCCGGACGATCTGATCGCCCAGCGGCCTGTTTCCCCGCGCGACTCCGCGCGCCTGCTCGACGTCACGGGCGAGACGCTGCACGACCGCACGGTGCGGTCGCTGCCCGGCCTGCTGCGGCGTGGCGACCTCCTCGTCTTCAACGACACCAGGGTCATCCCGGCGCGGCTGAAGGGCGTCCGGCCGGGCCAGGGCATCCGTCAGGACGTGGCGGTCGAGGCCCTGCTGATCCGCGATCTCGGCGACCGGCGCTGGCGTGCCTTTGCCCGGCCCGGAAAGCGGCTGAAGCCAGGCGATACGCTGGTCTTCCCGGGCCTCCGCGCCCGCGTCGACTCCAAGGCGGAAGACGGCTCGCTGGTCCTGGCCTTCGACCAGGAGGGTCACGCCTTTCTCACGGCCCTCGAGCAGGAAGGCACGGTACCTCTGCCTCCCTACATTCGCGGCGGCACCGCCGACGCGCAGGACCGGAAGGACTATCAGACGCTGTTCGCCAAGCACGACGGTTCCGTCGCCGCCCCCACCGCCGGCCTGCATTTCACGCCGGAGCTGATGGCGGCGCTCGCCGATAGCGGCATCACCACGGCGGGCGTGACGCTGCATGTCGGCGCGGGCACGTTCCAGCCGGTGCGGGTCGACGACACCGACGCGCACACGATGCACGCCGAATGGGGCGAGGTTTCCGAGGCGACCGCGCGCGCCGTCGAGGCGACGCGCATCCTGGGTGGCCGCATCGTCTCGATCGGCACGACCTCGCTGCGCCTGCTCGAAACCGTGGCGCGGGAGCATGACGGCGCCGTCAAGCCATGGAGCGGCGAGACCGACATCTTCATCACCCCGGGCTTCCAGTTCCGCGCCGTCGACCTGTTGCTGACGAACTTCCACCTGCCGCGCTCGACCCTGTTCATGCTGGTCTCCGCCTTCGCCGGGCTGGAGCGCATGAAGCAGGCCTACGAGCACGCCGTCGCTGCGCGATACCGCTTCTATTCCTACGGCGATTGTTGTCTGTTGCGCCGATGAGCCTTTCCTACGAGCTGCTGGGCAACGACGGCGCGGCCCGCCGCGGCCGCATCACGACCGCGCATGGCACGATCGAGACCCCGGCCTTCATGCCGGTCGGCACCGCGGGCACGGTGAAGGCGATGCTGCCGCAGTCGGTCGCCGAGACCGGCGCGGAGATCGTGCTGGGCAACACCTTCCACCTGATGCTGCGGCCGGGCGCGGAGCGCGTGGCAGCGCTGGGCGGCCTGCACAAGTTCATGAACTGGCCGGGCCCGATCCTGACCGATTCGGGCGGCTTCCAGGTGATGTCGCTCAAGGAGCTGCGCAAACTCGATCCGGATGGCGTTACCTTCCGCTCGCCCAAGGACGGCTCGCAGCACCGCCTGACGCCCGAAAGCTCGATCGGCATCCAGCGCCTGCTCGATGCCGACATCACCATGTCGTTCGACGAATGCACGAGCTGGCCCGCCGAAGAGCCGGAAGCCGCCTTCTCGATGCGGCTCTCCATGAAATGGGCCGAGCGCGGCCGCAGGGCCTTCGTGGAGCGGCCGGGCTACGGCCTGTTCGGCATCGTGCAGGGCAGCACCTTCCCCGAGCTGCGTGCGGAAAGCGCGAAGGCGCTGGTCGACATCGGCTTCGACGGCTACGCGGTCGGCGGCCTCGCCGTCGGCGAGGGCCAGGAACTGATGTTCGGCACGCTCGACTACACGGTGCCGATGCTTCCTGCCGATCGGCCCCGCTACCTGATGGGCGTCGGCCGCCCCGGCGACATCGTGGGCGCCGTGAAGCGCGGCATCGACATGTTCGACTGCGTGATGCCGACGCGCGCCGGCCGCACGGCGCAGGCCTTCACGCGGCGCGGCGAGCTCAACATGCGCAACGCCCGCCATCGCGACGATCCGCGTCCGATCGACGACCAGTGCGGCTGCCCCGCCTGCAGGCACCACAGCCGTGCTTACCTGCATCACCTGATTCGCGCCGACGAGATCCTGGGCGCCATGCTGCTCACCTGGCACAATCTCCACTACTATCAGGACGTGATGCGCGGGCTGCGCGGCGCCATCGAGAGCAAGAGCCTGGAGTCGTGGGTCGCCGCGTTCGAGCGCGACCAGGCGCTGGGCGACATCCCACCCCTGTAGCGGAGCGTACCGATGCCGAACGAGGCCCTGATCGTCGTCGACGTCCAGAACGACTTCTGCGAGGGCGGTGCGCTGGCCGTTGCCGGCGCCAACGCCATCGTCCCACTGGTCAATCGCCTGATCGGCCGCCACGACCATGTCGTGCTGACCCAGGACTGGCATCCGGCCGGCCATGCCTCGTTCGCGAGTTCATGGCAGGACGCGGAGCCCTTCTCCACCGTGCAATTTCCCTACGGGCCGCAGGTCCTGTGGCCGGACCATTGCGTGCAGGGCACGCCGGGCGCCGCCTTCCATGCCGACCTGGAGATCACCAAGGCGCAGATGATCGTGCGCAAGGGATTCCACACCGGCATCGATTCCTATTCGGCGTTTCGCGAGAACGACCGCATGACCCGCACCGGCCTCGACGGCTACCTGAAGGCGCGCGGGTTCACGAAACTGGTCTTCTGCGGCCTCGCGCTCGACTACTGCGTCGCCTGGTCGGCCATCGACGCGCGCCAGGCGGGCTTCGACGTCGCCGTGGTGGTCGAAGCCACGGCCGCCATCGACCTCGACGACAGCCGCAAGCGCATGATGAGCGACATGCGCCGCGCGGGCATCAATTTGAACGCTACGGCCTAGGTGCTGCGCCGCTGGCGCAGACCGGCGGCGTATAGCGCTGCAGGGAGCGAGGCGACCGAAGCGCGGGCGCCGCACGCCTCAGAAAAGGTCTCGGTGTCGAGACCTCACACACGCTCCAGCGCGAGCGCAATGCCCTGGCCGACGCCGATGCACATGGTGGCGAGCGCGCGCTTGCCGCCGGTGGCCTCGAGCTGGTTGAGCGCGGTGATCATCAGGCGGCCGCCCGAAGCGCCCAGCGGATGGCCGAGCGCGATCGCGCCGCCGTTCGGGTTCACGTTCTCGGCGTCGTCGGCAAGACCCAACTGGCGCAGCACGGCCAGCGCCTGGGCGGCAAACGCCTCGTTGAGCTCGATCGTGTCGAAATCGCCGATGGTCATGCCGAGCTTGGCCAGCAGCTTCTGCGTCGCCGGCACCGGGCCGATGCCCATGACGCGCGGCGGCACGCCGGCCGACACGGTGCCGAGGATGCGCGCGCGCGGCGTCAGGCCGTTGGCACGGGCGGCGGCTTCCGAGGCGATGATCATGGCGCAGGCGCCGTCGTTGAGGCCCGAGGAGTTGCCGGCCGTCACCGAGCCGCCGTCGCGAAACGCCGCCGACAGCTTGGACAACGTCTCCATCGTCGTGTCGCCGCGGGGATGCTCGTCCTTCTCGACGACGATCTCCATCTTGCCCTTCTTCACGCAGACCTTGACGATCTCCTTCTCGAAGAAGCCGCGATCCTGGGCGGCCTTGCAGCGGCGCTGGCTGCGATAGGCGAAGGCGTCCTGGTCGGTGCGGCTGATCTGGTGCTCGGTGGCGACGTTTTCGGCGGTCTGGCCCATCGGGTCGACGCCATAGGCCGCCTTCATGCGCGGATTGACGAAACGCCAGCCCAGCACCGTATCCTCCAGCTTCATCGAACGGTCGAAGGCGCTCTCCGGCTTGCCCATCACGTAGGGCGAGCGGGTCATGCCCTCGACGCCGCCGGCGATCATCAGGTCGGCCTCGCCCAGCTTCACGGCACGGGCGGCGTGGCCCGCCGCTTCGAGGCCGGAGCCGCAGAGACGGTTCACGGTGGCGCCGGCCACTTCGACCGGCAGGCCCGCCAGCAGGCCCGCCATGCGGGCGACGTTGCGGTTGTCCTCGCCGGCCTGGTTCACGCAACCATAGATGACGTCGTCGACCGAGCCCCAGTCGACATTGGCGTTGCGCTGCATCAGCGCCTTGATCGGATGCGCGGCCAGGTCATCGACCCGCATGGCGCCCAGGCCACCATTGTAGCGGCCAACGGGGGTGCGGATCGCGTCGCAAATGAAGGCTTCGGTCATCTTGGGTACTCCCAACTCAGGCAATCGTTGCTGTCGGGTTAGCACCCGCCGCGGGCGGTTGCCAATGCCCCGCGCGATGCCCCTGGGACAGGGGCGCCATGTCTTTGAGGGGATGGCGGACTAGATCGCGCGGCGGCAGACGGCGTATTGGGCGTAGCCGAGATGCGGCCGCTCGAAGCGCCGGACCTCGATGTCGCCGGGCAGCCGCGCCAGGGCGCCCTCCAGCGCGTCGCGCGGGATGACGTGAAACAGCGCCAGCCATTGGCGCAGGCCGCCACGGAACCAGCGCGGCAGCCGCTCCTGGCCGCCGAAGTCTACGAGATGCAGCTCACCGCCGGGCTGCAGCCAGACGACCGACTGCGCCAGCGCCTGCTCCCATTCCGGGATCATCGACAGCGTGTAGGAGAAGAAGATGCGCGAGAAGCCCGGCACGCCGAACAGCAGCGCCGGATCGAAGCGCGTGGCGTCGGCATGGGCCAGCCGCACTCGCGCGACCAGTCCCTCTCGGTCGACGCGGCGGCGCGCCGTGTCGAGCATCTCGAGCGACAGGTCGATGCCGAACAGGGGTGCGGCGGGATGACGATGCGCCACCGCGACCAGGTTGCGCGCAGTGCCGCAGCCGATCTCCAGCACGCGACCGCCCGGCGGCGGCGCGAGGCCGTCGATCAGCCGGTCGCGGCCCAGCAGGTAGTATTTGCGGCTGAGATCGTAGACGTGGCGCTGGCGGCGGTAGATCCGGTCCATCAGACCGGCGTTGGCAAGCGTCGTGCTCACGGCTTCAGCACATAGAGATGGAAGCCGCCATAGATGGCCGAGCGGTCGCGCGCGGTAAAGGCGCGCGACGCCTCGGCTTCGTAGTGCCATTGGTCGAGCAGCGCGGGCGCGACCCGGCCTGGCAGCAGCGAGGGCTCGGCGGCGGTACGGAAGATCGTGCGGGCGCCCGGCCGCGCCGTGCGCGTGATCTCGGCCCAGAGCGCGTTGAGCTGGGCGTCGGTCATCCAGTCCTGCGCGTCGAGCAGCACGTAGCGATCGCGCGAGCCAGCGGGACAGGAGGCGAGATAGTCGGTCACCGATCGGTTCATGACTTCGACGCGCTCGGCGCCCCGCTTCACCGCGGCAAAATTCTCCTGCCTGAGATAGGGCGGCAGGGGACCCCTTGCGTCGCGCGCATAGCCGCGACCGAAGGCCTGCCAGGCGAAGTAATTGTCGTCGAGGCTGAATCCGCAGGCCAGCCGCTCGACCCGGTCACGCAGCACCAGGCCCATGTCGCGGCCGCCGGCCAGCGCCTCGTACTGCGCCGGCGGGATGCCCAGGCCATAGAGCGACAGGCGGTTCGACGTGGCCCAGCGCACGGCCGGCTTGTCGAACAGCGGCGCCAGCACCGTGTCGAAGAAGCGCTGCTGCTCCTCGATGGTCCGCGCGGCGAGGAGTTTGCCGAAGTCGACGCCATAGACGCGCGCGGCGACGTGCGCGGCGCCGATGAAGCGGCCGAGCACGCCATGGCGATAGGCGTTCTGCGCGAAGATCGAGATACGGCGCCGGCCGCCGCGGTGCAGGCTGCGGCCCTCCCAGTAGGCGCGGCTCTCGGCATCGAGATGAGGTGCGATCTCGCGGTCGTAGACGCGCGGATTGGCACGCGAGTCGGCGGCGCCGAAGAAGCGATAGTAATCCGCCCAGGCAGGAAGCTTCTGCGCCGCCGTGAGTTTCAGCCGGTTGAGCGCCACATGGGCGCGGCTGAGATCGACGGCGGTGATGCGCGCCGGATCGGCCGTGAGATAGGACAGGATGTTGCAGCCGCCCGATGCGATGGCCACGACGTGGCAATCGGGCGTGAGCGCCATCGCCTCCAGGTCGATCTCGGGATCTTCCCATATCTGGGCGTAGACGAGGCCACGGAACAGCCGCTCGAACAGCTTCTCCAGCATCCCTTCGCGGGACATGACCTTGTGGCGGCGCACCGCCTGCTTCAGGAGCGAATTGCTCTCAGCCCGCGGATGGATCAACCCAGCGACTCCAGCTCTATATCGACTCGCCGACGCTAGCCGTGGTCGGTGCCAGTTTGATGACGGACCCTGTGGGTTTGCGGACTTGACGGGATGACCGGTTAGGCCGGAAGGTTCAGCCATGAGCGCCCAAGGATTTGCCCTGTTCGACACGCCGATTGGCACCTGCGCCATCGCCTGGAGCGGCCGCGGCATCGCGGGTCTTCAGCTGCCCGAGCCGACCGCCGCCGCGACGCGTGCCCGCGTGAAGCGACGCTGGCCGGGCGCCGCCGAGGCGGATTCCGTGCCGGCCGGCGTGCAGCGCGCGCTCGACCGCGTGCAGGCGCTGCTGGCGGGCGGCGCCGTCGAACTCGCCGACATCCCGCTCGACCTCGAGGCCGCGCCCGAATTCCACCGCAGGGTCTACGCGGTGGCCCGCACCATCCCGCCCGGCCGCACCATGACCTATGGCGAAATCGCCCGGCGCCTCGGCGTGCCGCACGAATCGCGCGAAGTCGGCCAGGCACTGGGCAAGAACCCGGTGGCCATCATCGTGCCCTGCCATCGCGTGCTGGGCGCCGACGGAAAGATGGGCGGCTTCTCGGCCAATGGCGGCGTCTCGACCAAGCGCCGCATGCTCGAGATCGAGGGCGCTCCCGAGGTCGGCGCGGGACCGCTGTTCGCGGCCCGATGAGCGGCTTTCCCTTCAAGCCCGCCAAAGCCGTCGCGCATCTCAGGGCCGCCGACCCGGCACTGGCCGCGATCATCGAGACGGTCGGCCCGTTCCGCATGGAGCTGAAACACGCGCGCAGCCTGTTCGGCGCGCTGGCCGAAGCCATCGTCTACCAGCAGCTCTCCAACAAGGCAGCGGCCACTATCTACGGCCGGGTCGAGGCGCTCTACCCAGACGCGCCCGACGGTTTCACGCCGCGTCACATCCTGACGACGCCGGACGAAGTCTTGCGCGGCTGCGGCCTGTCGCGCGCCAAGGTGCTGGCGGTCCAGGATCTCGCCCGCCGCGTCGAGGACGGCGAGCTGCCCACGCTCGACGTGGCACAGGAGATCCCCGATGCTGAGTTGATCGAGCGCCTGGTGATGGTGCGTGGCATCGGCCGCTGGAGCGCCGAGATGTTCCTGATGTTCCGCCTCGGCCGCCCCGACGTGCTGCCGGTCGACGACTACAGTTTGCGCAAGGCCTACGCGAAGGCGTTCCGCAAGCGCGCCTTGCCGTCACCTAAGGCGCTGGAAAAAGCCGGCGAGAAGTGGCGGCCCTATCGCACGGTGGCGAGCTGGTACCTTTGGCGCGTGCTGGATCAGCCGTCGTCGTGACGGCGCGACAAGGACATGAAGCCGCGTTCATCTGCCGCCACTGGAGTGACACGTTTGCTATGACATAATCGGCGCATGGCCCTGCTGTTTTCCAATACCGTCGACCGTACCCTCGAACGACTTCGTACCGCTTTCGTCGACACCGCCCGCGGCGCCCGCGAGGCGGTGGGGGCGCCGCTCCGTCCCGATCTGCCCGACGACGACATCCCGCGCCTGAAGAGCCGGATCGACGCCTGCCTCGAAGGCAAGGGCGGCGAGACGGCGCGTCGCGGCCGGGCCGCCGAACTGGGACAGGCCTACCTGTCGCTGTCGGCCGCCGGCCGCAAGAAGTTCCTTCTGACTCTGGCGCGCGATTACGGCTTGCCGCGCGAGGCCGCGATGAAGACGGTCGACCGTTGGCGCACGGGCAAGGAGCCCACCCGGGCGCTGCTACGGGAGCTGGAGCCACCGGCAGTACGGTTGCTGCGCGAGTTCGTCGGCGTGCCGCAGGGCGTGAAGTTCGTGGTCGACCTGCGCGCCGAACTGCTGGCGCTGGGCCGCAGCGATGCGGCGGCCCAGGCGCTGAGCGAGGATCTGCGCTCGCTGCTGGGTGGCTGGTTCGACGTGGCCTTCCTCGACCTGGTGCGCATCGACTGGGCCTCGCCGGCCTCCCTGCTGGAAAAGCTGGTGACCTACGAGGCGGTCCACGCCATCCGCTCCTGGCGCGACCTCAAGAACCGGCTCGATTCGGACCGCCGCTGCTTCGCCTTCTTCCACCCGCGCATGCCCGACGAGCCGCTGATCTTCGTCGAGGTGGCCCTGGTCGACGGCATGGCCGGCAACGTCCAGCGCCTGCTCGACGCGCGCGACGAGACGCACGATCCCAAGCGCGCCAACACCGCGATCTTCTACTCGATCTCGAACTGCCAGCAGGGCCTGGCCGGCATCAGCTTCGGCAACTTCCTGATCAAGCGGGTGGCCGACCAGCTCTCGCGCGACCTGCCCAACATCAAGGATTTCGCCACCCTCTCGCCGATTCCGGGCCTGCGCCAGCATGTCGAGCACCGGTTCAAGACCGAGGGCGACGGCGCGCTGACCCAGGGCGAGATCGCCTCGCTGGGGCCGGTCATCGACGACGCCTACGGCGCCGCGGCCGTCCTCAAGCTGCTGGGGCGGCCGAACTGGTGGGAGGTGCCGGCCATCGACAAGGCGCTGCGGCCGATCCTGACGCGCCTTGCCGCCGTCTACCTCACCGCCACCGACAAGGGCCGCGCACTCGACCGGGTGGCGCACTTCCATCTCGGCAACGGCGCCGTCGTCGAGCGGCTGAACTGGCTGGGCGACACCAGCGCCAACGGCTTCAAGCAATCCTACGGGATGATGGTGAACTACCGCTACAAGCTGTCCGACGTCGATGCCAACCACGAGGCCTATGCCGCCGGCAAGGCCGTCGCCAGCCGCGAGGTGCGCGGGCAGACGAAGGGTTGATATGCGCCCCTACACCGACGGGTGATGTGGTCGCGCTCTGTAATTGATGGTGTAGTTCCCCTCTCACAGGCGGGGAACGATGAATGTCGACGACGGAGATGGCGCCAGGCGCGCCTGCGTCCCGGAAGAAGCGCATCATCCTGCTGCTCGACGGCACGTGGAACGACCCGGCGGCCGGCGACAACGACACCAACATCGTCCGGCTCGAAGACCTGATCGTCAGGACGCTGCGGGAGACATCGACCGAGACCGCGGCCACCATTGGCAAGCTGACGCACGGCTATGTCACCGACGGCCAGGAGAACATCGTCCTCTACCAGCGTGGCGTCGGCACGGGCGCCTTCGACAGGTTCAAGGGCGGCGTGCTGGGCATCGGCATGCATGACAATATACGCCGCGCCTACAAGTTTCTGTCCTATCACTATGAAAAGGGCTGCGATCTCTACGTCTTCGGCTTCTCGCGCGGCGCTTACACCGCGCGCTCGCTGGTGGGATATATCGGCGCCTCCGGCCTGCTGACCCGCGGCAACTGCAGCCGGAAGAACGAGGCACTGGCCTGGGGCAACTATCGCACGCCGCCCGCCGACCGGGTGCCGGCGGTCAGCGTTCAGCTCGACGGGCTGGTGCACGATCGCGCGGACGTGCGCGTGAAATGCCTCGCCGTCTTCGATACGGTCGGGGCGCTCGGCATCCCCTTCGAATGGTGGTTCTCCAGGCTCAACCGGGAGAAGTACGGCTTCCACGATGTCGAGCTTTCGTCGATCACCGAAGTGAACCTGCAGGCGATGGCCGTGGACGAGCATCGCGGGCCGTTCCGCGCCGCCGTCTGGCGCAGCCCCCGCTTCAAGAAGCTGAAGGGCAAGGTCGAGCAGGTCTGGTTTCCCGGCGCCCATGCCGACATAGGCGGCGGCTACGTCTCGGCCGAACGCCGGCGGCGCGACCCCGAGCTGGCGTCGCTGGACGACGTCACGCTCGACTGGATGCTGAAGCGGCTGGCGGTCCATTGCCCGGACTTCCCCATCGACAGGGCCAAGGCCAAATGGCGGGATGCCGGCACCGCCTGCTCACGGCTCGGCCAGCACGATGCACGCACGCTCCCCTACAAGCTTTTTCCCTTTGCCTGGCGCGCGCTGGCCAACCGACCGATCGCCGCGCCCGGCTGGCGCCAGGAAGCCGTGTCCTACGATCGTCGCGACACGACGATCGGCGAGGCCATCCATATCTCGCTGCTGGAGCGGCTCAATCAGAAGATCACGGTCAACGGCCGCACGGAAGTCTATGCGCCGCGGAACCTGCTGGAGATCATCGAGATCGTGCGGCAGACCTATGCCGGGGCGGACCTGGAGTCACCCATCAAGATCGTCGACTGGAGCGGCGAAACGCTCGATCCCGACAACGAGGCCGACGCCGCGAAGGCGCTCGCGGCGATCGAGAGCGCCGTGCCGACCAGCTGACCGGCCGGCGCTCCGCGCAACAGCCTACTTGTTCAGATATTCGAGCTTCAGGCCCGGGCGCGGCCACTCGAAGCTGACGAGCTTGCCGGTCATCGAGAGGGTGGCGTAGGCGGTGCGCAGGTCCGGTCCGCCGAAGCAGACATTGGTGACCATCGGGTCGGGGAGCTTGTACTGCGTCACCGACTGGCCGTCGGGCGAGATGTCGGAGACGGCGCCGGTGATCAGGGTCGCGACGCAGACGTGGCCCGCGGAATCGACGGCCAGCGAATCGAACATCTGGTAGCCGCCGAGACCCGCCACCACCCGGCCCTTCTCGCCGCGATAGGCGCCGTTGGCATCCTTGATGGTGCCGGGCGCCGACAGGTCGAAGGCCCACAGGCGCGCGGTCGGCGTCTCCACGACGTAGAGGATCTTGCCGTCCGGCGAGAGGCCGCAGCCGTTGGGCCGCTCCAGCGGAAACACCTTCTGCTCGATCTTCGAGCCGTCGGCCTTGGCGTAGTAGACGGCGCCACGGTCGTTGTCGTACTCGCGCGTCTTGCCGAGGTCGGTGAACCAGAAGCCGCCGGCATCGTCGAACACCAGATCGTTGGGGCCGTTCAGCTTGCGGCCGTCGCAGCTGTCGTACAGCGTCTCGAACGTGCCGGTCTCCGGATCGACCACCTGGATCGAACCGCCTTTGTACGAGGCGGGCTGCGTGCCGGGGAACAGTCGGCCACCGGGCCGCTCTATCCAGTTGAAGCCACCATTGTTGGTCACGTAGATCTTGCCGCCGGGGCCCATGGCCGCGCCGTTGGGACCGCCGCCCAGCGTCGCGATGACGTGCTGCTTGCCGTCCGGCGTGACGCGCGTGAGCGTCTCGCGCGCGATCTCGACCAGGATGACCGAGCCGTCCGGCATGGCCACCGGCCCCTCGGGGAACTTGAGGCCGGAGGTGATCTCCTTGAACGGCGTCGTCATGGTCGTCTCTCCCGTGGTTCTTGTCGTTCCTACTGGCCCTTGAACGCTTACTGGCCCTTGAAGGCAGGCTTGCGCTTGGCGAGAAAGGCCGCGACGCCTTCCTTGAAATCCTCGCTCTTGCCCAGCTCGCGCTGGAAGTCGCGCTCGACGTCGAGCTGCTGGGAAAGCGTGTTGCCGCTGGCCCGGTTCATCGCCTCCTTGATGCGGGCGAGCGACATCGTCGGTCCGTCGGCGAGGCGGCGCGCGAGGTCGCCCGCCGTCTTCATGAGGTCGGCATCCTCGACCACGTCCCAGATCAGGCCCCAGTCCTTGGCCTGTTGCGCGCTGATCTGCGGCGCCAGCATGGCCAGCGCCCGGGCGCGCTGCTCGCCCACCAGGCGCGGCAGGAACCAGGTGCTGCCGCCGTCGGGCAGCAGGCCGATGCGCGCGAAGGCCTGCAGGAACGAGGCCGACTTGGCCGCGATGGCGATGTCGGACGCCAGCGCGAAGCTCATGCCGACCCCGGCCGCCGGGCCGTTCACCGCCGCCACGATCGGCTTCGGGATACTGCGCATCAGGCGGATCACGGGATTGAAGAACTTGTCGAGCGCCTCGCCCGAGTCCGACGTGCTGCCACGATCGGGGTCGGCGAGGTCGGCGCCGGCGCAGAAGCCACGGCCCGCACCGGTCAGCAGGACGGCGCGCACCGAGGCATCGGCGGCGAGCTCCTCCCAGCACTGCTTCAGCTCGCCGATCATCTTGCGCGACACGGCGTTCAGCCGGTCCGGCGCATTGAGGGTCAGGGTGGCGAGACCGTCTTCCTTGGCGATCTGGATCTTCTCGTAGGTCATCTGATTCTCGTCTCTCGACTGACTTTGTTTAACGTCCGGTGAAGTTGGGCGCACGCTTGGCGAGGAAGGCCGCAACGCCTTCCTTGAAATCCTCGCTCTTGCCCAGCTCGCGTTGATGGTCGCGTTCGAGGTCGAGCTGCTGGTCGAGCGTGTTGGTGGCGGCGGCGTTGATCGCGCCCTTGATCGCGGCATAGGAGCGGGTCGGGCCGGTGGCGAGCTTCTTTGCGATCTTGCCGGCCTCTTCCATCAGCGCGGCGTCGTCGACGACCTGCCAGACCATGCCCATGCGCGCGGCCTCATCGGCCGGCACCGAGGCGCCGAGCATCGCCAGCGCTCGGGCGCGGGCGTCACCCACCGTGTGGGGCAGGAACCAGGTGCCGCCCAGATCGGGGATCAGCGAGATCCGGACGAAGGCCTGGTCGAACCGCGCCGAGCGTGCGGCGATCACGATATCGCAGGCGAGCGCCAGGTTGGCGCCGCCGCCCGCCGCCACGCCGTTGACGGCCGCCACGATGGGCTTGGGCAGATCGCGCATGGCCCGGATCATGGGGTTGAAGATGCGGTCCATCGCGGCGCCGACGTCACGCGGGCCCTGGGATGAGGCATCGCCGGGGCCGCCGCCGGCCAGATCGGCGCCGGCGCAGAAGCCGCGGCCGGTGCCGGTCAGCAGGACGGCGCGCACCGCATCGTCCTCGCGGGCACGATTCAGCTCGGCGTTCATGGCGTGGATCAGTTGATGGCTCATCGCGTTCAGCCGCTGCGGGCGGTTGAGCGTCAGGGTGAGCACGCCGCCCTCGAGGGCGGACAGAACAGGCGTTTCTTCCATGACAGCAAGACTGGCATGGCCGAATCGGCCGCGCCATCCGGTCGCGTCGCATCGCGGCATTCGGTCCCGTATCGGGATGCATGGCCACGATCCTGATCCTGGTCGGCACCGAGTCGGGCAATGCCCAGATGGTGGCCGACGCGCTGCAACCCGTGCTGGCGAGTGCCGGACACGCCGTCGACGTTACCGACAAGGCGGCGACCGCTGCCGACCTGCGGGCGCACGACGTGCTCCTCGTCGTCTGCGCGACCCACGGGTCGGGCGACATCCCGACCAACATCCTGCCGCTGGTCGAGGCGCTGCAGCGCGACAAGCCCAATCTGTCGGGCCATCGCTACGGCGTCATCGCGCTCGGCGACATGACCTACCAGGACACGTTCTGCGGCGGGGGTAAGAAGGTCGACCAGGTCCTGGAACTGTGCGGCGCGAAGAGGGTCGGCGACCGTCTCGAAATCGACGCCTCCGAACAGCCCCTCCCCGACGAGGAAGCCCTCACCTGGATCGAAGGCTGGAAGACGAAGGTCTGAGGAAAGGTCCTTCGTCAATCCGGCAGCGTAAAGATCTCGACCGGTTCGCGGACGCCGCGCAGGCGGTGTTTGCCAAGCGACTTCATCGGGCGCGGGCAATCGGCGTTGAATTCTGCTGAGGCACAGACGCGGACGCCCAGCGCCTTGGTGAGGCCCTCCAGCCGCGAGGCGCGGTTGACGGCGGAGCCGATGACGGTGAAGTCGAGCCGGTCCTCGGTGCCGATATTGCCGAAGGTCACCGTGCCGACATGCAGGCCGATGCCGAACCTGATCGGCTCGGCACCGCCCGTGGCGCGCGCCTCGTTGGCGGCTTCGGCGTCGGCGATCAGCTGGCGCGCGGCGTCGAGCGCGGCCGACGTCACCATCGGCATGAAAAGCGCATCCTCCGCTGGGAAATAGGCCATCACGCCGTCGCCGATGAACTTCAGGATCTCGCCGCCATGCTTGGCGAGGGCATCGCCCACGAGCTGGAAGTAGTTGTTCAGCAGCTCGAGCACCTGGTCCGGCGGCAGGCGCTCGTTGAGGCCCGTGAAGTCGCGCAGGTCGGAAAACCACAGCACCGCCCGGATCTCCTCGCCGTCGCCGCGCCGGATCATGCCGTGCAGAATGCGCTCCCCGACGTGACGGCCGAGATAGGTCTGGGCGACGGTCTGGGCGACACTCTCCTCGATGTGCATCTCGGTCACGGCGCCCATCATGTCGACGAGGCGGGTGAGGTCGTCGATGTCGGCCTCGCTGAAGCCTCCCTTGTGGTCGCTCGCGAAGGCCACGACCGGCAGCGGTCCGTCGCGACGGACATGCATCGGCAGCGAGAAGTAATCAGTGCCGCCGCCGTCCTTCACCTCGTGCAGCACGTGATGGTGACGCTCGGTCAGGCGATCGAGCCGGTAGCGGACCGGCGCTCCCCCTTCACGCACTTCCTGGATCGGGCTGCCGATATAGGCCGGGGTGAACTGAACGCCATAGGCGCGCGCCACCGATTCGACGCGCTCGCCGCGCCGCCACAGATAGCCCATCGCCTGGAGCTGCGGATGGACGAGCTGGAGGCCGACATACATCCGCCAGACCGGCACGCCGGCTTCGAGCACGCGGTTCATCAGCTGCTCGATGAAGGCGTCCGGCCGCCGGATGAGCCGGCCTTCCCGCATCAGCCACTTCGCGACCGGCAGCAGGCGATCCGCTGCCGGTGCGGTCACAGGAGGCGCCTCGTTGCTCAGGAGCCGCTCACGACGGCGGCGACTTCCTCGCCGGAGGTGCGGAAGACGCGGCTGGCCGAGACGTCGGCGATCTTGTCGATATTGTCGGCGACGTCCTCGATGGTCGGCGCGCGACCGTCGATGCGCAGACCCTCGGCCTCGCGATACTCGATGCGCGCGAAGGTGCCCGCGCCGGCGCTCCAGATGTCGCCGGTGCGCTGGCACTGTTCGCTGCACAGGAAGGCGACCATCGGCGACACGAACTCGGGCCTGAGCTTGGCCAGCGCCTCGGGCGTCATCAGGCTCTCGGTCATGCGCGTGGCGGCGATCGGCGCCAGCGCGTTCATCATGATGTTGTACTTCTGGCC
>Ga0182745_1002361_pt1 | contig 16972 bp, 20 predicted proteins | sample eDN3rd30CKraftBY_FD_128523 | JGI IMG/M metagenome (GOLD analysis project Ga0182745, IMG submission 128523) | Enriched backyard soil microbial communities from Emeryville, California, USA - eDNA 3rd pass 30_C Kraft BY (version 2) (version 2) | ecosystem: Environmental > Terrestrial > Soil >...
GCCATCCGCGATCAAGGTAGTGTATCCGAGCGACGCTTCCCTGCGAACTACAGCGGCTCCGGCGCCGGATCGACAAGGTTATTAAGTGTATCCGAGCGACGCTTCCCTGCGAACTACAGCACTTTTCGTTGATGACGTTATCCATCGTCTAGTGTATCCGAGCGACGCTTCCCTGCGAACTACAGCTATTTGTTGCCGTTGGTGTTCAACCAGCCAAGTGTATCCGAGCGACGCTTCCCTGCGAACTACAGCGCAGCGGAGTTATTTGACTGGCAGCGTATCAGTGTATCCGAGCGACGCTTCCCTGCGAACTACAGCACTTGTGTGAGTGAATGAAAAAGTACCGTCAGTGTATCCGAGCGACGCTTCCCTGCGAACTACAGCCAAAACGGCACCTCCTTCCCCGTCTCGTAGAGTGTATCCGAGCGACGCTTCCCTGCGAACTACAGCAAAACAAACTGCCTTACTTCCCGGAACACTAGTGTATCCGAGCGACGCTTCCCTGCGAACTACAGCAGGAAGTGTTTGACGCCAGCGCAAACACAAAGTGTATCCGAGCGACGCTTCCCTGCGAACTACAGCAAGAATCGTGTTCCAGGTCTCGTACGTTGGAGTGTATCCGAGCGACGCTTCCCTGCGAACTACAGCTCAAGTCCGGCGAACTCAAAGGGACGGGATAGTGTATCCGAGCGACGCTTCCCTGCGAACTACAGCAATCGCCGTAGAGTCGGGATATTCTCCCGAAGTGTATCCGAGCGACGCTTCCCTGCGAACTACAGCAATTAGATCTACTGTTAATAAATTTAAAGGAGTGTATCCGAGCGACGCTTCCCTGCGAACTACAGCTCAGACACCAAGGGGAGCAACGTCGGCCATAGTGTATCCGAGCGACGCTTCCCTGCGAACTACAGCGTGGCACAGAGTCTCGACAATTCGATGGTGAGTGTATCCGAGCGACGCTTCCCTGCGAACTACAGCTCGTCAATAAGGGCGACGATACCAACGCGGAGTGTATCCGAGCGACGCTTCCCTGCGAACTACAGCGACGGGAGGAAGCTGGTGAGTGTCGCCGATAGTGTATCCGAGCGACGCTTCCCTGCGAACTACAGCGCAAATACTACCGACACCACTGGTCGATCAAGTGTATCCGAGCGACGCTTCCCTGCGAACTACAGCAACTCGACTCGATGTTGTCGCTCTGCATTCAGTGTATCCGAGCGACGCTTCCCTGCGAACTACAGCTGGAGAAATGAGGAGAGGAAGTGAGGGAATAGTGTATCCGAGCGACGCTTCCCTGCGAACTACAGCACCATTGGTCCGGTCAAGGGGTCCAGTCGAAGTGTATCCGAGCGACGCTTCCCTGCGAACTACAGCATCTGAAGACGATTACCGATATCGGCCAGCAGTGTATCCGAGCGACGCTTCCCTGCGAACTACAGCACGAATAACAGAGGAGAGACAGAGTATGCGAGTGTATCCGAGCGACGCTTCCCTGCGAACTACAGCATCCGGGAATGACGAGTTGGTGAACCTACTTCGGTGAAATCGCCTGAAGTACGTTTCACGAATCCTTCGAAATATTTTTCGGCCAGACCTTTCCTGCATTTCTGGGTACCTGTTTAGCGATCTCCGGATTGATCTTGGCGGAATCGTGGGGATTGGGAAATCTTCGCGTCACAAGGAGTGATCCGGATGGCGGCAGGGATGCCCACCTATGACGAACTGGCTGAACTGGTCCGCCAGCAGGCGGCGGAGATTGAGCGTCTGAAGGCCCGGATCACCGAACTGGAAGAACAGCTTCGTCTGTCCCACCGGCAAACCGCTCCCTTTCGCCGCCGGGAAACACTGAAAAAATCGGACGCCCAGAAGAAAAAACCGGGACGTCCCCCCGGACATCCGGGAACGTTTCGTTAGCGGCCACAGGTCATCGATCAGCAAGTCGAAGTCCCGCTTGCGGAGTGTCCGCATTGTCAGGGGGAATTGTCCGACGTCCAGAAACGCGAACAGTTCATTGAGGAATTGCCGCCGGTCCGGCCGATCTGTGTGAAGGTCACCACCTGGACCGGAGTGTGCTCTGAATGCGGCGCGGTTGAGAGTCGGCATCCCCTGCAGACCTCCACGGCCACGGGAGCGGCCGGGAATCACCTGGGACCGCGGGCTCAGGCGTTGGCCCTGCTTCTGGTGCACCGCAGCGGACTGACGATGGGCTGCACCTGCCAGACCCTGCGGGATCTGTGCGGGCTGAAGCTCTCCCGGGGCGGACTGGCCCAACTCCTGCAACGTGCTGCGGGGCGCCTGCAGCTTGCGTACGAAGAGATCTTCCAGAGAATCCGTGCCAGCGCCGCCGTCTTCGCCGACGAGACGAGTTGGTATGTCGGAGAACCCAAATGGTGGCTCTGGATCTTCACCACACCCACGGCAACGCTGTACCGGGTGGAACGGGGCCGCGGAGCGAATGTGGTCCATGAGACACTGGGAAACGACTTTCAGGAGATGCCGGTCACCGACTGTCTGTCGAGTTACGACTCCATCGCCTGCCGCAAACACAAGTGCATCGCCCATCCCCTGTGGGTGCTCAAAGAACACGAGGAAGCACTCCATAAACGGGGGCTGCACTCACAGGATCTGCTGTTGTGGAAAGTGCTGCTCAAAGATGTGATCGTCACTTGGGATCGCCGGGAGGAAATGGCCCCGGCGGCGTATGCCTCGAAGGTGTTGCAGTTGAGCCGAGGTGTGAAGAATCTGCTCAGCCGCTCTCCCCCGGAGCCGGAAGAAGCGGCCTTCCGCAACCGGCTGGCCCGGCAACGGGAACACCTGCTGGGCTGCCTGCAGAACCCGGCGGCGGAGCCGACGAACAACCGGGCCGAACGGGATCTGCGTCCGGCGGTGATCGACCGCAAGGTCTCGTGCGGGAATAAAACACGCGCCGGGAAAGCGGCCTGGGAAATCCTGCGTTCGGTGACCGCCACCCTGGACAAACAGGGCCACGACCTGCTTGATGCCCTGGTCCCCGGCCTGCGCCTGGCCACGGAATAGCCACACCGGCACGCTAAACAGGTACATTTCTGGAAAGGTTAGAGAAAAGTCGACCAGAACGCATTTCAAGATCTGCTACTCCACTCCTGTGGGACGGTCAGTAAGCTTCTTTAAAAGGTTCGTCACAACTCGTTTTTGCAAAATGCGTTAGGCCGCAGGCGGCATTCGGCCTTACCCGGGTATATGGAGGCAACAGGACACCAATAGAACTTTTTCTGGAGGGGCTGGCCGAGTGGGATACCACACTACGGCGACTGCTTGATCCACCGAGTCAAGCCGATTGAGCTCACTCATGATTTTCCAGAGGGAGGCGATGGTTCCAATCCTACCAGGGTTTGGAAGATGTCGTCGAAACTGGCAGATCTGGAGAGAACGCTCGATACCACCGGTTGATGTAACCGAAGTTCGCAAATGGATTTTTCTCGTCGGTATTGTCGTATTGGGAATGGAGTCTATTTCCTTTGGGAAAAGAACTGACGAATTTTCCGGCCAAGGTTGCTGGGAACGCCATCTCTCGGCCAAAATGATCATGTCAATCGTGTGTTCGCCGGTTTGGGCCAAACACGATCTGGAAAGATCGTCAACCATTTATGGGGGGCTTCAGTGCCTTAGAAAGGATGAGCAGAAAAAATTTCAGAATTCTCTGGCCGAGCCAGGAGTATGTACGAGTTTTCGAGCCGCAAATCGAACAAATTCTAGCCGTGATCGCGGATGTCAGAGGAATTCCCGGAATCCGACGGGCTTGGGTCTCCGATCGATCTCATGTTGACCACTTCTTTATAGGTCCAGAGTTCACAAAAGAAAAATATCGCGAAGCCCTTGACCAGATTGCTGGGGCGCTGAATGTTCCAATCGGGGACGACGTTGAGGACGGCTACCTCATTGAAATCGCCCAGAAGATGATTCGGGGATCGTGATGCACAACTTGTCCTGACCATATCGGTGGATGAGCAGAGGGGAGGGGGATGGATCAACCACATCTCGATCGCTTCTCCCCCGCTGAATCCAAGATCACCTTGTTTCGTTCTCTCTTTCGCGGTCGCGACGACGTCTATGCCCGACGGTTCGAAAGACGCCGTACGGGGAAATCGGGATACTTCTCCGGCCTGTGCCAACGAGTGGGCACACGGCATTTGTGAGAAGCCCCGGATCAAATGTGCCGCTTGTCCGCATCAGCGGTTTTTGCCCGTGACCGATGACACAATCCGCCGGCATCTTACGGGTCCTGACGATACGGGACGCGATTTCGTCATGGGGGTCTATCCGCTGCTCCGAGACGAAACCTGTTTGTTTCTGGCGATCGATTTCGATCTGGAAAACTGGTAGGAGGATGCACGGGCCATGATGGAAACGTGCGGGCATCACGGACTGCAGATCGCATTGGAGCGATCGCGAAGCGGAAACGGCGGGCATCTTTTTCGAAGAGGCCATCTCCGCCAACATGACGCGTAAACTGGGCACATTTCTGTTGACCGAAACGATGGACTTGCGGCCGGGCATCGGCCTCGAATCCTACAACCAACTTTTCCCGAATCAGGATACTCTTCCCCAAGGCGGTTTCGGTAACCTGATCGCGCTCCCCTTACAGAAATTGCCGCGTGAACAGGGCAATAGCGTGTTCCTGAACGACAACTTCGAGCCGCATCCCGATCAATGGGCATGGCTGTCGTCGAACCGCGCCCGCAGCGCGACGGAAGCCTTCCTCTACCGCCGCCTGGAAACGCTCTCCCAAACGGTCGGGCGATTTCGCCTGAATGCGGAACTTCCTATTCCGTTCGACAATCACGGTTGTATGGAAGTGGACCTGCTGTGTGCCGACGCACGACTGGCCGTCGAACTGGACGGGGCTCAGCATCTCCTCGACAGTTCGCAAGCCTACCGCCGTGACCGCCGCAAGGACATCCTGCTACAACAACGCGGTTATTTGTGTTGCGATTCCTGGCTGAAGACGTCGGTAAACAACTCGATACCGTGCTGGGTACGATTCTTCGCGTGCTGTCGCACCATGAACACGGATCACACAACGACTCCGGGCCACACAGTCGCAACTCCTGACCACCCTCATGTCATGGCAGCCATGCAGCCCAAACTCTGGACCAAGTCAGCCCGTGGTTCCGGCAAGTCCAATACGGACTCATTGCCACACGGTTTTCGTCATGAGAATGTTGTCGCTGGAACTGGTCCAGCAGGTTCAGCACAAGGGGATTTTCCCTCCCTTTTCATTCCATCACCCCGCCTGACCGAGGTCGCCGGATTACTGCAGGAATTGTCAGAAGACTAATGTATTGTAAGCTCGGGCGAACATTTGGTCCACGAAGGCTTGGAAGACCCTTTCCTGTTCGAGGCGGCGGTTGCCGTTCACACAGATCTCAAATACCGCCGCTTCGCTCGCGGTAAGGTTTGTTGGGAGGGCCGGAAGCAACGAAAACAGTGCCTGCAAAGGTGGCTCCGTCTTCAAGTTCTTCCTCGTAAGAGAAGGTTGTTGCCGCGACAGAATTGTCGTACAGAGTATCGTGGACTGTGTCCTTACTGTCCCAAAGGAGTTCAATATTGATTGGACCGACTTCGTACTTTTTCGAAGGTCTGGAGGTCTTTGCCCCTGCCGCTCCAATTGTAGTAGTGTCGATCTTAGACGTAGTGATTTCGGGACCGTCTACACTCAAAACACCTGTAAGAACGGCTGATCCTATTTTGATTTTTGTGAGTTCTCCAGCAGTAACTGCCATAAAAAATACCTCCAGTTGATTAACTAAAGGTATTTATGCAGGAGTTCTCAGTTTCTAACTTTGAACGTAAAATCGGCGGATCTGCGATACATCCACTGAGAAGAGGCATCAGCGGGAGGATGGCTGGTGTCGTGATCACCCTGAAATTTCACATTGATCACGTTCGTTCCGAGCATGTTTCCAGAAAATCCATTGAAGATATCCTTCAAGGAATTGGTCAGGGAAATGGTCTGTTCATCGTCTAAGGAGTAGATATCGAACTGAATCGTAACAATGGAAACGTCAGTTGTTTTGTGCAGTAATTGGACTGGATTGCTTGAAGGGGAATGGAAAACAATGGCTGGCAAGGCAGGGGTTTGTCGGTGCTTTCGCCAAATCTTGGGACCGACAACTGAGGTGATCTCTGTTTTTGTGCTTAAAAAAGCATGAATTGAACTGTGTAAACTCATTTACCCTCCTTCTTCATTTGTCTTAAAAGTGCTTTGGCATCTTTGTCGGTACCGTCAATCGTGATTTTCTTGGCTGTTTCGCCGTGCTCGTCATATCCCTTGCGAAAAGGTGCTTGTGCTTCAATTCGAACGCTTTGATCTTCGTTTTGTGTTCCGAACTCGATCCATTTTGCGATGTAGTTGTCATCGTCGGAGCGAACATCGATTGCGATTTCCCCCCGCTTCTTTTCGCGACTCACACGAACTTTGATTCCTTTGGCTGTTTCCCCAGTGTCTTTGGGGAAATCAGAACGGATCTTTCCGTGAAGGTCTTTCATGCCTTTCCTCATGTTCTTTCGAAGGATCTTCTTCATCTCCTTTCCGAACTTCTTGAATGCTTTATCGATCGATTTGACACCAGTCACGGTAAAAGGGCTCTTACTCAAGGGTTCCTCCTATCTCAATTCCTCCACTCATTTCTTGATTGAAGACGATTACGGCGTCCAAATCAGCAACACAGAAACAAGTGATCGAGGTACGTCTGGGGTCTTCGATAATCCCCTGAATATTCAGGACTCTACCGCTCCAGAGGAGTCGTGAATCGCTCGATAGCTTTTGATATCGCAATCGAACCTCGTATGTGACGATTTGCTTCGTCGCTTGATCCTGATTCGGTTCCGAGGCTGATTTTTCTCGGACATCAGCCCAAAAATACCCCTTGTCTTGCCAGTCAATGAATTTTTGACCTGAGATAAAGGTCTCTATTGGTGACTGAATCAGTAATCGGTGGTCGCTGCACTTTTTTTCTCGATCGATTTCCCAGATCGAGGTCGTGATCTCGTTCAATTTCCTTTTCTGGTGCTTCTTATCCCAAGTTAAAAGAATTGGTTCATGCTGATAGTCGTAATCTAAACGTCCCATTGAGAAGGTAGGCTGATTCTTCTTCCAGATCAGTACATGCCTGACTTTGAGACCAGCATCCTTCAGCATCTCCATCATTGTCATTAAATCGCCTCCCTGTGGTGCGGAAACGAATAAAGTGCAATCGTCGCTCATTATCTCCTGTTTCATGATGAGGAAGACGGGGAGCAATGTAGATTTCAGCTCTGTTGCTGGAAGGTCGTCAGACTGAATGTCTTCAAGGCATCTGCCTGATTTTTGAAAGCTGTTTAAGAAGCGATTCTTCTCACCAATCGAGACTCCGTAAGGAGGATCTGTGAAAATGCAGGTGGCTTTTTCGCCATCCATGAGCCTTTGAACAGACTCTATATCTGAGGAGTCACCGCAAAGGAGACGGTGATCGCCCAAGACCCAGATATCTCCCGCTTTAGTGTTGGCTTCTTCGGCTTGTTGAATTTCTGGCGGATCGTCTTCAATAACTTCAACTGACTGCGAAGACATGCTTTCCAGCAATTGCTGAACTGCCTCTGATTGAACAGATATTTCTGAAAGCAATTCGTCCAGCTTGCCCTGATCAGTTCCCGCCATTGCGGAAATAGGATCCAAGGTCGCAAGAATCAGCTTTTCTTGTTCCTCGGTCCATGATCCAATTAAGACAGGGACTTTCTCGCCCGCTGCGATCTTGAGACGACAATGACCATCAACCAGCCTTTGAGTCTTTTCGTTATAGAGCAAGGCTCCAGCCCAGCCGACTTCACTGATAACGTCTGATAGGGCTTTGGTTTGATTTGCTGGATGGGTTCTGTAGTTGAATGGATTCTCTCTAAGCTCAACGGGATCGAGATATTCTAAGCGAAGGTTTGTTTGCATACAGATAGGTATGCACTAGGGTTCTGTTTTAACATCAAAAAAGTTTTCAGTCCATTGAGTTAGTTTGTTCAACACAGATTCAAGACCAACTCTTGCGGACTGAAAATCTATTCTCTGATTCCGGAGGTACGCAATTGGAGCAATAATCTGATATAACTCTGCACTAATGTTAACGAATGATTCTGCGTGGTCACATTCCGTGTTAAATTTATACCATTTCAATTTGTCCGTTAAGGAAAATGTGATCTTTCTTAACAGACCTTCGTCTCGTTGATTGCAACATATAATCATTTCTGCAACTTGACGACTGACATATAGTACAATATCAGAGAGATCTATTGGTTGCGATATGATAACCTTGGAAATCCTTGGCTTAATACGTTCCAAAAGGTTTTCTGTTTCTTCAACCAGCTTTGTGAATTTATCATGATGTATGTTTGATTGATGTTTAAGTAACGACGAACTTGTTGATAGATATGTTTGGAGTAGCTGCATCTCCACCAATTCTTTTTGTGCCTCAGCACTCTTCCGCAATTCTTCTCGACTATCCTTCATCTCTTGTCGTTGAAGAGTGAGATCCTCCCTTTGCAGTTCAAGCTGTTTCCGCTGATCAATCAACTGTTTCTGTTGCAGATAGATTGCGACAACTACTCCTATCGCCGCGATAGAGGACATGATGGAGTTGAGGAAGCCGAAGGTGTCGCCGATCTCATTGGGATCGAGAATTCGCCATGACCTCTCTCCAAAAATAAACTGAAGGAAACTACTCAGCAGGAAAGGAAGGAGAACCAGCACGATGAGTGCGAATCCAAGCCGCCAACGATATGTCCAAAGAACTTTCCCGATCTTTTGGAGTTCGGATTCTTCAGGTGTTTTGTCTTCGATCTGGTTCATTTAGAAAAGCTTTTCTATGCTTGTTCTGAAATCGTTAAGCTTAGCCCTATCTTCACTTTGCAATTCATACTTCTCGATCGCTTTGATAGATGGAATTAAGTATTTTTCAATCAAACTAATTATTTCATTATAATGATATGTTTCATTTCGTCTCATCGCCGGAATAACTGTAGCCAACCATTCGAGTCCACCTTTTGCAATATTGGCCAATGAATATTTATCAAGCAACATTGTTGACTCATGGAGTGTGTCAGCATATTGGCGTAGTTCCTCTAATACTTTCCATGCATCAACAGAATCGATCGGCTGCCTACTCAGAAATCCGTAAGCGGTGATTCGAATCCGATTTAATATATATTCTGTCTCAGGCCTCTTGTCGACAGGCAATTTATCCAACCATAAAATTCCGTTCAAGTAAGTCTGCATTAGTTGCAATTCTAGCAATTCTTTTTGTGACGCCTCATTGTTCTTCTGCTCCTTTCTCTGCATCCCGCAATCCTTTTGAACTTTTCTTCCGCCAAACACTCCTGTTTCACAAATCCCGTTGATGATCTTTGTCACAATGCAGGATTTGCCCGAAAAAGGATCACCAGTGAGCATTCCGAGAGTTTTGAATTCAAGCCAGTTCTCGATCAAAAAATCGTCTGTCTGAGTCTCGGCAATACTCTTCAGGAGGGAGTAGTCCCGAAATCTCCACTTGTTACTGGCGATGATTTTTTGAGCCTTATTGATGCCTGTTACTGTCTGATCAAAAATTTCACTAAGAGGTTTTGAAAAATTCATTGCTTCTGCCACCGCTTTGAGAAAGACCTTCTTGGCAGTCAATTGCTTTGCCTGATCAATATAATATTCGGCGGTTTTGAAGTGGTCGAATTGGTCTAACGCGAACTTGGCGACCAGCAGATATTCAAGTTTCTGTTCTTTAATTGTGTCAGAGGACTCCGCCAGACGCTCCACCTGTGATTTGATTTGCTCAAACGTTGGATTGCAGTTATATACTGCAGCGTGGTCAAGAACACACTTGACGATCGTCTTGGCTTTATTATCGGTAATCAGCGACGGGTCAAAAAATCCACAAATCGCTGTCGAAACAATCGGATTGCTGATAATCGCGTTTGCGACATCTAATTCAGTCGCTGGGTCAATTACAGGCTGATCAGATCGACTAACTTGATCAGGACAGGATAAATCAGGATCGTCCCAAATCTCCTCACTACTTACAAATTCTTGTTGAAATTCTTCACTAAAATTACTATTATTAAGCATACCTAATATACCTTTAGACCATTCGGTCTCCTTAAAAACTCGTTGTTTTTTCCTTGAAATCCCCTCAGCAACACACTGAGGGGATTTTTTTAATTCAAAAACATCGATTTAATTCTTTCAATATCTTCTAACTTATAAAATCTCCACTTGCTCGGAGATATCTGGTGTGTCGGACTGGGAATCGTCCCTGTCTTAATCGCGTATCTTAAAGTCGGATAACTGACGCCTAAGATATCTGCAAGATCACTGACAGAGTAATATCCCATTCGTTTTCTGATTGTCGTGTTGTTCATTTTGTTGATCCTATTTTTGTCCTTTTATGATATATAGTAGTGTGAAGGTTTATTTTAATTTATTTTTGTGATTTTTTATCAAAATGATCAAATTCCTCTTTTGGTGGCATAGATACATACACCCTAACCCTTGGAGGAATATGGAATACGATGATTTTTTAAGGTCAAACGAATGGAAGGAAAAAAGAAAGGAAATTATGAATCGCTGTGACGGGATCTGCGAGCGGTGCGAGTGCAACAAAGCTTGCGAGGTGCATCACAAGACTTACAAATTCGGACGCCTACCACCAAACGAATACCTGCAAGCACTATGTAGGAGTTGTCACAAATTCCTGCATAGAAAATCTTGGTATGATCCGTCTGCAAGTTCACTTGCTGAGGTGTCAGATATGGTTGATCGCTGGATTTCGTGGGGTTGAGACAAAAAAATCCCTCCTAAAAGTGATTCAGGAGGGGATAACTTATTCAAAGTCAAAGTGTACTTGAATATCGATAACGCGATTCAAAACTGCATTATATTTTTTTAATTGCTCTCTTACAGAGGAGAGAGTCATTCCACTTTGTTTAATCCTTATGAATATCTCCTCCTCTGTTATCGGATAATTGTCTATAATATCGTTAACTAAGCAGACTAGTTTGTGATCGAGGTATTCTCGGTAGGTTAATTATTCTTCCATTGTGTTTTTCCTTGTTTTGAAAAATCCCCCAGCGGAATTGCTGGGGGATTGTTTGTTTTTGCTTATTCTTCGTCTGTTGAGGAGGAGCTGAACTTCTCCTCAAATCCTAATTCGTAGACGATATCAATCGCTTCGCGAAACTCCTCCGAATCACCGTCTTCGCAGAAAGCAATCACTTCGAGTAATATTTCCTGATGCCATATTGCCGAAGACAAAGTTTCCTCAGATATTCCTTCTGTATAAGATTTTCGGATAATATCCGAATTTATCCTGTACCACTCACACAACTTCTTTAAGAGACGAACTCTTAAAGCTACTTCAATAATTTCTTCATCGCTTTTCGCGGACATTTTACTAATACTCATTGTCTTTTCCTTATAAAATTCTTATCACACAACTAATAAAACGTGTGATTCATTACCTTCTTCATTCTCTGCTTCGACGAGAAACAATCTCGCCTCGGCGACAGTGCAGTTAACTAACTCACAGTCAATCACCTGTACTATCTGCGAGTCAAACACTCTTCTGCTGATCTTTTGTATTCGATCAGCAGAGTCGAGTTGACTCAAAATTCCATTTGCCTCACTTATTGTGATCATGCAGCCCCCTTGCTGAGAGTGTTCTGAATTTCAGCGATATCGGAGGGCGAGTAATACTTACGGCTCCCGCCTATGTCACGCATTGGAGGTGGTACGACCTTAATTTCTATAAGTTGTCTCAGGTCTCGATATTCGATTCCGAGCTTCTTGGCTGCTCTTCTTATTGATAGGTATCCTAGATATTCGATAGCACTCATTCATACTCCTTATGTGTTTGAATTGATACAGGTATATAAGTAACACGTTTTCGTTTTATTCATAATTATTCTCAAAAATCACAAAATAGTCAAAAATATTTATGGGAATATTTATAAATAATTTCGAACACTAAGTTCGGAGGATATATTGGGAGCAAAATCGAAAAGAAAAGGGAACAGAAACGAGTTGGAATTAGCAAAGATCTTAAGCAAGAGATTTGGTAGGGAGTTCTCCCGATCGATTGGTAGCGGGAATCGGTGGTCACAGACCTCACTGAATCCAGATCAGAGCAAGGTTTTTGCTGGGGATCTTGTGTGTCCTGCTGGATTTCGCTTTGCGATCGAGTGTAAGGCGGGATACGACGAGGTGAATATCTTCAGCTTGAATCAGTCAGCGAAGATTGACATGTTTCTGAATCAGGCAGTTGAGGATTCAGTAAGGTGCAGCAAGCTCCCCTTACTTTGCTGGAAACAATCAAGACAGCCTTGGATTGTTTTTTTGAAAGAGGAGGTCCAATCCCCTTACCAGTATAGATACGGGGACTGGAGTGTCGTTCTGCTTGATGATTTGTTGGGTCGAGAGGAGGAGTTTTTCTATCTCGCCCCCTGAGTTGTTGACTCAGCCCAAGAGTCAGCAATTGCATAGATCTGCTCCCGCACCATATCGCGTGCCTCCTCACGAGCCATGTGATCGAGGAGGCTGTCGTAGTTGGTGTGTTCATGTCGAATATGTGCGATAACTGCCGCTCTGATGGGGGCGTCAGCTACATTGCTACGTCCAACTCTACCACTGCCGATCTTGCAAGCATGAGCAGCGATAGTTTGAGCTTCTTCAGTTGGACACGATGGGAATTCCACAAGTATCTGGGTAACAAATTTCTGAATATCTCGCTGTTGCCGCCGCTCTCTTGCGGCAAATCGCTGGTCTGGAGTTATCGGAGGGCGTTACAACGAATGTCAGCAAATGATTAAACGCACACATGCTGCTTCCATTCGATCTTTCAAACTCAATTCCGATTGCGATCCTCTATTACCAGAAAAGGCACCACACATGATTAGTTCCCAAATCGCATTGTCAAACTCGGACAGCTCCTCTCAATCGGAAATTCATCACTCGAAGAAATCGAAGCAAAAAGAATCCACGCAATCACAACAAAAAAAGCAACGCCTCGCGATTGCAAGTCACGGGATTTCAATCACGAAAGTGATCTTCATCATTTCCGGCGACTCCGCCACCGTCAGGTATGAGCTCTCCATCAGCCTCGAAAGTCGAACTGTTTCATTTCAGGCAAACAACGAGGACTTGAATGACGAAAAATCATTTCTGAACGCTGTTCCACCCGGCTTTTCGCTCAGTCCAATTCCAAGGGCATTTTCGCACCTTCGAGCGATGCTGATGTCGGATGTCGCCAACGCAGAGTGGGAGGCGATGGTCACAACAACAGGATGGTACCAGTGGAATGGGAAGGCTGTTTTCGTGCATGCTGGAGGCGTCATCGGTTCCGATAATAATCGGAACATGGAACACGGATCTGAAACAATCGGAACGCCACAAGTTAATAACATAAAGGATGTTAATCTCATCTGTTCCGATGTTCCGATTTTGTCGAGCAAAACTCAGCCTATTAAAGATCTATCTCTCATGGCTTCAGAACGACTCTCGAAATACCGTCTTTCCATTCCACAATCCAAAGAAGAAGCCCAAGCTGCAGTTGTCACTGTTCTCGAACTCTTTAAAATCGGAAACCCTTCGGTGACTTATATTGCGATTCCCGCATTGTTTTCGGCAGCCTTACGCGATCCGCGGTTTGCGCTGTTTATTCATGGTCAAACCGGAACTCTTAAGACAGCGTTCAGCCTGTTGTTGCAGTCTTTTTTCGTTCCAAACGTCGAAGAGTCTGATTGTGCGAGCTTCAAGTCAACTGAAAACGCCTTGCGCGCCCGATTCTCCGAGACAGGTAATGTCGCGGTTGTGGTCGACGATTACGTGCAGCCTCGTGGAGCCCGGAATGGAGGAGAAGAAGCACGGAAGGCTGAGAATTTTCTGCGATCTATAGTTAATGCGACGGGCAAGGAACGCAGCCGTAGCGACGGAACATTACGCCCACAGAACCGACCCCGTGGTCTTGCCATTATCACAGGGGAGCAATTGCCTGACGGTCTGGATTCCTTGCAGCAGCGGTCGGTGAACCTGTCTGTCGACATGGAGACCTTTGCGAGCGCTACATCTGGCGATCGCCCCAATCAATTCGACATTTTTCAGGCAGCCGCCGCGAGAGGTGTCTTCTCTCACGCGATGGGTGGATTCATCGCCTGGGCCGCCAATTGCTTTGATGAATTGAACCAACAACTCGACACGGACTTCTACGATTTTAGCGACTCACCTGGAGTTCACCGTCGGTTGCTTGAGGCGATAAGTGACATCGCATGGGGAATGCAATTTTTTCTACAGTATGCCAAGTCGCTGGAAGTCTGTTCTGAAGAGGAATACGAAGAGCATTTGTCCATATTTTCAGATGCAATCTATGCGCTAATGTACCAGTCTCGAGACGACTCCCGAGCAGCGTGCCCGACAGAGCAATTTGCGAGTACAATCCAAGCGTCAATGTCTTCCCTTCGTTGCCATATCGAAGTTAAAAATTTCAAGGAATATTGCGAGCGTCCGAGATCAGTTCCGCTAGAATTGCTCGGATACACAAAGCATAGAATTCCAGTATCGAATGAAGCAATCGCTGATGACGGACAAGGTATTCAAACTGACAGAAAATCAAATGCAGATGTGACAGAGTTTAGGGAGGAATACAAACCTCATGGAAAACGTATCGGATGGATGATGATATCATTGACCTGATACCTGAAGCAGCATTGGCAGAAGCAAATGCCATGGGATCTAAAACTGGAGTACCGGCACTGCCAAGTCCCAAAGCCTTCGGAAAGCTCCTGCGTTCAAAGAATTGGATTGCGGAAAAGTCTCAAGGTCGAAATACCATCAATGTTCGTGTGGGTGATGTCGTGATTGGAGTCTGGCGGGTTCATGCTTTCCGGTTGTTCGAGGAATGTTTAGATTGGGGGGACTTTGATCTGGGAACATATTCGGAACTGAAAGGGATTGAGAGAGAGCAGGAACGGAAACGTGTTCTAGAACAACGCCGGATAAAACTTCGGGACCAATTGACAACGTATCAATTCGACAAACTCCTCAATCCGGTTTTGACAGAAGCCGATCGAAGTAAAATACTTTACCCAGATCCTATTCCGGGAAATGCTCGGAATGACTCATCTCTGGAGACAGAACGGAGTGAACGATGGATTCCCCCTCCTCCAAGAGCGCCTCAGCTTCCCGGATATGTTGACCTTCGTGAAGAGGATCTCATTGTGTAGTGAGCCAATGCGTCACAAACAATATGGGAATCTGCATAATAAACGGTTCACTGAATATCCGATTTATTTTGAGTAAACGAAAGCGGAGCATTCCATGGATGGGCGCGGACGGAATACAGGATGTTGCCAATGGCAATGTGTCAGTCATATTGCCATTGGCAGCTTGTAAGCTGGTATGTCCTTTGCTAACTATTCGTCTTTTGCTCCACGAACCAACCTGGCTGAAAAGTCATCGAGACAATACCGCAGAGGCAAGGAGCATCATTCCCCCTCAGTGGATCTCCAGCCGAGCATTTCTCTCGCCAAATGCCGCTTGAGATCCACTGCGGAAACTGGATTTTCCCTAATCCCTTCACTTTAATGGGTTTTATTTTTAATAAAGAATGAATTGCTTCGCCGCCAAGTCGGTTTCAGAAGTTTCTCCAATTCAGTCCGGAACTGCTTGCTACGGCGTTGTTTTGTTGGATCTTTTTGTGAAGCGGGACGGCTCCCCGGAATGATCTTATCAATCAATATGCGGACTCTCTCTGGGGACTTCCATTCAAGTCCCTCATGCTTCAGTCCTTTGTTAATAAGATCTGCAAATTTTTGAGCTTCTGGAGCGGCAAACCACTTTGGAGCCTGTTGCTTCACTTGGCGCCTTCCGGTTTGCATTGATATTGCAGATTGCGTCACCAAATCCACACTCCATGAGTATATCTCCGCTCGGGTTGATCCCAGAATAATTCCTCCATGTCGTTCGATGTCAAACTCAATGCACGGCGGGTTCCATGTCGTGCTTTCCAACCGGTCATCCCGAATTTTGGCTGCTGTCATGCCATTCGATCCCGATCCCGTGAAATTGGGCCAGCACTGCGCAAGCAAGTTGACAATATTACTGTAATCTGGAGACGATGTGAGATCTCCGCTCCCATTTTTCTTCAACAAGTCATTTAGTTTATTTAATGGCATTTTGAGTAACTCCAATTTCTTGATTGTCAATGTGTGCCGAGTTCAAGAATCGCTGTGAACGTGCCTGATGTCAAGAGGCTCTCTGAAAAACGACTCGATAATAACGGAAGACTTGATATTTATAATAAAACAAATATTGCAAAAATTATTAATGGTATGTTGTTACGATCAATCGAAATGATTGAATAAGCTTCGTTTTGTCTTCCGAAAAGAAAAATCAATAATGCTGTAGTTGTATTCGCTGCATTTGAAACGGGGTGATCACCGAGCCTAACGTGACGCTCGTTTGAGGATGCTGGCTGCAACAGCATCAAGTGCTCATTGCGGTGGTCGCATACAATATGCTGTAACTTGCTCGGCTGTCAGAAACGGTTCTTGCAAGCCCGGCAATCTGCTGGATGAGTGGACAGTCATCCTCACTCATTGATCAAGAATGGTTCGAGAAACTCTTGGTCTCTTCCTCTGGATCAAGACTTTTCTTGCCGTAATCTCGGGCTTGGCATCTTTCTTAAAGCCACCGCCAGAAATTTTGAACCAGAGATCCCGTTGATTTCAACGTATGAGAATCGCCAGGAAGCGCTGGCGCAGTGTGCAGGATGCGATCACCGTCTGCGTTGGAGCCCGCTTTTGTGAGATGCGGTCTACGGACCAAAATCAATATCCATCACCCATCCAAACCTACACACAATCCAAAACACAAACATTCCGAATCAAAGCACAAACAAAAATCAGAAGAAACAGAACTAGAATTCAA
>Ga0182745_1002364_pt1 | contig 16968 bp, 13 predicted proteins | sample eDN3rd30CKraftBY_FD_128523 | JGI IMG/M metagenome (GOLD analysis project Ga0182745, IMG submission 128523) | Enriched backyard soil microbial communities from Emeryville, California, USA - eDNA 3rd pass 30_C Kraft BY (version 2) (version 2) | ecosystem: Environmental > Terrestrial > Soil >...
CACCGTGCCGCCGACGTTCACCGCCGCGGTCTGCATCACCTGCTTCGAATAGCGGCTCATCTCGGTGTAGAGCCAATCGGCCGCCTCCTTGGTGACCTTGCTCGATCCGTCGGGGTTCAGACCGAAGACGTTGATCGGCACGCAGCCCTGCGAGCGGGCATTGGCGTCGACGCAGATCGCCTCGGTCGAATTGCCGTCATTGTCATAGTCGAACACGTCGGGAATGACCTGGACGGCCTGCGCCAGGCGATAGAGGTCGGCAAGGCCGGTCATCCCCTGGCGCTGCTTGGTGAAGCCATATTGGTAATAGAAGTCGGCGGCCCAGTCGCCGCCCAGCTTCAGCGTTCCGCCCGCCGCGGCGCGGAAATTGTCGCGTTCGGTCGGCGTGCTGCGGGTTCCGTCGCCGAACATGGTCGTGCGCAGCAGGAAGCTCATGTCCCTCGACCCGAAGGCGTCGTTGGCGGCGCGGTTGTCCGCCGCATCGAACGCGGCCTGCGGAACGAACGGGTTGGCGAGCTGCCGGACATCATTGGGATCGTTGGGATTGACGACCATGAACTCGATCGGGAAGAAACCGTTGGTTCCCGTGAACGCGCCCAGCGCGCTGTCGGTGCGCATCGGCGACGCTTCGCGCCGGCCGACGGTTTTATAGTTCGAGAAGGTCGATTCCACGAACAGGTTGAGATTGTCGGTCACGTCGTAATTGGTGCGCATCGCGATCGTGAACTGGTTCGACGGCGACGCCTGCTGGCCGAGCTCGGCGGCGTTATAGCCATATTTCTCGATCTTCGCGAGGACGTCCGGGTCGTTGATCGTCGCGGCGGTCAGCGACGGGAAACGATCGAGCGTGCCGTCGGGCAGGATCAGCCGGCTGCCGACGCCGCCAAAGTTGAACGTGCCGCCGGGACCGACGTTCGACGGCTGATAGTAACGGTTGAACAGATTCTGCGCGGCGGTGAGATTGGCGTCGCTGTCGCCGCCGACGCGCAGCAGGTTGCCGAGGCTGCCCCAGCCCGACGCGGTGCGTTCGCGCTTGCTGTTGGGGACATTGCCCTCGTGGTTGTAACCGGCATAAATCATCACGTTACCACGGCCGTCGGCGAAATTCTGGCCGAAGGTGGCGTTGATCGAATAGCGCTTGTCGTCGCCGAGTTCGGAGATGCCCGCCTGGAGATTGGCGTCGAGCCCCTCGAAATTCTTCTTGTAGATGAAGTTGACGACGCCCGCGATCGCGTCCGAGCCATAGACGGCGGAGGCGCCGCCGGTCAGCACGTCGACGCGCTCGATGAACGAGGTCGGGATCATCGACAGGTCGACCTGCGCCGTGCCGGGGATGCCCGCGACCGTCCGGCGGCCGTCGATCAGCACCAGCGTGCGATCGGTGCCGAGGTTGCGCAGGTTGACCGTGGCGAGGCCGGGGTTGGTGTCGCCGGCGTTGCCGACGCGCGTCTGGCTGGGCACGCCGACCGCCGGGATCTGCGTCAGCACTTCCTGCACGTTGGTCGCACCCGCATTTTCGAGCTTCTCGGCCGTGACGACCTGAAGCGGCGATGACGAGGTCAGCGTGGGATTGCGAATGCGGCTGCCCGTAACGATGATGTCGTTATCGGCCGATTGCGTGCCGGTCTGCTGCGGCTCGGCGCCGGTTTCGTCCTGCGCAAAAGCCGTCGTGCCCGCGAAAAGCGTCATCACGCTCGTTCCGAGCAGCATTCCGCGTAGCAGCGCGGAACGCGAAGTTCTGAAATTCCTCATTGTCCACTCCCTTCCCATGTTTTTTGGCGTCCACCGGACGCCGCACGTTTCGCGCTACGGCCCCGCCGTATCGTCACGTCCCTCCTTGCGCGGCGTCGCGCACGGCGCTCGCCACCGCGTCGCGCCAGCGGCGCACCACGCGTGCGCGCCGCTCGGCCGCCATGGCCGGGGCGAAACGCTCCGCTTGAACCGAATGGCTCCCCGCCGCCGCGAGGCCCAGCGCTTCGCCCGCCAGCCGCGCGGCGCCCAGCGCGCTCGCCTCGGCGATGGCGGGCCGCACGATCTCGCGATCGAGCAGATCGGCGAGCAGCTGCATCAGCAAGGCGTTGCGGGTGGCGCCGCCGTCGACCGACAGCTCGGGCAGCCTGGCGCCGAGATCGGCGTCGAGCGCGGCGACGACATCGCCGATCTGCAGCGCGATCGCCTCGAGCGTCGCGCGCGCGACGTGCGCGCGGCCGCTGCTCAGCGACAGGCCCGTGATCGCGCCCCGCGCGTCGCTGCACCAGTGCGGCGCCCCAAGCCCCGCCAGCGCGGGAACGAACACCACGCCGTCGCTGTCGTCGACGCTCGCCGCGAGGCTGGTCAGCGCCTCTTCGTCGGGGAGGCCGAGCAGCGTCGCGGCGAAGGCCGCGGCCTGACCGGACACCGAGATATTCCCTTCGAGCGCATGCTGCACCGCGTCGCCCTGGCTCCAGGCGATCGTGCTCGACAGGCCGTGCGACGAGCGCACGCGCCCGTCGGTGGCGGTCATCAGCGAGCTGCCGGTGCCGATCGTGACCTTGAGACGCGCGCCGCTCGCCGCATGGGCGAAGAGGGCGGCATGGCTGTCGCCGATCATCGCGTGGATCGGCGTATGGTCGCGGAGCGCGGTCACCCCGGGCGCGACGGCGCCGAAGCGGCTGTCGGAGGGCATCACCGCGGGCAACAGCGAAAGGGGCACGTCGAACAGGCGCGCGAGATCGGCGTCCCAGGACAGGGTGTCGAGATTGAAGAGCTGCGTCCGCGACGCATTGCCATGGTCGGTCGCATGCACGCCGCCGGCGGTCAGGTTCCAGAGCAGCCAGCTGTCGATCGTGCCGCACTTGAGCTCGCCGCGCTCGGCGCGCGCGCGCGCTCCGGGAGTTTCGTCGAGCAGCCACGCGATCTTGGCGGCCGGAAAGAGCGGGTCGAGCCCGAGACCCGAACGCGCCGCGATCTCGGCTTCGTGGCCGGCGGCGCGCAGGGCGTTGCAGCGGTCGGCCGAACGCCGGCATTGCCAGATGATCGCGGGGCCGATCGGGTGGCCCGTCGCGGCATCCCAGACGACGATCGTCTCGCGCTGGTTGGAAATCGCGACCGCGGCTATATCGGCGGGGCCGGCGGCCGCGGCGACCTCGGCGATCAGCCCGGCCACGGTTTCCCAGATGTCCGAGGCCGATTGCTCGACCCAGCCCGGCTGCGGATAATCGAGGCTCATCGCCCGCGACCGCGACAGGCGCACCGAACCGTCGGGCGCCACCAGCAGCGCCTTGGTGTTGGTCGTGCCCTGATCGATCGCGAGGACGAGCGGTTCGGTCATCGGCTCTTGCCCGAAACCAGTTGGCGTGCGGCGGCGGCGATGCCCTCCGCGGTCAGGCCGTGGCGTTCCATCAGCCAGGCCGGCGAACCCGTCGGCAGGAAACCGGGGAAGCCGAGCCGCTTCACGCGCACCGGATGATGTTCGGCGCAATATTCGGCGACCGCGCCGCCCAGGCCGCCGGCGGCGAGCCCTTCCTCGGCGGTGACGATCGCGCCCGTCGCCGCGGCGGCGGCGATGGCTTCGGCGTCGATCGGCGAAACGCTCGCCATGTTGATCACGCGCGCCGCGATCCCCTCGGCCGCCAGCGCCGCCGCGGCGTCGAGCGCGCGGTGCACCAGCGTGCCGTTCGCGATGATCGCGACATCGCCGCCGTCGCGCAGCGTCTCGGCCTTGCCGATCGCGAAGGTTGCGCCCTCGGGGCGCGGCAGCGCCGGCACGGGCATGCGGCTGATGCGGATATAGACCGGCCCGTCGTGCCCGGCCGCCGCCTTGACCGCCGCCGCGGTTTCCCACGGGTCGGCGGGGACGATGACCGTCAGCTTGTCGATCGCGCGCAGCCAGGCGACGTCCTCGATGCTGTGATGCGTCGCGCCCAGCTCGCCATAGGCGACCCCCGACGAGATGCCGCACAGCTTGACGTTCTGCTGGCTGTAGGCGCAATCCGCCTTGATCTGCTCGAGCGCGCGCGCGGAGAGGAAACAGGACGCGGCGCTGACGAACGGGATCTTGCCGCCGTTCGCGAGGCCGGCGCCGACACCAACCATATTCTGCTCGGCGATGCCGACGTTGATCAGCCGCGCCGGGAAACGGTCGCGGAACTTGCCGAGCTTCGACGAGCCGACCGAGTCGTTGACGACCGCGACGATGCGGTCGTCGCCCTCGGCGAGCTCCTCGACCGCGCGGACATAGGCATCGCGGCAATCGAAGGTGGCAGCGGCGGCAGGAGCAGCGGCGCTCATCGGCTCATCTCCGCTTCGAGTTCGGCCATGGCCTGCGCATATTGCTCCGCATTGGGCACGCCATGGTGCCAGCCCGCCTGGTCGCGCATGAAGCTGACGCCCTGGCCCTTGAAGGTGTTGGCGATGATGACGCGCGGCCTGGCGCGTGCCGCGGCGGCATCGTCGAAGGCGGCGAGCAGCGCCGCATGGCCGTGCCCGTCGACCTCGACCACATCCCAGCCGAACGCGCGCCACTTGTCGGCGAGCGGTTCGAGCGCATTGGTCTCTTCGGTGCGCGCGCCCTGCTGCAGGCGGTTGCGGTCGACGATGACGGTGAGGTTGCCGAGGCCGCGGTGGCCGGCGAACATCGCCGCTTCCCACATGCTGCCTTCCTGCAGCTCGCCGTCGCCGGTGAGCACGAACACGCGATAGCCGGCCTCGTCGATCTGTCCCGCCACCGCGACACCGACGCCGACCGGCAGGCCATGACCGAGCGGCCCGGTGTTGGTTTCGATGCCGGGCAGATAGGTGCGGTTGGGATGCCCGTTGAGGCGCGACTCGGGCTTCAGATAAGTGTCGAGTTCGGCCTCCGGAAAGAAGTCGCGGCCGGCGAGCGCGGTGTAGAGCACCCCCGTGCAATGCCCCTTGCTCAGCACGAAGCGATCGCGGCCCGGAGCCGCCGGGGCCTTCGGGTCGATCCGAAGAATATCGAAATAGAGACAAGCCACTATATCTGCGGACGAAAGGTCGCCGCCAGGATGCCCCTGACCCGCATCGACGATCATCTTCAACAGCCGGCGGCGCATCCAATTGGCCCGCTCACGGACGAATTCCGCCCGCGCGGCCAGTGAATCGCGCCGATCCGCCGAAGCGGCCACATCTACCATATCCGGATTGCCCATCATCCTCTCTCTCGCCCCCGCAATTAGCCCAGCCTTTCGATGTTCGCAAGAAATTTGCTTTCGATTTTTTTCGTTTTAATAAAATCCCCTATAAAAATTGACAAAATACGAAAGTCCGCGATACCCATCATACGACGACCGCCCTGTCCAAGGCGCGGCACCGGGGAAGAGGACGTGCATTGAAAAATCTTGCCAACGGCTCGTCGCGCGATTGTACAACGAAGGCGACCCTGTTTGCCGGCCCTTTCCGGGCCGCCGATCGAATGAGCTCGCCCAAATGAAAACCCGCCTTCTCGCCGAAACACGCCGCCGAAAAGTGCTCGACTGGCTCCAGGAGGAAGGCAGCGCGCGCGTCCGCACGCTGGCCGACGCGTTCGGCGTGTCCGAAGTGACGATCCGCCAGGATCTCGAGAAGCTCGAGGCCGAAGGCCATATCGCGCGCGAGCATGGCGGCGCCTTCCTGAAGTCGGTGCCGCAGCAGGTGCGCGAAATGGCGCTCCAGCACCGCGAGAACATGGACGCCAAGCAGCGCATCGGGCGCGCCGCCGCGCAACTCATCGGCGACGGCGAGACGATCGTGCTCGATTCGGGGTCGACCACGACCGAGGTCGCCGCCAATCTCCTCCATCGCCGCGACATGACCGTCATCACCAACGCGCTCAACATCGCACTGATGCTCGGCGCCGAGGCGGGGTTCGAGGTGCATATGAGCGGCGGGCATTTCAAGGCGCCGACCCTGTCGCTGAGCGGCGAGCGCTCGGCCGACTATTTCAAGGGGCTGTTCGCCCAGAAGCTGTTCCTCGCCACCGCCGCGCTCGATCTGGAGGCGGGGCTGACCTATCCGGCGCTGTCCGACATCGCGGTCAAGCGCGCGATGATCGAGGCGGCCGAACGCGTCTATCTGGTCGCCGATTCGAGCAAGATCGGCGCGCGCTCCTTCTCGTCGCTCGGGGGCCTCGACCTCGTCCACGTCCTGATCACCGACGACGGCATCCGGCCCGAGGATCGCGCCGCCATCGAAGCCGCCGGCGTCGAGGTGATCGTCGCCTGAAGCCTTTTCCTCCCAGGAGAATTACCGTGAGCAAGCAGAAATACGGCGCCGGCATCTGGCACTTCGCGACCTATGTCGATCGCTACGCGACCGACGGCTACGGCCCGCCGCGCTCGCTGATCGAGATGATCGACCTCGCCGGGCAGGTCGACGATCTGTCGGTCGTCGACATCAACTATCCCTTCCCCGGCGGCGAAACGTCGTTCGAGAAGGTCGAGGAGGCGCTGAAGCGCAACAATCTCTCGGTCATCGGCATCACCCCCGAAATCTACACGCGCCAGTTCGCGAAGGGCGCGTTCACCAATCCCGATCCCGGCGTCCGCCGGCTCGCGAACGAGATGGTCAACGACGCGGCGAACGTCGTGCGCCGCTTCAACGCCAGCTACGTCAAGCTGTGGCCGGGCCAGGACGGCTGGGACTATCCCTTCCAGGTCGACCACAAGAAATTGTGGCAGCATTCGATCGAGGGCATCGCCGAGCTCGCGGGGCAGAACCCCGACCTCAACTTCGTGATCGAGTACAAGCCGCGCGAGCCGCGCGTGCACATGAGCTACGACAGCGTCGCGCGCACCCTGCTCGGCATCGAGAAGATGGGCGTTCCCAACGTCGGCATCCTGCTCGACTTCGGCCACTCGCTCTACGGCGGCGAGAGCCCGGCCGACGCCGCGCAGCTCGCGATCGACCACGGCCGCCTCTTCGGCATGGACGTGAACGACAATTTCCGCAGCTGGGACGACGACCTGATCGCCGGTTCGGTCCACCCGATCGAGCTGTTCGAATTCTTCTACACGCTCCGCAAGAACAAGTGGGAAGGCGTGTGGCAGCTCGACCAGTTCCCGTTCCGCGAGGATTCGGTCGCGGTCGCCAATTCGGCGATCGGCTTCCTCAAGGGCATCGAGCGCGCGCTCGACAAGCTCGATTTCGACGCGATGCAGAAGGCACAGGACGCGCACGACGCCGTCACCGCGCTCAAGCTCGCGCGCGAGGCGCTGTTCACCTCCTATTGAAGGCGCGCATCGGATCACACGCCTCTTGACGGCGGGACCGGGGCGCGTCACGGCAAATAATATGATTATTTCATCCGCCACTGATTTTCGCGAGGCGGCGCGGCGCAAGCTGCCGCGCTTTCTCTTCGATTATGCCGACGGCGGCGCCTATGCCGAAGAGACGTTGCGCCGTAATGTCAGCGATCTCGCGAAGATCGAACTGCGCCAGCGCGTGCTCAAGGATGTCGCGTCGATCGACCTCGGCACGACCCTGTTCGGCCGCAAGGTCGCGCTTCCGGTCGCGCTCGGCCCGGTCGGGATCGGCGGCATGTACGCGCGGCGCGGCGAGCTGCAGGCGGCGCGGGCGGCGAAGGCGGCGGGCGTGCCGCTCTGCCTGTCGACGGTCTCGATCTGCCCGATCGAGGATGTCGCGAGGGTTGCCGACCCCTTCTGGTTCCAGCTTTATGTGATCAAGGACCGCGCCTTCATGCGCGACCTGATCGCCACCGCCAAGGCGCATGGCGCCGAGGCGATGGTGTTCACCGTCGACATGCCGGTGCCGGGCGCGCGCTATCGCGACGCCCATTCGGGCATGTCGGGACCGAATGCGCCGCTGCGCCGCGTGCTCCAGGCGATGACCCACCCGCGCTGGGCGGTCGACGTCGGCCTGCTCGGCCGCCCGCACACGCTCGGCAACTTGAAGCCGGTGCTCGGCAACAACAGCGGGCTCAACGACTATATGGGCTGGCTCGGCGCCAACTTCGATCCGTCGATCCAGTGGCGCGACCTCGACTGGATTCGCGCCGAATGGGACGGCCCGCTGATCATCAAGGGCATTCTCGACCCCGAAGACGCGCGCGAGGCCGCGGCGATCGGCGCCGACGGCATCGTCGTCTCGAACCATGGCGGCCGCCAGCTCGACGGCGTGCGGTCGAGCGCGCGCGCGCTGCCCGCGATCGCCGATGCCGTCGGCGACCGGCTGACCGTGCTCGCCGACGGTGGCGTGCGCAACGGCCTCGACGTCGTGCGCATGCTCGCGCTCGGCGCGAAGGGCGTGCTGCTCGGCCGCGCCTGGATCTATGCCCTCGCCGCCGAGGGCGAGGCCGGCGTCGCGAAGCTCTTCGAGCTGATCGCCAAGGAAATGGTGGTCGCGATGACGCTCACCGGAGTCAACCGGATCGACGCGATCGACCGCTCGATCCTCGCGGAGGACGAGAGATGAGGCTTCTCGAAGGCAAGAGCGTGCTGGTGACCGGCGGCTCGACCGGCATCGGCCGCGCGGCGGCGATCGGCGCCGCGCGGCACGGCGCGAACGTCGCGATCAACTATGCGTCGAGCGACGACAAGGCCGCGTCGTGCATCGCGGAGATCGAGGCGCTCGGACAGAAGGGCCTCGCCGTGAAGGGCGACGTCGCGCTGCCCGAGACGGCGACCGACTTCGTCGCCAGGGCGGTGGAGGCCTTCGGCCGCGTCGACGTCATGGTCTCGAACGCCGGCATCTGCCCGTTCCACGCCTTTCTCGACATGCCGGTGGAGACGGTCGACCGCACCTTCCGCGTCAATCTGCACGGCGCCTATTATATGGTGCAGGCGGCCGCCAACCAGATGGTCGCGCAGGATGAAGGCGGCGCGATCATCGCGGTTTCCTCGATCTCGGCGCTGGTCGGCGGCGAGTTTCAGACCCATTATACGCCGACCAAGGCGGGGGTGCATTCGCTTATGCAGTCGGCCGCGATCGCGCTCGGCCGGCACGGCATCCGCTGCAATTCGGTGCTGCCCGGCACGATCCTGACCGAGATCAACAAGGACGACCTCGCCGACCAGGCGAAGCGCGACCGCATGACCGCGCGCATTCCGCTCGGCCGGCTCGGCGAGGCCGACGATCTGGCGGGGCCCATCGTCTTCCTCGCGTCCGACATGGCGGCCTATGTCACCGGCGCGGCGCTGCTGGTCGACGGCGGCGCGTTCGTGAATCTGCAATAGGCGGGGACGCCCATGTCGCTGACCATGCCCGAACCCGATGCGCGGACGCTCGCGCGCCGCGGCGAGATCATCGCCGCGATGCGCGCGATCGTATCGGGCGAAGGCGTGATCGACGATGTCGATGGGCTGAGGCCTTATGAAACCGACGCGCTGACCGCCTATCACCAGCTTCCGATGGTGGTCGTGCTTCCCGAAACCACCGCGGAGGTCGCAGCGGTGCTCGCCTGGTGCCACGCCAACAAGGTGAAGGTCGTGCCGCGCGGCGCGGGCACGTCGCTCTCGGGCGGCGCACTGCCGCTGGCCGACGGCGTGCTGCTGGGGATGGCGCGCTTCAACCGCATTCTCGCCATCGACTATGCCGACCGGATCGCCGTCGTCCAGCCCGGCGTCACCAATCTCGCGATCACCCGCGCGGTCGAGGATGAGGGCTTCTATTACGCCCCCGACCCCTCCAGCCAGATCGCCTGCACGATCGGCGGCAATGTGGCCGAGAATTCGGGCGGGGTGCACTGCCTGAAATACGGCCTGACCACCAACAATGTGCTGGGGGTCGAGCTGGTGACGATCGAGGGCGAGGTGATCCGCCTTGGCGGCCGCGGGCTCGAGCCCGCGGGTCTCGACCTACTCGGGGTCGTGGTGGGGTCGGAGGGGCTGCTCGGCGTGGTCACCGAGGTGACCGTGCGCCTCCTCCCCCGCCCCGAAACGGCGCGCGCGCTGCTGATCGGCTTTTCCTCGGTCGAGGGCGCAGGGCAATGCGTCGCCGACGTGATCGCGGCGGGCATCATCCCCGCGGGCATGGAAATGATGGACCGCCCCGCGGTGCACGCCGCCGAGGCCTTCGTCCAGGTCGGCTATCCGCTCGACGTCGAGGCGCTGCTGATCGTCGAGCTCGACGGCCCGGCGGCCGAATGCAGCCACCTGCTCGGCGAGGTCGAGGGTATCGCGCGCGCCAATGGCGCGGTGTCGGTGCGCAGTTCGACCGACGATGCCGAACGCGCCGCCTTCTGGGCGGGACGCAAGGCCGCTTTCCCCGCCGCCGGACGCGTCGCGCCCGATTATCTGTGCATGGACGGCACCATCCCGCGCCGGCGTCTGCCCGACGTGCTCGCCCGGATGCGCGAGCTGTCCGATCATCACGGCCTCGGCGTGATCAACGTGTTTCACGCCGGCGACGGCAATCTCCACCCGCTGATCCTCTACGACGCCAACCAGCCCGGCCAGCTCGATGCGGCCGAGGCGTTCGGCGCCGATATCCTGAGGCTCTGCGTCGAGGTCGGTGGCGTGCTGACCGGCGAGCATGGCGTCGGTGTCGAAAAGCGCGACCTGATGCCGGTGATGTTCAGCAAGGCCGATCTCGCGCAGCAGCAGCGGGTCAAATGCGCGTTCGACCCCGAACTGCTGCTCAATCCGGGCAAGATGTTCCCCGAGCTGCACCGCTGCGCCGAGCTCGGCCGCATGCACGTCCACAAGGGACAATTGCCCTTTCCCGACCTGCCGCGCTTCTGATGCTGCGTCCCGCGACCACCGACGAATTGTGCGAGGCCATCGCCGCCGGCGGCCCGCTGATGCTGCGCGGCGGCGGCAGCAAGGACGCGATCGGTGCGCCCGCGCCCGGTGCGGCCATCCTCGACATGCGCGGCTTCGCCGGCGTCGTCGACTATGATCCGCCCGAACTGGTGCTGACCGTTCGCGCCGGCACGCCGCTCGCCGAGGTGCAGGCGCTGGTCGCGCGCGAAGACCAGATGCTTGCCTTCGATCCCTTCGACCACGCCGCGCTGCTCGGCGGCCCCGCGGGCCAGGCGACGATCGGCGGCGTGATCGCGGCGGGGGTCTCGGGTCCGGCGCGGCTCAGCCGCGGCGCGGCGCGCGATCATCTGCTCGGCTTCGAAGGCGTTTCGGGCCGCGGCGAACATTTCGTCGCCGGCGCCAAGGTGGTGAAGAATGTCACCGGCTACGACCTCTCCAAGCTGCTGACCGGAAGCTGGGGCCGCCTCGCGGCGATCACCGAACTGACGCTGAAAGTGCTCCCCGCCCCGCGCGAACAGCGCACGCTGCTATTGCGCGGGCTTTCCGCCGAAGATGCGGTCGCGGCGATGGCGCGCGCGCTGGGATCCGCGGCAGAGGTCTCGGCCGCCGCGCACCTGCCGGCATGGCGCGGCGACGCTATCACCGCCCTCCGGCTCGACGGCTTCCCCAGCTCGATCGACGCCCGGACCGAAACGCTCGCCCGGCTGCTCGCCGACCTCGAAACCCTCGACGCGCCGGCGGGCGACGAGCTGTGGACGGCGGTGCGCCACGCGGCGCCACTGCCGGCGGACAAGCCCCTGTGGCGCGCGATCGTCCCTGCCGCAGAGGCGCCCGCCTTCGTCGCGGCGACGGGCGGCGAGCGGCTGTTCGACTGGGCCGGCGGCCTCGTCTGGCTGGCGAGCGATGCCGACCCGCAGGCGATCCGCCGGGCCGCGAGCGAACTCGGCGGGCACGCCACGTTGATTCGCGCCGACGCCGCGATGCGCGCCGCGGTGCCCACGCTCCACCCCCAGCCCGCACCGCTCGCCGCGCTCGAGGCGCGGGTGCGGCGCGCCTTCGATCCCAACGGCGTGTTCGAAACGGGGCGCTTCTGACATGCAGACCAAATTCTCGCCCGAGCAGCTCGCCGACCCGGCCATGGCTTCCTCCGAAGGCGTGATCCGCAAATGCGTCCACTGCGGCTTCTGCACCGCGACCTGCCCGACCTATGTGCTGCTCGGCGACGAGCTTGATAGCCCGCGCGGGCGGATCTACATGATCAAGGACATGCTCGAGAATGAACGGCAGCCGAGCGCCGAGGTCGTCAAGCATGTCGACCGCTGCCTGTCCTGCCTGTCGTGCATGACGACCTGCCCGTCGGGCGTGAACTACATGCACCTCGTCGATCATGCGCGCGCCTATATCCACGAGCGCTACGACCGGCCGTGGCCCGAGCGCGCTCTCCGCCGCATCCTGGCCTGGGTGCTTCCCTACCCAGGCCGCTTCCGCCTCGCGCTCCATGCCGCGATGCTCGGCCGCCCGCTCGCGTCCCTGTTCGCGAAGGTCGGCGCGCTGAAGCCGCTCGCGGCGATGCTCGCGCTGGCGCCGCGCCGTCTGCCACCCAAGGCGGGCGCCGAGCCGTCGAGCGTGCCGCGCGCCAGGGGCCGCGTCGCGCTGCTGCAGGGCTGCGCCGAGCCCGTGCTGCGCCCCGAATTCCGCGCCGCCGCGATCCGTCTGCTCAATCGCGCGGGCTATGACGTGCTGTTCGCGCAAGGCGAGCAATGCTGCGGCGCGCTCGTCCATCACATGGGGCGCGAGGCGGACGGGCTCGCCGCCGCGCGGCGCAATGTCGACGCCTGGACGCGCGAGATCGAGGACGGCGGCCTCGCGGCGGTGGTCGTCACCGCGTCGGGCTGCGGCACCACGATCAAGGACTATGGCTTCATGCTGCGCGACGACCCCGCCTATGCCGAAAAGGCGGCGCGGGTCTCGGCGCTGGCGAAGGACATCTCCGAACTGCTGATCGATGCCGATCTGCCGCCCGGCGACGGGCGTGGGCTGACCGTCGCCTATCACGCCGCCTGCTCGCTGCAACACGGGCAGAAGGTCACCGAAGCCCCCAAGCGCCTGCTCGCCGCTGCGGGCTATGCCGTGCGGACGCCGGCCGAGGCGCATCTGTGCTGCGGCTCGGCGGGGACCTACAACATCCTCCAGCCCGACATCGCCGGACAGCTGGGCGACCGCAAGGCGGCGAACCTCGCGCGCCTCGCCGCCGACGTCGTCGCGACCGGCAATATCGGCTGCGCGATGCAGATCGCCCCGCGGATCGGCGTGCCGGTCGTGCACATGGTCGAACTGCTCGACTGGGCCACCGGCGGCCCCGCGCCGGCGCAATTAAAGGGGCACGAAACGCGCATCGGCGATTGACTCAATTAATAATATTATACAATGAGACGTCTTGGGCGGCGGGCTGCAAAAATGCCCCCGCGTTCAGGGGAAGGACGTCTGAAACATGAAGCTCGGCTCGATCCTGCTCGCCGCACTGGCCGTCACCATGGCGCTGCCGGCCGAGGCCCAGACGCCCGAACTGTCGGTCGCGCCCGGCGGCCATTATCTTCTTGCCGGCGACAAGCCCTTCTTCTGGCTCGGCGATACCGCCTGGCTCCTGCTCAGCCGGGTCGATCGCGCCGACACCGAGGCCTATCTTCAGACGCGCAAGCGCCAGGGCTTCAACGTCATCCAGGTCATGGTGCTCCACACGCCCAAGATGACGAGCAGCAGCGGCGCGCCGGCGCTGGTCGACGGCGATCCCGCCCGGCCGCGCACCACCCCCGGAAGCGATCCCGCAAACGCAGACGAATATGATTATTGGGACCATCTCGACTGGGTCGCGGGGCGCGCCGAGGAACTCGGCATCTATCTCGCGCTGGTGCCGGTGTGGGGCGACCTTGCGATGAACAAGGTGCTGACGCGGGACAATGCCCCCGTCTATGGCCGCTTCATCGCCGAGCGCTACGGCAAGCGGAAGAACATCATCTGGCTCAACGGCGGCGACACGCGCTCGGAATCCAACACCGCGGTGTGGGACGCGCTCGGCACCACGATCAAGTCGATCGCGCCGCGGCAGCTGATGACCTTCCACCCGATCGGCCGCACCGATTCCTCGTGGCAATGGCACGACGCCAAATGGCTCGACTTCAACATGCTGCAGTCGGGCCATCGCTCCTATGCGCAGGAAGGCGCGAACGCGAAGGGCGAGGATAATTGGCGCTACATCGCCGAGGATTGGGTGCGGCTGCCCGCCAAGCCGACGATCGACGGCGAGCCCTCCTACGAGAATATCCCGCACGGGCTGCACGAAGCGCCGCCGCAGCCGCGCTGGCTGGCCGCCGACGTGCGCCGCTACGCCTGGTGGGCGGTGATGGCCGGGGCGTTTGGCCACACCTATGGCGAAAACAACGTCATGCAATTCTTCCTGCCCGGTGCCGACACGCGGAATTTCGAGGCCGACATTCCGTGGCGCGACGCCCTCGCGGCGCCACGCGCGCCGGGCGCCGACCAGATGCGCTTCGTCCGCACGCTGATCGAATCGCGCCCGATGCTCGAACGCGTGCCCGACCAGTCGCTGATCGCCGACAACGGCGAACGCTACGACCGCGTGCTGGCGAGTCGGGGGAAGGCCTATGCCTTCGCCTATAGCTACACCGGCCGGCCGTTCACGATGCGCCTCGGCACGATCGCGGGCCAGCAGGTGCGTGCCGGATGGTATTCGCCGCGCGACGGCACCACGACGCCGATCGGCACGTTCAGCAACAGCGGCACGCGCCGTTTCGATCCGCCGGGCGACACCGCTCCGGGCAATGACTGGGTGCTGGTGCTCGATGACGCCCGGCGCACGGCGACCGAATAAGGAAAACCCGCCTTGGCCCTGCCGAAGATCAAATATGTCCGTGCCTTCACCGTCCGTGGCGGCGGCGCCGACTATCACGACCAGGGCGAAGGCCACTGGATCGACGACCATATCGCGACGCCGATGGCCAAATATCCCGCCTATCGCCAGTCGCGGCAGAGCTTCGGCATCAACGTGCTCGGCACGCTGGTGGTCGAGCTCGAGGCCGACGACGGCACGGTCGGCTTCGCGGTGACGACCGGCGGCGAACCCGCCGCCTTCATCGTCGAAAAGCATCTTTCCCGCTTCCTGATCGGCCGCAGCCCGGCCGAATATGAGCTGATCTGGGACCAGATGTATTTCTCGACCCAATATTACGGCCGCAAGGGGCTGGTGGTGAATGCCATCTCGGGCGTCGACCTCGCGATCTGGGACCTGCTCGGCAAGCTGCGCGGCGAGCCCGTCTATCATATGCTCGGCGGCGCGGTGCGCGAGGAGCTGCAGTTCTATGCCACGGGCGCGCGCCCCGATGTCGCGAAGCAGCTCGGCTTCATCGGCGGCAAGCTGCCGCTCCACCACGGCCCCGCCGAGGGACTCGAAGGGCTCGAGAAGAATATCGCGCTATTGGCCGACATGCGCGCGAAATGCGGCGACGATTTCTGGCTGATGTACGATTGCTGGATGAGCCTCGACCTCGACTATGCGACGCGCCTCGCCCAGCGCGCGTGGCACGAATGCGGGCTCAAATGGATCGAGGAAGCGCTCAGCCCCGACGATTATTGGGGCTATGCCCAGCTCCGCAAGAATGCGCCCAAGGGGCTGCTCGTCACCACCGGCGAGCATGAAGCGACGCGCTGGGGCTTTCGCATGCTGATGGACATGGAATGCTGCGACATCATCCAGCCCGACGTGGGCTGGTGCGGCGGGGTCACCGAACTGATCAAGATCGCCAGCTACGCCGACAGCAGGGGCGTGCTGATGGTCCCGCACGGATCGTCGGTCTACAGCTATCATTTCGTCATCACCCGGCACAATTCGCCCTTCGCCGAATTCCTGATGATGCACCCCGGCCCGACCGAGGTCGTGCCGATGTTCGCGCCGCAGCTTCTGGGCGAGCCCGTGCCCGTGAACGGCAAGATCCGCGCGAGCGAGCTCGACAAGCCGGGCTTCGGCGTCGAGCTCAACCGCGACATCGCTCTCCACCGTCCCTATCCGAACTGAGGAAGATTTCATGAAACTCTGCCGCTATGGCGCCGCGGGCGCCGAGAAACCCGGTCTGATCGACGCCGACGGCCGCATCCGCGACCTGTCGGCGCATGTCGCCGATATCGACCCCGGCACGGTCGGCAAGGATGGGCTGGCCCGGCTCGCCGCGATCGACCCGGCCTCGCTGCCGCTGGTCGAAGGCGAGGTCCGCTATGGCCCCTGCGTCGCGGGCACGCGCCATTTCGTCGCGATCGGGCTCAACTATGCCGATCACGCCGCCGAATCGAACCTGCCGATCCCCGAGGAACCGGTCGTGTTCAACAAGTGGGTGAGCTGCATCCAGGGTCCGAACGATCCGGTCACCATCCCGAAGGATTCGAAGAAGACCGATTGGGAGGTCGAACTCGGCGTCGTGATCGGCACCCAGGCCTCCTATGTCTCCGAAGCCGACGCGCTCGATCATGTCGCGGGCTATTGCGTCATCAACGACGTGTCCGAACGCCATTGGCAGCAGGAACGCGGCATGACCTGGGACAAGGGCAAGGGTTTCCCGACCTTCGGCCCCGTCGGCCCCTGGCTCGTCACCGCCGACGAGGTGGGCGACCCGCAGGCGCTGTCGATGTGGCTGTCGGTCAACGGCCAGAAGGTGCAGGACGGCCATACCAAGACGATGATCTTCACCGTCGCGCAGATCATCGCCTATCTCTCGCAGTTCATGACGCTGCTGCCCGGCGACATCATCACCACCGGCACTCCGCCGGGCGTCGGCATGGGCCAGAAGCCCGAGGCCTGGTATCTGAAGGCGGGCGACGTCGTCGAACTGGGCATCGAGAAGCTGGGGCAGCAGCGCCAGCAGTTCGCCGCGTGGCAGGCATGAGCGGGCGCTTCGCCGGCCGCGTCGCGGTCGTCACCGGCGGCGCAGCGGGCATCGGCCGCGCCGCCGCCGAGCGGATGGCGGCCGAGGGCGCACAGGTCAGCGTCTGGGACGTGTCCGAGGCGGCGCTCGCCGATTGCCCCTTCGCGGCGCACACCGCGCGCGTCGACCAGTCGGACGAAGCGGCGGTGACCACGGCGGCGGCCGACGTCGTCGCCACGCTCGGCCGGCTCGACATATTGGTGGTCTCGGCGGGGATCACCGGCCCCAACGAGACGGTTGAAAATTATCCGTCGGACGCCTGGCGCCAGGTGATGGCGATC